>Ga0335069_10007799_pt1 | contig 15411 bp, 9 predicted proteins | sample Lox_Sample_11_FD_206714 | JGI IMG/M metagenome (GOLD analysis project Ga0335069, IMG submission 206714) | Soil microbial communities from Loxahatchee National Wildlife Refuge, Florida, United States - Lox_Sample_1.1 | ecosystem: Environmental > Terrestrial > Soil > Wetlands | place: USA: Florida... | reverse complement strand
GCCGCAAAACGACAAAGGGCTGTATGCTCTCGTCCCGATCCAGAAGCGGATGACCATTCGCACCGAGGATATGATCTCCTGGGCCTCATTCCGCGGAGAAGAAGGGAGTCAGCTTCGCGTAGGATTCATGTCCCAGATCTCACCCGATGGACGATATGTTGTCACCACCATTCGACCACCGGGAACCAAAACCTCGCAGTTCTATTACGTTTCAAACTTCAAGGACTATCGGTTTCTTCAGGTCTTCTACCCCACTCGCGGCATTCTCGCCTGGTATGACCGCACGACGAAGAAGCTTCAGCCTCTCCCAGGTGCCGATGATCCGCACTATATCCAGTCGAATGCAGTCTGGAGTCCGGACGGAAAGTACCTCGTGTTCTCGCGTGCCGTGGCGAAGGATCCCTATCGAGATGACGGCAAGATGGCGGCCTACGCCAACGATCCGCTCGAGGTCCAGATTCAGTACGACCTCTACCGCATTCCTTTCAACGGCGGCAAAGGCGGAAAGCCTGAGCCAATCGCCGGGGCGTCAGCCAACGGGATGAGCAACAGCTTCCCGAAAGTATCGCCGGACGGCAAATGGATTGTCTTTGTGCAAGCCCACAATGGCCAACTTATGCGTCCGGACGGGAAGTTGTACATCGTTCCTGCGACGGGCGGCACGGCGCGGCTCATGAATTGCAACACGCCGCTGATGAATTCATGGCACAGCTTCTCCCCAAACGGGCGCTGGATGGTCTTCTCGTCCAAGAGCCGCTCGCCGTACACGCAGATGTTTCTCACCCACATCGATGCCGATGGGAACGACACGCCGCCGATCCTGATCGAGAACTCGACGGCCGCCAACCGCGCGGTCAACATTCCAGAATTCGTGAACATGACCCCCAGCGGAATTGACCACATCGATACACCCGCGGTGGACTTCTACAAGCAATTCGATGTGGCTGAAGACTTGGTGAAGAAAGGCGACTATGTCGCAGCCCTCCCTGAGTGGACCAAAGCGCTTCAAATGGAGCCCAACGATGCGCACGCGCTGAACAACTATGGGCAGACTCTGGCCCGATTGGGCAGGACGAACGATGCGATCGCCCAGTTCCGGGCAGCTCTCGCTGCAAAACCGGAGTATCCCGAGGCGCACAATAACCTCGGGTTCGTCTTGGCTTCTCTTGGCCGGCCCGACGACGCAATCAAACATTACCGCGATGCAATCGATGAGATGCCTGGCTATTCTGAGGCTCACACCAATTTAGGTCGCGTTCTGACGCAGCAGGGGCATCTCGACGATGCAATTGAGCAATTCCGGATTGCGCTGACGATCAACCCGGCATACGCCGAAGCCCACAACTACCTTGGCTTTGCGTTCGGTCTCGAGAATCGGCCCGACGAGGCGACCGAGCAATACCGGGAGGCAATCGACAACGATCCCAAGTATGCCGATGCCTACAACAATCTGGGCGTCGTCCTCGCACGGCGCCGGAAGATGAATGAAGCCATTGCCGACTTCGAAAAGGCCATTGCGTTGGATCCGGCTTGCGAGGGCGTCGAGAGCAACCTCGGACATGCATTTCTCGAGGTGGATAAACCAACCGAGGCGATTCCGCATTTAACCAATGCGGTTGCAGCAAGTCCGCAGGCGGCAGACCTGCGCAGGGATCTGGGCACGGCGTTGGCACAGATGGGCCGCCTCGACGAGGCGATTCCGCAGTTTCAGCGGGCGGTTGAGATCGAGCCGAGCCTCGTCGGCGCACATCTCTATCTGGGGACGGCTCTTGCGATCGAGGGAAAAAACGCGGAGGCTCTGGCACAGTGGCACGCGGTGCTGCAGCTCGAGCCGGACAATGTGCGCGCACTGAACGAAGCTTCCTGGCTACTGGCTACTTCCAATGAGCCAGGTATTCGCGATGGAAAGGAGGCGAGGAGATTGGCTCAGCACGCCGCAGAACTCACTGCAGACCGCAATCCCTCGATCTTGGGAACCCTGGCTGCCGCCTACGCTGAAACCGGCGATTTCAACCAGGCCGTGAAGGTCCAGCAAAGGGCAATCGAGTTGGCAGTGGAGCAGAAGGATGCCAAGCTCGAGACCGATCTCAAAGCTCGCTTGAGCCTGCTGCAGGCCAAGCGGCCGATTCGCCAGTGAAAACCTGCTGTGCTCCGCAAAACCCTGTCGCGCGGAACTTGGGTCTGAACATTGATCCCCGTTTGTCTCTAATTCAGCTCGCCAGTTTCAACCGGTACTCAACACTAGTGTCTCCTTGAATGGGGAGAACTGAGACTGTTCAGTACCGCAGATTTCGCGTGATCGAGATCTGGGAGCTTCAGGGCGATTTTTCGGCAGGGCGGCTTCTTGTTCCTACTGTGCATATGAGCGGCCTCCCGCTGTAAGCCAGTTGCCCAAACGAGCGCCCAACTTGCGAACGCCTTTGACGCGATGGATGCCGGCACCCAATTCAGGACTCAACAACCCACAGTCAGCTGCCTCGTAAGCCAACCGTCGCACGGCGGCCAGCTGCTTCAATCTGATCCTTGAACTGCTTGAGGCAGAAGATAAATTCCGCACGGTGATCTTTATTGTTCCAGTCGAAGCGAGGTAAGCGAATATGCCCGCGGACTCTGGTGACTAACTGCTTATTGCTTGCGACAACGGCCTCGAGCTCATCGGCAAGCTTTGAGAAACCACGCATGCAGGACTAACGGCCAGACAATGAGCAACGCCGGCGACACAAGCCGAAACAAAGGTCATTTTCGCCGCAGGATTTAGCGAACTAACGGCGACTTTGATATGCAGTTGATTATGGTGGGCGCTAGCCACTTGGAGCATTATTCCCTACAGAACGGGCCTCTTCCCGTTTACCTGTCGGTAGACCTTGGCTGCTTCTCGCAGGCAACATCTGCGGGTTCGCGAGTCTCACAGGAGCACGCTGCGACCCATCATCAGGAATCAGGGATCCGAGCCGCGCTGCGGCCTACGCAACCCAAGAATTGAACTACATTACAACAATCGAGAGGCTCTGCTCTTTCTAAGAGCTAAAGTAGATGTTTCAAAGAAGCGGCCTACATTACGGACGGCTCATTGAACCGGTATCCGATGTGCGATTCGGTAAGAAGATATCTAGGATTGGCGGGGTCATCTTCAATCTTCATCCGGACCTGTCGAACAAATGTACGGAGGTACTCAAGTTCGTTCCCGTATTCCGGTCCCCAGACGGAGCGCAACAGTTTTGAATGGGGAACGGGTTTTCCTGCATTGACCATAAGGAAGTGAAGAAGCTCGAATTGCTTGGGGGTCAGGTGAACCATCCGGCCCCTCTTCTCAACGAGGTGCCGATCAAAATCAAGTCGGACGTCGCCGATTTCGATAACCGACTTCGATCCATCCTGGACCAGATTATTCCGGCGTACGGCCGCCCGTAGACGCGCGATCAATTCCCTCAGCTGAAATGGCTTGGTGATGTAATCGTCCGCCCCAGCATCGAGCGCCTCCACCTTACGATCCTCACTATCTTGAACCGTCAGCATGACGATTGGGAGTTGGGGCGAATGCTTCCGCATGATTCGACAGACCTCGATGCCACCCATGCCCGGCATATTAATGTCGAGCAGCACCGCATCAAACGCGGCGGTTCGGACCAAAGAGAGTGCTTCTTCACCTCGAGCAGCTTCCACAATCTCGAACCCCAATCCTGAAAGGATTGTTCGCAGCGATATCCTGATCGATCGTTCGTCATCCACGATGAGCACGGTGTGCTGATCTTTCATGTCTGTGATCTCCTTCCTTCCCGAGGCAGGGATAGGAAAAAAGTCGTGCCTTCCTCGGCGTCGCTGATCACCCAGACATGCCCCTTGTGCGCTTCTGCAGCCATTTTCACTGTCGAAAGTCCGATCCCTGTGCCGGGAGCTACGTCCCGAGATGCATCGCTTCGGTAAAAGCGATGAAAGATCCTTTCCCTGTCAGCCATCGGAATAGCAGGCCCATGGTTATGGACCGAGATCATGACCTCTGAGTGGCTCTCCCAAGCAGAAACTTTCACCTTGCCACCCTTGAATGAGTATTTGGCAGCGTTGTCGAGGAATTGTGTCAACGCCATCGAAAGCAATTCAGCATCTCCCCGGAGAGTGAGCCCTGGATCGAGTACAGCAACTTCAACAGGATGCCCAGCCAACCGGTCCGACTGATCTTGAAGGACGTTCGTGACAAGATCAGCTACCTTGAACTCGTCCTTTTTGAGACTGAACTCGTCGGCCTCCAGTTTGGCCGTCTGCAGCAACCGCGTGCACAGATCATTGAGCTGAGTGGATTCTTCTTCGACCAATGCGACGAGACTTGCCTGTGAGTCATTGAGATTGCCGACCTCGCGAAGGCCTGACCCGGCAGCCTGGATTGCAGTTAGAGGTGTCTTGAACGCATGAGCCAGTGAGTCCAGAACTGCCGCTCGCAAGCGTTCACTCTGATGAGCGGCTTCGATGCGACTTTCCTTCTCAAAAGCGACACAACGGTCCAAGGCGATGGCCGCTAGAGATGCTAGGGCATTCATGACCAGGGGAGTTACCTGACCACGAATCGCTATGGCGCCCACGGAATTGGCGCCGACACGAAGAACCCGAGTGGATGTTTGCGTGAGCGGGTCATCCTGATCCGCGTTAACAAAAAAGCACTCTCGGGCAACGAACCTCTCGTCTTCAGTCCAACTGCCCGATGAATCCGTCCTTCCCGAGTTCGACTCAAAAATGGAGACAGCCTCCAGAGAGAAAATCCGTTGGATGAGCTCTGTTAGCTGGGGGCCCGGAGCCTGATGCAAATTGATCAGGAGAGTGCTGCGGCTCAGCTCATATAGATGCTCCATCGCCATGCGCTGTAAAGCGGCATCACGTGTACTTCGCTGCTCACGTGAAGAAACCCTGCTTACAACCAGAGCACTGATCTCGAATGCAGCCAAAGAAATCCAGTCCTGAGGATCATTCACGTTGAGCGACAAACTCGGGGGATAGAACAAAAAATCGAGGCATAAACTGGCGGTGACAGACACTACGGTCGCCTGCCAAAAGCCGGACAGGATGGCCACCGACACGACGACGATCAGGAATAAAAAGCCAACAGGAGCCGAGCTGAAGTGCAATTCATACCCTGAGAACCCAAGGAGCAGTACGACCCAGCACCCAGCAGCACTCGGGCCAACAAAGTGCAGCCATCTTTTCCGACTCTCTGCTCCAAGAACATTAGGAAACGTCATGAAGTCTCCTAGAATTCCTGGTTGCGCTTGCATTTTGCCTGTAGATGAAGACTAAACGGATCGACATTAACAAGACATAAACGAATCACAAAGAAAGAATAGGGGGCGGCCGCTCGTGCGGTCCTTCCCCCGTTTAGGCCACAAATCTTGGAGCGGCTACTTCACGCTCGCCGAAAGGCCTTCATAATGGGCCGCTTGGCGGTCCATCTCCCGAGCTTCATACAAGAAGTATTCGTATCTGTTCTTGGACGAGTCGACGGGCCGGGGATACTTGGCGGCGACACCAGTCACGTTGGCGGAGCGACGGATCCACTCCTGTCTTTCTTCTTGGGCTTCCCCTTCGAAACGGCGTTGCTCGGCGCGAAAGTAATGAGCAAGAGTGAGGTATTGCTCCTGATTATTTGCGGTGCGGATCATGCGCTGTAACTCAGGTTTCGTGAGATGCGCTGAACCATCCGCCCGTGCGACCGCGATTCCGGCTGCCATTATGCATGCATACGTCAACGGTACCCGTAGCTTCATGATTCCCTCTCCTTGTGTGACAGTATGAAGAGCAGGGAATGAACGAGGCATGAAGCTGACATTGTTAAGTCATGAGGGCTGTTTTTGCCTATATATTGGCCGCTTATACAATCAACTAACCTGCCACTCTTGACTCTACTGTTTACTTCCGCACACTTATTCGAGATTCGGCGACATACCCCAGAAAGCGTCTCGCCAGTTCCTCGATGCGGTGGGTTTGCCTCTTGGCAACTGCTTCCCGTGGCAACAGTTCCATCCCAACACCAATCGCGGCAGATCCTGCGCGCAGGAATCCCAAGGCAGTTTGTTGATTTACGCCGCCAGTAGCAATGATCTTCACATCGGGAAGTGGAAGCTTCAGCGACCGAATATAGAGTTCGCCGCCAAGTGCCGCAGCCGGAAATATTTTGACGTAGTCTGCTCCGGTCTTCCACGCAGCGATCACCTCAGATGGAGTGAGCGCGCCGGGAATGGTGACGATGTTGGCCCGGCGTCCTACCTCCACAACCTCAGTGACCAATCCCGTACTTGTGACGAATTGCGCTCCTGCATCGACACAGCGCATTGCTGTTTCGCCATCCAAGACGGTTCCTGCCCCAACTGCCATAGCTGGAAGTCTTTGTACTAAGGTTCGGATGACCTCGACCGCGCCGGGCACAGTCATCGTAATTTCAACAACAGGTATTCCGGCATTGAAGAGTGTCTCCGCGGCGTATAGCGCTTGGTCGGCTGATCCAACGCGAACACCCGGGAAAATGCCCGTTCTCTCAATGATTTGCTTCGCTTGTTCACGTTCCATCGATGAACCTTCCTCGACACCTGCCGTGCTGGTCAGCGTCTTTGCGTTACTGGATGACCTCGCGCCCAACCGCGAGGTTCAATTGGCCAACAGCCGTCAGATAGGCCCCCAGTAGTTGGGCGTATGCCAGCTGTACTTGACGATAGTCACTCTGTGCGTTGAGAAAGTCCATTAACGAAGCGCCACCATGTTCGTAGGCGAAGGTGACGGTATCGCGCACGCGCAAAGCCTGGTCATTGTACTTCTGCTTGTAGGGCGTGAGCAGCGCAATATTACTTCGTACTAGCTCATATGCCGTGTCCACGTCGCTAAACACCTGGGCACGAGCGGCCTCCGTTGCCTGCTGGCTGCGGTCTATGTCGATCAGAGTTCGGCGCTTCTCGCCCTGATTCTTGTCGAAAATCCGCAAAGGAATGCTGACGCTGAAGCCGATCGTTTCTGAGCCATTCGGATTGTTGGTCGAGGAGTTGTTCGTGAACCACCCCGCGAATGTCGGGTCAGTAGATCCGTTCGACACGGCTAACTTGTGATTGGTTACCGATTGCTGAACCGTTTGCAACGCCGCCTGCAGATCGGGCCGCGCCGCAAGCGCCGCGTCGCGGTATGTGTCCAGAGGCTGCAGCTCTTCATTGAACGCGAACGGCCCGGTCACATCGAAACTGTCGATTGGCGTGCGGTCGTTCAGGAACTGGAGAAGCTGAATCTTGGCGGTGCGCAGATTCACGACTGCCGCTTCGATCTCAGACTCGTATTGCACTCGCTGAAGCTCGATGCGATCCAGGTCGACCTGTGCCAGGCCCCCCGCTTTGAAACGCGCATTGCTGATATCGATGATGTGGTCGTAGTACTCGAGGTCGGCCCGTGCCAGTGCGAGCACAAACTTAGCTTGCAAGGTGGCAACGAATGCCGCACGCAAACTAAAGATCATGTTTCGCTGCAGATCTTCGTGTTGCGACTGGGTAATCCGCGTGCCCTCTTTCGCACTTTCCAGTCGCAATTCTCGCTTATGCTCGCGCTCGTGCAAATAGCTGAAGTTCGGCTGTTGTGTGGTCCCCTTGAACGGCGTCCAAACCCCATTCTTCGGGGCAATCTGATTGCCGTCCACTGAAAACGTGAACTGCGGATTGGGTCGGAGATGAGCAGTTACCTCTTCTGCCCTCATTTCATCTACGTTGTCCGCGTCGGCCTTCAGGGCCGGATTGACAGCGATGAATTTCGCCTCAACCTGATCCCAGGTCAGACTGGTCTGCGCGGAGACAGGGCGAGATGACGCGAGCAGGAGCAACGAGCTGCAGGCCCATACCCTGAACCGTCTGCGAAGTTGAGCACGCATCGAATCAGTGTTCAAGTGACACCCCAGTTTCCGCAGCAGGGAGTGCATCTCCATCCCGAGCGATCCATACATAGAGGGTCGGCAACAGGAAGATGCTCATGAGGAGGTCCGAAATAAGGCCTCCGACAATGACAATGGCGAAGGGACGCTGCGAATCTGAGCCGATCGCATGGGACATCGCCGCAGGAAGAAGTCCCAGAGTGGCGACAAGCATCGTAATCATGATGGGGCGCAACCGCAAGACCGCCCCTTCTACAGCGGCATCGGCCACAGTGAAGCCACGCACTCTCAACTGATTGATGTACTCGAGCATAATTACGCCTGTCTGCACTGAAACGCCGAACAGAGCGAGAAAGCCGACGCCAGACGATACGCTGAAGAATGTACCGGTCAGGAGTAGAGCGAGTAGACCTCCAACGCGAGCCATGGCCACGTTGGCGATAATCAAGAAGGCCCACTTAAAGGAACGAAACATTGCGTAGAGGATGATAAAAATTAAAAGGATTGTGAGTGGCACGATGAAGAGCAATCTTCTTTCGGCACGCTTTTCGCTGTCGTATTCGCCGGACCATTCCAGGTGATAGCCGCGTGGTAATTCCACGTTCTTTGCGATTTTGTCGATCGACTCCTTGACAGTGGTGCCAAGATCTCGTCCGCGCACCTCAAAACGGATGGCGACGTAACGAGAGCCATTCTCTCGATAAATGTCGTAGGCGTCGTCGCGAATCTCAGACTTGGTCACTTGGGCCAGAGAAACGCGCTCACTCGAAGGCGACAAGAGGCGTATGCTCTGAATGGCCTCTTTCGTATCGCGATAGGGCTTCAGATAACGCACAACGACGTTGTAGACTGCCTCTCCCTGGAGTACCTGACTGACGGGATTCCCGCCGACCGCAGTTTGAATTGCATCCTGAATATCAGCTACGTTGATGCCAAATCGCGCAGCAGCGTGACGATCCACAGTGAGATCTATATTGGGCTGTCCTGTGTCACGCTGGATTCCGAGATCCTTGACACCGTCGATGTTGGCCATGACATCTTTGATCTCTTCGCCCTTTTCCTCAAGAACATCTAGATCGGGTCCGTATAACTTGGCACACAAACCTCCCTTGGTCCCGGTCATCGTCTCATCGACGTTGTCCTCAATTGGCTGAGAGAAATTCCAGAAAGCTCCCGGATGCTTTTCCAGCTCACGATCCATGGCGGCAATCAGTTCCTCTTTGCTCTGGTGAAAAACAGGACGCCATTGATCCTTGGGCTTCAGGTCGATGAAATACTCTGTATTGCCAAATCCCCCTGTGTCGGTTCCGTCGTCTGGAGCACCCGATTGCGAAACGACCTTGGTGACTTCGGGAAACGAAGCGAGAATATAGCGATTTTGCTGTGCAAAACGCGTGCCCTCAGTCTCGCCTACGCTGTTGGCCATCGCACCGCGGGCCCAAATCGCGCCCTCGTCAAGATGAGGCAAGAACTCGGATCCGATCACTCCACTGAAAGTGAGAAACACCGCCAGCGCCAGCGAAACAAGTCCTGCCCCAACAGTGATCAATCGGTGCTCAACGGCCCATTTGACTCCATGCCGGTAGTGCTCTTTCAGAAACTCCATCGCGGGGTTGCGCCATTCCTTAGCCCCATTTGGGAAGAGCAAAGCTGCAAGCACGGGGGCAAGAAATATCGAAAACGCAATGGCGCCGAGAAGCGCGAAAGCAACGGTCCACGCCATCGGCCGGAATAGTCGACCCTCAACTCGTTGCAGGGTGAAGATCGGCATGTAAGCAGTAATAATGATTGCGATGGCATAAAAGACTGGGCGTTGCACCTCATGCGAGGCGTCTCGAATCAGATCCGCTGGTGTCTTGCGGCTATCTTCGTTGGAACCATTTTTTCCTTGTCCGAGGTGCCGCATGATGTTCTCCACCATAACCACGGCGCCGTCCACAACCATGCCGAAATCCAAAGCTCCTAGTGACAAGAGATTCGCGGGAATTTTGGTCAAGTCGAGGAATATCGAGGCAAACAGCAATGCGAAGGGGATAGTTAGGGCGACAATGAAGGCCCCGCGGACATTGCCGAGGAAGAGGAAGAGAATAATCGTGACGAGGATCATCCCCTCGCCCAGGTTATGCAGCACCGTGTGAAGCGTGTAATGAAGCAGGTCGCTACGGTCAAGCATCGGAACGACCTTCACCCCCTCGGGCAGAATGTGATTGTTCAGTTCCTCTACCTTCTGGTGAATTCCTTCCAGTGTGGGACCCTCTTCGGCCCCTTTGCGCATGAGCACGCCGCCCTGGATAACATCCGGCTCATCGACAATCACGCCGTCCGGTCGGTGATCCGCTCGGGCCATGTGTCCGAGCCGAATTCTCGGACCCCACTCCACTACGGCAATATCCTTCACTCGAACCGGCGCTCCATTTGACGTCGACAGGACCGTGTTCTCGATATCCTGCACATTGCGGAAGAGTCCGAGAGCACGGACGTTCAGTTGTTGCGCCCCCTCTTCCACAAAACTACCGCCGGCATTCACGTTGTTATTGGCCAGCTGGTTTTCCACTTGGCTAATGCTGAGGCCATACGCGATCAACTTATTGGGATCGACGCGTACCTGATACTCACGCGCCGTTCCCCCAAAGTCGCTCACATCGACTACATTTGGAACTTTCCTGAACTCCTTGTATAGAGTCCAGTCTTCGATGCTTCTTAGGTTCATCAGGTCATACGCCGGGTTAGTGCTCCGGAGCGTATACCAGTAAATCTGGCCTGTCATGCTCCAATCCGTTCCGATCTGAGGCTGCACTCCGGCCGGTACACTAACTTGTGTAAGCCTCTCGAGTGCTTTCTGGCGGTTCCATTCGTTCACGGATTGGTCATCAAAGATGAGCGTGACGAGCGAAAGCCCGAAGATCGATTCCGAGCGAACCGTCGTGAGGTGCGGAATTCCAAACATCTGGATTTCGACGGGGACTGAGACCTGTTGTTCTACTTCTTCTGCTGAGCGGCCGGGCCACTGGCTGATGATCGAAACGTAATTGTCGGCGATGTCCGGGTAGACCTCGACGGGCATGTTATGAAACGACACTGCCCCCCAGGCGAGCAGCAGCACACCGATCGCCAGCACCACGTATTTATTATTGAGAGCAAAATCTACGAGATTTCGAATCACAGTTGATTCCTCGGGCTCAATCGCGGAGCCTCATTCGTTATCGATCGCATTTTGGAGATTGATGGCGTTGGTCACAACTTTCTGGCCGGGTTGCAGGCCGGATAGGATCTCCTGCATCTTGTTCGGCAGCTGTTCACCGCTGACGACCTGAACGCGCTTGAACTTCGCTTCAACGGGGATGAAGACCCAATCGCGGTCATGCAGATGCACAACGGCAGAAGCCGGGACTGTGGTATACGTCTGCCTCTGCCGGCCGAATAAAGTAGCGGTAGCAAACATGCCAGGTCGCATCATCTCACCCGGATTGGGAACCTCTATACGTACCTTCGCTGTGCGGATATTCGGATCGAGAATTGAACCGATGTTGCTGATCGTGCCCTTCAGGACTTTGTCTGGGTATGCGCTCAGCTTGATATCAGCCGATTGCCCGACGCGCACATTGGCCATGTCGTCTTCGTAGACATCGCACACAATCCAAACGGTGGAGAGATCAGAAATGGTAAGGGGATTCGGCGTGGAATAAGCCTGCACGGCAGCACCATTCGTCACTTCCTGATCGGTGATCACGCCGGAGACGGGTGCAAGGATGTCGACGAGGCCCTTCGGGTTATCGGGGTCGCTGCCGAGCAGATGCAGGTGCTCTGTTGCCGTATCGAGGGTTGTCTTGGCATCGTCCTCAGCGTCCTGCGCAACCTCTAAATCCTGCTGCGCGATGGCTCCGTGTTCATAGAGCGCCTTGGCCCGATCTAATTGCTTGCGTGCCAGCAGTTCATCCGCAACGGCCTTCCGGTACGCATCGAATCCACCAGCGATATCGTCACTTCGAACCCTTAACAGTAACTGGCCCTTTTTTACTGAGTCGCCCAACCGGGCACGAATATCGACGATCCGTCCCGAAGCAAGCGATATCACCGGGACCGTCCGGGCGATATCTGGAAAGACAGTGCCTGTAACTGCTAGTTGTGAAGGTGCCTGGTATTCAGTGGCCAGCGCTATCGGATACCACTCAGGATGGTCTACTGCGAAAAACGTCACGTCGACACCAGAGATCACCTTGGCTTGCGGTGGAGCCTCGGCTGCGGCGTCCGCCTGCTTCTCCTTGCACCCATTGATGACGACAACTGTCATCGCCGCTGCAGTCAGCAGAAACAATTTCATCTTTTTGACCTTCATGACACAGTCCGTCCCTCTTGTGCGCCCTGAGCATCAGGACCACCCCCTGAAGAGGTTGAGTCACTGTGATCGTCAGGTTCGAACAACGTGTAGCCTTGAGTTCCTTTCGCGGATGATTTCGCGAACAACGCAAGAGACAAATTCGCTCAGTTGGAAAGCAGGGAGAGTGAATCACGCGAGGGGAGGAGGACGGTTTTGAATCCTGGAGAGCACGAGCACCTGCGCGGCCGGAATTGGAGGGCGGTCCTGTGACACGACGCTCGGGATGCTGACCGGAGATGGAGCGGCATCCGGCGGAGCCAATGAAACAATCGGATGACACGCAGAGTGCGCATGATGGCTGAGGTCATCCTCCCGCTGAAAGCAACGTGTCTCAGCAGGATTTTGAGCCATCGCAATATCGTCGTACATTGTGACGACAACGAATGTGAATGCTAGGACCAAACTCAAGGAGATCGCTTGTATCCATCGCGGCGCTTCATCGCCTCGGGCATGGAGTATCCACAGCAAACACATCGCTGCAGCTAGCGCCATCCACACTACGTTCAGCGCCATCTCCATGAACATCTCCTCTTGCGTTCCCATTCGCGAGCGCATCGCACTGTGCGTCTCTGCCGCACCTATCCGAGGCTCCGCAGAATCGTTTGAAAGTGAACCGTTGGGCCGCTTCACCGGTATCAGGTTTGGCGGCCCCTGGCTACTAAAATCTGACCATGATGGCAACGGTCGAAACGGTCTGGTTGGTACGGAGATCCGGCCACCAGATTGCGCTTGTATCTGCTCCGGTCCCGTTTCCAGCTGCGAAGCAGGCTGCCTCAGCGAGCGTCAGGCTGCCATAGCCGTAGCCCGATGGAGCACCGCCTGCGCAAGCATACTGAGCCGGGGCGCCGTTGTTTCCGCCTGGCGGTGTGATGCCTCCACGACCCGACCAGTAGGGTATGTCGGAAAAGCGGTATCCCTGTTCGAATCGGAACGTGATGAACTGACTGGGCATGTAGTCAAAGGTGATGGTGCCGTCGTGCATCTGTGCACGATCGCCGGGGTTCTCTGTGAAGTAGGGCGAACCGCTTGCGGCATTCGCACCGTTAATCGGCGGCAGCAACGTAAGATAACGCCCGGGGTTGTTCATCTGGCCGCCGCCTAGCGTGATCGCATACAGGTCCTTCTTGAACCAGTAGCGGTTGTACATCATCCAGCCAATGAAGTCCTGCTTGGGCCTGCCGTTCTTGGCGTTGTGGCAATTCACACCGCCCGCATACGTCGAGTTCGAACCCATCTCCGGGGAATTGCCCTTCGGATCATAGGTTCCGAGCGCAGCACCGCCGCCATACTCGCAACCCATGTCACCCGTGACAGTGAAGGCGATCTTGTCGAGAGTCTTTGCGGGATTGTCATAGACTTTGACCTGTGCGCTGTAGTCTGCGTGCACGCGCGAGCGCCCCGGTTGGCCGATGACGTCCTCGCCCAGACCATAGTTGTTCCACACAAAGTCGAGGTATGGCTTCGGACGCCAGAGGATCTGGCCGCCCAGGCCGGGCTTGCCGTTTGCTCGGGCGTAGGACTGCCAGCCGTTGATGAACCACGGTTCGATCTTCAGTTTCTGGGTGGGGAACCACTGACCTCGCACGCCGTTAAAGAACCAGGGCGTGTTCGAAGATACAAAGGAAGGCTGATACGTCCAGTTATCGAAGTTGTAGTAGCTGAACAAGCCAATATACGAGACGAAGATGCCGGCATCGAGATTAACACCGTGCTGCACATCCCAGTGATACCCACCCCAAGCTTCGGAAACGTACTTGTACGCATTGGACAGATCCCATTGGCCGCGAGTAGGAGTGGCATCGTTGCGCGGTGTCGTTGTAGCGAAGAGGCCATCCATCGTGAGGATGCGACCGCGCACATTGTTGATGTGTATGTCGCCACCAATGCTGATTTGCTCAAGCTGCCATTCATCCGACCGGAAGGTTTCGGTCGAACCGCCGAGCGAGTCGTCGTGAGGGTGGTTGTAATCCAGTGTGTAATTGGCATCGGCACGAAACTCCGGCGTAAAGTACTTAGTTGCCATCGGGCTGTCGCTGGCGTGGCCGTTGCTGTTGAGCCATGTCCAGTCGCCGGGGAAGGGTTCGCTTTTCGTCGTTATTTGAGCACTTATCTCGGGCGGAGCGGGCGCGGCCGCTGGAGGCGCCGCGATCTGGCCCGAAAGCGAAGAACTAGTTCCCGCAGCGGGCGCAGAGGCAGATCCTGCAACAAGTTCGTGTTCCGCGCTCTTCAGACGACTCGCGTCATCAGCGCTGCCCATCGCGCCTGCGCGCGCCTGCATCAGCTCATTCTTCAGCGCGTCGATCTGCTTTTGAAGCGCGTCAATCTGTTGGTCAACAGTAGGCTTCAAATCGTGCTTCGTTTCAGCAGTCGCCGCGGACGGCGCAGGTCCCTTGTCGGCGGGCGCTGCGGGATCGAGATTTGCAACTAACTGATCTGAGCTGTTATTGGGATTGGTTTGCGCTGAACCAAAGGACATGCATGCACTAAGCGCCATAACCACAAATCCGTTTCGCACAATTCGTCTCATCTCCACCTCTTGCGTCCTGCCGAATTTAGAAACTGGTTCAATGTCATTTCCCATACTTGCCCCGCACGAGATCGGACATGCCCGCCGCCTGGCGCAGTCAGAATGCCCGAACTCCCCGTCTCGTCATTCCTGTGATAGTCTCGTCAGACTTTTCCGCAGCAAAGAGCTCTACCAAAGATCATTTCGCCTCATAGCTGTCCGCACTCGCTTAATGACACAAATACCGCTCTCAGCCACACGGGCCGTCAGAAGAAGTAACTTGGTGGTGATTCGAGGAACGCAAACGCAATGCGGCACACGACAACGAGGGAGTTTGTCATGCACTCAAGACAAACAGCCATCACTACGTTGGTGGACGACAGCGATGATGAATCCAGAATGAAACACACGAAATGAAGAACGCATGAACGGTGTCTCTCTTTTGTATAAGTTCGCTCGCAAGAGGAAACTCGCGAGACAGGAGGGCGATACAAAATGAGAAAAGGGAAATGGGGAGCACGGCAAGATGGAACCGCTCATCTTAACGAAAGCCTTAGATTGTGTTTAGGCGTTCGTCATGAGCTTGCCGGTACACTCGTCCATTAGTAGAAGGAGATATTCCTATGACTGGTCCTCTGCTTCTGT
>Ga0335069_10007798_pt1 | contig 15411 bp, 13 predicted proteins | sample Lox_Sample_11_FD_206714 | JGI IMG/M metagenome (GOLD analysis project Ga0335069, IMG submission 206714) | Soil microbial communities from Loxahatchee National Wildlife Refuge, Florida, United States - Lox_Sample_1.1 | ecosystem: Environmental > Terrestrial > Soil > Wetlands | place: USA... | reverse complement strand
CAGCTAATCTTTCTTTAGCCGACGCCGAAGTACAAGATCGAACGACTGTCTTACGCGGCGGCAGCCGAACTCAGACGTTTCTTGATCGTTCCGAGCAGATCATCGAACGACTTGATAAACGCGTCCACGCCTTCCCGCTGCAGATCCTCACCGACCTCATCCAGATCGATACCCGCCGATGCAAGGCGGCTCACGATTGCGCGTGCCTCTGCCAGCTTATCTTCCACGGTAGCGCGTGGCTGCCCGTGATCGCGGTACGCATCCATCGTGGCCGGCGGCATCGTGTTCACGGTGTCTGGCCCGATCAGATCCTGTACGTACTTGATATCGCTGTACGCGGGATTCTTCGTCCCCGTCGAGGCCCATAGCGGACGTTGCACCCGCGCGCCCTTCGCGGCCAACGCCTTGAAGCGATCACTACTGAAGATTTCTTTGAAGCGCTGATAGATGAGCTGCGTTCCGGCAACTGCCGAGGTGCCTCGCAGCGCGCCGAGACTGCTGTCTCCACCCGCCTTCAGTTTCTCTTCGATCCGCTTATCGACGAGTGTCTCGACGCGGCTGACGAAAACACTCGCAACCGATGCGATTCGATTGAGCGGCTGTCCGGCCTGGGCGCGGCGTTCCAACCCGCGGATATAGGCTTCGGCGACCGTATCGTAATGCTTGGAGGAGAACATCAACGTGATGTTGATGTTATGGCCTTCGCTGATGAGCTGCTCGACCGCCGGGATACCGGCTGGCGTCGACGGCACCTTGATCATCAGATTAGGGCGATCGATTAGCTTGATATAGCGGTGGGCCGCAGCGAGCGTTCCCGCGGTATCATTCGCGAGCCGCGGGGAAACTTCGTAGCTCACGTAACCGTCGATCCCATCGGTCTTTTCGTAGATCGGCCGGAGCGCATCGGCCGCCGCCTTGATATCGTCCGTGGTCAGCGCTTCGTAGATCTCGTCGACGCTCGCACCGGCGCGGGCAAGCTTGTCGAATTGCTGGTCGTAATCGTTTGAGCCGGCGATAGCCTTTTCGAAAATCGTCGGATTCGAAGTCATCCCGCGGAGACCGTCCTCGTCGATCATCCGGCGGAACTCGGCCGACGAGAGCAGGCTGCGCTGGATGTAATCGAGCCAGACGCTCTGGCCGAAATCCTGGAGCCGATACAGCGGATTTTTCGCATTACTCATGACTCGATGCTCCAAAAAGTTGCTCGTCGATGCGGTGCACTCTGTTCAGAACAGCTTGAGCGCTCGCTCGACGACATTCTCCACAGTAAAACCGAAATGCTTAGCTACCGTACCGGCGGGGCCCGACGCGCCGAAGGAGTGCATCCCGACGATGTCGCCCTCCAAACCAACCCAGCGATACCACGATTGGGTTACGCCCGCTTCAATCGCGAGTCGCCGTTTGATCGATGGCGGCAACACCGAGTCGCGATAGTCCTGATCCTGCTTCTCGAACAATTCGTCGCTCGGCATGCTGACGACGCGAACCGCATGACCACGCTTTTCCAGTTCGGTCGCGGCGCCTAGCGCGAGATGCACCTCAGATCCAGTCGCGATCAGGATAAGCTCCGGCGCGCGTCCCGCAGTTTCGCACAGGGTGTATGCACCGCGAGCGAGTCCCGATGCGGGTGCGATAACGCTCCGATCCAACGTCGCCAGTTTCTGGCGCGACAAAGCGAGCATCACCGGGCCGTGACGATGATTGATCGCCACGCGCCAGGCCTCGGCGGCCTCATTGGCGTCGCACGGACGAATCACGGTGAGGTTCGGAATTGCACGGAGGCTCGCCAACTGCTCGACCGGCTGATGGGTCGGGCCGTCCTCGCCGACTCCAATTGAGTCGTGCGTGAAGATCCAGATAACCTGCAGATCCATCAGCGCGGAAAGGCGGATCGACGGCCGGCAATAGTCGGTGAAGACCATAAAGCTGGAGCCGAAGGGGATGAAACCGCCGTGCAGCGCGAGACCATTCAGAATCGCGCCCATCGCATGCTCGCGAATCCCGAAATGCAGATTCCGTCCGGCATAGTTATGACGCTCGAAATCGCCGCCGCCCTTGATATCGGTGAAGGTGGATTCGTTGAGATCCGCTGAGCCGCCGAAGAGCCCGTTGATCTTCTGTGCGATTACCTGCTGGACCTTCGAGGCTGACTCGCGGGTGGCGAAGGAATCCTTAGGCGTGAAGACTGGGATATCCTTGTCCCATCCGGCAGGCAACTCGCCCGCGATCGCACCCTTGAACTCCGCCGCTTCCGCTGGATAGGCCTTTGCATACGCTGCGAAATCGCGATCCCATCGCTGCTCCAGTTCGGCTCCACGCTCGACACTGCGACGGAACTCGCGCAGCGCTTCTTCCGGGATAAAGAAGTCAGGCTCGGTGGGCCATCCATAGAACTGCTTGGTCAGTTTGACCTCTTCGGGTCCTAGCGCCTTGCCGTGCGCCTCGGAGCTATCCTGCCGATTCGGGCTGCCATATCCGATATGGCTGCGGACGCGAATCAGCGAGGGGCGATCTTTCTCGGCGATCGCCTTCTCGATTGCCTGTGAGGCAGCCTCCAAATCGTTGGCGTCTTCGACTGCCTGGGTGTGCCATCCGTAGGCTTCGAAGCGGCGGCATACGTCTTCCGTAAAGGCGAGATCGGTATGGCCGTCGATCGTGACGTGATTATCGTCGTAGATGAAAATCAGATTGCCTAAACCGAGATGTCCCGCGATTGAGGCGGCTTCACTCGCGACCCCTTCCATCAGGTCGCCATCACCGCAGATGCCGAAGATACGCTGATCGAAGAGGCCGGAGCCGCCGCGCTCGAAACGCGCTTCGAGATGCTTTGCCGCTATCGCCATTCCGACGGCATTGCCGACGCCCTGCCCGAGCGGACCGGTGGTCGTCTCGACGCCTGGGGTCAGATGGCTTTCCGGATGGCCCGGAGTCTTGCTGCCGAGTTGGCGGAACTGCTTCAGGGCATCGAGGCTGAGGTCGTAGCCCGTCAGATGGAGCACGCTGTAGAGAAGCATGGAGCCGTGTCCTGCCGACAGGACGAAGCGATCGCGCCCGTACCAATGCGGATTTTTGGGGTTGTGGCGCATAAATTGGGTGAAAAGCAGATAGGCGATGGGCGCCATACCCATCGGCATCCCCGGATGACCCGAGTTAGCCTTTTGCACCGCGTCGATCGCGAGCGTGCGGATCGAGTTGATGCATGAGAGTTCCAGAGGAGTCGTTTTACTTTGCTTTTCGGACGCTGCAGCCACAGCGATATGTTCCTTTGCCGAGAATGAAGGGGCCAATATAGCGAAGGCCTGCCGATCAGTCGTCACCGCCCGCACGTTTTCGATTCATTGGCTAAACGAATTTGCCGAAGGACCCGAAGTCGCCTGACACCCTGTTCGAGATTGATTGTCCCATCAGCGCTTGGAACCAATCAAGCTGAGCCGGACCAATCTATCCGCAGGCTGTGGGCACTCCGGGCGGCGGTGATTTCGGCAAAATCCCGGGGTCTGGTAAGCTAATATCAAGCAACCCGAGGAGGGAGCGCGTCCGGATGAGACGAAATGTTGATCGCCGTGTTGTGGTGACCGGCGTGGGCCTGGTCACTCCGCTTGGAACCGGCGTGGAGAAGAACTGGGAAGCATTGATGGCTGGTAGGTCGGGGGTTGGCCCGATCACCCGGTTCCCGGCCGAGGATTTTGCCTCTCGCATCGCGGGTGAAGTACGTGATTTCGATCCGCTCGATTGGGTCGAGAAAAAAGACATCCGCAAAATGGACCTGTTCATCCAGTACGCACTGGCGACGGCGGAACAGGCGATGCAGCAATCCGGCCTCAAGATCGATGATAGCAATGCCGACCGCGTCGGTGTGCTGGTCGGTAACGGGATCGGCGGACTGATCACGATCGAAGAGAATCACATCTCCTTCATGGAGACGCGGCTGAAGCGCATCACTCCGTTCTTCATCCCCAAGCTCCTGTCGAATCTTGCGCCGGGCCATATCTCGATTCGCTTCGGCGCGCGTGGCGAGAACATCACCACCACCAGCGCTTGCGCCTCCGGCTCCCATGCGATAGGCGAAGCCTTCCGCATGATCCGGCACGGGTACCTTGATGCGGCCATAACCGGCGGTGCTGAAGCGGCTTTGACGTCGCTTGGCGTGGGCGGGTTTATCGCGATGCGTGCGCTGTCGACCCGCAACGATAATCCGACGGCCGCGAGCCGCCCCTTCGATCGTGAGCGCGACGGCTTCGTGATCGCGGAAGGGTCGGCGTCGCTAATCCTTGAAGAGCGTGAAGCTGCGATCGCGCGCGGTGCAACGATCCTGGCAGAGATCGCCGGCTACGCTTCGAACGCCGACGCGCATCACATCACGTCGCCTTCACCCGAAGGACAAGGTGCGGGCCGCTGTATCCAGATGTGTCTGGAAGATGGCGGTATCGGGCTCGATGAGGTCGATTACATCAACGCGCACGGCACCTCGACACCTCAGGGTGACGTGGCCGAGACCCAGGCAATCAAGAAGGTCTTCGGCGAGCACGCTGCGAAGATTCCGGTCAGCTCGACGAAGTCGATGACCGGTCATACTCTCGGCGCTGCCGGTGCAATTGAGTCTGTATACACTATCCTCGCGATTCGACGCGGGATGATTCCGCCGACGATCAATTACGAATATCCCGATCCTGAGTGTGATTTGGACTATGTGCCTAACCAGGCGCGTCCCGCCAAGATCCGCGTCGCGCTCAAGAACTCCTTTGGTTTCGGCGGAACCAACACCACCTTGGCTTTTCGGCCGGCGGCCGAGAACTGATCGGATAAAGCATGGGTTCGAGAATTGTCGCTACGGGACGCGCAACGCCTCGCACTGTCGTCAGTAACAAGGACCTCGAGCGTCGGATGGATACATCTGACGAGTGGGTGCGCACGCGGACCGGAATTGAACGCCGCCATGTGCTCTCATCGGGCGAATCCCTGGTCGATATCGCCGCGACGGCTGCCACTTCGGCGTTGAGCCGCGCTGGAATGAAGGTCACTGACCTCGACGCGATCGTGGTTGGCACGGTCTCCTCCGATTTTGGTTTTCCGTCGTTTGCCTGCCAGCTACAGCATCGGCTCGGGCTCGACACGATTCCTGCCTTCGACGTAGCCGCGGCCTGCTCGGGCTTTATCTATGCGATGAGCGTGGCGGATTCTTCGATGCGCGCGGGCGATTACGAGCGCGTGCTCGTGATGGGAGTCGACGCGCTTTCAACGATGGTCGATTGGAACGATCGCTCGACCGCAGTGCTTTTTGGCGACGGCGCAGGTGCCGTCGTGTTGGTGCGCGAGAACAACAGTCGCGGAGTGTTGGGCAGTCTGCTGCGATCCTCCGGTCAATACTGGGATCTGCTTTATGTGCGGAACCGCGGTGTCTGCACTACAATGGATGCGGAAGCGCGCCGCGAGCACGTCGATGCGATCAATATGAAGGGCCCCGAGCTTTTCAAGATCGCAGTGAAAAGCATGGAAGAGGTCTCACGCAAGGTCGCTGAAAAGGCCGGCGTTCCGCTGGAAGATCTTTCGTTGATCGTGCCGCATCAGGCGAACCTGCGGATCATCAATGCGGTCGCGCAACGACTTGGGCTTGGCCCGGAGAAGGTCTTCACCAACGTCGATCGCTACGGCAATACTTCGGCGGCGTCGGTACCGATCGCGCTCGACGAAGCCTGCGAAGCTGGCCGAATCCACGACAACGACCTGGTGATGCTCAACGCATGCGGCGGCGGTCTGACCTGGGGCGCAAACCTAATCCGCTGGTAACACGCTCCTCTCTAGGAGGCTGGCTCTAAAATCTAGAACCCTCTCCCGCTGACCGCGAGAGGGCGGAGGATCGGACGCGTAGCGCCGATGCGAGGGTGAGGGTCCTGGGAAAAACTGGTCGCCCCGATCACCAACCCGCGCTATTTTAGACCGTCAACGGGCCTCGCTCGTCTAAGATCTTTCCTTCTACGCTTACACGGAAACGATCGATGAAAACTCTCGCGATCACCCTGTTACTTGTATCGCTCACTCTTTTCGCCGTCCTCACGCCGGGGCGGGGACTCTCGCATGCTGCACAGCTACCCAAACCAACTCCAGGATATCAAGTTCTCCTTGATTTCGACGGAACCAACACCGGTAGCGATCCAAAAGGGTCGCTGACGCTCGTCAAAAGCGGACGCAGGACTTTCCTATTTGGCCGTACCTCGGCGGGAGGTGCTAACAGTGGGGGGACTATCTTCGGCCTCCACATCCCCGGCAATGCCTATCAAGGGAATCCGGTAATCTCGCTCGATAAAAGCAGCGGACGATTTCCCCATCACGACTCGATGTTGTGCGTCACCAGATCCAAGGGCTCGACCGTCTGCGATGTAGCAAAGGTCGGCAAGGCCACTGTATGGGGCACTACGCTCGATGGTGGCGGCCCCGACCTCGGCGCGATCTTCGCGTTCGATCCAGTCGCCTGGATGGAACAGGGCATTCCTCCGAGTTTTGTTTACTCCTTCGCCGGCCCGAAGGATGGTGGATCCGGCGCCGATGCGGCAACGCCGCATAGTGTCTTTTCGTTGAACAGCCACAGCGGACTGCTCTACGGCGCTACGGCTGAAGGTGGCATGAACGGTGGCGGAACCCTCTACACTTTTCCCGCCTCGTCGACAGCCACAGCCGATAAGGTGCTATTCAATTTCGACGCCTCGGGTACCTCCGATGTCTTCAATGTTGGGTCCGATTGCACCGCGACAGTGCCTTCGTCGCTGACTGGTGATACGCCCCATGGTCGCCCGATAGTCGTCCATGCCAACGGCAAGGATCTTTTGCTTGGGATGACGCGGCAGGGTGGGATGGGCGTTGGATCCGACAAAACGATCGGTAACGGAGTGCTCTTCGCCTTCGATCCAGCCACCGCGACGTATACCCCGCTTCACTATTTCAAGGGTCAGGCGTGCTCAGTCGCAGGCGGACCCGATGGTGCCTACTCTGACCACGGCAATCTCACTGTGACCACCGTTAAGTCGGCGTCGCACACGGCGGTGGTCTGTGGACTGACCACCGATGGCGGATCGGGAATCTTGACCGATGGCGGTCAGCCGTTGCCCGGTTCCGGCGTGATCTTCAAAGCGGAGATCAGTCTCGCCTCGCCGCCGACGATCAAATCGTACGAAGTCGTTCACGAGTTCGGCCTGGATTGCACTGCGTCGCCGGGGAATTGCGTCACCGATGGGCAGGGCGGTGTCCTGCAGGATGGCTTCAATCCTTATGGTTCGCTCGTCACAGGTCCCGACGGATGGCTCTACGGGATGACGCGCAATGGCGGCGCGAATTGGCAAACGCTCTATGGTGGAAAGCCGTCGCCTCCGTCAGGCGGAGGGACGATCTTCCGTTTCAAGCCGGGCAAATGCTCCAAGGGCGACTGTTATCAGGTGGTCTGGTCCTTCGATCTTGGCAGCACCCTCTGCGATCCACTTAACCCGAGCCTCACCACCTGCGATGCAACCGGCAGCGAGCCTATCGATAATCTGATTGTTAGCGGAAAGACTTTTTACGGCATGACTCAGAGCGGCGGTGCCAACGATCTAACCGATGCAAATGCATACGGCACCGTCTTCTCCTTCGTGCCGCCCCGCCCCTGACCAGTACCACTTCCAAGATCGATCCCTCTCCCTGATAGAGGCTTTGCCTCAAAAGCGATTAACCGGGCTCTGATAGATACCGCCAGTTCTGTCATTCAGAGCCGACGCAAGTCTGAGGCGGCCGAAGGGGCCTGCGTTCGGCGAAGAATCTTGCGGCTTCCCCAAGCCGCGATGAGTCCGTTCCACGGAAACCCGTGCGGGGTCTGCGAGGCCGTGGTAATGGTCGATTGCGGCCTGAGGTGGTCGCCAGATCCGGGTCGTTCTGTCATTCCCGCGCGCGCAAACGCTCGTCCTCAGGTCGATTCCCACAAACAGCACACCGATCATGCCGCGTGAGGAGTCCTGGATTTTTTCGCAAGCGCCGATCATTCCTACTGATAGTCCGATACCAATAGGATGGTCGCTATGCTGACCCGCCGACAGGCAATGAAAACGCTCGCGATTTCCCCGATGCTCGCTGCGCCTGAGTTGCTAGCGCAGTTCGCTCGGGCAGCCGCTTCCCCGCTAGCGACGGCGAGCCCATCACCCGCAGTCGCGGGTCCGGCTGAAGTGATGATTCGGCAGATCATGACCCATCCGCTCCCGGGACCAGGCAAGCAGTTGGGTGTGATGGTTACCGTCGATTTCCCTCCCGGAACCTTGTCACCGCCGCATCTCCATCCGGGGCCGGTTTTCGGGTATGTCCTCGAAGGCACGGTCGAGATTGGCGTTGATCCGCTGCCGCCGATCACCTATCACGCGGGCGATACCTGGTATGAGCCGCCGCGGCCGCGCCATACCCATCGCACGGCCCGCAACGTTAGTACAACGGAACCGGCGCGCATCCTCGCGTTTCTGATCCTCGATCATGGCGAGCCCCTCGTCGAGCCACCTTCGAAGCACTCTAGAAGTAACGGCGATCGCCATCCCATTCGCGGTCAAGGGTGAAGAACTTCAGGGTGAAATTTTTCATGTTTCGCGTGAAACATTGAGTGCTCCGAATACAAATCGAGCAGGCACTCCACGCGCTCTTGATGCGCTGCTCGCTCGTCGTGCGATCATTCTGCTGGGAAAGGGTGGGGTAGGCCGGACGACCGTTGCCGGTGCGCTCACTCACTTCGCGGCAAGTCAGGGGATGCGGACGCTGCTGATGGAGACCGACCCGCGCACCCCGATCGCGGCTGGGTATCGACGCAAATCCGGCTTCCGACCTATCGAGCTGGCCGACAATCTCTGGACTATGTTGCTCGATCGGCAAGAGTCGGTCGAAGAGTACCTGGGCTTCGTCGTGGCTCGACCGCTGCTGCACGCAGTCTTCGCGACTTCGTTCTATCAGTACTTCGTTCATGCCGCCCCCGCGGTCCGCGAGCTGCTGACGGTGGGCAAGATCTACCATGAGATCGAGCGTCGCTCGCCCGACCTGCCCCGATGGGATCTAATCGTCGTGGACCTGCCCGCCAGTGGCCAGGCGCTCAGCATGTTGAAGATGCCCTTCGCTGCGCGGGAGACCTTCGGCAACAATCTCGTTGGTAGCGAGGCCCTCGAAGTCGGGCGCTTTTTCCGCGATCGAGCGAAGTGCGCGATGGTTATCGTTACTACCGCGGACCATCTGGCGATGACCGAGACGCTCGATATACGTCGCCAGCTCGAGGAGCTCGAAATCGCTACTGCTGGGGTAGTGTTTAATCGCGCCGCTCGATCGAGATTCGAGGAGAGCGATATCGCCGCGATGCTGAAAGTTGGTGCGACCGGAAGCCAGTATTCAACAATGAGCAAGCTCGAAGGGATTGCTCGGAGTGAATTGAATCGACGTATGCGGGAGCGGCGTGCTCTCGGTATTCTCAGGCGCCAGATGAGCGTGCCGATTCTCTCACTTTTCGAGGAGCCGAGCGGTCCGACTCTGGAAGTTGCGACCCGGCTGGCAAACCAACTCTCAGTGATGGCCTGAGGCGCTCCTATCGCGCCCGACTTACCGTATGGCGTCGGCAGAGGTCCATCGTTAGGCTGAAAGGTTACCGGTGCAATTTGGCGCCGGCGGAGTAAGAGATGGCCGAGGCCTCGAAAAAGACCGATCGCGCAACCAAACCCCGCCGCGATCCTTGGATTATCCGTACCTATGCTGGATTCGGCGATGCGCGCCAGGCCAATCAGCGTTTTCTGCGCAATTTGAAGGAAGGCCAGCGCGGTCTTTCTATTGCATTCGATCTGCCCACGCAAAACGGCTACGACGCGGATGCCCCTATCGCGACGGGCGAGGTCGGTAAGGCCGGGGTTTCGATCGCCCATTGGCAGGATATGGAACGGCTCTTGGCTGGTATCCCGCTTGGGCAGATCAACACCTCGATGACGATCAACGCTACAGCGCCGTTTCTGCTCGCGCTCTATCTTGTGGTCGCGGAGCGGCAGGGAGTGCCGTGGAGCGAACTGCGCGGCACTACGCAGAACGATCTTATGAAGGAGTTCGTCGCGCGAGGTACCTCGATATTCAATCCCGAGGTATCCTTCCGTCTCTCAACGGAACTGATCCGTTTTGCCGTCGAGCAGGTGCCGAACTGGAATCCGATCAATTGCTGCGGCTACCACTACATGGAGAGTGGCGCTGGGCCGGCCGAAGAAGTCGGTTATGCCTTCGGCAATGCTCTGATGATTCTCGATGCGCTCCGACCGATGCTCTCGGCTGAGGCTTTTGAGCAAACAGTCCGCCGGATTTCGTTCTTCATCAACAGCGGTATCGAGTTGGTCCCTGAGATTTGCAAGGTTCGCGCTTACTTCAAGCTCTGGCGCGAGCTTTGTCAGAGTGAGTACGGATTCAAAGACGTTGCGTTTCGTGCTGGATGCCAGGTGCGCTCGCTCACGCTGACCGAGCAACAGCCCGAAGTGAACATTATCCGGATCGCGTATGAAGCCCTGCCGGTCATTCTCTCGGCTGATGCGCGGGTGAACGCTCTGCAGCTGCCCGGTTTTCGCGAGGCGCAGGCGCTTCCCGATGAAGCGGAACAATTGATCGGTCTTCGCACCCAACAGGTGCTGATGCATGAGAGTTCTATCGGCGACTACGGCGATATCTTCGCCGGTAGCCACGTAATCGAAAAGCTCACCGATGAAATGGCCGAGCAGGCCCGGCAGATTGCACTCGGCCTGCGCGAGGGTGGCTACACGCGTGCGATCGAATCGGTCGCGTCGCGGCTCACCGGTCTCCTCGTCGAGCGCCAGCGTCGGATCGAAACGGGCGAGATTATCGCGATAGGCGTGAACGCCTTCACCGGGGAGATCGGACTGACGCCCCCTTCAAGCGCCTCGAACGAGGTCGACTCGTCCGCACTCGAACGCGAACGCGCGGAATCGCTGCGCGAATGGCGCACGGCCCGCGATAATACTGCGGTTAGCGAAGCCCGTAATGCACTCGACACGGCGGTGCGTAACAAGGGTCCCGTGATGGACGCGACGATCGCGCTGGCCCGGGCCGGCGGCACCGTTGGTGAATGGACTATCACGATCGAGCAGGCCACTAACGGTCGTTATACGCCGCCGATACTCGATCGGAGTTCGTCGGTCGGCCGCCTCACGGTGCCCACCGCGAAGCATAAGATTCGTATCGCATTGGGAAAGGCGGGGCTCGATGGGCATATCAATGCGGTGAAGTTGCTCGCCCACGCCTGCATGCAGGCCGGGATGGAAGTGATTCTCGCGGGCTTCAAGCAGACACCTGCACAACTGGTCGAAGTCGCACTGCAGGAGGATGCGAGTATCCTGGCTATCAGTAGTCTGGCGGGAGCGCACATCTCGATCGCGCAGGAAGTGATCGAGCGTTTGCGAAGCAGCGATGCGGCCCACGTTAAACTCGTGATGGGCGGAATCATTCCTGAGAGAGATCGCGCACGTTTGCAGGAGCTCGGAGTGCGCGCGGTGTTTACGCCCAAGGACGGCAATCTTGGGGCGATTGTCGAGCAGTTGATTCAACTAGGTAGTGAGGCCGGGGCTTAGGAGGGTGGTAATGAAAAAGTCCAACGCGAGTCGTTTCCTCTGTCGGATTGGTGCGATGGCGGCTGCAGCCGCGATGACATTGGCGGCGCCGGCCTGGTCTGCGCAACCGCGCCCGTGGCTCTGTCGGCAGATTCCGGTCTTTTCCTCCAGCAGCCCGATGACCTGGCAGGCGACCAAACGTGGCGCCGGCCGCTGGCTGGTGATCTTTATGCACTACGATCCGGCGGGTGGTCATGACGGCTTCACAGTGGTTTCGACCAACCCAGTGAACGGTCAGACGCAAGGTTCGCTCGACGCCGGACATTGGTACGCGGTCGCGCAATACGATTCGGGAGGTCACTGGATCTGCCCCGCTAATGCCAGCGCGTCGAGCGCTGGAGCGGCCGGCGCAATCAGCAATTTGTGCTTTGGCGAAGACGACGGTGCCTGCGACGTCAAACTGACCGTTAAATCCTCCGGCAGTTCGGCATCTGCAGCGCAATAATGCTCACTTGAGCATTGCCTTTCAATTCTGAGCATCGCTGCTCAGCAAGGTCTATCGGCTCTTCCGGCAGGACAGAACCGTCCGGCACCGCTCAAAGTTCCGGAATCTAGTCGGTATAGTTCAGCAGGGCTCGTTATAGACTAGTGATTAGAAATTCAGCCAAGGCCTGATTATCTCTCCTCAATCGCATGGGGTCTTTTGACCCCAGAAAATTCTATTGCACTACATCGCTAAAGGTGGAACGTTTACCTTTGCTATTGGTTGATTGTGAGTGCGCTAAACCGCGAGTAAGTATGAGGAGAAGTTTACGCGCCCTATGAGTTTATTGCAGCCGCAAGTGGGGGACTCGATTCTACTGTCAGAGTTGCTGGACGCACCGCGACTCGGACCGATGATTGTGAAGTCGGCCAAGATGCAGCGGGTTGCGAAGACGATCCAGCGTCTCGGTCCTTACAAATCAACGATACTGATTCAGGGAGAATCAGGCAGCGGGAAAGATTTGGTTGCCCGTGCGCTCCATCAGTGCAGCGCCAAGGCCAACGGCCCGTTCATCATCTTCAACTGCTCCAATCTGGTTGATTCGCTCGCTGAGTCGCAGTTGTTCGGTCACGTCAAAGGGGCTTTCACCGATGCGCGCGAAGATTCACTTGGTTACTTCCGCACCGCTGATGGTGGAACGCTCTTTCTCGATGAAGTTGGCGAACTTCCGCCCGCGCTTCAGCCTAAACTGCTGCGAGCCGTCGAGACGCACGAGATACAGCCGGTAGGTTCGTCCCGCAGTTATCAAGTTGATATCCGCCTGATAGTGGCGACCAATCGCGATCTCTCGGCGATGGTCGCGAACAACACCTTTCGGGCCGACCTCTACTATCGGCTCAATGCAATTTCGATCAATGTGCCTCCCCTGCGCGAAAGATTCGAAGAGATTGAGACGCTGGTTGCCTACTTCGCGAAGCTGTTTGCCGGAGAGATCGGCAAGTCTATCGATCGGATCTCGCGATCGGCGATGCAGATGCTGACGGACTATCAGTGGCCGGGAAATCTGCGCGAACTACGTCACGCGATCGAGAGCGCAGTGATGATGGCCGAGAGTAACTGTATCGACATCGACGATCTGCCGGAGTCAGTGCGCACAGCAGCCCAGAACGTTGAGACGGAAGGTTTTTCCGATGGGAATAGCGTTGCGTCCGAACCGCGCGAAATCACCGTCACTGATTACACAGTTGAGGAGAGTGTTGGGTCGCCTGACTCTTATCTGCTCAACGACGCGATCAAATCAGCCCTGATTCGTGCGCTCAGGAAAGCTAACGGTAACTGCCATCTGGCGGCAAAGCTGCTGGGTATCTCGCGCTATACGGTATATCGCATGATGTCCCGTTTCGGTTTGGGACAGGTTAAGAGCTTTCGGGAGATCGGTGCGCGCGACGCGATCGAGCATCAGTCGCTGCTCGCCGCGTCGCAGTCCTAGCTCTCACTATCAGACTCGCCGAAGGGCGCCTGGGGTCTCTTCGGACTCCCGCGCATGCTCGTCTAACGGTCGCTTCTACGTGATTCGCTCGTCCGCGAAGCTTCGTGGTAGGGTTGCGACGAGGCACTAGCAATGAGCGAAGCAAATAAGACGCTCTACGAGCGGCTCGGCGGGTATGACGGAATTGCAGCCTTTGCAACCGACCTGGTCGGACGGCTCCAGAAGGATCCGCAACTGGGGCGTTTCTGGGCGCATCGCGGAACCGACGGTGTTCGTCGCGAGTTGCAACTCCTGATCGATTTTCTATGCAACTGTGCGGGTGGCCCGGTTTACTATCGTGGCCGTGACATGAAGCTCGCTCATGCCGGGATGGGAATCAACGAGAGTGACTGGAGTATCTTTCTAGGTCATGCCGTCGCGGCGATGGATAAGTTCTCGATCCCCGAACGCGAACGCGGCGAGGTCGCATCTTACGTGCAGAGTCTCAAGGGAGAAATCGTCGAGTAGAGATCTAATGGAGGCGGCGTGGAGATCAGGCCCGCGCCGAAAGCACCACTATTGCGGTAACTCGAACCAGCGAGCGTTGTCCACGACGTACACCGAATTCCGCCCGTTCGAAGAACCGGACGTTCCGATGACTTTGGTACCGATGAGTGGCCAATCGCAAGGCATGCTGCCCACAGCGGCCAACTGCCCGTTAACGGACCAGAGATAGGCCCGACGTTTGGTGTCGTAGAAAATGCTCGTGTCGTAAGGCTGACCTACGGAGAGAGGGAAAGTGTAAACCAACGCCGGACGATTGTTAATCGAGGTATCCCAACCCAGGATCATCTTGAGGAACAAGTTGCCGTTGGCTTTGGCGAAGTAAAGACGCCTGGCTGCATTCGGGCCGTTGAAGTCCGTCGTCTTGCTGACGAATATGTTGCTCTGCTCACCCTCAGATAATCCATCGGTGAGAATCGCAAATGAACCCGTGAAATAGTATCCCGTGGCTTGCGACCGGATCGCTTCGCCGCAATAGCACTCCGCCCGAGCTAACCACCAGCTTACCGGATTTGGTCCCCCACTGCGGAGGCGCTTTAGGCCAGACATAATTAGAATTGAGACTGTTTCCCTGTCCTACCATCACCTGCCAATTATTGTCCGTTCCGCCTGGCGCCTCGAAGGTCTCGACCAAAGTTCCGTTAACCAAGGCGCCTGTGGTTGTGGTGCATTGCGCGGTAACCCGTGCGGGCCAGAAAATCAGAAGTGCCAGAAAAACGAGATATATTATACACGTTTGCTCCTCAGAGCAGTCCGGCTGACCAAGCCGTCCGCAAACAGCAAACGGCAACTAACATGCCTTAGGGAGTAACAATCACTAAGACAATAGTAATGCTAGAGAGCCTGCCAGAATTGCATGCTGCTATCTGCTGAGAGGCGCAGACTGGGTTCCGAAAGATGCAGAGCTACCTATCCAAAGGGAACGTTTTCGCAGGGAAGGACCCGCGCGCCTTTCCAAGGGCGCAACGAAGGCGGCGAGTGGTCGGAAGAAATGCGATCACCAATGACCCGCCCGCCGAAGGAGTAGCTCGGTAGAAGCCGCTGGCACTGATGCTCGATGTGGCGCTGATCGTACTCTGGGTTGGCCTGACGGTGACCCGCTTGCGCTTCGGTGCCGAATCAGATGGAGCTAAAGATCGGAGCTACAGCTCATGGCAGCTTGTCGAGTAGGAGATTTAATGGAGGCGGCGAGCGGATTCGAACCGCTGCATCGAGGTTTTGCAGACCTATCCATAGGGGTATTAGACCCGAAAAAATCCAGTAAATGCGGGCCTGCCGAGGTCAACGCCGTCGTTCAAAACCATGAATTTTTACCC
>Ga0335069_10007797_pt1 | contig 15411 bp, 15 predicted proteins | sample Lox_Sample_11_FD_206714 | JGI IMG/M metagenome (GOLD analysis project Ga0335069, IMG submission 206714) | Soil microbial communities from Loxahatchee National Wildlife Refuge, Florida, United States - Lox_Sample_1.1 | ecosystem: Environmental > Terrestrial > Soil > Wetlands | place: USA... | reverse complement strand
GGGCCAACGGGGCGCGGCCGAGGGGGTCCGCGGCGCGCCCGCCAGGACGGCGCAGCCGCCGGCCCATGGCCGAGAGGAGCTGCCGGGCTCCGTTGTAGTCGCCGCCGTAGAGAAGGCCTACACCCTTGCGGGCCTGGGCCAGTGCGGCGGCCGCGGTCGTCTGGTCGCCGACGGCCTGCCACTTCGTGGGAGGGGGCCGGTCGGCGGCGAGCCACCGCGCCTGCGGACCCGAATCCCCGAACCGGCCGGGCCCTGGCCCGTTAGATACGCCGGAGCATGTCATCCTGGACCGATCTCCCGTCCCTGCCCGACCCCGCCAACCTGACCTTCGTCGAGGACCTGTACCACTCCTGGGCCGCAGACCCCTCCTCGGTCGCCGAGGCCTGGCGGCGCTACTTCCAGGGCCTGCCCGGGTCGCCCGGCGCCACTCCGGCGCCGGGCGCCTTCGCCCCCCGCCGCCTCGACGGGCGGGTCGCGCCGCAGGCGACCCGGGCGGCCGGGGACCTCGAGGCCCGGGTCGACCGGCTCGTCGAAGCCTACCGCGAGTTCGGCCACCTCCGCGCGCGGCTCGACCCGCTGGGCCTGGTCCGTCCCGCCGAGCCGCTCGCCCTCGAGGCCTTCGGCCTCTTGGAGGCCGACCTCGACCGGCCCGTGGCCGACCCCGCCGGCGGCGGGCCGGTGAGCCTGCGAGCGCTGCGGGAGCGGCTCGAGGACACCTACTGCCGGACCCTGGGCGTCGAGCTCGGGCACCTAGACGACCCGGATCTGCGCCGCTGGCTCGAGCAGCGGATGGAGCGGACCCGCAACCGGCTCTCCCTGGCGCCGGAGGTGCGGCGGCGGCTCCTGGCCAGGATCCTGGAGGCGGAGCTCCTCGAGCAGTTCCTGGGGGCGCGGTTCCTCGGGGCCAAGCGGTTCAGCGCGGAGGGGGCGGAGGGCTTCCTGGCCTTGCTGGAGTTCCTCCTCGACCGGGCCATGGGCCACGGCATCCGCAGCGTGGTCATCGGCATGGCCCACCGCGGCCGGCTCGACGTCCTGGCCAACATCGTGGGGAAGCCGCTCCAGGACATCTTCGCCGAGTTCCGCGACTCGGGCGTCGTGGGCGCCGGCGGCGGGGACGTGAAGTACCACCTCGGCCACTCCTCCGACCGGGAGACGCCCGACGGCGTCCCCTTCCACGTCTCGCTGGCCTTCAACCCCAGCCACCTGGAGTGGATCGACGCCGTGGTGCAGGGGCGGGTCCGCGCCAAGCAGGACCGCTACCGGGACTTCGAGCGGTTGCGCACCATGCCGGTGCTGGTCCACGGCGATGCCGCCTTCGCCGGGCAGGGCGTGGTGGCCGAGACGCTCAACATGTCCGAGCTCGAGGCCTATCACGTGGGCGGCACGGTCCACCTGGTGGTGAACAACCAGGTGGGCTTCACCACCGCGCCCCGGGACTCCCGCTCCACCACCTACTGCACCGGTCCGGCCCGGAGCCTCCAGGTCCCCATCCTCCACGTGAACGGGGAGGACATGGAGGCGGTGGCCCAGTCGGTCCTGCTGGCCATCGACTTCCGCCAGCGCTTCCACCGCGACGTGGTCATCGACCTGTGGGTCTACCGCCGCCACGGCCACAACGAGGGGGACGAGCCGTCCTTCACCCAGCCGGTCATGTACCGGGCCATCTCCCGCCAGCCCACCCTGCGCCAGCGCTACGCCGAGGAGCTGGTGCGGGAGGGGATCGCCACGCCGGAGGAGGTGGAGGCGATGGCGACCTCCTACCGGGCGCGCCTGGAGGAGGCCTACCAGGCCTCGGCCAGGCTCGCCGCCCGCCCCACGCCGCAGTCCATGGGCGGCGTGTGGGTCGGGTACCAGGGCGGCCCCATCACCGGGCCCGAGCCGCCCACCGGCGTGCCCGAGGCGCAGCTGCGCGAGGCGGCGCTGGCGCTCTCCCAGGTCCCGGACGGCTTCCACCTCCACCCCAAGCTGACCCGGGTGCTGGCCGCGCGGTCGGAGATGGGGCGGGGGGAGCGGCCCCTCGACTGGGGCATGGCCGAGGCGCTGGCCTACGCCACGCTGGCGCTCTCCGGCACCCGGGTGCGGCTGGTGGGCCAGGACTCCCGGCGCGGCACCTTCAGCCATCGGCACGCGGTGCTCTTCGACCACGAGAGCGGCGTGCCCTACTCGCCGCTCTCCCACCTGCGGGAGGGGCAGGCGCCGGTGGAGATCCGCGACAGCCCGCTCTCCGAGGCGGCCGCGCTGGGGTTCGAGTACGGCTACAGCCTGGACATGCCCGAGGGGCTCACCGTCTGGGAGGCGCAGTTCGGCGACTTCGTCAACTCCGCCCAGGTGCTCGTCGACCAGTTCCTCTCCTCGGCCGAGACCAAGTGGAAGCGGCTCTCCGGGCTGGTGCTGCTCCTTCCCCACGGCATGGAGGGGCAGGGGCCGGAGCACTCCTCGGCGCGGCTGGAGCGGTTCCTGGAGCTGTCGGTGGACGACAACTGGCGGGTGGTGAACCTGACCACGCCGGCCCAGGTCTTCCACGCCCTGCGGCGCCAGGTGATCTCCCGCTGGCGCAAGCCGCTGGTGGTGATGGCGCCGAAGAGCCTGCTCCGCCTCCCGGCGGCGGTCTCGCCGCTCTCGGACCTCGCGGGCGGCGCCTTCCGGCCGGTCATCCCCGACGAGCGGGTCGACCCCGCCGCAGTGACGCGGGTGGTGCTGTGCGCGGGCAAGGTGTACTACGATCTCCTGGCCGGCCGAGAGGCCGCCGCCGCCAGCCACGCCGCGCTCCTGCGGGTCGAGGAGCTCTACCCCCTCCACGCGGAGGAGATCCAGGCGGCGCTCTCCGCCTTCCGGCCCGGAGTGGAGCTGGTCTGGGCGCAGGAGGAGCCCGCCAACATGGGCGCCTGGGACTACGTGGACCTGCACCTCTCGCCCCGCCTCCCCGCGCCGCTCCAGCTGGTCTCGCGCCCCGCCTCGGCCAGCCCGGCGGCGGGCTCGGCCAGCCGGCACCGGCTGGAGCAGGAGCAGCTCGTCCGCGAGGCGCTGGGCGAGCCCGTCCCCCGCCTGCGGCGCGCCGAGCGGCGCGCCGCGGCCCAGGAGCGCTGACCCATGCCCGTTCCCCTGAAGGTCCCCTCCCTGGGAGAGTCGATCACGCAGGCCACCGTGGGCGCCTGGCTCAAGCAGCCGGGCGAGGCGGTGGCCGTGGACGAGCCGGTGGTCGAGGTGGAGAGCGAGAAGGCGACGGTGGCGGTTCCCTCGCCCGCCGCCGGCCGGCTGTCCCGCGTGCTGCGGAGCACCGGCGAGGCGGTGGCGGTGGGCGAGGTGATCGCCGAGGTGGAGGAGGGAGCCAGCGCGGAGGCCCCCGCGCCCGCCGGGCGCGCCGGCGCGAACGGCGCCGAGGGGAAGGGCGCGCCGCCCCCGGAGGCCCGGGCCACGCCGGCCGCCCCGGCGCCGCCCGCGCCGTCGGCCCCGCCGCGCCGCGCCCCGCCCAGCGCCCGGCGGCGCATGGCCGAGCAGGGCGCCGACGCCCCGGAGGTGGCGCGAGGCCCGGTCGCCCCCCCGGCCCCGCTGCCGGCCGAGCCCGGCCCGCGCGAGCGGCTCGTGCCCATGACCACCCTGCGCAGGACGGTGGCCCGGCGGCTGGTGGAGGCGCAGCGCGCGGCGGCCATCCTCACCACCTTCAACGAGGTGGACATGTCCCGGGTGCTGGCGCTGCGCGAGCGCCACGGCGAGGCGTTCCAGGCCCGCCACGGGGTGAAGCTCGGCTTCATGTCCTTCTTCGTCAAGGCGGCGGTGGAGGCGCTGCGCGCCTTCCCGGCGGTGAACGCCGAGGTGCGGGGCGAGGCCATCCTCTACCGGGATCACTACGACGTGGGGGTGGCGGTGGGCGGCGGGAAGGGGCTGGTGGTGCCGGTGATCCGCGACGCCGACCTCCGCTCCTTCGCCGAGATCGAGAAGGAGATCGCCGAGCTGGCCCGGAAGGCCCGCGATGGCCGGCTCGATCCCGCCGACCTCTCCGGCGGGACCTTCACCATCTCCAACGGCGGCGTGTACGGTTCGCTGCTCTCCACGCCCATCCTCAACCCGCCGCAGTCGGGCATCCTCGGGCTCCACAAGATCGAGAAGCGGCCGGTGGTGGGTGACGGGGACCAGGTGGTGGTGCGGCCGATGATGTACCTGGCCCTCTCCTACGACCACCGCATCGTCGACGGGCGCGAGGCGGTGTCGTTCCTGGTCCGGGTGAAGGAGGCCATCGAGGACCCTGAGCGGATCCTGCTCGAGGTGTAGAATGCGAGGGTAGCCCCCGTGCGGATGGGCGAAGGTCTCCCTTGCCCGGTCTGCGGCGCGGCCGCCGCCTACCAGGCCATCGCGCCGGGCGGGAGCCTGCGCGAGACGCGCTGCCCCGCCTGCCGCTCCGCGCGGCGGACGCGGGATCTGGCCCGGTACCTCCTCCGCGCCTACGGCGATGGGCGGGCGGCCGATCTGCCGGCCGCCCTGCCCGCCCTCGACGGCCTGCGGGTGTACGAGGCCCAGGCCAGCGGCCCGCTGCACCTCGTGCTCCAGGCGCTGCCCGGCTACCTGTGCTCCGAGTACCTCCCGGAGGCGGCGCGGCCCGGGGAGATCAGGGCGGACGGCGTCCGCTGCGAGGACCTCCAGGCGCTGAGCTTCCCGGACGGGAGCCTCGACCTGGTGATCACCCAGGACGTCCTCGAGCACGTGGCTGACCCCTGGCGCGCCCTGGCCGAGATCTTCCGGGTGCTGGCGCCGGGCGGCCGCCACGTCTTCACCGTGCCGATCCACCCGGGCCACCCCACCACGCGGCGGGCCGAGCCCCGGGGCGCCGAGGTGCGGCACCTGTTGCCCCCGGTGCACCACGGCGACCCGCTGCGCAGGGGAGGCTCGCTTGTCTTCACCGACTTCGGCGACGACCTTCCCGCGCGGCTGTGCGCGATGGGCCAGCCCACCGAGGTGGCCAGCCGGGCCGGTCTCCACGGCCCCGGCGAGGTGCCCTGGATCGCCGAGGGCGACCCCTATCTGCGCTACCAGCGGGCGCGGGCGGAGGGGCGGAAGGCGAGCTTCCTCCTCTACGACTCGGTGGTGCTGGTCACGCAGCGGCCCTAGACGGCCTGCCGCAACAGGCCCTCGGCCCGCAGGGACTCCACCACCTGGGCCTCGTCCGGCCCCTGCGCCCCGCGGGCGGCCGCCTGGGCCAGCGCGTCGACCACCTCGTTGACCGCGTGGCCGTGGTGGCCGCGAACCCAGGTGAAGCGGACGGAGAGCTCGCGTCCGCGGGCGTCGACGGCCTCGATGAGATCGCGGTTCAGCACCGCGCCCCCCGAGGAGGTGCGCCAGCCATTCCGCCGCCAGCCGTGGATCCATCGCGAGAGCGAGTCCACCACGTACCGCGAGTCCGAAAGGACCTCCACCGCCGCGCCCACCGGGAGCGGGGAGAGCGCCTCGAGCACCGCGCGGAGCTCCATCCGGTTGTTGGTGATGGGGTTCCCGCCGTCCTCGTCCCAGCGCGTTCCGCCGAAGCGGACCGCCGGGCGCTCGCGGTCCAGCACCACGAACCCGGTGCCGCCGGGGCCGCCCGGGTTCCTGAGGGCGGAACCGTCGGAGAAGACGAGGAAGCGGGCGGCTCGTGCGTCGGCCATGGCGGCGCAAGGTACCCCGAAAACCCGGGGGAATTCCACCTCTTCAACCCTCCGTCAGACCCATTGCCTACATTGTAGCCAGGATGAAGACCGCCTCGAACACCAAGCCGGACCCCGCGCTCCAGCGGCTCCACGAGGTGGCGGATCGCATCCGGCGCCGATCGGAGTTCGCCGCCCGGCTCGCGCGGCCGAGGGGCGGACGGGGACAGAGGGGAATCCCCGACCTCCTGCCGGCGCCGGTCCTGCCGCCCCCGCCCCGGCACTGGGCGGACGACCGGGAGCCGGACGCGGAGGAGCGCCACTAGAGGGCGGTCGCCGGGTCCCTCAGGCCCGGGCGAGCGCCGCCTCCAGCGCGCGCCGCCAGGCGTCGCCGCCCGAGTGGACGGCCCTTCCCAGGAAGGACTCGCGCGCCGCCCGCAGGCCTGGCAGGAGCCGCAGGGCCTCGCCGTACCGCGCGCCGCGGGCGCCAAGGAGCTGCTCGTCCGGCAGGGAGATGGGCTCGCGCCGGAACTGGATGGCGGCCAGGGCGCGTACCAGGGCGCGGGCGGATCGCGCCGGGTCCTGGCCGGCGCGGAAGAGGTAGGTGGCGCTCTCGGTGCTGCTCGGGACCTCCAGCGCCAGCGCCCGGTCGACCTGGAAGAGGTAGAGGAGCTCGCGGCCAGCGAGCTCCTCGGGCAGGGTGGAGCCCGGGCTCGGCTCCGCCTCCCCCGCGGCCTCCCCCTGGGGCTGCACCTCGCCCGGGGAACGATGCTCGCTCGCCGAGGCTTCGGCCGCCGGTGGATCGGTCTCCTTCACCGCCAGCCACGCCTCCCGGGCGCGGGCGGCCAGGTGCTCGGCCGCCTCGCGCCGGCCGCCGGCGGCGAAGGCCCGCTCGAGCATCGCCTCCCAGGCGCCCGGGGCGGCGGCCTCGAGGGCGGCGCGGCCGGCGGGGACGCCGTCGGGGAGGAGCGCGCCCAGCGCGCGGAGCGAGAGGGCGGGGACCTGGGGCGCCAGCGCCTGCAGGGCCCGCAGGGCGCGGGAGGCGAGGGCGTCGCGTCGCTCGGCGATGCCGGCCCGGAGGGCGTCGGTCCGCTTGCCGAAGCGGAGCAGCTCCAGGGACCGGCCGTCGTCGAGGGCCAGCACCAGCGCGTAGGCCTCGGCGTCGAAGGACAGGCCCCGCACCTCGCCGTAGCCCACCCGGAAGGGGAGAGACTGGCGGGGGAAGGCGACCAGGCTGGTCCGCTGCAGCCGCACCCGGCCGGCCTCGGCCGCCCCGCCGCGCCAGCGGAGCTCGCCCGACTCCTCGGCGGAGGCGCCCCGCTCGAGAAGGAGCAGCGCCTGGCCCAGGTGCTCGGCCCGCGCCGCCGGCAGGGCCCGGCAGAAGGCCTCGAAGCGCCTGCCCATGGCGGAGAGGCGCAGCCGGCCGCCGCCGGTGAGCTCCAGGGAAACGAGCTGGTCCTCGGCCGTCCAGCGGGCGATCTCGGCGAAGGGCAGCCGCAGGGGCGGCCCGCCCTCGGGCAAGACGGTGACCGCACCCTCGGAGAGCTCCACCGTGCAGGCGGCCTCCTCGGCCGGGGCGGCGGCGCCCGGCTCGATGCGGGAGCGTGCGGGGAACGGCTGCACGGCCGGGCTCAGTCGCGATGGGTCCCGCACTCGGGGCAGAACTTCCCGTCGAACTGGGTCCCGCACTTCTTGCAGGTGGCCCGCGAGGTGAGGGGCTTGCCGCACTCGGGGCAGAACTTCCCGCCCTCCACCCGGGCGTTGCAATGGGGGCAGGCGGCCACCTGGTGGGCGCCCATGTCCACCTCGTCGACCAGGTTCACCGAGCGTGCCTTCTCCCGCACCTGCTCCACCGCCGCCTGGGCCTGGGCCGCGGCCGCCTCCTCCTGCAGGTCGGGGGCGCACTCCTCGCACAGCGAGCGCTTCTCGTTCCAGCACACCTCCGGGCAGACCCACTTGCCGCAGCGGGTGCACTGCTTGAACTTGGCCCGTCCCTCCTCCACCGCCTTGGCGAAGGCCTCGTCCCAGGCCTTGCCGCGGAAGACGTCCTTGACCTGGTCGCCGGCCCAGCCGGCCCGGCCCAGGGCCCCGCCGAAGACCGAGCCGGCGGCGCGGAGGATCCCCGCCGCCATCCCCATGGTGCTGGGCTGGAACCGCGACACGAAGCCGTTGCCGCACTTGTCGCAGAAGAACTCGAACTGGAAGCCCTGGTCGTTGGAGCGGTCGGTGTAGTTCTTGGTGAACTGGATCATGGCCATGGGCGTTGCCCTCCGGAGCGGTGCTGCCACGATACCATCGCCCCGGGTCGGCCGGCGCGGGTCCTCCCGCCTGGCCCGCCGCCGGGGGCGTATAGTGGCGGGGTACGGCGTGGAAGGGGGCTGGCCATGGTGCAGGTGGTGGGCGGGGCGAGGTCGACCGGCGGGCTGCGTACCCAGGCGACGCGGGCCCTGGCCCTGGCCGCCGCGGCCCTGGTGGTGCTCCTCCTTCTTTACTCGCAGTGCACGACGCGGGTCCTGCCCAGCGAGTGGGGGGTGCAGCAGCGCCAGTTCGGAGCGCACCAGGGCATCGACGACCACCCCTACGGCCCCGGCCTCTACCTCATGGGTCCGGGCGAGACCATGCACACCTTCTCCCGGGAGATCCACGCCCTGGAGGCCTCCTACGACCGGGACGAGTCGCTCAGGAAGGCCAAGGATGGGCGGGTGCGCGAGGCGGTGAACCGCTACTTCGACGCCCGCCAGCGCATCCTGGGCAGCGAGACCGACCGGGTGGTGGACGCCCTCAACATCCAGACCTCCGACGGCTACGCGGTGCTGGCCGACCTCTCGTTGCTCTACTCCATCGAGGACCCGGTCCGGGTGGCCCGCGACTTCGGCTGGGGGAACCTCTACGTCGATGCCTTCGTGCTCAACACCTTCCGGAACGGCGTGCTCACCAGCCTGGGCAAGATGAACGCCGAGTCGTTCTACGACGAGAAGATGCGGATCCAGGCGGTGGCCGACGCCGAGGCGCTGCTCCGGGAGCGGTTCCGGGAGCGGGGCTTCGAGGTCCACAGGCTGCTCCTCCGCAATTACCGGTACGCCGCCGCCTACGAGAAGTCGCTCCACGACAAGAAGGTGGCGGTGCAGCTGGCGGTGAAGAACGAGAAGGAGCTCCTCGTCAACGAGGAGAAGGCCAAGCTCCAGCAGATCGAGGCCCAGGGCAACGCCCGCATCACCATCGCCGGCTCCGAGGTGAACGCCCAGATCGCCCGCATCCAGGCCGAGGCCCAGCTCTACGGGGCCCAGGTGCACGCCAAGGCCGACCGGGAGATCAAGGTGGCCGAGGCGGAGGCCAAGCGGCTCAAGGCCGAGGCGCTGGCCGAGGCGGGCAGCCGCTACGTGGTGGCGCTGGAGACCGCCAAGATGCTGGACAGCATCCAGGGGGCGGTGATGACCCCGGAGCAGTACCTTGCCTTCGTGCGCAACGCCTGGTCGCTCATCGGGCTCGCGCCCGGGCCGGTGACGCCGGCGGCCCCGGCGGCGGGGGGGGCGCGATGACCCCCCGCGCGCTCCGGCGGCTCGCGCCGCTCGCCCTGGTTGTCCTGGCCGCCTGCCGCATGACCACCTCCACCGAGGTGGGCGTCCGCACCAACCTCCTCGGGCTCTCCGAGAGGCGGGGCGAGCAGGAGATCTACGCGCCCGGCGGGATCTACCTGGTCCTGCCGGTGGTGAACGCCTGGGCGGTGCTGCCCACCTCCCAGCAGAACCTGCTCATGTCATCGGAGGTGAGCGAGGGCGACCGCCCGGTCCCCGACGACATCACCTTCAAGACCAAGGACGGGAACAACGTCTACATCGACGTGAACGTGATGTGGCGCATCGACCCGCAGAAGGCCGGCTTCCTCATCAGCCGGGTGGGCCAGAGCGCCGACGAGGTGAAGGAGCGCGTGGTCCGGCCGCTCTCCCGCTCCATCGTGCGCGACGTGTTCAACGAGATCACCAGCGAGGAGTACTACCAGGTCACGGTCAAGAACCGGATGGCCGCCAAGGCCAAGGAAGAGCTGGCCGCGGCCCTGGCGCCGCTGGGGGTGGTGGTGGACATGCTCCAGCTCCACCAGCACCGCTTCGATCCCGAGTACCAGGAGGCCATCAACGCCCAGAAGCAGGCCGAGGCCGACGTGCAGATGCTGGTCGAGCGGCAGAAGGCGGTGGTGGTGCAGAAGCAGACCGAGCTGGAGGCCAGGCGCAGCGAGTGGAACCAGAAGATGGAGTCGGCACGAGGCGAGGCGGGGAGCGTCCGCAACGAGGCCGACGGCTACTACCAGACCCAGACCAACCAGGCCAAGGCCATCGTGGCCGCGGCCCAGGCCGAGGCCGACGGCGTGCGCAAGGAGGCGGAGGCCCTCTCCAAGCTGGGCGGCGACGCCTACGTGAAGATCCAGGTCTCCCGGCTCCTCGCCGAGAAGCGGGTCTACCTTGTGCCCGGTGCCAACGTCTCCACCCTGGACGTGAACGGCGCCCTCAACTTCCTCCTGCGGGACGCGGCGGCCAAGGGAGGCGGCCCGAGGCGGGCGGCGCCGGCGCCGGCTCCGGCGGAGGAAGAGGGGCAGGGGCAGGGGCAGTAGCCGGGGCGCCCGGCGGAGGCAGGGCGGCGGCGATCCACCGGCCGGCGAGCCGCGAGAAGGCGCGCTCGCGGCGGGCCATGGGGGCGAAGCCCGGGCAGCGCGCGCTCGGCGGCCCCTCGGGGCAGCCGAGGCAGACGGCGCGGTCGGGGCCGCGCCGCCGGTAGCGCAGGGTGACCCAGAAGACGGCCAGGGCGGCGAGGGCAGCGCCGACGGCGCGGGCCGGGGCAGGTGCGGCGAGCGCCTGGGCCACCGCCAGGCCGGCGACCGCGGTGGGGAGGAGACGGGTGAGGAGCTTGCGGCGCCGCCAGGCCGCGCCGGCCGAGGGAGCCGGGGCGGTCCGAGGGTGCGGCCGGACCAGCGCCGGAGCCAAGAGCAGCAGCGCCGCGCCCGCGGCGACGATCGCGGCACCGGGTGCCGCGGGCAGGAGCGCGCCGGCCGCGAGCCCGGCCACCGCCCCGAGGGCGGTGAGCGAGCACCCCAGGCAGATGCGGGTGCGACGCCCCAGCCGCACCACCTCGGTCCGGTACCGCTCGCACAAGGGGTGATGCGACCAGCGGTGGAAGGCGTGCGCCCGCCGCGCCAGCCGGTCCACCCGGCCCGCCAGCGGCTGCGGGATCCGGCTCACGCGGCGTCGCGCACCTGGCGGATCACGCACGCGGTCCCGTACGCCAGGACCTCGTTGGTGTTCTGGGCCAGCTCTGAGCTGTCGAAGCGCATGCCCAGGATGCAGTTCCCGCCCATCTGCCGGCAGGTCACCTCGAGCCGGTTCATGGCCTCGTTGCGGGTGGACATGGCCAGGTCGGTGAACATGGTGATCTCGCCGCCGAACACCGTCTGGCAGCCGGCGCAGGTGGTGCCCACGATGCTCCGGCTGCGGACGGTGATGCCCCAGCACGGCCCGACGATCCGCTCGATCACGTATCCGGGCGGCGCCTCGAAGGTGGTGAGGATGGGGATCTCGTGGCGCTGGACCTGGGACACGGGGGCCTCCGGGCAGGGTCTTGGGGAGGGTAGCACGGACCGGGGCGGCGGAGCGGTCCGATCGCGCCGGCGGGGACCGCGTGGAGCGGCCCGCAGCCCCTGCTGAGGACGAACGGCGAGGCGTGGGCGACCTCGCCGTCCCAGGGCGGCCCCAGGTGTGCCGGCCCGAGGGCATTGTGATGCACCTCGCGCCGCTCACCTCGGTGACCGTCGGCGGCGTCGTCACGGCATCGCACCACGGGCCGTAGCGATGGCCGTCGCCGCAGCCGGGGCTGCCGTCGAGGTCGATGCGGGTGGCCTCCCAGGAGGTGATCCCGACCGAGGAGTCAGCGACCGAGAGGCTCCCTGGACTCGAGCCGAGGGTGCTGTTCCGCCCGCACTCGTCGGAAGGGGCGGGCCGACGTTCCCCGAGACGGTCGAGGGAGCGTCCCCGGGTCGCAGGGCGCCGCGCGCTCCGGTTCCCCGGCGCCTGGAACCGCAGGTCACCGTTCCGGCCGGCGCCGCCGGGGGAGCCGCGCCGAGATCCATGCCCGGGTCTCGAACGCCCAGCGGTGATGGCGCCCGAGAAGCGTCAGGGCCAGGAGGACCAGCGGGATCCCCGGGCCGGGGAGCAGGAGCAGGAGCGCCCCGGCCACGAGCAGCGCCCATCCCGCCGTCAGGCGCAGCGCGGTGCGGGTCACGTCGCCTCCCGCTGCCGCGGCGGCGCATCCGCCGGCGGGGCGGCACGGCGGCTCCGCACCAGCGAGGCCACCACCCCCGCTCCCAGGATGGCCGCCGTCACCCCCAGGGAGGCGGCCGCGTGGAGGCTCACCACGTCGGAGAGCGCCATCTTGACGCCCACGAACACCAGCACCAGGGCGAGCGACGGCCGGAGGTAGGTGAACCGCACCACCCACCCGGCCAGGAGGAAGTAGAGCGAGCGAAGGCCGAGGATGGCGAAGACGTTGGAGGTGAACACCACGTAGGGGTCCCGGGTCACCGCGAAGACCGCCGGGATGGAATCGACCGCGAAGAGGACGTCGCTCACCTCGATGAGGACCAGCGCGAGGAAGAGCGGGGTGGCGAGCCAGGCGCCGCCCCGGCGGACCAGGAAGGCGCGGCCCTCGAGCCCGGGCGTGGCCGGGATCGCCCGGCGCAGCAGCCGGAAGGCGGCGCTCTCCTCCGGACGGGCCACCGCCCCGCGGGCGAGGAGCAGCTTCGCCCCGGTGAGGATCAAGAGGCCGGAGAAGGCGTAGATCACCCCGTGGAGGCGGTCGAGGAGCGCCGCACCGGCGGCGATCATCGCGCCGCGCAGGACCAGGGCCGAGAGGATCCCCCAGAAGAGGACGCGGTGCTGGTGGAGCGCCGGGATCCCCAGGGCGCCGAAGACGACCACGAACACGAGCAGGTTGTCGACCGAGAGCGACTTCTCGATGAGGTAACCGGTGAGGTACTCGAGCCCGGCCTCGCTGCCGAACCGCGCCCAGACGTAGCCGCCGAAGGCCAGGGCCAGTGAAACCCAGGCAGCCGACCAGCCGAGCGCCTCCCCGGGGCGCACCGCGTGGTCCCTGCGGCGGAGGACCCCCAGGTCGAGCGCCAGCATGGCCAGGATGAGGCCCAGGAAGCCCAGCCACTCGAGCGCCGTGTGCCTCATGCACATCGAATAGGCGCGCCGGCAAGATCTCACAATGACGAAGTTTCAAGAGTTCGCTTCGGTTTTCTGAATGGTCCGAGCCTGCGAAGGCGGGCCGGGGCACGGCGAGCAGGCTCCGCACCGCGCCATGCCGGCGCCGCGAGGCCCCTCGCCCCGAAGGCGCCCTCCATCGGGCGCCGGTTCGGCAGCGCGGTCCGGCGCCGCCGGCCCCCGCCTCGCCCCGGGTCGCCGGGGCACGCTCGAGGAGCCCGGTGCGCTCGGCGCGCCGAGCAGCGTGAACCCTGGGCGAGCCCCGGGGCCGGCCGGTCCCCGGTCGAGCGCAGCTCTCCGCCCAGCCGCGCTGGCAGGCCCCTCCCCCGAGGCGCGCGACGATCCGTTGGGGGTGCGCCGGGGCGGGAGCGCCACCTCGTGCCATAATCGTGCCCTGCCGGTACCGCCGGTCCGAGCGGCCAGGTCCTCGGCAGGTGAGGCGATGCGCCCTTTCCACCGGCAAGCCAGGCCGCCGATCCCATGAGCCTCCGCGCGGGGATCCTGCGACGCCTGGCGCTGGCGGCGGTGCTGGCCGGACCGGCCTGCGCCGCGGCCCTCGAGGCCGGCGACGCGGTGGACGACCTCGAGCTGCCCACCCTGGCCGGGGCGCGGGCCCACCTGGTCGAGGCCGGGGTGGTGAACGTCCTTGTCTTCGTCCGCCCAGGGCACGGGCACTGCCTCGACACCCTCCGGGACTTCGCCGGGCGGGAGGGACGCCTGCAGGGCACCCGCTGGGTGGCGGTGGTGCCGGGGGACTCGCCCCTGGCCGAGACGCGGGCGCTGCTCTCGGGCGTGGGGATCAGGATGCCTGTCCTCCTCGACCCCGGCGACCGGGTCTACGGCCGGCTCAGCCTCAAGCTCCACCCCACGGTGGTGGTGGTGGACCGGCAGGGGCGGCTGGCCGCCATCGAACCGTTCCGGGAGATCAACTACGGGGACCGCCTGGAAGCGCGGCTCCGCTTCACCCTGGGCGAGATCAGCGAGGAGCAGCTCGCGGAGGCGGTGGACCCACCGCTCGCCGAGACCCACTCCGACCGAGGCCTGGCCAGGAGCGGCCTCCGGCTCGCGCAGAAGCTGGTGGAGATGGGGCAGCTCGACCAGGCGCTGGCCGCGGTCCAGCGGAGCCTCTCCATCGAGCCCAGCGCCCCGGCCTACCTGCTCCGGGGGGAGATCCTGGCCCGCCAGGGGAAGTGCGCAGACGCCCTCACCGCTCTCGACTTCGCCCTGCGGCTCGAGCCGGGGAACGCCCAGGCTCTCGCCGAGAGGAGCCGCTGCCTCCGGGGGCCGACCGGCGCGCCGTGACGGACGCCCTCCCTGGCCTGAGAGGGCAGCCCGGCCGAAGCGGCCCCGGGGGAGGGCTCGAGCATCGGATCGCCGGCACCGGGACCGCGGGCGCCTTCGCCTCCCCGGCGAAGCGGACGGCGAAGGCCTCGACCGCCGTGGACGCGACCGCCCGCGCGCCGAACTCGGTGGCCCGGACCAGGGAGGCGACCCGGTGGACCAGCGCCGAGTCCGGTACGAGGTCGACACCACCCGGCAATCCTGCACCATCCCGTTGGGCGTGATCTCGGAACGCCAGGACGACGATGCCGGCGTGTTCGGAGGGCGCGCGCGCGACGTGCTGCCAGTACGCCTCGTGGAAGAGCACCAGCAGCGAGATGCCGAGAGCCCATTGGACGTCGGCCTCCGAGCGCACCGGCGCGGCGCTGCCGGCGCGGCGCTGCCGGCGCCGGCCTGTGGCGCGGTCGGCGCCGCGGCCGCGATCTGCAGCCCCTCGCCGATGCTGACGTGGGCCTGCTCGACGAAGGCCTTCTTGAGCAGGCCTCCGCGCGGCGGAGGTGGCTGCGTGCCCTTCGACTCCAGGTATCCTGGAGCTCCTCCACCACCGCGTGCGCGTCGACCGCCCGTGCCACCTCGGCCAGCAGGGGCTGGGGGAACGGGAGGTACAGCTGTTGGCCGCCCGCATGGCCGGTCGACCCGTGGTCGCGGGAGGCATCGGGCCGGCAGGCCGCCGGTCTTGCCGCGCCGTCCGGCGGCAGCGCGGCCGCTCCCCCTTCGTCGACCCGGATGGCGAAGTGGGCGTATCCCTCGTGCAGGGTGAGCTCGCGCAGCGGGTACAGCCAGTTGGAGAAGATCGGGTCCTTGCTGGTGTACCCGTTCCCGCTGAGGGCCACCTTGAAGGCGGAGTCGTCGAGCGCCGCTCCGCCCAGAACGGCCCAGCACCTGGTCATCCGCCCCTGCGGTGCTCGCGCGCGCGTCCGCGCAAGAAGGTGCCGTCCTGCCCACATCGCCGGGGCGCGGTGACAGGCCTCGCGAGGCGAGACCTGCCCGGCGGCGCTCGCGCGGCGCGCCCGACCTGGGCGGGGTCGCCGTTCCCTAGGCGCAGGGCGCGGCCACCCGCGCGACGAGCGCCGGCACGTCCGCCAGGTCCTCGAGGAGGTGCCGGGCCCCGGCCGCCGCCAGGGCCTCGCGGGAGGCCGCTCCCCAGAGGGCGCCCACGCTCACCACCCCGGCGGCGTTGCCCGCCTGCACGTCGAGGACCGAGT
>Ga0335069_10007796_pt1 | contig 15412 bp, 12 predicted proteins | sample Lox_Sample_11_FD_206714 | JGI IMG/M metagenome (GOLD analysis project Ga0335069, IMG submission 206714) | Soil microbial communities from Loxahatchee National Wildlife Refuge, Florida, United States - Lox_Sample_1.1 | ecosystem: Environmental > Terrestrial > Soil > Wetlands | place: USA... | reverse complement strand
CAGCGGCAGGAACAGCAGCGAGACGATCCGCACCAGGCGGTCATTAATCTCCGCGTCGACCGTTGCCTGTGTCAGTCCGGCGGGCGGCTGGTCGCGAATGTCCCACAGCTCAAACAGCGTAAGCTCGGCGGCGCCGACGCCGCGGTCGCGGAACTTCGTCGTGCCCAGGGCGAGATCGAGCGGCACGTCGCCCGACTCGAAGGTGAGGACGGCCGGATGCTCGCCGCTCGGGCCGCTGTTGATGGAGGCACCGGTCTTGAGGTGCAGGATCAGGCGGAACTCCGTCGACCGCGAGCGGTAGAGTTGTCCCTCCTGGGCGGTCGTGACCGTGGTGCTGCCGTCGGCCTTGGTCTGATAGAGAAATATCCCGAACAGCTTGCGTCCGGCGTCGGCGATGTTGTCGACCATGACCGCCATGTCGCCGACCCCGGTGAAGAACGTGCGGCGCTCGAGCGCGCTGTCCCAAGCCGTGTTCTGCACCGTATAGACGAGGGCCCGGTAGGCGTAACGCGTATAAGGCTGCAGCAGGCCGATGATGATCGCGCTGCCGATCATCAGCACGACGGCCAGCCCCATGAGCGGCACCAGCAAGCGGCGCAGGCCGACTCCCATCGAATGGATGGCATCGAGTTCGCTGTCGCCGCTCAGCCGCGTGATGGCCAGGAGGATGCCGACGAAGAAGGCGGCGGGAATCGCGATGCCCAGATAGTGCGGGATCAGATTGGCCAGCATCTTCAGGATGATGAAGAACGGCCCGCCCTTGTTGACGACGAGGTCCATGAGGCGGACCATGCGCTCGAGCAGCAGGGCGATGAGCGCGATCGCGATGCAGGCGCTCAGCGGCACGAGCGTCTTGGCAAGAATGTAGCGGTCGAGCGTCTTCATGCCGTCGCTGCGCTGTCGCGGAGAATGACGTGGCGTCGAATCAGGAAATCCACCATCATCGGTATCGCCAACCGATCGCCGCGCGGGCGGCGATGGCCGGACGTTCCAACAGGAAACACTGCCGTCCCGCCGCGCGCCGCGCCACGGAGGCATGGCGCACGCTTATACTCGGCGGTCGCCACGACTGGGTAGGCAAATCTCCGAACGATCGCGCCCGCCGTCGCGGCCGGTTCTCGCTTATTTGACGCCCGAGTTGAAGTTTCAATGTCAAGCTGCTGATTAAGTTCAACGTCCCTGGACAGCATGCCCAGAAAATCCCGCAGCGAAAGCCGCCAGGCCAAGCGGCCGGCGATGGCGCGCGGCGCGCCGCCGCGCCTCGTTCTGACAGTCGGTCTGGCGCCGCACGACGCCTATTGGCTTGCCCGCATCGACCGCCCGGAGCGCTTCCGTTATGTCGCGCTCGGCGACTTTGCCCAGGCGGACAATCCCGAGCTGTGCCGGCCGCGGGCCTTCGTGGCGGCCGCGGTGCGGCAGGCGCGCCGGCTCGGCGAGCGGCCGGCCGGCGTCGTCGCCTTCGACGACTATCCGGCGAGCCTGCTGGCCCTGGCAGTCGCGCGGGAACTCGGGCTGCCCGGACCTTCCCTGGCCGCCGCCGTCGCCTGCAGCCACAAGGCCTGGAGCCGCGTGTTGCAGCGAGCGGCGGCGCCGTCCGCCGTCCCGCGCTTCCAGGTCATCGATCCCCATCGCGTCTATCGCCCCGGCGATCTCGAGCTCCCGTTCCCGTTCTGGCTGAAGCCGGTAAAATCGTCGATGTCCTATCTCGGCTTCCGCATCGCCGGCTTCGCCGATTTCGAGCGCGCGCTGGCGGCCTCGCGCGCCGGCCTGCCGCGCTATACAGCAGCCTTTGGCGAGCTGATGAAGATGGCGCCGCCACGGCTTCCCGCCGGCGCCGCGCGCATCGGCGCCGACTGGCTGATCGCCGAGGAACTGCTGGCTGGCCGCCAATGCACGCTCGACGGCATGATGCGGGGCGGCCGCATGAACGTCATCGGCGTCGTCGATTCGATCCGCCTGCCCAATCGCGTAAGCTTCGCCCGCTTCGACTATCCCTCGGCGCTTCCCGGTGCGCTGCAGGACTCCATGGGCGCCATCGCCGAGCGGGTGCTCCGCCGCATCGGCTTCGACGACGGCCTGTTCAACATCGAGTTCTTCGTCGACAGCCGGCACGGCCGTCCCATGATCATCGAGATCAATCCACGCTTCAGCCCGCAATTCTCCGACCTGTTTCAAAAGGTCGACGGTACGCTGACGCACCAATATGTCGTCGAGCTGGCGACCGGCGAGGCGCCGTCGCTGACGCGCCGGGCCGGCCGTCACCGCGTCGCCGCCAGCTGCGTGCTGCGCTCGGACACCGATCTGTTGGTGAAACGGGCTCCCGGCCAGCGAGACGTCGCCCGCGTCGAGGCCGCGCTTCCCGATGCGCATGTTTCCGTTCTCGCCGGGACCGGAGATCGACTCTCCGATCTGGCGCAGGACAGCTACACCTTCCGCTACGGGCTCATCCATCTTGGCGCGCGCGACAAGACCGATCTGCAGGGCAAGCTGCGCAGGGCGAAGCGGCTGCTCCGCTACGAGTTCGCGCCGGTCAGGTGAGGGCTACAATCCGGCGGTCGTGCCGAAGTCGATGGCAAGACACGCGCCGGTGATCGGCGCGGCCTCCGGCGAGGCGACGAAAAAGACGAACGCGGCAATTTCCTCCGCCCGGGCGAAGCGCGCCCTGGCACCCTGCGGATAGATCGAGAGCAGGGCGCGCTTGTAGCCATCGGGATCGCCATGGCCGAAGGTATGCGCCTGATACTCGATCATCGGCGTGTCGACGTCGCAGGGGCAGATGGCGTTGACGCGGATACCGCGCTCGGCCAGTTCGCGCGCCAGCGACTTCGTCAACAGGTTCACGGCCCCCTTCGAGGCGCAATAGATCGAGGCACCTTTGGTGCCGATGGTGCCGGCGTCGGAGCTGATGTTGATGATGCTGCCGCCGGTCTCCGCAAGCGCCGGAATCGCATAGCGGCACATGAAGAACGTGCCCTTGAGGTTAACGTCGATGACGCGGTCCCACTCGGTTTCGCTGGCCGCCGCCGCCGGTCCCTCGGTCCAGATGCCGGCCGCGTTGATCAACAGGTCGAGTCGCCCGGTGGCCTTCACGGCCGTGGCAATGGCGCGCTCGCACTGTGCAACCTGCGTCACGTCGGTCTCGATGGTTTCGACTCCCGACAGCTCGCTCGCCGCGTCGTCGAGCGCCGGCCGGTTGATGTCGCAAAGGAACACGGTGCCGCCCTCGTCGAGGAAGCGCCGCGCGATGGCCCGGCCCATGCCTCCGGAGCCGCCGGAGATCACGATCGTCCTGTCCTGCCAGTGGCCGGCCATCGCCATTCCCGCTCTCGTCAGTAATAGCCCTCGCTCGGGCCCTTATATTCCTGGATGCAGTTGCCGCCGTCGATGACGACGGCCTCGCCGGTGATGTAGCTCGCCGCCTCCGAGGCCAGAAAGGCCACGAGCTCGGCGATCTCCCCCGGCGTACCCGAACGGCCGATCGGCGTATGCCGGCCGCCGACATTTTCCGCCTCCGTGGAAGATCCGGTGAGGACCCAGCCGGGCAGCACGGCATTGACGGTGATGCCCTTGCGCCCGACATCGAGGGCGACGCTGCGGGTGAGCCCGACCATGCCGGCCTTGGCGGCGCTATAGAAGCTGGAGCGCGGATTGCTGACCACGGGCCCAGTCACCGAGGCGACGTTGACGATGCGACCGTAGCCGCGCGCGACCATGCCCGGCAGCACCGCCCGCGTCACGTTGAAGGCCGTGGTCAGCGTAATGTCGATGCCGTGCCGCCATTCGGCGTCACTGAGGTCGGGCAGCTCCTTGTGGATCTCGTTCTCGCCCACGCTGACCATGCCCGCGTTGTTGACGAGCACGTCGATGCGGCCGAACGCGTCGGTCGCCGCCGCCACCAGCGCATCGGCCTGCTTCCCGTCGACGAGGTCTGCGACGAAGGAAAAGGCCCGGACACCGCCGGCCTGCAGTTCGGCCGCCCGCTCATGAATGCGCGCCGTCGTCGAGGTCAGCGCCACACTCGCGCCTTCGCGGCCGAGGATGCGCGCGCAGGCGAAGCCGATGCCGTTGGGGCCGCCGGCCCCGGTGACCAGCGCCACCCGGCCGGCCAGGCGGCCGCGGGCGCCGTCGGCGATCCGGCTTGTCGCGCCGCCGCCGGTCATTATTGCGGAATCGTCAGCGAGAACCGGCCTTCGCGGACGAACCGCTCGAGCGACGGCACCACACCGCGGACCTCGACATCGACGCGCCAGTCGTCGCCGTCGCGTTCGACGCGATAGAGATGATACTGGCCATGGCCCTTGCCATGATGGTCGAAGCGCGCCGAGGCTGAGGGCACGCCGATCACCGGCGCCGCGCCGCGTGGCGTCGGCAGCTTCGTCAGTCCGGAGCGATGGGTGTGACCGTGCAGCACCAGCTCGGCGCCCGCCTCGGCAATGACCGCTCGGAACGCCGCGCTGTCGACGAGACGCTTGCGCCATTGTCCGCGCGCCTCGAACGGCGGGTGATGGATGAGCACGACGCGGAACAGCCCGGCGCGCCCGAGATCGACGAGCCGGGTCCGCAGGTCGGCCAGCTGTCGCGGGCCGATCCGCCCGGAGGCCATGAAGGGCGGCATCGGACAGGCGGTGGAGACGCCGACGAGCGCCAGCGGGCCGCGCACGCGCACGAAGGGAAAGTCCGCGTCGGAGCGCACCGGGGCCTCCTCGGCGCCGTTGCCGGGTCGCGAGCCCGCCATGAATTCCGCCCACTGGCCGACCGATTGCTCCCAGGCGATCGGCACGTAGATGTCGTGATTGCCGGGAATCACCGTCACCTGTTCGGGCGCGCCGAGGCTGCGCAGCCAAGCCGTTGCATGCTGGTACTCGCCGGGCAGCGAGATGTTGATGATGTCGCCTGTGACGACGATATGGTCGGGCGCCGCGTCCTGCAGGTCGGCGGCCAGCGTGCCCAGCACCGGTCCGCCATGGATGGCGTTGCGACGGAACGTCCAGGAGAGGAAGCCGGTCACGCGCTTGCCCGCCAGCTCGCGTGCCGTGGGCCGCGGCAGCGGGCTGACATGCGGATCGGAAAGGTGGGCGAGGGTGAACATCCCGTCGATCGTCTGGAGCCGTGCGTGCCGTTGGATTCCTGGTCGCATGCGAACCGCCACGACACAACCTACTTATTCTTGGGTGCCGTGTTGGTTTCGTTGGCGCAGGCCAGGACCGTCCTCCGCCGGCCTGGCGAGGTCAAGGATTCTCTCTCGCGGCCCGCGGCCGGACTTGTCTGGCGGGCCGGGGGCCGGATAATGCTGCCGCAGTCCTTCCGGGAATGGAGAGAATGGCCTCCACCTTGCCGCCGTCAGGCGCTTCCGCGATGTCGTCCGCGCGGCCGCAGACAGCCGTTCTCGTCGGCCATTGCGACCTGCGGTTGTGGAGCCTGTCGCCGGAGCAGCGTTACCGCCGCGCGCTTGCCCGCAACGGCATCCGCGACGTCAGCACCGAGGCATCGCCGCCGGCCGACGGCGGGCCGGTCGTCCTGTTTCGCGCCGACTATCTGCTCGAGGAGTCGCTCATCAAGGCCCTTGTCGAGACTCCCGACACCTTGCTGATTGCCGAATCGAGCGCCGGGCGGTCCATCGCCGTCGCCGCCCATGTCGCGGGCGAGCGGGCCGCCGATATCGCGGCGTTGCTGTCCCGCGAGGCGTTGTCGGCTGCCGATGCGGCGGCCCTTGGCCTCGAGGTGGTCGGACCCGATGCGTTGGGGTCCGGCTACAACCAGGTGCTGCGCAAGCGCGCCGACCTCTATGCCCTGTCGCTGCGCGAGCACCCGGCGATCGCCCTCGAACGGCGCATGTTCCGCAATGCCTACAAGGGCATCACCGACTTTGTCACCAAATGGCTGTGGCCGTGGCCGGCGTTCTGGGCGACGCGCTGGTGCGCGGCGCGCCGGATCTCCCCGAACCTGGTGACGGCCGCCAGCTTCCTGTTGGTCCTCTTGGCGCTCTGGCTGTTCGCCGAGCGATACTTCGTGGCCGGGCTGGTGGCCGCCTGGCTCATGACGTTCCTCGACACCGTCGATGGCAAGCTGGCGCGGGTGACCCTGACATCGTCGAAGCTCGGCAACGTCTTCGATCACGGGATCGATCTGCTGCATCCGCCGTTCTGGTATCTCGCCTGGTTCTATGGGCTGGCCCAGGATGCGCCCATGGGACAGACGCTGCTCCTCGCCGGTGCCGCCTGGACCGCCGTCATCGGCTACGTCATCGGCAGACTGCAGGAGGGGTTCTTCCTCTGGCGCTTCGGCTTCGAGATGCATGCCTGGCGGCCGCTCGATTCCCTGTTCCGTCTGTTCACCGCGCGCCGCAATCCTAATCTTGCGCTGCTGACCGCCGGCGTCATCGCCGGTCGCCCTGACCTCGGGCTCCACGCCGTCGCCGTTTGGACGGTACTCTCGCTGCTCTTTCATTTCGTCCGAATAGGCCAGGCCCTGCGGCAGCGGCGAAGCGGCCGGTCCGTCGGTTCCTGGCTCGCGGAGTAGGTGGCTTCCTCGGCATGATCCGGGTCGGTCTGATCAGCAATCCGCGCAGCCAGCGCAACAAGCGCAACATGCCGGCGATGCGCGAGGTGGTGCGCGCGCATCCTGATGTCCTGCATGCCGAACTCGACCATGTCGAAGGGACCGCCCCCGTCCTGCGCGACTTCGCCCGGCGCGAGGTCGGCGTTGTCGCCGTTTCCGGCGGCGACGGCACGGTACAGAAGGTAATGACCGAGCTGCTCAATGGCGGCGGCTTCGGTCAGCAGCCGCGCCTCGCCGTGTTGCCGAGCGGCATGACCAACCTGATCGCCGCCGATGTCGGCCTGCGCGGCAATCCCGCGCGTTCCCTCGCGCGGCTGTGCGCGGCCGCGGCGGCATCGGCGCCGACGGGCGAGGCTCTCCCGCGCCCCGTCATCTCGATGCAGCGCATTCCCACGGAGGCGCCGGTCCACGGCATGTTCTTGGGCACCGCCGCCTTCTATCGCGGCATCAAGCTGGCGCGCGACCGCGTGCATCCGCTGGGCGCCGAGCAGACGCTGGCGGCGGCGATGGGCCTCGGGCTGGCGCTGCTGCGCCTCGTCGCCGGCCGCGGCGATGGCAATGCACTGATGCGCGCCGAGCGCATGGCGATCGGCATCGGCGGCGGCAAGGCTGTAACGCGCGACTATCTGCTGTTCATGGCCACGACGCTGCAGCGCCTGATCCTCGGCGTCATGCCGTTCTGGGGCGCCGGCGACGGCGGCTTGCGGATGACGACGGTCGATTTCCCGCCGCAACGCTTTTGCCGCGCCATCCTGCCGATCCTGCGGGGACGGCCGCGGGAGTGGATGGAGGCGGGCGGCTACCGCAGCGGCCGCGCGAGCGAATGCCGGCTCACTCTGAACTGCCCGATCGTCTTCGACGGCGAGTTCTTCACGCCGGAGCCGGAGACGCCGGTGGTGCTGCGGGCCGATCGCGAGATCGCGTTCTGGCGATGCTGAAGCGATGAACGCGCTGCCGCCAGCCTTGCGTGCATCGATCGCCGAAGAGGTGGCGCAGCCGGTCGGTGCCGCCGCCTTGGCACTGGTCGACGCCATCGTCGCCCGCCACGGGCGCTGTGTCGCCGCCGTGCTGTTCTATGGCTCCTGCCTGCGCGATCCCGACCCGGCGGCGGATGACGATCCCGTCTTCGATTTCTACATTCTCGTCGACGACTACCGGGCGGCGAATCCGGGGCCGCTCGCCGCGATCGCCAACGCGATCCTGCCGCCCAACGTCTTCTATATCGAGCACCTCTGGAGCGGCCGGACGCTGCGCGCGAAATACGCCATCGTCGCCCTCAAGCCGTTCCGCCGGGCGGTATCGCGGAGCACCTTTCATTCCTATTTCTGGGCCCGCTTCGCCCAGCCGGTCCGCCTCGTCCAGGCCCGCGACGCAGTGGTTCGCGCCATGGTCGTGGATGGCCTCGCCGATGCGGTGCTCACGCTCGTCGGCCGCACGGCGGGTCTGCTGGGCGGTGATGTCACGCCGGCGGCCCTGTGGACGCGGGCGTTTCAGGAAACCTATCGGGCGGAGCTGCGGGCCGAACGCGGTGATCGCGCGCGCCTGATCTACGAGGCCGATCGCCAGCGCTACGACCGCCTGACGGCGCCGGCGCTGGCTGCGGCGGGTCCCGTCGACACCCATCCCCACGCCGCCTGGTGGATGCGACGACTGATCGGAAAGATCCTGTCAGTGCTGCGTCTCGCCAAAGGCGTCTTCACCTTCGACGGCGGTCTCGACTACGTCCTCTGGAAGATCGAGCGCCACAGCGGCATCAAGACCGCGGCGAGCGAGTGGCAACGCCGTCACCCGCTGCTCGCGGCGCCTGGCCTGGCCTGGCGCCTCTACCGCCGCGGCGCCTTCCACTAGGCCGTCGCCCTGGGCGACGGCCGCACGCTCAGCCGACGGCGGCGCGGGCCGGTTCGCTCAAGATGCCAACGCGGTAGCTGACGTCCGTCAGCGTCTCGATCACCCGCTCGAGCTGGTGGCGGCTGTGCGCGGCGCAGACGCTGCAGCGGAGCAGGGCGGTGCCGTTCGGCGTCGCCGGCGGCAGCGCCAGATTGACATAGACGCCGCTGCGCAGCAGTTCGTGCCACGCCTGTACGGCCATGTCCGGGCTCGGCAGCTGCACCGCCACCACGGGCCCGCGTTGCGGACCGAGCGTCAGGCCGCGGCGCTTGAGGCCGTCATAGAGGGTCTTCACGTTGGCCCACAGGCGCGTGCGCAGATCCGGCCGCTGCTCGATTACCGTTAGGGCCGCCATGACAGAGGCGACGATCGACGGCGGCAGCGATGCCGTGAACATGTAGGGACGGCAGGCGACGCGCAGGATGTCGAACTCCGGATGGTCGGAGACGCAGTAGCCGCCGATGGCGCCCAGGCTCTTGCTGAAGGTGCCGATGACGAAGTCGACGTCGGCCTCGACATTGGCGGCCTCGGCCAATCCGCGGCCCTTGTCGCCGAGGACGCCCATGGAATGCGCCTCGTCGACGATCAGGTAGGCGCCATGCTTGCGCTTGACGGCCGCAATCTCGGCCAGCGGCGCCTGGTCGCCGAGCATGCTGTAGATGCCCTCGACGATGATGATCTTGTTGCCGTCCGTGTCGGCCAGGCGCTGCAGGCGCTTGTCGAGGTCGGCCGCGTCGTTGTGCTTGAAGCGGATGACGGTGGCCGAGCCCATGCGGCAGGCGTCGTAGATGCTGGCGTGGGAGTCGGCGTCGATGATCAGATAGTCCTTCGGCCCGGCGATCGTCGAGATGATGCCCAGGTTGGCCTGGTAGCCGGTGGTGAACACCATGGCGCTGCGGCGGCCGTAGAAACGGGCGAGCGCCTCTTCCAGGTCCTTATGGCCGGCATAGCTGCCGTTCGCGATGCGCGAGCCGGTCGTGCCCGTACCCTGGGTCTCGATGGCGTCGGTGGCGGCGGCGACGCAGGAGGGCTCGAAGGTCAGCCCGAGATAATTGTTGGTGCCCACGAGGATCGTCGGCCGGCCGTCGATGATGGCCTCGGTCGGCGATACCACACGCTCCATCTTGATGCCGAAAGGATCGGCGCCGACCGCCTTTACGTCGGCATGGGACTGGATCAGCTGTTGAAATCGATCGAACAGGGCCATACGGGTTCAAGCCTCTTTCAGTTTGCGGATGGTGGCGCTGAGGTCGCCCACCGTCCGGACTTCCGGCAGCAGATTGAGCGGGATCGAGACGTCGAACTTCTCTTCCAGCTCCATCATCAGGTCCATCACCGCCAGCGAATCCAGGTTCAAGTCCTGGGAGATATCGGTGTCGGTGGTTATCTGGGCGCCCCCCTTGCGGAAGGGCTCTAGTGCGGCGGCGATGGTCTGCAGGACCTCGTCATCCCCTTGAAGCACGCATCCCCCATCGACCGCCTGCAGCCTCTGGCCGGTACCCACCCTGGGGTCACCCGCCAGTAGTCTCTACTCACGGCATTTCTGGTTAAAACAGGCGAGTCCGTGAAATGACAAATTGTTTCGTTTTGTTACAGCCACCGATTTTGTCTGTACCAAGCAATCGTTTGCGCGAATCCTTCAGCGAGAGCGAAACGCGGTCGCCAGCCTGTAACGGCGGTCACGCGACTGTCATGGCAGACCCAGTCGGGATGCAGAATTTCACGCACCTTGCCGGGCGTGAGCATGGGTCGCGATCCGGCCAGGCGATGCCCGACGACGACCAGGCCGGCCAGACCGGTCAGGAGCAATCGCGGCACCTTGATTCGCAGCGGTCGGACTCCGAGCTGGCCGGCGGCGGTCTCGACCATCTCGTCCCAACGATGGCCGCCGGGATGTCCGTCGTCGATTTCGTAGGTCTCGCCGATGGCGGCCGGCGACTCCAGGAGAGCCGCGACCGCCGCCGCCAGGTCATCGGCATGGATGAGCGACAGCCTTGCGTCGGCCGTTGACGGCACGGGCGCCAGCCCACCGCGCAAGGTGCGAAAGAACCCCAGGATCTCGCGGTCACCGGGTCCATAGACCGCGGGCGGGCGCAGGACCGTCCATGACAGCCCCTGGCCGAGACGGACCAGCTCGGCCTCGCCGGCGCGCTTGCTGGCCGCATAGTCCGAAAGCTGCGGTTCGCGCGCCGCCAGCGAGGAGAGCAGCAGAAACCGCGGCCGTTGGCCGGCGCTGACCGCCGCGCTGACCAGGTTGGCCGTGCCTTGGGCGTTGGCGGCAAAGAACTCCTCGGTCGATCGCGCCTTCACGAGTCCGGCCGCGTGGACGATCGCATTGGCGCCGTCGACCAGTCGGACCAGGGCCGGGCCGTCGTCCAGCGAGCCGATCACCGTCTCGACGGCGACCTCGGCGAATTTCGGGATGCGTCGCGCCAGGATGCGGATCCGCCATCCCGCACGGCCGAGGGCCTCGACGACATGGCCGCCGACGAATCCCGTCGCCCCCGTGACGGCGACAGTCCGCGCCACGGTGCCCTAGCCGGCCGTGGCCGCCGGCGCCGGAATCTGCGGGCGCAGGCCCGCCTCGTCGGCGGACGGCGGACCGTAGCTTCCGTTGAGGTAGTTGGTCTTGGCGCGCGAGCGGCTGAGCTTGCCCGACGAGGTCTGCGGCAGGCCGTGCGGCTCGACCAGCTGCACCTTGCATTCGATGGCGGCCGTGCGCTGGATGACCCCCTGCACCTCGCGCACCAGGGCGGCGCGCGCCGCCGGATCGGTCGTACGGCACTGGATCAGCAGCACCACTTCTTCCTCGTCCTGGCTGCCGTCGACCGAGAATGCGGCGGCATCGCCGCGCCGCAGGCCAGGAATTTCTTCCGCCGCCCATTCCAGATCCTGCGGCCAAATGTTGCGGCCGTTGACGATGATCAGGTCCTTGGCGCGGCCGGTGATGACGAGCTGCTCGCCGAGCTTGTAGCCGAGGTCGCCGGTGTCGAGCCAGCCGGCGGAGTCGAGGACGCGGGCGGTCGCTTCCGGCTGCTGGAAATAGCCGGCCATCACGCTCGGACCCCTGACGAAGATGCGGCCGATGCGCCGCTCCGGCAGCGGTTTGCCGGCGTCATCGCGGATCTCCGCGACATGACCGACGAGCGGGCGGCCGCAGGCGACGAAGGCGCGGCCGCGCTCTGTGCCCGCATCCGGCGCCGCAATGGCGACAGACTCGTCCGCCATGCGCCGGCGGTCGATGACGTCGACGAGCATGCCGGTGTCGAGCGGCGCGAAGCTGACGGCGAGCGTCGTCTCGGCCATGCCGTAGCTCGGCACGAAGGCGGTCGCGCGGAATCCATAGGGACCGAAGCTGTCGACGAAGCGCGTGAGGACGCCCGGCTGCACCATGTCCCCGCCGATGCCGGCGCCGCGCCAGCTGCTGAGGTCGATGTCGAGGCCCGATGCCGACGCGGCGCGCCGGCAGCAGAGATCATAGCCGAAGCTCGGGCTGTAGGAGAGCGAGCCGCCGTTGCGCGAGATCAGCTGCAGCCAGGTCAGCGACCGCCGTGCGAAATCGCGCGTCGCCATGTAGTCGACCGACATCTGGCACAGCATCGGCGTCAGCATGAAGCCGACCAGGCCCATGTCGTGATAGAGCGGCAGCCACGAGGTGCAGCGGTCGCCGCCGCGGATGCGCAGCCCGTCATCGGCGATGGCCTTGCAGTTGCTCATCAGCGAGCGCTGCGGAATGTCGACGCCGAGCGGCTCGCGCGTGCTGCCCGAGGAATACTGGAGATAGCAGGGGCCGTCGGCGTCAAAGCCGCGCGGCGCGGCGTTGCCTTGCGGCAGTTCGTCGAAGGCCTTGGGGTCGCCGACCAGGCGGAGGCCAAGTCCGTCGGCGGCTTCCTGCAGGTAGGACAGCAGCTCCGTCGGGGCCATCGCCGCGCTGGCGCCGCAACCCGTGAGCTGGCGTCGCAGGCCCGCGATATAGGCTTCCTTGCCGCCGAGGGTCGTCGGCAGTGCCACCGGCACCGGCAGCAGGCCGGCATACTGGCAGGCGAAGAACATGATGGCGAAGTCGGCATCGGTGTCGGCGAGCACCACTAGGCGCGCGCCCATCGGCAGCCCGGCATTCGCGAGTCGGCGCGCCCGCTCGATGGCGCGCTCGCGCAGCTCGGCATAGGTGAGCACGCGCACGAGCTCGCCGCGCGCCGAATGGAAGTTCAGTCCGGTCTTGCCGCGTGCCGCATAGTCGAGTCCCTCGGCCAGCGTGGCGAAGCCGGCGGCACGCACGGGCAGGTTGTCGCTGGTGGTCGGGGTCGGCGTCATCGGTAATACGGGCAACGGGCGCATGACGGGCGCGCCGCGCAAGGCGGCGCCGTTGGCCGGGCGGGTCTTATCAAATCGATCCCAAGGCGACAAGCCATTTGGCAGGCGGCCATTTGGCGGCCGCTCAGGATGCCGGCTCGAGCGGCGCGTCGGCGACGATCTCGCTCACCTGGCTGCGTTCCAGATGGTAAACGCGGTCGGCGGCGTTGACCCAGGCCGGCTGGTGCGAGATGGCGACGATGGTAAGGCCGCTCTGCGCGACCAGGTCCTTCAGGTTGCGGCAGATGCTGGCCTCGGTCGCCGGGTCGAGCGCGCTGGTTGCCTCGTCGAGGATGAGCAGGGCCGGCTGATGGATGAGGGCGCGGGCCACGGCGATGCGCTGGCGCTGGCCGCCGGAGAGCAGGGCGCCGCGCTCGCCGACGATCGAGTCGAGGCCCTGCGGCATCTGCGTGACGAACTCCCAGGCGCCGGCCGCCGCCAGCGCTGTCTGCGCGGCGTCGCGCCCCAGGGTCGGATCGCCCAGCGTGATGTTGGCGAGGACGCTGTCGTGGAAGAGGATCACCTCCTGCGGCACATAGCCCATCATTTCCCGCCACTGAACGAGGTCCATCTCCTCCAGCGGCGCATCGTCGATGCGGATCTCGCCACTGTCCGGTCGATGCAGGCGCAGCAGCAGGTCGACGATGGTGGTCTTGCCGGCACCGGACGCGCCGGTCACGGTCGTGACCTCGCCCGCCTTGATGGCGAAGGAGACGTTGCGCAGGATCGGCGTACTGTCGTAGCTGAAGGTCACGTCGTCGAAGACGCAGTCCCGCTCGAAGGTCGGCCGGCGGGTGCCGGGCGCCGACTCGTGCGCGGCCTCGGCCTCCGCGATCGCGTCGCGCATCGACCAGAACGCGCTCTCCGCCAGCGTCGCGATCTGATAGGACTGCTGCGCCTTGTTGATCGTCAGCACGATTTTCATCAGCAGCCCCGCCATGACGATGAACTGCGTGAACGGCAGGGCAAGGATGGTGACGGCGATGTAGATGCCGACGCACAGGAAGACGCCGAGCAGCGGTTCCTGCAGGTTGCGCATCGCCTCCTTGCTGAACACCTGGCGGCGCATCGCCTTGTTGAGGGCGCGGGCGTCGACGGCGAAGAGCGCGCCGATCCGCACATGCTTGGCCATGGCCTTCAGCGGCTTGACGCCGCCCAGCGTGTCGCTCAGGCGCTGCACCAGGATCTGCGTGCGCCGCGTCTGGTTGCGCCCGGCCTTGCGCGCCGTGCGAACGAGCTTGTTGAGCGCCATGGTGATGATGCCGCCGGTTAACAGCGACATCGCGGTCAGGCGCCAGTCCACGAACGCCGACAGCAGGATGTAGATCGCCGTCTGGATCAGCAGCGAGATCAGCATCGCCACGGCCATGTACGCCTCGCCGGCGCGCGTCGCCTCGCTGCTGATGGCGTTGGTGAAGCGTCCGACCGCCTGACGGATGTAGTAGCTCCAGCGGGCGTTGAGGACGCGTTCGATGAGGTCGAGGCGCAGCCGCGTCGCCACCTCCGCCACCTGCGAGCCGACGTAGTACATCGCCGCCGTCGACAACGCGGCCTTGATCCACAGGCCGGCAACGACGACGAGCAGCAGCACGGACAACTCGTTGGGCAGTCCGACATAGGCCAGCGCCTTGTCGACCCCGATCGCCAGCGGCGACGTCTTGCCGCCGCTGTTGCCGCCGGCCGCGATCGCCAGCACCGGCAGCATCGTCGCCAGTCCGGCGCCTTCGGCGAGTCCGGCGAGCAGCAGGCAGCCGATGACGCTGGCGGCGCGCCACGGCGAGGCGGTGAAGAAGATGCGCAGGAGACCCTGGCTCTGCCGCGGGCGCGGGGCCGTCGGGGGCGGGGCGTCGACGCGCTGCATGGTCGGCGGTGTAATAGGTGCGGCTGCCGGACCGGTCAACTCAATTAGCATCGCCCGAAGGAGTGGCGCGGCGGCGATAGCGCCGGTGCCGCGCGCGCCCTATGCTATCAGAACATGTCGCAGCGGGTCGGCAAGCTCGGTCTCGGAACGGTCCAGTTCGGCCTCGCCTACGGCGTGACCAACGCGCGCGGCCGCGTGCCCGAAGCCGATGCGGCCGCCATCGTGCAGGCCGCCGTCGCCGCCGGCCTCGATCTCTTCGACACGGCGGCCGCCTATGGCGACAGCGAGCGCGTGCTCGGCCGCGTCCTGCCGGGGGGCGATGTACGTGTCGTTTCCAAGCTGTCGCCCATCCATTCCGACACCATCGGCGAGGATGCGATCGCGCAATGCCGCGCCAGCGTCGCCCGCTCCCTTGCCGAGCTTGGACGGCCGCGGCTCTACGGCCTGCTGCTGCACCGCCCCGACGATCTGCGCAAGCCCGGCCGCAACCGCCTCGTCGCCCTGCTTGCCGAGCTGAAGGCGCAGGGGCTCGTCGCCAAGGTCGGCATCTCCGCCTATGACCGCGGGCAGATCCAGACCGCGCTCGATCTCCTGCCGCTCGACATCGTGCAGCTGCCGATGAACCTCCTCGACCAGCGGCTGCTGCGCGACGGCACGCTGGCAAAGCTGAAGGCGCGCAACGTCGAGCTGCATGCCCGCTCGGCTTTTCTGCAGGGCGCGCTGCTGGCCGATCCCGCGGCGCTGCCCGCCTAC
>Ga0335069_10007795_pt1 | contig 15412 bp, 14 predicted proteins | sample Lox_Sample_11_FD_206714 | JGI IMG/M metagenome (GOLD analysis project Ga0335069, IMG submission 206714) | Soil microbial communities from Loxahatchee National Wildlife Refuge, Florida, United States - Lox_Sample_1.1 | ecosystem: Environmental > Terrestrial > Soil > Wetlands | place: USA... | reverse complement strand
CGCCGACATCGCCGTCACCGCCGATCTGGCGGCGGCAACCGCCGGGGCGGAGGCGGTGCTGCTCGCCGTACCCGTCCAGCACATGCGCGCGGTCGCCGCCACCCTGCCGCCCGAGGCCGGGCCGCTCGTGGTCTGCGGCAAGGGGGTTGAGGCGGGCACGCTGCGCCTGCCCTTGGAGATCCTGGCCGAGACCTGCCCCGGCCGCCCCGCCGCGGTGCTGGGCGGGCCGAACTTCGCCGCCGAGATCGCCGCCGGGCTGCCCGCCGCCGCGGTGTTGGGCGCGGCGGACCCGGAATTGCGCGCCCGCCTCGTGGCGATGCTGGCGGCGCCCAGCTTCCGCCTCTACGGCAATGCCGATGCCATCGGCGCGCAGGTCGGCGGCGCGGCCAAGAACGTCATCGCCATCGCCGCCGGCGTGGTGATCGGCGCGGGCTTCGGCGAGAACGCCCGCGCGGCACTGGTCACGCGCGGGCTGGCGGAGCTGTCGCGCCTCGCGGTCGCGCTGGGCGGGCGGGCCGCGACGGTGATGGGGCTGTCGGGCCTGGGCGACCTGATCCTGACCTGCACGGGGGAGCGCAGCCGCAACTTCTCGCTCGGCCTCGCGCTGGGACGGGGCGAGACGCTCGCCGGGATTCTCGGATCGCGCACCGCCGTCACCGAGGGCGTGGCGACCGCCCCCGCCCTGCTCGCCCGCGCGGGCGCGGTGGACATGCCAATCGCCGCCGCCGTCGTTGCGATCCTGGAAGGCGCTGCCACGCCCCGCCAGGCCGCCGAGGCGCTGCTGTCGCGACGGCTCAGGGACGAGTGAGGCGGTTGATCCGTCATGGCCCGCGCAGGCGGACAATCCCCGTTTTTGTTGCAAAAGAAGGGAGACGGGGATGGCCCGGACAAGCCGGGCCATGACGATCAGTGCTTCACGAACAGCTTGCGCGGCACCGAGGCGAGGCATTCGGCGCCGGTCTCGGTGATCGCGATGCTCTCGGTGATCTCCAGGCCCATGTCCTGCTGCCAAAGGCCGGTCATGAAGTGGAACGCCATGCCGGGGCGCAGTTCGGTGCGGTCGCCGGGTCGCAGGCTCATGGTGCGCTCGCCCCAGTCGGGCGGGTAGCTCATGCCGATCGAATAGCCGGTGCGGTTGTCCTTCACGATGCCGTAGCGGGCCAGCACGGCGAAGAAGCCGTTGGCGATGTCCTCGCAGGTGTTGCCCGGCCTGGCGGCCGCGAGCCCCGCCTCCATCCCCTCCAGCACCGCCTTCTCGGCGTCGAGGAAGGCGGGCGGCGGCTTGCCCAGGAACACGGTGCGCGACAGCGGGCAGTGATAGCGGCGGTAGCAGCCGGCGATCTCGAAGAACGTGCCCTCGTTCGCCCGCATCGGCCGGTCGTCCCAGGTGAGGTGCGGCGCGGCGGCGTCGGGGCCCGAGGGCAGCAGCGGCACGATCGCCGGATAGTCGCCGCCGAAACCATCGGCGCCCCTTATCGCGGCGTCGTAGATCTCGGCCACCAGCCGGTTCTTCGGCAGGCCCGGCTCGATCTTCTCCAGGATGCGGGCGTGCATGGCTTCCACGATGCGCGCGGCGCGGCGCATGTAGGCGAGTTCCCGCGGGCTTTTCACCGCGCGCTGCCAGTTCACCAGCGCCGTCGCATCGACGAAGCGGGCGTTCGGCAGATGCGTCTGCAACGACCGGAAGGCGGCGGCGCTGAACCAGTAATTGTCCATCTCCACGCCGATCCGCGCGGCGCCGAGCCCGCGTGCCTCGATCATCGAGGACAGCAGGTCCATCGGATGGCGCTCGGTGCTCTGCACGTAGTGGTCGGGGTAGGAGAGGATGCTTTCCTCGGCGATCCAGGCGGTGCGGCGCGCGCCGTTCGCGTCCTGCAGGCGGCCGTACCACAGCGGCTCGCCGTCCGGCGGCACCAGCACGCATTGATGCACGTAGAACGACCAGCCGTCGTAGCCGGTCAGCCAGCCCATGTTGGACGGGTCGGAGACGATCAGCAGATCGACGCCCTTCGCCTCCATCGCCGCCCGCGTCCCGCGCAGCCGGGCGTCGTATTCCTGGCGGGAAAAATGCGGTTCCGGTGCGGCCATTCCGTGTCCCCTCAACCTGCCTCCTACTCGCCCGACAGGTCGCGCCGCTGCCGGTCCAGTTCCTCGGTGTAGCGGCGCAGCGCGAAGTGCTCGGTCAAGAGGCCGATCACGCGCTTGGCCTGCGGCCCGTCAACGACCGCGAGCGCGTCCGCCTCCGCCCGCTCAAACAGCGCGATGGCTTCCTTGATCGTCATCTGCGGCAGCAGCATCGCGTCGGGGTGGTGCACCATGTCGGCCACCGTGCGGTCGCCCGCCTCCTCGGCATGCGCCTCGGCCAGCCACACGATCCCGGCGTAGCCGTCCCGGTCGTCCACCGCCACGACGCGCTGTGTGGCGCCCAGCGGGAAATCGCGCCGGAAGGCCGCGAGCGGCGTCGAGGCGCGCACCGTGCGAACCTCGCGCCGCATCATCCGCCCGACCGTGAGCGAGCGCATCCAGCCGATATCGACGGCGCTGCGGATGGCCTCGCCGCGCAGGTGGAAGCGCCAGGTCGCGAAGCTGTAGCCGAAGGCGCGCCGCACCGTCAGCGTGGACAGCACGCAGGCCGCCAGCACCGCGATGGTCAGCGGCAGGCTGCCGGTGGACTCAAGTGCCAGCAGCCCCATCGTCAGCGGCCCGCCGACGATAGCGACGGCCATCGCGCTCATGCCGACCAGCGCGCAGACCACCGGCGGCAGCGCGTGCGCGGCGCTGACCGCGGCGAAGCAGCCGGCAAAGAACTTGCCCACCATCGCGCCCAGGAACAGCGAGGCGAAGAACAGACCGCCGCGGAAGCCGGAGCCAAGCGAGATCGCCGAGGCCACCGCCTTCAGCACCATCAAGAGGCCGATATGGGCGAGCGGATAGGGCGTGCCGATCAGCGGCGCCAGCGCGCCGTGGCCGGACGACAGCACCATCGGCGACACCAGCGCGAGCGAGCCCACCGCGAGCCCGCCGATGGATGGGCGCAGCCAGCCCGGCACGCCGCTGCGGCGGAACAGGTGCTCGGTCAGCGTCACGCCGCGCATGATCGCGATGCCGATCAGCGCGCACACCATCCCGAGCGCCAGGATCGGCACGTAGTCCGGCCCGTCGATTCGCGAGGGCACGAGAAGCTGCAATTCGAACGGATCGGTCGACAGCGCGTGCACCACCGCGACCGACACCATCGAGGAGATCGCGACCGGCGCGAGCGTCGCCAGCGTGTAGGTGCCGATCACCAGCTCGAACGCGTAGAAAGCGCCGGTGAGCGGAGCGTTGAAGGCGCCGCCGATCGCCGCCGCCGCGCCGCAGCCCACCAGCAGGCGCAAATCGTTGCGCCGGACGCGGAAGCTGCGACCGACGCGCGAGGCGACCGCCGAGCCGATCTGCGTGTAGCCGGCCTCCAGCCCGACCGAGGCGCCGACGCCGTTCGACATCACGGTCTGCAGCACCACGAGCAGGCTGCCGCCCATCGACATGCGCCCGCCATGCAGCGCGTTGGCCTCGATCGGGTCCACCACCGGGCGCGGCCAGAATCGCGCGATGCCGAGCCCGACCAGCCCGAGCGCGAGCCCGCCCAGCGACGGCACCAGCACGGTCGCGAACGGGTTCAGCTCCACCATCGCCGACAGGCGCTGGCTCGATGTCAGGCCGAACAGCGCCTCGTGGATCAGCTGCGTCGTTTCGGTCATCGCCCAGACAAGCAGGCCCGCGCCGCAGCCGATGAAGGCCGACAGCACCGACAGCCACATCTCGTTGGTGCGCACCAGCGCGCGCAGCGTCTGCGGCGCATGCAGCAGCATGTCGCCGAACTGCCGGCGATGGCGGACGGGGTGGGGGCGGGGCGGGCGCTTCGCGGCGGACGCAATTCTGGCGGCGGGCGGGGCACTCTCGGTGCCCGCAATGGCCGTTTCGCCAGGGCTCGTCGGCATGCAGAACGTCCGGTAACGCGGCCGGTGCGACCGCTGATGCATTCTTGGAACGAGGGCACGGCGCAATCAACCGCGCCTATCGGGTGCTCGCATGAAAATGCGGCAAGGGCATGGTGGGTTTCGTTAAGAGCCCGCGCGCGAGCCCCTCCCCCGGCCCCCTCCCGCGAGGGGACGGCGAGACCGGTGCTAGGCGGCCAGCCCGCGCTCCGCGCGGGTCGCGTCCAGGTCGTCGGCGACGAAGGCGCGCACCACCTCCACCAGCGGCTCGTGCGGGGCGAAGCCCAGCGCCTCGGCGCGGGCGGGGATGAAGGCGGCGGGCCACCCGCCGACGATGCCGGCGATCGCGGGATCGGCCGCGCGCCGCACCAGCGCGGACGCGCCGGGCTTCACCAGTTCCAGCGCGGCCAGCATCTCGGCCACCGTCACGCTGAGGCCGGGCGGCGTCAGGCTGCGGTCCAGCCCCATCGTGCCGGTGTCCATCGCGGCAGCGTGCAGCAGCCAGTCCGTGGCGCGGCGCGGGCTCGCGATCCAGACCGCGAATCCCTCATCGACCGGAAGTTCCGTCTCCAGCCCAAGCAGCGGCTCGCGGATGATCGCCGAGAAGAAGCTGCTCGCCGCCTTGTTGGGCCGGCCGGGCCGCACCACCACCGTGGGCAGCCGCACCGTCACCGCGTCCATGAAGCGGCGCCGCGTCGCATCCGCCAGGATCAGCTCGGCCGCGGCCTTCTGCGCGCCGTAGCTGTTCGCCGGGACCTGACGCGCATCGTCGCCCAGCACCGCGTTCTGTCCGCCGCTGAAGCTCGCGACGGAGGAAGTGAACACCACGCGCGGCGGCCGTCCGCCGGCGGCGGTCAGCGCGCGGCAGGCGTCCACCACCGCGTCGGTGCCGCGCAGGTTCACCCGCCGTCCCAGGTCGTAGTCGGCCTCGGCCTGCGCGCTGACGACGGCGGCGAGGTGGAACACGACGTCGGTCCCAGGCGGAATCGCCCCGGCGGGGAGGTCGGTCACGTCGCCGCCGAGCGCGGTCACCGGGAAGCGCGCGGCCGGGGTTGCGGGCGGCGCGATGTCGAACAGCGTCAGATGGTCCACGGGGCGGCCGCCCAGCGTGCCGCTCGCGGCGAGCGAGGCCGCGATGCGCTGGCCGAGGAACCCGCCGCCGCCCAGGACAGTTATGCGCATCGCCGCTCCCGATCCGTCGAAGGGTATGGATCTTATGACCTTTTACGCCTTACACTCCGCTGTGCTTGCTGGATAGGGCAAGGGACACGCCGATGCGCCTTCGCACCTGGGTGCTCGCCTCTGCCGCCGCCGCGGCATTCGCCTATGTCGCCTACCCGTATGTCACGCTCGCCCGGCTTGGCGCCGCCCTCGGCAGCGGCGATGCGCAGACACTCGAACAGCTCGTCGCCTGGGGCCCTGTGCGCGAGGGCATCAAGGAAGACATCTGCGACGACGTCGCGGACATGCAGGCGTCCAGCGCCAACACGCTGCGCCCGTTCGGCTATTCCTTCATCCGCGGCGTGGCCGCCAACGCGATCGACACCCGCGTCTCGCCGCACGGCCTGCTCGCCGCCGCGCGCCGGTTCGATCCGGCCACGCTGACGCTCGATGCGGTCACCGGCGTGCGCTGGGCCTTCTTCGACCGCAGCCCCACCGCCTTCGTCGCCGAACTCCGCTCGCCCGGCGGCGCCGCGCACGGCGAGCCGGTGCGCGTGCAGATGGAGCTGCAGGGGATGTCCTGGAAGGTCACCCGCGTCTGGCTCCCCCACAAGCTGCTGATGGCGGCGAACGATCCGTCGTAGGCAGACCGACTCGACGCAAAATCCAATTCCTCGTCATGGCCGGGCTTGTCCCGGCCACCCACGCGGTGAAGCATCCCCAGGCGATGACGGCGGGGCACGTGCTCGCCTCCGAGCGTCACGAGGAACGGTCAGCCGCGTTCGTCCCTGATAACGATCGCCAGAGGTGCGGCGCGATGTGCGTGGCCGGGACAAGCCCGGCCATGACGAAAGATATCCTTACCGCGGCGCCATCCTGAGCGCGCCGTCCAGCCGGATCGTCTCGCCGTTCAGGAAGCGGTTCGCCACGATGTGCATCGCGAGGGCGGCGTATTCCGACGGATGGCCGAGCCGCGCCGGGAACGGCACCGAGGCCGACAGGCTCGCGCGCACGTCGTCCGGCAGCCCGCCGAACATCGGCGTCTCGATCAGCCCGGGCGCGATCGTGACCACGCGGATGCCCGACCGCGCCAACTCGCGCGCCGCCTGGATCGTCAGGCCGATCACGCCCGCCTTCGACGCCGCGTAGGCGGCCTGCCCGATCTGCCCCTCGTAGCCCGCCACCGAGGCGGTGTTGATGATCACGCCGCGCTCGTTGTCCTCCAGCGGGTCGAGCCCCTGCATCTCCGCCGCCGCAAGGCGCAGCATGTTGAAGGTGCCGGTGAGGTTGACGCGGATCACGCGCTCGAAGGCCGACAGCTGCATCGGCCCTTCCTTGCCGACGATCCGTCCGGGCGTGCCGATGCCCGCGCAGTTGACCAGCACGCGGGCGGGACCGTGCGCGGCGCGCGCCGCCGCGAAGGCCGCCTCGGCCGATCCGGCGTCGCCCACATCGCAGCCGATGCCGATGCCGCCGTACGCCGACGCGGCCTTCGCCGCCGCCTCGGCGTTGATGTCCACCACCGCGACCTTGCATCCGGCGGCGGCCAGCGCCGCGGCGGTCGCCGCGCCCAGCCCCGACGCCCCACCCGTGACGATCGCCGCCTGTCCCTCGAGCCGCATGGCATCCTCCCGCATCGCGCCGCGCGGATGCTGCCCCAATTTCCGCCGCCGCGCGACGGGGCGGCAAGTCTCCTACGGCCGCCACGCCTTGGCTTGCGCGGCCACCGCCTGGGCGTCGAAGCGGTTGATGTCGGGGATCAGGTCGTTGGTCACGATGTCGGCCGCCGGCAGCGCCGTGGCGGCGGCGCCGTTGCGGGCGAGGAAGGCGAGGTAGGCGTCGTAGTTGGCGATCGAGCTTTCGCCCCAGCGCGTCACGCCGCCGGCCTCCAGCCGCCAGTTCGGGATGCGCGCGCCGAGCGCCCGCAGATCCTCGCGCACCGCGATCTCCTCATTCATGCCGTTCGGCACGGTCTGCGGCCAGACCTCGTGCAGGATGCGCACCGCCGCCTCGGGGTTGGCGATGGTGAACACCGTCCCCATCGCGTAGCCGCGCGCCAGCGCGACCGATTCCGCCCGGCGCGCCGACAGCGTGTAGTCCATCGCCAGCAGGCCGTTCGACGGGAAATGCGCGATCGCGCTGTTGTCCAGCATCCGCAGCGGCACGCCGGCCGCCTCCACCATCGCGTACTGCACGTCATAGAGGCTCAGCGCGTCCACCGCCTCGTGCGCCGTCAGCGCCGCCGCGTGCGCGCCCTCTCCCACGTCGATCAGCGTGATGTCGCGCTGCGGATCGAGACCGGCATTCGCCGCCAGCGCGCGCGCCACCAACACGCCGCCCGAGGTCATGGAGGTGACGCCGATACGCTTGCCGCGCAGATCGGCGGCGCTGCGGATCGGCGAGTCCGCCGGCACCGCCAGGCCGTAGATGTTGCCCTGATAGGCCGTGTAGAAATTCCGCACGCCCGCATCCCTGGCGCCCGTCGCGGCGAGCGGCTCGATGGAGGCGAGCGCATAGGGCAGGCTGCCATTGGCCACCGCCTCGATGCAGGCGGCGGAACCGCCGAGCGGATCGAGTTCCACCTGAAATCCCGCCTCGCGGAACCAGCCCATCTTCGTCGCGACCGCGATGGGAGCGGCCGCCGCGGAGATGTTGCGCGCGCACCAGCCGACCAGCACCACCGACTGCGCCCGCGCGGCACGGGCATCGAGGCAGACGGCAACGGCAGCCAGAGCGAACAGCCAGCGTCGCATGATCGGTCTCCAGCACGGCACGGCGATGGGGCGGGCGCCTCCCCTTCATGTGGGTGGTCTCAGCCGGTTCGCGATACCTCCACCACATGATCCGCGAGAGCGAGCGCGGCGGTCAGTCCCGGGCTCTCGATGCCGAACAGGTTGATCAGGCCGGCCATGCCGTGCGTCTGCGGTCCCTGCACCACGAAATCCTGCCCCGGCGCGCCTTTCGGCACGATCTTCGGGCGGATGCCGGCGTAGCCCGGCTGCAGCGCGCCATCCTTCAGGTCCGGCCAGTAGCGCCGCACAGCGTCGTAGAAGCCGTCGCCGCGGCGCGGATCGACCGTGTAGTCGATGGCGTCGATCCATTCCACGTCGGGTCCGAACCGCGCCTGCCCGCCGAGGTCGATGGTCAGGTGCACGCCGAGACCGCCCGGCACCGGCACCGGATAGATCAGGCGCGAGAAGGGCGAGCGGCCCGACAGCGTGAAGTAGTTGCCTTTGGCGTAGTAGGCGGCGGGGATGCGCTCGCGCGGCATCCCCTGGATGCGGCCGGCGAGCGCGGGGGCGTGCAGGCCGGCGCTGTTCACCAGCAGGCGGCAGCGCAGCGTGACCGGATCGGCGCCGCCCACGTCGATCTCGACACCGGCACCCCGCACCGCGCGCCCGGCCAGCACGGGACTGTGGAACACCACCGCGGCACCCGCGTTCTCGGCGTCGCCCTGCAGCGCCACCATGAAGCCGTGGCTGTCCACGATGCCGGTGGAGGGCGAGAGCAGCGCGCTGGTGCAGGACAGGTTGGGCTCCAGCGCGACCGCTTCCGCGCGCGACAGGATCCGCATGTCCTCCACGCCGTTCGCGGCGGCGCGGCGCTTGATGTCGGCGAGCCTGCCGTCCTCGTCGGCGTTCGTCGCCACGATCAGCTTGCCGCAGTTGCGGAACGGCACGCCCTTCTCCCGGCAGAAGGCATAGAGCGCCTGCTTTCCGGCGACGCAGAAGCGGGCCATCAGGCTGCCGGCGGGGTAGTAGATGCCGGCGTGGATCACCTCGCTGTTGCGCGAGGAGGTTTCGGTGCCGATGCCCTCGGCGGCTTCCAGCACCACCACCTCGCGCCCCGCCAGCGCGAGCGCGCGGGCCACCGCCAGCCCCACGACGCCCGCGCCCGCCACGACGCAGTCGAGTTCGTCCACGCCAACCGCCTCCGGCCTCAACCTTCCTCCATCCCGGTTTACGCCGCCCTCCCGCAGCCGCATATAGGCGGCACCTTGCGCGGCGGATGCCGACGACACGGGCTGGGGGAGGCGGGCGATCGACACGATCTGGGCACTGGTTCACGGCTCGGCCGCGCTGGTCAGCCAGAATCCGGAGCTTGCCGTCCTCGTCGCCTTCCTCGCCGCGATCATCGAAGCGGTGGCGGTGCTCGGCGTCCTGCTGCCCGGCACGCCGATCCTGATGGCCATCGCCGGCGCCGCGGCGATCGAGGGACTGCCGATCCTGCCGATCATGATCGTCGCCATCGCGGGCGCGGTGATCGGCGATTTCGTGTCGTTCTGGCTCGGCCAGCGCTTCAGCGGGCGGCTGCGGCGGATCTGGCCGTTCGCGCGCCGCCCGGAGCTGATGGCCGAGGCCGAGCGGTTCTTCCACCGCTACGGCAGTCTGAGCGTCGCGATCTGCCGCTTCGTGCCGGTGCTGCGGTCAACCGTTCCGCTGGTCGCCGGGATGGCGGGGATGCGCCGCTCGCGTTTCCTGGTCGCGAACGTGCTGTCCGCCTGCGTCTGGGCGCCGGTCCATGTGCTGCCCGCGCAATGGGCGGGCCTGTCCATCACCCGGCTGGAAGCGGGCGAATGGCAGCCCGCCGCGCTGTGGCTCGCCGCCTTCCTGCTGCTGTCCGGCGCGGGTTGGCTGCTGCACCGCCGCTTCCGCCCCCGTTCCGAACAGCCGGAAACGTTCAGCCCCCGCCGCCGCTGAAGGGCATGTCGTCCTGCACCAGCGCGGCTTCGGCGTCCATGTGCAGGCGCGATGACATGTCGCTCTTGTAGGCCTGCCAGTTCGCTTCCGTGCCCTGATAGACGCAGGCGCAGATCGTCGGGTCGTAATAGTAGTAGGTCGTCACGCCGTTCGCGGCGTGATGGACGAATTTGTGCGGCGGCAGCGACTGCGCCGCCCTCTGGAACATCGGCGTGCCGTAGCCGTACGGCGTGAAGCCGGCCTTCCAGATCAGGTCCTCGCGCTGCGCCAAAGTCTGCGCCGCGGTGGGCGTAACGAACGCCGCGACCGCCGCGACGGCGCAGGCGGCACGCAGGAAATCCTTGCGGGTCACGTCGTGGCTCCATGACTGTCGGGACCGCCACGATACCGCACGGGCCGGCGCGCCGCACCCGCCTGGAAGGGCGCGAACGATGTCAATTCGGAGTCACATGCTCCGCCTTCAGCACCTCGCCCGCGAGATAGAGGCTGCCACAGATCAGCACGCGTGCGGGGGCGCCGCCGCGCGGAAGCTGCCGCAGCGCATCGGCGATGCGCGGACCCGGCCGCGCCACGCCGCCCGACGCCGCGACGATCGCCTCCACCGGCAGCGCCAGATGCTGTTCCGGCTCCGCGACCGCCCAGACGGTGTCGGCCAGCGGCAGCAGCGGGCGCAGGAAGTCGGCGGCATCCTTCGCCTGCTTCATGCCCACGACCAGATGGACGGGCCGGTCGGCCCAGGCGCGCAGATGCCCGGCCAGCGCCTTGCCTGCGCCGGGGTTGTGCCCGCCGTCCAGCCACAGCTCCCAGTCCTCGGGCAGCATCGCCGCATAGCGGCCGGTCAGGCGCTGCATCCGCGCGGGCCACGCGACGCGACGCATTCCCTCCGCCGCCGCCTCGCCTGGCAAGTCGGGCAGCGCCGCTCGCAGCGCCGCGATGGCGATGCCCGCATTGTCGATCTGCCAGGGGCCCGGAAGCGCGGGGCCCGGCAGCAGCAGCGCGCCCGAGGCGTCGGCGTAGCGGAAGCCGCGCGGCATCGGCTCGACCTCCCATTCGTGCCCGCGCAGCCGCACCGGCGCGCCGAGACGGAGCGCGGTTTCCAGCAGCACCGCCAGCGCCGCGTCCGGCTGCGCGCCGATCGCGACCGGCACGCCCGGCTTGACGATGCCCGCCTTCTCGGCGGCGATGGCTTCAATCGTGTCGCCCAGCATCTCGCGGTGATCGAGCGAGATCGAGGTGATCGCCGAGGCGGCGGGGCGGGCGATCACGTTGGTCGCGTCGCCGCGCCCGCCGAGGCCGACTTCGAGCACGCAGAAATCGGCGGGCACCGCGGCGAACAGGTAGAAGGCGACGGCGGTGATCACCTCGAAGACGGTGATCGGCGCGCCGGCGTTGACGTGCTCGACCTCTTCCAGGGCCGCCGCCAGTGCGTCGTCCTCCACGAGCTTGCCGGCGATGCGGATGCGCTCGTTGAAGCGCACCAGGTGCGGCGAGGTGTAGACGTGCACGCGCAACCCGGCGGCTTCCGCGATGGCGCGGGCGAAGGCGCAGGTGCTGCCCTTGCCGTTGGTGCCGGCCACATGCAGCACCGGCGGCAGCCGGTCCTGCGGATTGCCGAGCTTGCCCAGGAGCGCGACCAGCCGGCCCAGGCTGAGATCGATCAGCCGCGGATGCAGCCCGTGCAGCCGCTCCAGGATGCCTTCGACGCGGGGCATGTCAGGCAACACTCATCCCGTCATGGCCCGCCTGCACGGGCCATGGCGGCGTACTCCCTCAAGCCGCCTGCGGTTCGGCGGAGCGTCCGCTTTCGCGCACGCGCAGCAGGCCGATCAGGCGCGCGAGCGTCTCCTTCAGCGCGGTGCGGCGCACCACCATGTCCACGATGCCGTGCTCGTGCAGATACTCGGCGCGCTGGAAGCCTTCCGGCAGCTTCTCGCGCACGGTCTGCTCGATCACGCGCTGGCCCGCGAAGCCGATCAGCGCGCCCGGCTCGGCGATCTGGATGTCGCCCAGCATCGCGAAGCTCGCGGTCACGCCGCCGGTGGTCGGATCGGTCAGCACCACGATGAACGGCAGGCCCTTGTCCTTCACCAGCCGCGTCGCAACCACGGTGCGCGGCATCTGCATCAGGCTGATCGCGCCTTCCTGCATCCGCGCGCCGCCCGAGGTGGTGACGGCGATCAGCGGCGCGTCCTGCAGCACCGCGAGCTGCGCCGCCGCGACGATCGCCTCGCCCACGCCCGCGCCCATCGAGCCGCCGATGAACTCGAAATCCATCGCCGCGATGACCGCCGGCTGGCCGCCGATGGTGCCGTGCGCGACCAGCACCGCATCATCGAGATGCGTCTTCTCGCGTGCCGCCTTGAGCCGCTCGGAGTAGCGCTTGGTGTCGCGGAAGCGCAGCGGATCGGCGGCCGGCTTCGGCAGCTCGATGCGCGTGTAGCCCTCGTCGAACAGCCACTCCAGCCGTTCGGCCGCGGAGGCGCGCATGTGGTGGCCGCAGTGCAGGCACACCCGCTGATTGGCCAGCATGTCCTTCTGGAAGATCATCTGCTGGCATGCGGGGCACTGATGCCACAGATTCTCCGGCACCTCGCGCCGGGCGAACAGCGTGCGGATCTTCGGGCGGACGAATTCGGTCAGCCAGCTCATTCCTCGGTCTTCTCCTTCACGCCGGAACGCGCGCGCGCCGCACCGCGCGGGCCAGCGCCGCCACCTGCTCCAGGATGCGCGCCGCCGCGCCGGGCGCCGCGTGCCCCTCGGCGTCGAGGCCCTTGGCCAGCGTCTCGATCAGCACCGAGCCTACCACGGCGCCGTCCGCCAGCCGCACGATTTCGGCCGCCTGCTCGGGCGTGCGCACGCCGAAGCCCACCGCGATCGGCAGATCCGTCACCCGGCGGATGCGCGGGATCGCCGCCGCCATCTCGTCCATCGTCGCGCTGCGCGTGCCGGTGATGCCGGTGATGCTGACATAGTAGACGAAGCCGGAACTGCCATCGAGCACCAGCGGCAGCCGCGCATCGTCGGTGGTGGGCGCCACCAGCCGGATGATGTCGATGCCGTTGGCTGCCGCGTGCGGCGCCAGCAGGTCGGCTTCCTCGGTCGGCAGATCGACCACGATCAGCCCATCGACGCCCGCCGCGGCGGCGTCGGCGCAGAACTGCCGGGGCGTGTAGGACAGGATCGGGTTCAGGTAGCCCATCAGCACGACGGGTGTCTCCTGGTCCTCGCGGCGGAACTCCCGGACCATGCCCAGCGTCCGGCGCAGCGTGGCACCGGCCTTCAGCCCGCGCCGTCCCGCCGCCTGCACCGTCGGGCCGTCCGCCATCGGGTCGGTGAACGGCATGCCGATCTCGATCACGTCCGCGCCCGCCGCCGGCAGGCCGCGCAGCAGCGCCATCGAGGTCTCGGGGTCGGGGTCGTACGCCTCCAGGAACGGAATGAGGCCGCCGCGCCCCTCCCGCTTCAGCGCGGCGAAGCGGGCGGCGATGCGGCTCACAGCTTGACTCCAAGGTGTTCGGCAACCGTGAAGATGTCCTTGTCGCCGCGGCCGCACAGGTTCATCAGCACGATGCTGCCCTTGTCCATCGCGGGCGCGATCTTCGCGACATGCGCGAGCGCGTGCGCGGGCTCCAGTGCCGGAATGATGCCTTCATGGCGGGTGCAGAGCTGGAACGCCTCCAGCGCCTCGTCGTCCGTCGCGGCGACATATTCCACGCGCCCGATCTCGTGCAGCCAGGAATGTTCCGGCCCGATGCCCGGATAATCGAGGCCCGCGCTGATCGAATGCGCCTCCTGGATCTGTCCGTCCTCGTCCTGCAGCAGGTAGGTGCGGTTGCCGTGCAGCACGCCGGGCCGCCCGCGCGACAGGCTGGCGGCGTGTTCGTGCGTATCCAGCCCCTTGCCCGCCGCCTCCACGCCGATCAGCCGGACGGAGGGGTCGTCGAGGAAGGGGTGGAACAGCCCCATCGCGTTCGACCCGCCGCCGATGCAGGCGACCGCGACATCGGGCAGCCTGCCCTCGGCCTCCTGCAATTGCGCCTTCGCCTCGGTGCCGATCACCGACTGGAAGTCGCGCACCATGGCGGGATAGGGGTGCGGGCCGGCGACGGTGCCGATGATGTAGTAGGTGTCGCGCACGTTCGCGACCCAGTCGCGCAGCGCCTCGTTCATCGCGTCCTTCAGCGTCGCCGCGCCGGAGGCGACCGGCACCACCTCGGCGCCCAGCAGCTTCATGCGGAACACGTTCGGCGCCTGCCGCGCCACGTCGGTCGCGCCCATGTAGACGGTGCAGGGCAGGCCGAAGAGCGCGCACATCGTCGCCGTCGCCACGCCGTGCTGCCCCGCGCCCGTCTCCGCGATGATGCGCGTCTTGCCCATGCGCCGGGCCAGAAGTATCTGGCCCATGCAGTTGTTCGCTTTGTGGCTTCCGGTGTGGTTCAGCTCATCGCGTTTGAAATAGATTTTCGCGCCGCCGAAATGCGCCGTCAGGCGACGCGCGAACCAGAGCGGGCTCGGCCTGCCGATATAGTCGCGCAGATGGAGGTCCAACTCGCGCCGGAAGGCGGGGTCGGCCTGCGCGGCGCGATAGGCCTTCTCCACCTCCAGGATCAGCGGCATCAGCGTCTCGGCGACGAAGCGGCCGCCGAAGTCGCCGAAGCGGCCGCGCTGGTCGGGACCCGAGCGCAGGCTGTTGAGGCCGCGGGCGTGGCCGGACATGGGGGCAGGCGGCAAGGTCAAGGCGGTGAACTCCAGGCCGGGACGAAACGGCCTCTTAGCGCGTCCGGCGAGGCCGGTCACGCCCGCCCTCCCGCCATCCGGTCCGCCGCCGCCCTTGCCGCCGCGCGCGGCTGCGCCCGTGTCCGCCAACTCGTGCCGGCGGTAACCCGATGAGCCCGCAATCGCCGGTTGCGCCGGCGCTCGGCATCTCCGCCGAGGTTCATGGCCAGCAGCGCGTCGGGCCGTATCATCCGCTCCCTGCGCTGCTGCGCGAGCTTGGGACCGACCCTGATCCCGTCCTGCGATCGGTCGGACTGCCCGCCGGAGCTCTCGACGATCCCGACGGCTGTATCCCCTTGGTCGCCGCTGCCGCGCTGATGCAGGCCGGTGCGTCCGCCACCGAGCGGCCCGATCTTGGCCTGCTGCTCGGCTCCCGCGTGGATACGCGGCGTCTCGGCGTGATCGGCGCGCTGATGCGCAGCGCCCCCGATCTCGGTACCGCGATCAATGATCTGGTGGCGCACCAGCATCGTAATGCGCGGGGCGCGGTTGTCTATGTCGCGGGACAACCCGACTCCCTGCTGCTCGGCTACGCCGTCTACCAAGCCGGCGTGCCGGCGCTCGAGCTGATCGGCGATCTCGCGGTTGCCGCTGGATGCAGTCTGGTGCGTGAACTCTGCGGCGCCGGGCCGCTTGCGGTCATGCTCGCCCATGCGCCGCGCACCGATCCAGGGACCTATGTGCGCCATCTCGGTCCGCAGATCAGGTTCGAGGCCGAGCAGAGCGCGCTCGTCCTGGCCGACGAGATGCTCGGCGCGCCCCTGCCGTCCGCCGACCCGGTTGCCCGCCTGCGTCACC
>Ga0335069_10007794_pt1 | contig 15412 bp, 17 predicted proteins | sample Lox_Sample_11_FD_206714 | JGI IMG/M metagenome (GOLD analysis project Ga0335069, IMG submission 206714) | Soil microbial communities from Loxahatchee National Wildlife Refuge, Florida, United States - Lox_Sample_1.1 | ecosystem: Environmental > Terrestrial > Soil > Wetlands | place: USA... | reverse complement strand
CAGCTTTTTGTCATGGTCGCGGGCGAGGCCGGCGATCAATCGCGTCACCAAAGCGGAGGCGTCCTTGTCGGACCTGGCGAGTTCGAGCAGGGCGCCGCCGAGGACGATCTTGCGGCGGGTGTCTTTCTTTCGTTCGGCGGCGTTTTCGCGGGCCTTGACGGCTTCCAGCGCGGCCTTGGCCTGTTCGAATTTCCGTTGGGCCTTTTCGAGAGCGGTCTCAGCCATTGGATGCGTCCTTGAAATCCTGTTTCGAAATCTTTCCGAGCCAATCGACGAGCATGGATTTGATCCGGTCTTCGATCACGGAAAGGCGAACGCCATTCGCGGCGAGCGCCTCGACCGCAAGGGCGATGTCCACGTCCCTCGGTCCGTAAAGCGGCCAATCGTCCAAGGCGTGTCTGTCGTCGGGATGAATCAAAATCTTCTCTCCTTCTGGCCGATCATCCAGCGCCGGTTCTAGCGTGAAAGCTTGACCTTGAGCAAGTGGAGGAGTACACCCGAAACGAAGAGAAAGGCGCACTTATGCAAACTCTTCGAGTTTGCGTGCGGCAAGGGCGAAGCCCCTGCACCCAGAGCACCGGCCTTGGCTAGCGCTCCGGGGCCGCGCCCCTGACCCCTCCAGCGTCGTTCGTTGAACGCCGCTCAAGGGGAGAGCCCCTTGGACCCCCACAGCGTCGCGAAGAGCGCGCCGCTCGGGGGCAAGCCCCCGGACCCCGCAGCGCCCGGCTTTGCGGTCGCTGTCAGGGCCACGGCCCCGAACCCCGTCCAGCGTTACGCCGCTGGATCACTTTGTTTGACGCATCGGATTTATCGAATGGCGATCTATCATTTGAGCGTCAAACCCGTCGCCCGCTCGGCTGGCCGCAGCGCGACGGCCGCCGCCGCCTATCGCGCCGGCGTGGCCATCGCTTGCGAGCGCGAGGGGCGCCTTCACGACTACACGCGCAAACAGGGCATCGCCCATTCGGAAATCCTCGTTCCTGCGAGCGCGATTTGGGCGCGCGATCGTTCGGCTTTGTGGAACGCGGCGGAGGCAGCCGAGAAGCGCAGCAATTCGACGGTGGCGCGCGAATATGAGCTGGCGCTTCCGGCGGAGCTTTCCGCTAGCTCGCGCGTAAAACTCGCGCGCGCTTTCGGCGCGAAACTCATCGACCGCTATGGGGTTGCGGTCGACATCGCCATTCATGCGCCGCATCGCGACGGCGATCGGCGCAACTGGCACGCCCATGTGCTGACGACGACGCGCAAGGTCGAGAAAGACGGTTTTGGGGCGAAGACCCGCATATTGGACGATCGCAAGACCGGCCCGGCCGAGGTTGTCGAGTTGCGCGCGCTTTGGGCGGAGCTGTCGAACGGCTTCCTTGAACGGCAAGGCCATTCCGAGCGGGTGGACCACCGATCGCTTGAGGCGATCAAGGAGGCGCGCCGGGAAGAGGGGCGGGAGCATCTCGACGCCGGGCGCGTGGAAGAGGCCAAGGCGGCCTTCGCGGGGGCGATGGAGGCCGATCGGCCGGCTCAGGTTCACATGGGGCCGGCGGCCTCGGCGATCGAGCGGAAGACGGAGCGGGAGGCCAAAGCCCTCGGCCGCGACTATGAGCCGGCGACGCGGATCGGCGCCGAGGTTTTGCGGGCGCGACAAGTCCGGGCCGCGATGCAGGATTATTTGCGCGCCTGGGTCGGCGCCGCGCGAGCGCATGTCGAGAGCCTGTCGGAGCGGCTAGAGGCGGCGTTTTCGCGGATCAAAAACCGCTTTGCGGGGCAGGAGCGCGGAATTGGCCGGGCAGGAGAGAGCGGGCGAAACGCGGTGCCCGAGCCGGCCGGCGAGGGGCGGAGTTTTCTGGCGCGGCGCGAGGAGGGCGAAGGCCTGGCGCGCTCGGCGCCGGCGGTCGACGCGCAGCGCGGCAGTTTCCTGGATCGTCGCGCGCAGGGCGGCGCGCCTGAGCGTGGCGGCGATCGACCGGACAAGGCGCCAGCGCCGAGTCGCGCCGACGTCATGGAGGCTGCCCGACGCGGCATGAGCGACACCCTGTCGCAGATCGGCGGCTATCTGCCCGAAGGGCTGCTCAGGCAAGAATTCGAGCAGCGCGCGCGCGTCCTTCTCGAACGCGCGGACGAGGCGACCCAGGCTCGAACAGACGAAAGGCGCGGATCGTCCCGCGCCAGGCAAGGAGTTATCCCAGGCCGAGCGGCAACGTCGGATCGACCTCGAAAATTGCGAGCGGATCATGCGGGAAGAGCGCCAGCGGGATCGCAGCGAAGGGCGGGAAAGGTGACGAGGGCAAGTGTTTGGGCAGAGGCGCGTTCCAGCCAGATCGCTCGTACTTCGGATTAGGATTTTTAAACGACACTAATCTTGTAAGAGGAGAGGAAATGCAAATCATCGACGCGCGTTGCTCCGCCTGCGGCCACAATACCAATTTGCGTATTGGAGGATCGATGGCGGGCTACATGGAATTTTTGTGGTGGCCTGTCAGCTGCCCTCAGTGTCGAGCCGTCACGGACGCGAACGTTCGAGCGCGGCCACTGTCGTGCGACGTGTGCAAATCAAGCGATGTTATCGAAATGCACAATGCCCGGCTTTGCGCGGGCGATGGCAAATATGAGACCATCATGTGTTTCGAGAGGAGATTGACAGACAGCCGATACAAATGTCCAGCATGCGATGCTTTCGAATTGCGGTTTGGCAAAACGTCGCGATTCATTGATTGATGCTGCTCGACTGGGGTTGCAGGACTCGTTTTTATTCATAACCGTTGATGTTACGTTGAGTAAATCGCGTCCAATGTCTCGATCTTTCCACCAATCGCGTGCAAGGCGAAACCATAAAATGAACCACAGGCATAATCTGGAAGCCAGAGCCATTCGCTGTAGCTATTTTTAACTTGTGCTATACGGCTTAAGTCGACAATTGCCCCTTGGGGGCGTGGAATGTCTTCATTAACATCAAGCAGGAAGGCGATTTTCTGACCAGCTTTGTGACCGGTACCGAAATAAACACGGTTGTTAAAATTCTGATTTGTTCCCGACAGTTCGGCCTTAATAAAGGAAAATGTCGGCTCATTGATTCCTTTTTTTGTCAGGAAAACAAGTACGTTATCATAGCAATTTTTATTTATTGTTGGAACGCCGAACGCTTTGCTCACAATCCAATTCATAAAGCTCATGATGCGCCTCCCAACATTGAAGTCATCGGCGGTGCGCCGGTGCGGCTGGCTTTGCCGACTGTATGACTTAAGCGTTGACACGCCCTTTTCACGGCGCGTCATACAGCCCCTTGAATTCCGGCCGCTCGAAATAGCGGATTTTCCCGGCCTGCATCGGCGGATGCCCTTTGACGAACAGAAGCGCCATGCCGTCCATCATGTTCAGAATCTCTTCCGGCTTCATCAGCCGGCGCGCCTGCACATGGGTCGAGAGGCCCGCGCCCTTGCTGTAAGTCGTCGCTCCCTTGTCGAAGGCGCGGGGCGAGGACGTGCCGGAATTCTGCGTTTCCGTCGTGAACATGATGGTCCGATCGCCCATGCGGTCGGAGAGCCGTTTCGCCGTTTCGAGGTCCTGGACGTTGAACGCCTGCAAGACTTCGGCATTGGCGAGAAACGTGTCGGCGCTGGCGCCATAGATCGAGATCAGTTGCGAAAAGTCCTGCAAGATCGGCCAGAACTGGACGCCATAGCCGGCCATCAGGCCGACGCCGCGCCGCACTTCGTCCAGGCGACCGAGCGCTGCGAATTCATCGAGGAGGAACAGGACCGGGCGCGCCGGTTTTGTCGGCGTCCGCGTCAGCTCGCGCAAGCCCGCGTTGATCATGAGGCGCAGCCAGCGATTATAGGTTTCGAGCCGATCGGGCGGCAGGACGACGAAGATCGAGGCGACGCCGGCCGCGAGAGCGGCGAAGGAAAAATCCGAACGCGACAGAGCGTCGGCGATGCGTGGGCTATCGAGAAATTGGGTATGGCGTTGCGCGGTCGAGACGACGCCGGCGAATTCCGGGCCGGTTTTGCCGAGGAAGCGCCCGCCGGTGCGGGCGATCAGGCCCCTCGCCGCCGAGAGGCCGGCCATTTCTTGCAGGAATTCGCGGAAGGCGTCGGGCGGCAGCGTCAGATATTGGCGCACGCGATCGAGCGTGCGCGCCGCGGGCTTTTCCATGGCCGCGACATACATGATGACGCCGGCGATCAGCGCTTTGGCCTCATCGTTCCAATGGGAGTCCCTGGCGTCGCCGCTGTCGAGAACGAGGGCGTCGGCAAGAGTCGCGGCGTCTTCGGCGAGATCGAGGCTATCGGCGTGGAGATCGCCGAGAGGATTGAATCTCGCGCCGGGCTCTCCGGAAATCTCGAACGGGTCGAGGACGTGGACCGGGCCGAAGGACCGCCTACGCCGGGCGGTGACTTTGGCGTTTTCGCCCTTGGGATCGATGACGAAAACCGAGCGGTCGGCGATCAGCAGATTGGGAATGATGGCGCCGACGCCCTTGCCGGAGCGCGTCGGGGCGATCGTCAGCAAATGGCCTGGCCCGGAGTAATAGAGCAAGGGGCGTTTGGTGTTTTTTTCGTTGACGGTCCAGCCGATCGCGAGGCTTTCCGGCGCGCGCCTGGTCAGCGTGTCGATTTCGGCGCCGGAGGCAAAACGCGCATTGCCCAGGTCCGGCGTGGAGGCGCCCGCGCCGCGCGGCGCCTTGGCGCCGAGATAGCCGCCTGCCACCGCACCCATCGCCATGATCAGCGGCATCAGGGGGTCATCGCAGAATCTTCCCAAAATCCTACGCTAAGCGGCTTCGAGGAAGGCTGAGCGCGGGTCTCGGAGGGGACGGAAGCGATTTTCGAGAGGCTCTGTGGGCCAGACGTAATCGCCGTTGAAGGCGATGTGCTCCCAGCCGAGCGGAGCGACATGGGCGAGCAGATCGTCGCCGACGACCTCGCCGCGGGAGCGCAGTTCGGTGACGGCGCGGCCGAGATAGACGGTGTTCCAGAGGATCACGGCGGCGACGGCAAGATTGAGACCGGACGCCCTATATCGTTGATTTTCGAAGGTGCGGTCGCGGATTTCGCCGAGGCGATGAAAGAACACCGCCCGGGCGAGCGCGTTGCGCGCCTCGCCTTTGTTGAGGCCGGCGTTCGCCCGCCGTCGCAGCGCCGGATCGCTGATCCAGTCGAGGGTGAAGAGCGTGCGCTCCAGGCGCCCGATCTCCCGGAGCGTTTTCGCCAGCGCATTCTGTTTGGGATAGGCCGCAAGCCGCCGCATCAAGATCGACGGCGCGACGGTTCCGGCCTTGATCGACGCCGCGAGACGCAGCGTCTCGTCCCAGTTCTCGCCAATGAGGCGGAAATCGACGGTTCCGCCGATCATGGAGCCGAGGGCGGCGTAGGCGGCGCGGCCGTCGGCGACATAGAGGCGGCGGTCGGCGAGATCGCGAATGCGTGGCGCGAACCGAAACCCCGTGAGGTGGCACAGACCGAACACGTGATCGATCGCGCCGGCCGTGTCGGTGTAATGCTCGCGGATGTCGAGCGAGCATTCGTGATGCAGCAGGCCGTCGAGAATATGCGCGGCTTCGCTGGCGTTGGCGGCGATGACCTGGGTGTGGAACGGCGCGTAGCGATCGGAGACGTGCGTGTAGAACTTCACGCCCGGCTCCGAACCGTATTTGGCGTTGTAATCGGCGCGCGCCTCGCCATGCCCTCCGGCCCTGAAAAATTGGCCGTCGGACGACGAGGTGTCGCCGTCGCCCCAGATTTTCGTGAAGGGCTGCGCGTGAATGGCGTCAACCAGACAGGCCAGGGCCGCCTGATAGGTTTCGTCGCGGACATGCCATTCGGCGACCCAGAGCAGCTTCGAATGACTGAACACCTTTGAGCTGCGGGCCATCCGTGCGAGCCCGAGATTGGTGGCGTCGGCGAGCAGAGCCGTCATCAACGCCTGGTTGTCTTCTGGCGGCGCGCCTGTCCGCATATGGCTGAATCGTTCGGCGAATCCCGTCCAGCCATGCACTTCGGCGAGAAGCTCGGTGATGCGCAAACGCGGCAGCATCGCGTAAAGCCGCCGAGCGGCACGATCGGTCGCGTCGGTCTCGTTCTTGCGAATAGGGCTGATCGATAGTCCCTCTTCGGTGAGCGTCGCCTCGGGAAGTTCGCCGGCCGACGCCAGCGCGTCGATTTCCCGCAGCCGGGAGTCGAGAAGACCGACGCTCTCGGCGCGCCAATCGTCGAAGCGATCCGCGACCGCGAGGCCCAATTCGTCGTCTTGGCGCCGCGTCGCGAATGTTTTCGGCGGCAGGAGGAAATCGTCGAAAGCGCGGAACGCGCGGCTGCCGTCGACCCAGACGTCGCCCGAGCGCAGGCGATCGCGCAGCGTCGTCATGACCGCGACCTCATAGGCCCGGCGATCAACGGCGGCGCCAGTTCCGACGAGCTTGCGCCATGTCGGCCTCAAAAAGGCCGTCGGCGGGCGCGGCGGCAGATTTCTCGCGCCGGTCGCATAGAGATCGCGCAACACGTCGAGCGCCGCAAGCAAGGGATCTCCTGGTTTCCAGGAGTGGAATATGAACGCGCCGAGCGGGACCGGAATCATCCGTCGCACCGTCGGATATCGCTCGACGATATCGCTCAGATTGTCGTCGCGCGTGTCCGCGACAGCCTTATCGGCTTCCACGACCAGATTTTTAAGGCGCTCCCAGCCGAGCGCGCGCTCCACGGCCGCGACCTGATCTTCCCCGGAAGCCTTGGCGGCCAACATGGCTTTCGCCATGCGGAGCAGAGCCCGCGTCGACGCGTCGAGCGTTTTTGCCCGATCAACGACGTTCTCTTTGTACACGCGATCGGCGCGGCGGAACACGCCGCCGAGCATTTTGTCGAACATGCTGATGGCGGCGTCCGTGAGGACCGCCTCCATTTCGCGCGCGAACACGACCAGGGTCGCCAATCGGCGCTGCGTATCGAACCGTGAAAAATGCTGAGCGCTGAGAATGGACGTTTCGCGAGCAAGCGCCGCATAGCGCGCGCGGTGAATCCGTTGCTCGCGATCTTGTCCGACGCCAAGTTTTCGAACGACTTGCAGCCGTTCGACGATGCCGGCGAGGTTTTTCTGGGTCGGCGCTTCCGGCCATTCACGCAGCCACGCGAGCGGCGTTCGATCTCGCTCGGCGCCAACCGCGATCAGCGCCTCCAATCCGGCGATCGTCTCTTGCGCCAAACCTTCGACGAGGTTCGTTTGCGCGCGCTTTCGCGCGCGAGCGCGGGCGGCCAAGGCGATTCGTTCAAATATTGTCGGCGCCGGCAGCAGAATGCTTCGGCTTCGAACATATTCGATCATCGCGGCGACGATCACGTCGCCTCGATCCGTGCCAATTGCCTCAGCTAAAGAGATCTTCGCTACGGCCCGGTAGTCCTCACGTCCGAAAGGTCGCACCCCGAGGTACGCCTGAAGTTCGCCGAGATGCTCCCAGCGGGTTTCGCTACGCTGCGCGTATGAGGCAAACGATGTTGGTTCGCTTCCGATCTGCGACGCGACGAAAGAAAGCATGTCAGGCGGCGGAACTTCGTCCACCCCAAGAACGCGGCCAGGGAACCTCAAATAGGCGAGGTGAACAGCGAACCCCAGCCGATTGGCGGCGCGGCGGCGGCGCCGAATCAGCGCCAGGTCTGCGACTGAGTATGTGTAGTGCCGGACGATCGCCGTCGGCTCCGTCGGCGGGTCGAACAGCGCCGCGCGAGATTGCGGCGAGAGGATTTCGTGCTTCTTCATGGCCGGTTCTTTCGTCGCGCAAACGACCGGTTGCGCAACCGCTCGGCCCGTCACGGCAATTCAATAGCTTGCGCTTTGCGCAATTCTGTTGCCAAATGTACATGATTGGCAACAGGAAAAAGCAACGATCATGCTTCTCGGCTACGCCCGCGTCTCCAAATCCGACGACCAGGACGCGGCTCCGCAAATTCGCGCGCTCAAAGACGCCGGATGCGCCAAGGTGTTCGAGGAAGCGGTGTCCGGCGGAAGGTGGGATCGGCCCGAGTTGCATCGGCTGCTCGACCAACTGCGCGCTGGCGACACACTCGTCGTCTGGAAGCTCGACCGCCTATCCCGCTCACTCAAAGACCTCCTCACCATACTGGAACGGGTCGACGCCACGGGTGCGAAATTCCGGTCGCTGACCGAGGCCATCGACACCTCGGGCCCGGCCGGCCGCATGTTGATGCAGATGCTCGGCTCCTTCGCCGAGTTCGAACGCGCAATGATCCGCGAGCGCACCTGCGCCGGCTTGCGCGAGGCCAGAGCCAAGGGGCGCGTCCCTGGCCGCAAACCCAAAATCACGCCAGAACAGCAAAAGGAGATTATCGAAGCCGTGTCGTCCGGCCGCAAGACCGCCGCCGAAATCGCCCGCCTGTTCAGAATTCACCGCGCGACCGTGTCGCGCTTCGTCTCACAGGCCCGCGCGTTCGGTCCGCGCTCAATTAAGAGGGTGGGTTGAACCTCAAGGCGACGCTTCCAGAGAGACTCTTCGCCGCGCTCCGGGCCGCCGGAATCCCGGGAGGGTTTTCTGTCGTCCCCCGGCATCAGGTCATCTCCAACGCCATCCTCGCGGAAATAGCCGATTTCATCCGGGTCTTTGACCAGGTTACTGCCCGTGAGGCCTGGTGGGCGGCAGCCCGGCGCGAGGCGCCGGCGATCACTCAGCTCAAACGCCCGGAGGTTTGCTTTTTCAGCGCTTGGGATATTCATCTTCCGCCTGAGGGCGGCTGGCGGCTCATCGAGTTCAATGACAACGGGTCCGGTTTCCTCTTTGCTGCGATCATCAACGCCCTGTTCTACGAGGAGGCGGGACTGGGGCAGGAGAAATCAATAGCAGCGCCTGTTCCTGTCCCCGTATTCCGCCAACACATTGCCGACTTGGTGGAACAAGAGGCCATGGCATTCTTCGAAGAATGCCCCGAAAAATTGTTTCTTGTCCTCGATGACGCCGAATCATTGCGCCAGGGCAAATTTCGCGGCGAACTCCGGCTGCTCTGTGATCTCTTTCGTCTGCAAGGCTGGCGAGCTGAACTCGGATGTCCCGCTGAGACCCGCTGGGATGGCCGGCAACTGCTATTTGAAGGACAGGCGGTCAGATTCATCGTCAACCGTTCAACCGATTTCCTCTGGCAGTCCGAGGACTTCTCCGCCCTGCGGAAGGCTTATGAGGCGGGCCAAGTCTATGTCGCCCCTAACCCCTTCACCTATGCCACGCGCAGCGACAAGCGGTTGCTCGAATGGCTGTCGCTGCCGAATTGGGACGAAGATTTGGGAATCCAGTCTGGGGAGCGTCAAGTCTTGAGCGCCCATGTGCCGGAGACGCATCTGGTGCGCGCCGAAAACGTGGAAATGCTGGCGCAAAAAAAGCACGAGTTCGTGTTCAAACCCCTCCACGGATTCGCAGGGCTCGGGCTGCTCGATAGCGCCGCAGTAGGGCGGGCGCGCCTGCGGCGTCTCCTGAAACATGGCGAGGGCTATGTAGCGCAAAGATGGGTCCCGAAACCTTGCTTGGATGGCGAGGGGGCGCCTTTATGGACGGATCTCCGGGTATGGGCCTATCGTGGGGAAATATTTCTCCTTTCGGGGCGCGCCTCCCGGCGGCCGGACCGGCTGGAGTTAACGCCGCCAGGCGGCTGGCTGCCGACGTATGCGTCCTCAAATCCTTAGCGTAGGATTTTGGGAAGATTCTGCGATGACCCCAACTTGAAAAAATGCAACGATCGGACCTTGCTCGGAAAGTCCGGTGGGTTTCCGCTGAAGACGGCGACGGCGCCGGATATGATGTTCTCTCTTTCGATGCGAACGGCCGAGAACGTCTCATCGAAGTGAAGACAACGAACGGCGGAGCAAAAACCCCCTTCTTTTTGTCCAGGAACGAGCACGAAATCGCTTCCACGCGTTCGGAGTCCTGGCGCCTGTACCGGGTTCATCTTTTTGCACAGAGGCCACGAATTTTTACGCTTACACCTCCTCTCGAAAGTGCTCTCTACTTGCGCACCGAGACTTGGCGCGCGTCGTTCTCATAGCGCCGCTCGCGCCCGTCAAATGAGTTCGAGGCGGAGTTCGCGGCCGACGAGCGCAGCGGCGCGCTGAAGGCTTTCAATCGTGACGTTGCCCTTGGCTTTCAGGATGCGGTCGACCTGAGCGCGGCTCGTGTGCATGCGCTCGGCCAATGCGGCCTTGGTGATGCCTTGCCGCTCCATTTCCTGGTTCAGTTGCCAGGCGACGACGCGCGTCAGCGCCTCGGCCTTGGCCGCTTCCCGAATGCCTTCCTCGCCGAGAAATTCGTCGAGGCTTTTGCCCCAATGGGGATTCTTTTTTTCGCTCATTCCAGCATCTCCTTCATGCGCCGCCGCGCCAGGTTCAAATCGTCGGCCGGCGTCTTCTGTGTTTTCTTGATGAATCCATGCACCACGCCGATGCGATCACCCTGCACGAAGAACAACAGCCGGGCGATGCGCCGGCTCGGCAATGTGCTTCGCACTTCCCACAGGCCTTGGCCGAGCGGCCGACACAGCGGCATTCCGATCGGCCAGCCGAATTGCACCGTCGCCAGGTCCGTGCCGATCGTCCGCCGATCCTCCGCCGGCAGGCCGCGCAGCCACTCAATGATCGGGTCCGCCCCGCCGGACGTGCGATAAAAGACAACGGGTATTTCGGTCAGCGGCGGACGGGGCATTTCTCTCCTTATTGCAAATAAGGTGTATCATAAAAAGTACAGTTGGCGCAAGGTGCTTGTAGACCCCCCAAACGGGCGTCCCGCTGGCGCGGCGGGCTGTCGTGAACCGAACCCGCACGCGGTTTCGACCCTCCGGGCTTTCATCCCCTGACGCTTTTTGTCCGGCCTGCCGGCCGATTTTAGAGGGAGGCCAAGGGGCGCTGCCCCTCTCTCCCCGCAACCAAAATCGACGCGGCCATGGCTCCTCCGCTGCGCTCCGTGCGCCCGCACCACCCGCATCGATTTGGCTTGCCCCCTCCCCTCCCCGGTCTCGCCCCAAGGAGAAAAACCATGAAAGAGCAACGCTTTGACATCCATCAGCACATCACCAACCAGATCATTGCCGCGATCGAACACGGCGCGGGCGAATTCCGGCTCCCCTGGCACCGCTCCGCCGGCAACATCATGCGCCCGGTCAATGTCGCATCGAAGAAGGCCTATCGCGGCGTGAATATCCTGACCCTCTGGGCGACCGCCGACGAACACTCCTACAGCTCCGGCACCTGGGGCACCTACCGCCAATGGGCCGAAGCCGGCGCGCAGGTCCGCAAGGGCGAGAAGGCCGCCTATATCGTTTTCTATAAGGAATTCACGGTCGAAGCCGACGACAACCGCGACGAGGCCGAAACCCGTCTTTTCGCGCGCGCAACGCCGGTTTTTGCAGCCGAGCAGGTCGAGGGCTTCACCGCCCCGACTATCGAGGCCCCCACGACCACCTTAACGCCGATCGACCAGGCCGAAGGCTTCGTCGCCAAGACCGGCGCGACCATCCAGCACGGCGGCGACCGCGCCTTCTATCGGCCCTCGACCGATAGCATCCAGTTGCCCCCGCACGAGGCCTTCATCGGCACCGCGACCAGCACGCCGGCCGAGGCCTATTATTCGACCCTGCTTCACGAGCTGACCCACTGGACGAGCGCCGCGCCCCGCTGCAATCGTGAACTTGGCAAACGCTTTGGCGATGACGCCTACGCCATGGAAGAGCTTGTCGCCGAGCTTGGTGCGGCCTTCCTTTGCGCCGATCTTGGCATCACCGACGCGCCGCGCGCGGATCATGCGCAATATCTAGACCACTGGCTGACCGTCATGAAGGCTGACAAGAAGGCGATCTTCACCGCCGCTTCGAAAGCGTCCGAGGCCGCCGCCTACCTGGCGGCCTTGCAGGAGGCCTAGACGCTCCACATGCGCGGGCGGGTAGAGGCCCATGCGATTTTGCATGGTCTGGCGTCGTGGCAGGTTTTCCCCGCTATCCCCAAGACTCTCGACACGAATCAGAAAAATCGGCAGGCTGGCGTGATGCGCGGCAAGTGATTTGCCGTGAGTCGTCTTGGACGTTTCAAGGAGAAGCGAAGCCTAGAAATACAAAACCCGCCGGTGAGGGCGGGCTGCATACCGGCCGGAGCCAGTGAAATTCGGTACCTGAACAACACGAATTTCCCTGAAATCCAGCCCCAAGTCAAGCGGAAACATCGTTTCCGCCAACGGGCGTTTTTGCGCCGGTTTTCAGCTCCTTTCCGAGGCGGGTTGCCCTGCAACCCGAAGGAGAGGCCATGTCTTTAGCTCGAATCAATACCGCTTATTTGCGCCGCCGCGAGAAGCTTTTCGGCGACGGCCGCCCCCTGCCCCTCGACCGCAACGCCAAGGCCCGCGTCATGGTCCAGGCGCGCGCGCTCATGCGCCGCACCGACAAGGGCAAGGCGTATGGAGCGATCAGCGCCAAAGCCTACGAAGTGTTGCGCGTCCTGCTCTGGCAGTTCCACAACGCCCGCAGCGGCCTTTGCTTCCCGTCCTATGAGAGCATTGCAGCGGCGGCCGGTTGCGCGCGGTCGACGGTCGCCGAGGCCATCAAGGCGCTCGAAGATGCAGGGCTTTTGTCCTGGGTGAACCGCATCAAGCGCGTCGCCGAGGCCAGCACCGACCTTTTCGGGCAGCGTATCCGCAAAACGCGCGTGATCCGCACCAGCAACGGCTATCAATTCCGCGATCCGCAGCCGCAAAAACGACCCGAAAACGTGGAGTTTTCTTCTAAGTCCGATTTTCCTTCTGGAACCTCGATTCAAGAGTTTATTTCTAAACCTCACCCCCCTGCCCGCCCCTTTTTCGATCCCGATAAGCCCCTCGATCAGGCCTTAATGAGCCTCGGACGGGCCATGAAACTCGCTGTGTGACAAAGCGGAGCGCCGCAAGCGGCGCAACTTTTGTTTGAAAAAGGGGGGAGATGATTTGCGCATCTCCCCCCTTACGGTCGCTCACGCTCCCTATCCCCCCTCTGGCAAGCTCATTTTGTCGCGCGGCTCACGCCGCCGCGCATCTCTATATGTGCGAGGCGCGGCTTACGCCGCGCAAAAGGCTTGGCGGTGAAGAAAAGGTGCGGCCGGGAAGGCCGAGGCGACAAGGTAACAGCGGCGCTAACGGAAAGTTAATCATGCTTCAATGGTATATAAATACTTACACTGTAGCCTTATTAGCCAACACACAACTTGGCTGTACCATGGCAAAACCTGTTTTCAATGCGTACATCGTGCACGAATACACGAACAAAGATGGCAAAAAGGACAGCTTTTGGACGCGTATTCGCGCGGTTTTTCCGCACGGCGACGGCAAGGGCTATGACGTTGTTTTAGAAGCCCTGCCCGTCAATGGCCGGATTTCCTTGCGCGAACCGAAGGCCGACGAAGCCGGCGCGCCCGAAGCCTAAGACTGCCGACCATGAACGCGGCCGGCTATATTCTCGCAGGGATGCGGAAATATCGCCGCCGCGCTCATCCCCCCATGATCCTTTGCCATGGCCTCACGACCGATTTTTTCGGGATCGAGGAACGGGCCGACTCTTGGCCGGATTTTGAATTTTTGACCGTCTGGCCCGCGACCGCCCGCCTGTTGTGGGGCTTGCGCGACCTCGACCGGCTGGCCGGCCAGACCAGCCTTGCCGATTGCGGCCATTGGAAAGACCCTGCGACCGGCCGCATGATCCTTTGCACCAAAAAGGAAGCAAAGCGGGAGCATTACGAACGCAAAGCATGATGATAATGAAATGATATCCACAGGCTAGCATAACGCTAACGTATATCTAGCCTTAGCCTTTTGTTAAGCTGTTGTTGGCAGAACTGTCTTACGTCCCGCGATTCCAGGGGGTTTCATGTCCCACAATGCCGCCGTCATCGCCGCCGCCAACAGCAAGGGCGGTTGCGGCAAATCGACAACGATTTTGATCCTTGCCGGCGAATATGCCGCGCAGGGGTTCCGCGTCCACATCATCGACGCCGACCCGAAAAAGCGGCTGATCCGCTGGGCGCAGGCCGGCGTGAAGCCGGAATCCATCACCGTCAGCGAGGCGACGGCCGCCACAATCCGCGATGAGATCGAAAAGGCCAGGGCCGCCGCCGATGTGGTTTTGATCGACGTGGAAGGCACGGCGAACGCCGCCCTAACTTTGGCTGTCGCCTATGCCAACCTCGTGATTGTTCCCGCGACGATCAGCCCGCCCGATGTCGAGGACGGCTTGCAGACGATCAAGCTGATTCAGGACATGGGCCACGCCGCGCGCCGTGCGATCCCGCACGGCTTTTTGTGGTCGAACGTGCCGCCCGCGATCCGTTCGCGCGAAATGATGAACCTGGAGGCGCAGGTTTTGGAGGCGAAAATTCCGGTGATTGCGCGGGTTTTCCAGCGTTCCGCCTTTGCCGCCATGTTCAGCTTCGCCACGACGCTCGACGAGTTACCGCCATTGGAAGTGTCGGGGACCGAGAAGGCGAAGGCCGACGCGATCCGCCTCACGGACGCCATCGACCTGATGATTAACCCGACCGCCGCCGAACCCGCGAAAGACGAGGCCGCAGCATGAACGAGCCGCTGAAACGCCGGAACCTTGCGGCGATTGTCACGCCGCCCCAGCCGTTGCCCGACGACGCCCTGGCCGCTGTCGCCAGCCGCAACGGATTCCCCGCCGCCGTGCCGCCGTCCGCGCCGATCGCGCCGCCGGTGGCCGACGAAAGCCAGCGCCGCCGCCAGCGCCAGCCCACGGGCCGCGATCACCAGTTTAACGTCCGGCTGCGCAAGGATACGCTCGATTTCATCTATGCGCAGGCGAACGAGCGCAACATTCCGATTGCCCAAGTCATCGAGGAAGCGACCGACGCTTTGCGCCGCCAGCAGAACGGCCGTTGATGGCGGGCGGTTAGGGGGCGCATGTCACGAACGACGAGGGGCTTTCAGAAGGTTTCGGGCGGGTTACGCTGGACGCGCAGGGGAGCGATAAAACTGCCCGACCGTCTCCGGCTCGTGACGATCAAAAAGCCCCCCTTGAAGGCGACGAAGGCCACAGCGATCAAACCGAGGCCGGCCCGCGCCAAGGACCAGCCCGAAACCCGGTTAGGCGTAAAAGCCCGCCAGACGGCCAGGGAGAAGGGGAGGGCGGATTCCGCACCCCCCGCGACCGAGGGCGAAAAACGCAGGCCCGCGCAGCCTCAGAGCCGTCCGCAATTCCTTAGCGTACAATTTGGGGAAGATTCTGCGCTGACCCCAAGATTATGAGGCCATTCTCCAACTTGATGAATGAGCAGCCTGGCTGGAGCTGAGGACGCGCCCCTGCCATCGCGCCGAAATCGTGGTCAAGGACGCTCGCTTCGCTCGCGCCGCCGCTGGCGGTCGCTGCGAGCGATCCTTGACCACGATTTCGGCGCGCGGACTTTG
>Ga0335069_10007793_pt1 | contig 15414 bp, 15 predicted proteins | sample Lox_Sample_11_FD_206714 | JGI IMG/M metagenome (GOLD analysis project Ga0335069, IMG submission 206714) | Soil microbial communities from Loxahatchee National Wildlife Refuge, Florida, United States - Lox_Sample_1.1 | ecosystem: Environmental > Terrestrial > Soil > Wetlands | place: USA... | reverse complement strand
GGGCGGCCGCGGAGCCGTCAGTGCTGCGGATCGAATGCCTGGACGAGCCCACAGGACCGTGGCCGGTGCTGTCCGCGGACCGGGTGCGGAAGGAACTGGAGGCGCTGGGCACCTGGCTGGTCGAGGCGGTCCGGGTCTTCGCGGGTGCGCAGGCGAGAGGGCTCGCGCAGTTCGCCAACCAGTGGGACCCGCACGTAAGCAGGCCGGCCAGCGACCTGCCGGCCATTTACCACGCGTACTGGGACTTGCCGCCCGGCCAGTGCCTGCTCATCGAGACCCCGGCGCCAGCCGCCGGGTACTGGGGGATCCAGCTCGCGAACAGCTTGTGGAACACGCTGGACTACGCGAACCGGCAGACCAGCCTGAACCGGGCCCAGGCGCATGTCGACCCGGACGGGATGTTCCGCGCGGTGATCGCGCATACCGATCCTGGCGTGGCCAACTGGCTGGACACGCTCGGGCACCAGCAGGGCTCCGTGCACCTTCGGGTGCTCCGGTCGGCCATCCCTGGGGTACCGGCCCGGCCCCGCCCGCGGCGCAGCCTGGCCGAGACCAGGGACGACTGGATGAAAGGCTGGGATGAACAGGAGCACACCGGCCCGCCGGCCAGCGGGCCCGGCGCATCCACGGCGCGGGTGCTGCCGCTGGCCCGGCTGGACGCCGCGCTGCCGGCCAGCACCGCCCGGGTGACCCCGGCCCAGCGGCGCCGCATATTCGACGATCGGCTGCGCCAGGTAACCCGGCTGCAACGAAGCTGAGCAGGAGGGATCATGACCGGCACCCTGGATGGCAAGCGGGCCATCGTCACCGGCGGTGGCCAGGGCATCGGCCGCGCCATCGCGCTGGCCCTGGCCCGCGAGGGCGCGGCCGTCGCGCTGGCGGGCCGCACCGAGGCCACACTGCGCGCAGTGGCGGCCGAGATCGAGAAGCCGGGCGGCATCGCGCTGCCCATCGTGGCCGACGTGACCCAGCCGGCCGACGTCCAGCGCTGCATCGAGCACGCGGTCAGCGAACTGGGCGGCATCGACATCCTAGTGAACAACGCCCAGATCCCGGCGCTCGGCGCCCTGCTCGACGTCAGCGACGAGACGTTCGGCGCGTGCTGGGAGTCCGGCCCGCTGGCCGTGTTCCGGCTGATGAAAGCCTGCCATCCGCACCTGCGCCCGGGCAGTGTCATCATCAACCTGGGCAGCTCGACCAGCGTGAATCCGCAGCCGGCCGGCCGCGGGGTGTACGCCGCGGCCAAGGCGGCCACCCAGACCCTGAGCCGAGTGGCCGCGACCGAGTGGGGTCCGGACGGGATCCGGGTCCTCACCGTGCTGCCCGCCGCGACCAGCCCGTCCGCCGAGGTCTGGCGGCAGGCCAACCCGGCCGAGTACGAGCGCAGCATGGCGGCCATCCCGCTGCGCCGGCTGGGCGACCCGGAGCAGGAGATCGGTCCCGTGGTGGCGTTCCTGTGCAGCCCCGCCGCCAGCTACCTCACCGGCACCACGATCGCCCTGGACGGCGGCCAGGCCTACCTCCGCTGAGTCCCGGCGCGCACGTTGCCGTTCGTGGCTACCGGGCGCGGACCTCAGCCAGCACCGGCGGGACCACGGTCAGGCCATGCTGAGGCCGCCGCTGACCGACAGCGTCTGCCCGGTGATGTAGCCCGCCTCGGCGGAGGCGAGAAAGGCCACCGCGGCGGCCACGTCGGCGGGCTGGCCGACCCGGCGCAGCGGGATGGCGCGCTCCAGGCCGTCCCGCAGCTTCTGGCTGTAGGCGGCCACCTGGCCGAGCAGCGCGGTGTCGGTCGGGCCCGGGCAGACGCTGTTCACCGTGATGCCGTGCCGGGCCACCTCCCGGGCCAGGGCCTTGCCGAACGCGATGATCCCGCCCTTGGTGGCCGAGTAAACCACCTCGCCGGAAGAGCCGACCCGGCCCGCGTCGGACGCGATGTGGATGATCCGCCCGCCGCCGCGCTCGATCATCCCGTCCAGCACGGCGCGGGTGACGGTGATGGTGCCGCGCAGGTTGACCGCGATGATCCGGTCCCAGGTCTCCTCGGCCGAGTCCACGAACAGCTCGACCACGTCGATGCCCGCGTTGTTGACCAGGATGTCCACCGGGCCGAGCTCGGACCCGGCCTGGCGCACCGCGGCCCGGACCGAGGCGCTGTCCGCGATGGCCACGCCGAGGCCGGCCGCGCGGGTGCCGTGCCGCTCGGCGATCGCGGCCGCGGTCTTGGCCGCGGCCGTCTCGTCGATGTCACCGGCCGCCACCGCGGCCCCGGCGGCGGCCAGGACGTCCGCAATGGCCGCGCCGATGCCCCGGCCCGAGCCGGTGACCAGCGCCGTCTTACCGTCCAGCCGCATGCGCCCTCCCTTGGGGACCACCGTCAGATACATCTAACTTATTAAGTCAAATGTAGCCGACGTCGGCCCGGTGCGGCCAGCCGGGTTGTCAGCCCATCAGGTCGAGGACCGTGGTCATGGACTTGTTCAGCAGCAGGTAGTTCTCGGCCTCCTGCAGGTGCAGCCGCCACAGTGCCTCGGCCTCGGTGTCCTGCCGCGCCGCGACCAGCTCGACCAGCCGCACGTGGGCGCGGAACCCGCGCTTGTTGGCGCGCACGTTCTCCGGGCTGCCCGCGTCCAGGTCCACGTGCGACCAGTTGGCCAGGTCGATGATGTGCCGGACCATGCCGTTGAGCACGGCCAGCGTCTGGTTCCGGGCCAGCTCGACCACGAGCGCGTGAAACTCCAGGTGCGCCCGGATGAACGCGGGCGGGTCGTCCATCAGCAGTTCGGCCTCGGCCACCGCCGCCCGCAGCCGGGCGAGGTCGTCGTCGGTGCGCCGCTGGGCGAGCAGCGCCGCACACGGCGCCTCGATGAAGGTCCGGGCGTCGTAGACGTCCTGGAGGGTGGTACCGCGGTATTCCAGGACCAGGCCCGCGTAGCTGGCCGCGACGTTCCCGTTGGGTACCTGGACCCGCGCGCCGCCGCGGGCGCCGCGCCGGATGCTGATCAGCGACTCCGACTCCAGGACCCGGAAGGCCTCGCGCAGGGTCGGCCGGGACACGGCGAACTCCTCCATCAGCGCCGCCTCGGACGGCAGCGCGTCGCCTTCGGCCAGCTCGCCGCGCACGATCTTGCGGCGCAGTTCGGCGGCAACCAGCTCGGCCGTCTTCGGCACGCGGATCCGGTGACCCAGTGGCCGGCCGCCGCCCGCCGTCCCCGCACCGTTGAAGCCGCTCTCCTGGGTGGGCAGTCGCACGCTCATCTGATGCCCCTCACCGCCACGGGCCCCGGTGGCGGCCTTACCTCAGGACCACTAAGCGAAATAGGTTAGATCTATGATCGTAGTCAACTATACTACCGGATAGCCCGAGGGCGCACCGGTCCGGCTCAGGACAGCAGCTCGACCACCGTGGCCGTGCTGCGGTCACCGAGCACAACCTTGGCCGACTCGGCCAGGTGCTTGCGCCAGAGTTCCTCGGCCTCCTCGCCGCTCCGCTTGCGGATGAGCTCGACGAGCTTGCGGTGCGCGCGGATCGCGATCTTGGCCAGTTCCTGCTCGTGCTGCCAGTCGTGGCTCTCCGCGTAGGAGCGGTCACCCTCCCGGATAATGTTGCCCACCATACCGACCAGGATCTGCAGCGTTTCACTGCCGGACATTTCCACGATCAGCTCGTGGAACTCGGCGTCCGCGGCGAACGAGGCGCCCGGGTCATCGACGACCGACTCCTCGTGCCGGTCCACGGACTCCTGCAGCCGGGCCAGGTCCGCGGAGGTACGCCGCCGGGCGGCCATCCGGGCCGCGGCCGATTCCAGCACGGTCCGGACCTCGTAGACGTCGGACAGCAGAGCGCCGCGGTACTGCAGCACCAGGCCGACTTGCCGGGCGGCCACGCTGATGTCGGGCACCTGCACCCGGGCACCGCCGCGGACCCCGCGCCGGACAGTGATGGCGCCCTCGGCCTCCAGGATGCGGAACGCTTCGCGCAGCGTGGGCCGGGACACCCCGAACTGCTCCATCAGCACGCTCTCCGGCGGGAGCTGGTCGCCTTCCTTCAGCTCACCGAGAACGATCTGACGGCGCAGGTGTGCGGCCACCATCTCGCCAGCCTTAGGCACCCGGACGGTCGAGATCCCCTTGACGGTGTTCACGGTATCCCCTCGGGCTGGCCGACCTAATGCAATAAGCATACGAGGATAACGGTATACACCCAGCGTCTTCCGCCGGACACGCCCGGCTTGTCCTTGTCCGCACTCATGGATTCCCGCGCGGCGGCGCTAGCTGCGCGGGGCGGCGGCGGCCGGGCGATCCACCGGGCGCAGTGCGGCCGGCGCCACCACCCGGCCGTGGATGGCGCACCCCGCCCGCCGCCGGTCCAGCCGGGTCCGGGCTGCGAAGTGGCGCCGGGGCGGCGGTGGGGGCGGCCCCAGCGACTGCAGCAGGCGGGCCAGCCAGGCGCCTGATGCGGAGCGTCTCATATCTCTAGAATCAGCTAAATGATTTAGCTTGTCAAGGCCCGCAGCGGCTTTGGGACAGCCTGCCCGGGGCGCCCGGCTGGGTCAGCTGCCGCCGGGGGTGGGCTCGCGGTAGTCACGGCCGCGGATCAGCCGGACCGGGGTGTACACCAGCACGTCCTCACCACGCTGGTTGCGGATGGTGTTGGTGGTGGTCACCACGCCCCGGTGCCCGCTGCTGGCCGCGCGGGCCTGGGTCACCTCGACCACCACGTGAATCGTCTCGCCGACATAGGTCGGCCGCTTGATGGTCAGCTCCATGGACATGAACGCCAGCCCGGTCCCGTTCAGCACGTTGGTCTGCATGACCAGGCCCTCGGCCAGACAGTAGACCAGCGCGCCGGGAACCAGGCGGCCGGTGTACCCGCCGCCGGCCGCGTGCGAGGCGTCCAGGAACAGCGCCTCGGTGAACCCGCCCCAGGTGACGAACGTGACCAGGTCCGTCTCGGTGACGGTCCGGGCGGCGGTGCGGAACGCGCTGCCGACGGTCATCTCCTCCCAGGTCTGGCCCCGGGCCAGCAGCGGTGGGTACGTCGGGTCCGCGGGTACGGTCATGGTGCTCACTCCTGCCTGGGCGGTACTGGTCATCCTCGGTAACCTGGGTTACAGGTCGGCGCGGTACCCCTCTTCTACGGCGCGGAAGGCCGGGGCCCGCTTCTCCTTGAGCGCCGCGACTCCCTCGCGGGCCTCGGGCAGGCCGAAGCCGAAGAACTCGTAGCCCAGTGAGGCGTCGAACAGCGGGCCGGCCTGGCGGTACCAGTTGTTCAGCGAGTACTTAGTCCACTGCACCGCGGTGGCGGGCAGGTCAGCCAGGTCCCGGGCGATGGCGCTGGCCCGGTCCGCCACCTCCTCGTCGGGCACACACAGCGACACCAGGCCGATCCGTTCCGCCTCCTCGCCGGTCAGCGCGGCGCAAGAGAGCAGGTAGTACTTGGCCTTGGCCATCCCGCAGAGCAGCGGCCAGCAGATGGCCGCGTGGTCCCCGGCCGCCACGCCGAGCCGGGTGTGCCCGTCCACAATCTTCGCCGACCGCCCGGCCACCGAGACGTCGGCCAGCAGCGCGACCACCAGGCCCGCCCCGACGGCCGGGCCGGTGATGGCCGAGACCACCGGCTTCGAGCAGTTGATCACCCCGTAGACGAGGTCGCGGGCTTCCCGCAAGATCCGGGCCCGGACGCTCGGATCCCGGATCATGTCCTCGATCATGTCGAACGAGCCACCGGCCGAGAACGCGCTCCCCGCGCCCCGGACGACGACCGACCGAACCTCATCATCGCGGTCCACCGCGGCCCAGACGCCAGCGAGGTCGCGGTGCATCTGCAGGCCGACGGCGTTGAGGCGCGGCGCGTCCAGCAGGATCTGCAGCACCCCCGAACCGAGCGGCTCGCACCGCAGGCTGGGGAAATCCGCGTAACGACCGGTCATGGGCACGCACCTTCCTCGTGGGCCGAAGGCGGCCCGCACGGCCACGGCCTGCACCGCCATCGGCAGATAGTATAACTAGTTGTATGATTTGACTGTACTGGTGAGCCCGGGAGGCTGGATGAATTTCCTCATCACCGACGAGCAGCTCGAACTGCGGGCCACCGTGCGCGACTTCCTCGCGGCCAAGTCGCCGGAGCCGGAGGTGCGCAGGCTGATGGCCACCGCGACGGGTTACGACCCGGCGGTCTGGGCCCAGCTCAGCGACCAGCTCGGGCTGCCCGGCCTGGCTGTTCCCGAAGAGTACGGCGGCGCCGGGTTCGGCTACCTGGAGCTCGGGATCGTGGTCGAGGAGATGGGCCGGGCCCTGCTGTGTGCGCCGTACCTGTCCAGCGTGGCGCTGGCTACCGAGGCCCTGCTGCGCTGCCCGGACGAGGCGGCCCGGAAGGACCTGCTGCCCGGGCTGGCGGCCGGCCGGACCATCGGCACGCTCGCGCTGCTGGAGCGGCCGGGCCGCTGGGACCAGGCCGCTGTGCAGCTGCGGGCCAGCCGCGACGGCTCCAGCTGGGTGCTGAACGGCAGGAAACGGCATGTGCCGGACGGCCATACCGCCGATCTCATCATGGTCGGCGCGCGCACACCGGCCGGCGTCGGGCTGTTCGCGGTGGACGGGATCGCGGCCGGGCTCACCCGGACCCCGGTGCCGACCCTGGACCAGACCCGCAAGCAGGCCCACCTGGAGTTCACCGGGACACCCGCCCGGCTGATCGGCGACGAGGGCGACGGCTGGCCGGTACTCAGCCAGGTGCTGCGCACCGCCGCCATCTTGCTGGCCGCCGAGCAGGTTGGCGGCGCCGCCCGGGCAGTCGAGATGGCGGTGAGCTATGCCGGGCTGCGGGTCCAGTTCGGGCGGCCGGTCGGCTCCTTCCAGGCGGTCAAGCACCTGTGCGCGGACATGCTGACCGAAGCGGAGGCGGCCCGGTCGGCGGCGTACTACGGGCTGCAGGCGCTGGCCACCGGCCACGAGGACCTGCCGCTGGCCGCCAGCCTGGCCAAGGTGTACTGCTCGCAGGCCTACACCCGGATCGCGGGCGACACCATCCAGGTGCACGGCGGCATCGGCTTCACCTGGGAGCATCCCGCGCAGCTGTACTTCAAGCGGGCCAAAGCCAGCGAGTCGCTATTCGGTACCCCGGGCTACCACCGTGACCTGCTGGCCGCCCGGCTGGGCCTGGCCGCGGCCGCCACCAGCGCGGAGGGGTGAGGATGGACATCGGGATCCGGTCGGAGGACCAGCCGTTCGCCGACGAGGTGCAGCGCTGGCTGGACGGGCACCTGGTGGGCGAGTTCGCCGAGCACCGTGGCGCCGGCGGCCCGGACGACTCGGCGGCCTGGGACGTTCGGGTGCGCTGGGAGAAGGAGCTGGCCGCGGGCAGGTGGCTGGGGCTCACCTGGCCGGAGGAGTACGGCGGCCGTGGCGCGACGCTGGCCCAGGCGATCATCTTCGAGTACCTCTACGCCCGGGCCCAGGCTCCCTACCGGCTCGGCGTACAGGGCCAGGACCTGTTCGGCCCCACCCTGCTGATGTTCGGCACCGCGGAGCAGAAGGCCCGGTTCCTGCCGAAGATCCTGGCGGCGGAGGAGTTCTGGGGGCAGGGCTTCAGCGAGCCGGACGCCGGGTCGGACCTGGCCTCGGTGCGCACCCAGGCGCGGCTCGACGGGGACAGCTGGGTGCTCGACGGGCAGAAGATCTGGATGACGTTCGGCGCGTCCGCCGACTGGCTCTACGTGCTGTGCCGCACCGACCCGCAGTCATCCCGGCATCACGGCCTGTCGCTGCTCATCGTTCCGGCCCACCAGCCCGGCGTGTCCATCCGCCCGATCAGCAACATGCTGGGCGAGGGAGCGTTCTGCGAAGTGTTCTTCGATGGTGCGCGGACGGGTGCGGACCTGGTCGTGGGGCAGCCCGGGCAGGGCTGGCAGGTGGCCATGGCGGCGCTGGGCGTGGAGCGGGGCACCCTGCTCATGCCGCAGCAGCTCGGCTTCGAGCGCGAGGCCGAGCACGTGCTCGGGCTGGCCCGCGGCCGGGCGGGCGCAGCCGGGCTGAGCCACCGGCTGGTGGACGCCTGGATCGCGGTCCGGCTGATGCGGGTGACCACGTTGCGCACGATCGGCGAGCTGGTGGCGGGCCGGACGCCGGGAGCGCAGGCGGCCACCAGCAAGCTGTACGCGTCGGTGCAGCATCAGCGGCTGCTCGAGCTGGCCACCGAGCTGCTGGCCGAGGACGCGACCGTGACTGGTACGGATTACGCGCTGGCGCCGCTGCAGCGGGCGTTCCTGCTGTCCCGGGCCGAGACGATCTACGGCGGCAGCAGCCAGATCCAGCGGAACATCATCGGTGAGCGGGTCCTCGGCCTGCCCCGGGAGCCCCGCCCGCGGTGAGCTGGGTCAGGGCCGCATGTAGGCGCCGCCGGCCACGTTGAGGACTTCGCCGGTGATGTAGGCGGCCCGGCCGGAGGCGAGGAAGGCTACCGCCTCGGCGATGTCGGCCGGTCCGGGCAGGTCACCGAGCGGGCCGACGGTGCTGGGGATCCCGGCCAGCAGTTCGGCGTTGTCCTCGGCGAACTTGGTGCCCTTGACCACGCCCATGGACAGGTAGACGGCGCGGATCCGGTGCGGGCCGCCCTCGTGGGCCAGGCCGCGGGTGAGCGCGGCCAGGCCGCCCTTGGTCGCCGCGTACGGCGCCTCGATCCCGCCGCCGCCGACGTCTGGTGCGTAGCTGCCCACGTTCACGATCACGCCGCCGCCCGCCTCGCGCATCAGCGGCATGGTCTGGCGGCACAGGTACCATGCGCCGCTGAGGTTGACCCGGACGACCCGGTCCCAGGCGGCCGGGTCATACCCGAAGATGCTGCCGACGACGTTCAGTGCCGCGTTGTTGACCAGGATCTGCACCGGGCCCAGCGTGGCCGTGACCTTGTCCAGCACCACGTCGATCTGGTCGCGGTCACCGGCGTCCATGGGATAGCCGATAACGGTGGCCGCCGGGTAGTCGGCGGCGATCGCCCCGGTCACCCGCTCGGTCCGGGCGGCGTGGATGTCGGTCACCGCCACCCGGGCGCCGCCAGCCGCCAGCCGCCGGGCCACCGCCTGCCCGATGCCCTGGCCCGCGGCCGCGGTCACCAGGGCGACCCGGCCACCGAACTCACTGATCTCAGCCATGCTCACGTCTCTCCTTAGGCAGGCCGAGCACGGTCTCGGCGAGGATGTTGCGCTGAATTTCCGAGGTGCCGGCGTAGATGGTCCCGGCCCGGGCGTTCAGGAACGCGCCCAGCCAAGAGCCGGCGGAGTTGGGTGCACCGGGATCGTCGGTGCGCACCGCGCGCAGCGGTCCGCGGCGGTCCGGCACCAGCCCGGCCAGGCCCTGGATATCCAGCGCCAGTTCGGTCGCGGCGACGTGATACTCGCTCCAGTACAGCTTGGCCACCGAGGCGGCCGCGCCCAGCTCAGCATCCCCATTGTGCAGCTGGGTGAGGATCCGGTAACCGAGGTAGCGCATGGTCTCGACTCGCGCGTAGCACCAGGCCAGCCGCTGCCGGATGAGCGGGTCCCGGTCGGCGCCCCGCTCAGCGGCCAGCGCGAAGAGCCGGTCCAGTTCGGTACGGAACAAGATCGGGTTGGTCGCCGCCTCGTCGCCGCGCTCGTGCCCGAGCAGGGTCATGGCCACCGGCCAGCCCTCGCCCGGCGGGCCGACCACCAGGTCAGCCGGGGTGCGGGCGGCGGTGAAGAACACCTCGTTGAAGTCGCTGTCCCCGCTGAGCTGGCGGATCGGCCGGATCTCGACGCCGGGCTGATCGAGCGGGCAGAGCAGGAAAGAGATCCCCCGATGCCCCCTGGCCCGGGGGTCGGTCCGGGCCAGCAGGAAGATCCAGTTGGCCCGGTGCGCGGCTGAGGTCCAGATCTTCTGCCCGTCGATGACCCAGTCCGCCCCGTCCAGCGTGGCCCGGGTGGCCAGCGAGGCCAGGTCCGAGCCCGCCCCCGGCTCGGAGAAGCCCTGGCACCACCGGTCGGCGCCGGACAGGATGCGGGGCAGGAATCGGTGCCGCTGCTCCGCGGTGCCCCAGCGGAGCAGCGTGCTGCCGAGCATTTTGATGCCGAACAGATCGGTGTGCTCGCCGTACGGGACGCCGGCCCGGGCCAGCTCCTCGACGAGCACCACCTGGTGCAGCCGGGACAGCCCGCGCCCGCCGTACTCAGCCGGCCAGGTGAGGCCGAGCAGGCCGCGGCGGTGCAGCGTCTGCCGCCACTGGGCGGCGAACTCCTCGGCCTCGGCCCGTCCGGCGATGGCCCCGATGCCCGGCCAGCCTGGCGGGAGCTCCTCGGCCAGCACCGCCCGGACCTCGGCCCGGAAGGCTTCGGCCTCGGCCGGATAGCTGACGTCCACGCAGGCTCCTCAGGGCTGTGCTGACGGCCCGCCCGTGTCCGGGCTAGCGCGTCAAATAGTATAACAGGTAAACTACTTTTACTGATCTGCCCACCATGTGAGGAGCGCTATGGGAGGCCTGGCCGGCTACGGCGCCTACATCCCGTACTACCGGCTGGAACGCAGCCGGATCGCCGGCGCGCTGGGCACCGGCGGTGGCCGCGGCACCCGGTCGGTGGCCGGGTATGACGAGGACACCACGTCGCTGGCGGTCGAAGCGGGGCGGGTCGCGCTGGCCAGCCTGGCCGGGGCGGACGGGCGGGGGGCAGTGCGGCAGCTATTTTTCGCCACCGCGGTCCCGGCCTATGCCGACAAGACCAACGCCACGGCGATCCATGCCGCGCTGCGGCTGCCCGCCGACGCGCTGGCGGTGGACATGGTGGGCGCGGTCCGCTCGGGTGTGGGCGCGCTGCTCACCGCGGCCCAGTCCGCCACCCCGGCCATGGCCGTCCTCGCCGACATCCGCACCGGGCTGCCCGGCAGCGCGGACGAGCGGGACAGTGGCGACGGGGCGGCCGCGTTCATCTTTGCCGGGGCGGGTTCCGGCCTGCCGGTGCTGGCCGAGATCACCGGGCAGGGCTGCGCGACCGCCGAGTTCCTGGACCGGTGGCGTTCCCCCGGCGCGGCCGCATCGCGGGTCTGGGAAGAACGCTTCGGCGAGCAGGTGTACGGCCCGCTGGCCGAGGTGGCGGTGGCCGACGCGCTCAAGCAGGCGGGGCTCACCCCCGGACAGGTGGATCACCTCATCGTGGCCGGGCTGCCAGCCCGGGCGGCCGCCCGCATCGTGCGGGCCGCCGGGGTGCGGCCGGAGGCGGTCACTGACAACCGCACCGCCAGCATCGGCAACGCGGGCACTGCGCAGCCGGGGATCCTGCTGGCCGATGTGCTGGACCGAGCCGGGCCGGGCGAGACCATCCTGCTGGTGGTGCTGGCCGACGGGGCCACCGCCCTGGTGCTGCGCACCACCGCGGCGCTGGCCAGCCACCGGCCACAACGGCCGGTGGCCGCGCAGATCGCGGCGGGCAGCACCGCGCTGGAGTACGCCACGTTCCTGTCCTGGCGTGGCTTCCTGGACCGCGAGCCGCCGCGCCGGCCGGACCCGGACCCGGTGGCCGCACCGCCCGCGCAGCGCCGGGCCGACTGGAAGTTCGGGCTCGTAGCCTCGAGATGCACCCGGTGTGGCCTGCGCAGCCTGCCGCCGGACCGGGTCTGCCAGAACTGTCACGCGGTAGACGAGATGGCCGCCGTGCCGCTGGCCGACGTGCCCGCCACCGTGGCCACTTTCACCGTGGACCGGCTGGCCTACACACCGAGCCCGCCGATGTTCATGGTGGTGCTCGACTTCGACGGCGGCGGCCGGATGCGCTGCCAGCTCGCCGACGCCACCGAGGACGAGGTCCGGATCGGGCTGCGGGCCGAGATGACGTTCCGCCGCCTGGTCACCGCGGCCGGCGTGCACAACTACTTCTGGAAGGCGCGGCCGGTCCGCGCGACCGGCTGACCGCGAAGGGGCACGAGATGGGATCACACGGCATCAGGGACCAGGTCGCCATCGTCGGGATGGGCTGTACCGCGTTCGGCGAGCACTGGGGCAAGTCCACCGACGACCTGCTGGTCGAGTCGGCCACGGCCGCGGCCGCGTCGGCCGGTGTCGGCCTGGCCGAGATCGACGCGTTCTGGCTCGGCACCATGGGCTCGGGCGTGTCCGGGCTCACCCTGAGCAAGCCGCTCCGGCTGCCGTACAAGCCGGTGACCAGGCTGGAGAACATGTGCGCAACCGGCTCGGAATCGCTGCGCAACGCCTGCTACGCGGTGGCCAGCGGCGCTTACGACGTGGCCATGGCGATCGGCGTCGAGAAGCTGAAGGACTCCGGGTACTCCGGCCTGGCCGGCTCGAACCCGCCGGGGGCGGGCGACGACGGGAAGGGCGACACCACTGCCCCGGCCAACTTCAGCCTGCTTGCCCCTGCCTACGCGGCCAAGTACGGCGTGGACCCGGCCGAGATGAAGGACGTGCTGACCAGGATCGCCTGGAAGAACCACCAGAACGGGGCGAAGAACCCACGAGCCCAGTTCCGCAAGGAAGTGCCGAAGGAGACGATCAAGAACTCGCCACTGGTCGCGGGCATGCTCGGCATCTTCGACTGTTCCGGGGTGTCGGACGGGTCGGCAGCCGCCATCGTGGTCCGCGCCGCGGACGCGCCCAGATACACCGGGAAGCCGCTGTATGTGAAGGCGCTGTCCCTGGTGGCCGGCCCAGCGTCCGGCCTGTCCAGCCCGGACTATGACTTCACCACGTTCCCGGAGGTGGCCGCGTCCGCCCGGGACGCTTACCAGCAGGCCGGCATCCGCGACCCGCGGGCCGAGCTGGCCCTGGCCGAGGTGCACGACTGCTTCACCCCGACCGAGCTGGTGCTGATGGAGGATCTGGGCTTCGCCGAGCGGGGTCAGGGCTGGAAGGACGTGCTGTCTGGCTGCTTCGACGCTGGCGGCGACCTGCCGGTCAACCCGGACGGCGGGCTGAAGGCGTTCGGCCACCCGATCGGCGCCTCCGGGCTGCGGATGATGTTCGAGGCGTGGCTGCAGCTCCGCGGCGAGGCGCCGGCCGAACGGGCGCTGCGCACGGTGGCCGACGGCCGCTCGCTGGCGCTCACCCACAACCTCGGCGGCGGGCCCGGCGAGTGCGTGTCGTTCGTGTCCGTGGTCGGCACCCACCGGGGGGCGTGACCATGGCCGTGACGCGCTTCCCGGTCGAGGCCGGGCACGTGCTGATGTTCGCCCGCGCGCTCGGCGCGGACGATCCCCCGGGTGGGCTGCCCAGGCCCGGCGACCCCGCACCGCCCACGTTCGCCATCGCCAGCAGCCAGTTCGACCCCGGCTACCCGCTGCGCCCCCGGCCGGGCGAGCCATGGCACGGCTCGGGCGCCGGGGCCGGCCTGGTCAAAGACGGTGCGGGCGGCCTGCACGCGGAACAGCACTTCGTTTATCAACGCCCGATCCGGGTCGGTGACGTCCTCACCAGCAGCACCCGTCCGGGTGCGGAGTGGGAGAAGCAGGGCCGGTCCGGGCGGCTGCGGTTCCGCGAGCAGATCACCGAGTTCCGCGACGAGGCGGGCGACTTGGTGGTGACCGCCCGCAGCGTCAGTGTGCAAAGGGAAACGACATGATGGCACTAGCGGGCAGCGAGCTGGCGGTTGGCCAGACGTTCGAGACGGTGGTGGCCGAGGATCTCAAGCGAACCCAGATCGTGCAGTACGCGGGGGCATCCGGGGACTACAACCCGCTGCACACGGACGACATCTACACGACGAAGGTCGCCGGGTATCCGTCCGTCTTCGCACACGGGATGCTGACCATGGGACTGACCGGGCAGGCGGTGGCCGGGCTGTTCGGCCCCGAGAACCTGGTGCGCTTCGGGGTACGGTTCATCGCGCAGGTATGGCCCGGCGACACGCTGACCGTGCGCGGCTCGGTCGTGCGGGTCGAGCCGGGCGAGGACGGCCCGGTAGCCGAGTTCGCGGTGTCCACGGTAAACGGTGACGGCACCGAGGTCCTGTCCGGGTACGCGCACGTCAGGCTGGCCCGCTGAGGTGGACTTCGCGTTCAGCCCGGAGCAGGAGGAACTGCGCCGCACGGTGCGCCAGTTCCTGGAGAAGGTCGCGCCGGAGGCCGAGGTGCGCCGGGTGATGGCCACCGAGCAGGGCTACGACCCGGACACCTGGCAGCGGATGGGGGCCGAGCTCGGGCTGCTGGGCATCGCCGTCCCCGAGGAGTACGGCGGCGCAGGCGCCGGGTTCACCGAGCTCGGCCTGGTGCTGCAGGAGATGGGCCGCGCCCTGCTGTGCGGCCCGTTCCTGGCCACCGCGGTGCTGGCCACTGAAGCGCTGCTGGCCGCCGGGGACGAGGCGGCCCAGGCGCGCTGGCTGCCGCCGATCGTGGCCGGCGGCCTGATCGCCACGCTGGTCCTGGACCCGGAGGGCGGCCCCGGGGATATCACCGCCCATGGGCCGGCCGCTGACGGCCGCTGGCAGCTGGACGGCGCGGCCGGGTTCGTCCTGGATGGCCACGTGGCCGGCCTCATCCTGGTGCCGGCCGGGCCGCCCGGCCGGGAGTCGCTGTTCGCGATGGCCGGTGACGCCCCCGGACTGACCAGGGACCTGCTACCCGGGTTCGACCTGACCCGCAAGTTCACCCGGCTGGAGTTCGCGGCCGCGCCGGCCACCCTGATCGGCCCGGCGGGCGGCGCCGGGCCGGCCCTGGCCCGGGTGTTCGGCTTGGCTTGCGTGGCGCTGGCCTGCGAGCAGGTGGGGGTGGCGGAGTGCGCGCTGGACATGGCCCGCGACTACGCCCTGCTGCGCACCCAGTTCGGCCGCCCGATCGGGTCCTTCCAGGCGATCAAGCACAAGCTGGCCTCGGTCCTGCTCGAGGTGGAAGCGGCCCGGTCGGCCGCCTGGTATGGGCTGTGGGCCGCGGACAGCAACCCAGCCGAGCTTCCGGTGGTGGCCAGCATCGCGCAGGCCACCTGCTCGGCGGCCGCCTACCTGGCCAGCACGGAGAACATCCAGGTGCACGGCGGGATCGGCTACACCTGGGAGCACCCCGCCCAGCTCTACTTCCGGCGCGCGACCACGGCCCGGATGTGGCTGGGCGACCCGGCCCGCCACCACGAGCGGCTGCTTGGCCAGCTAGGGAGCGGGAGCCGATGACGGAGCAGATCCCCGCCGACTGGGTGTCCATGGTAGCCGCGGCGCAGGCGACCATAGCGCCCGCGGTGGTCATCGCCACCCGGACCTGGTCCGGGATGGACCTGCTCAGCCACGCGGCCGGCGCGGCCCAGTGGCTGGCCCGGGCCGGGCTGCCCGGCGGGGTGCCGGTGCCCGCGCTGCTGGAAGCGGGCCCGGAGACGCTCGCCCTAGTGCTGGCCGGGGCGGCGACCCGCCACCCGATCGCGCCGCTCGGCCCGCGGCTGACCGTGCGTGAGCTGGCAGGCTGCGTCGAGCG
>Ga0335069_10007792_pt1 | contig 15414 bp, 16 predicted proteins | sample Lox_Sample_11_FD_206714 | JGI IMG/M metagenome (GOLD analysis project Ga0335069, IMG submission 206714) | Soil microbial communities from Loxahatchee National Wildlife Refuge, Florida, United States - Lox_Sample_1.1 | ecosystem: Environmental > Terrestrial > Soil > Wetlands | place: USA... | reverse complement strand
GGACATCGCGGCCATCGCCAGGGCAAGCAGCAGGAAGGCCAGGGCATCTTTACGCGGCCAATGGACCACAGCTACCGCAACGGCGGGGGAAGCCAAGGATTTGGCAAGGGCCGCGGCGGAGTTCCGGGCGGACACGTGGGCCAGGACCTGGAGCCGGTGAAAACACTCGACGAGAACGCCGCACCCAGGATTTTTGCATTCATCGACGACCTGTTCTTCCTGGCCAAGATCCAGGAGACGGCGCGCAAGCTGAATGTCAAAGTCGAGTTTGTGAAGACGGACAAAGACATCCTGGAGCGGCTGAAAACCAACGGCGAAGAGAAGCCCTCCCTGATCATCTTCGACCTGAACAACGCCAACGCCAAGCCGCTCTCGACGATTCCCAAACTGAAAAAAGAGCTGAAAAAGGGGACGGCGATCATTGGATTCCTGTCGCATTTGCAGGCAGACCTGAAGATGAAAGCCCAGGAAGCCGGCTGCGACATGGTGCTGCCGCGAAGCTCGTTCTCGCAGAACCTGCCGAGCCTGCTGAGAAGGCACGGGGCGGGAGACGAGGCGGAGTAGATTTTCGGAAAATCCTCTAACGCGGATTAACAGGATAAACGCAGATTTTTGAGAGAGAAAACACCTCAATCTGCGCTTCTGCGTACATCTGCGCTTCCAATTTCTTGCCTATTTTTCTCTCGAAAAAATCCGCGTCGATCGGTGTTGATCCGCGTTGAAGCTCTTTGTTCCCTTTCCATTTATCCCGGAGGCCAAGCCATTTTGCGGCCACCGATGAGGTGGAGGTGCAAGTGAAAGACGGACTGGCCGGAGTCGGGTCCTACGTTGTAACAGGTGCGGTAACCACCTTCGAGATTGCGTTCCTTGGCTAATTTCGCGGCGATGAGGTGGGAGTAGCCGATGATCTCGGCGTCTTCGGAAGTCGCGCTGTCGACGCCGGAGATGTGCTTCTTGGGAATGATGAGGATGTGCGTCGGGGCCTGCGGGTTGATGTCGTGAAAGGCGAAGACGCGGTCGTCTTCGTAGGCTTTCTTCGCGGGGATCTGGCCGCGGATGATCTTGCAGAATAAGCAATCGGACATCTCAGAATTTAACCACAAAGGACAACCGGGATCACGAAGGAGGTTGAAAGAAAAACCCTTCCCTCCCTTGGTGTCCTTGGTGGTTAATCGTCGTCATCATCTTTCCCACGCTGGCGGTCGGGAATGACGGTGTGCTTCGGTGGAGGCATGGGTCGAGAGCCCATGCGGTCGCGCCAGAGTATCTGGTTGAGGAGGGCGGTATCGACGGCGTCGGCGTGAGAGAAGTTCATGGCCGAGGATTGTTGGGCGCCCGGGGCTTTCGGGGTGTTGGCCGTGTAGATCAGCTTGTTGTCGCGGTTGCGGTAGTCGGCTTTGTACGGAGGCTGGTCGCCTTTCCCCGCGAAGAGTGGCCCAATGATGGGCGCGTGTGCGTCGTTGTTGTTCATCGGGGGTAGTCCGAGGAGGACTTCCATGGTGTGGATGAGGGAGACGGTGGTGTAGAAGTGGGAGTCGACAACGGATGCTGTCGTCTTGAAGCTGTCAGTTCCAGATTTTGTTACCGCGGAAATCGTAGGCGAGTATTTCGAGATCACCAGCGCGATCGACCTGTGGGCGTCGACATGGTCGGCGCCGTCCTGGGCATCGTCTTCTAAGACAAAAATTGCGGTGTCGTCCCAGTAGGGCGAGTTGGAGATGGCTTCAACGACACGGCCGACGGCGAGGTCGTTGTCGGCGATCGAGGCAGAGGGCGTCGGCTTGCCGGGCGAGGTTCCGGCGGTGTGGTCGTTGGGGAGGCGCACCTGCATGAATTGCGGCATGTCGTCTTTGTGCGTTTTCTGGCGTTTTTCGACCCAAGGGCGGAATTCGCGCAGGAATTCGTCGACGCGGTACTGGTCGGGGAAATCGACGCGGAAGTCGGGATAGCGCGGGCCAAAGTGGCCGACGAGCTCGGGCTTGGTGGCGGTATTTTCCGCAACAAGCGGCACGGGCCAGGGATAAGGATTTGGTCCGCCTTTGCCGTCCTCTAACTCTGCCGGTAAAGGCTCACCGGGTTTTACTTCTTTCTGTTTGCACGATTCGGGCATGGGGAGTGGCGTGCCATTTTGCGGGTTGTCTTCTTCGCCGCCGCGGTCGCACCAGTGGGTGGAGATGTACTCGCCGAAGTGGCGGTAGGTTTTGCCGTGGCGAGCGAGGTTGGTCCAGAGGTATCCGGTGCCGGGTTCGTTGACGTCGGGGATGCCGAGTTGAATGGGGTAATCGCCCCCCACCTGGCCCTCATAGTCGTACGAGCGCTGGTCGCCTCGGTAAACGATTTGCCAGGTTTTCTCGGTGTAGTCGGAGGAGATGGCTGCGTTGGACCAGACGTGTCCGTTGCCGGAGACGTCGCCGGAGTCGTAGAAGTTGTCGAGTACGCCAAACTGGCGAGCGAGCGCGTGCTGGTTGGGCGTGATGTCTTCGCCGTACATGGTCAGCGACTTGTCGCCGTTTCCGGCCCCGAGGTCGCCGAGAATCTGATCGAAGGTGCGGTTTTCCTTGATGATGTAGATGACGTGCCTGATGGGGTTCTTGCCGCCGGCGAACGGCAGCGTTACAGGCGGGGAGTTCATCAGGTTGCTCTCAAGGACTTCGTCGGTAAGCTCCTTCAGATGCGCTTCGGCCTGCTTGAGGTCAACGCGGGCAAGAGAACCGCGGAGCAGGGTGGGGAGATAGGTGTATCCCTTGCGTCCGGCGGGGTTGTCCTTTGCTTGCGCCATGCTATTGGGGCCGGTGCCGACGCCTTTGCCGGTCGCGATGAGGAGATCGTTGCCATGGACGGCGAGGGCGGTGGGGTAGTAGTCGGTGGGGAGAAAAGAATTGGGGCTGAATCCCGAGGTCCTCGATGCTTCCTCAACGTCACACTTCTTGTGTTTGCAATGCTGGACCGCTAGATCAAGGTTGAAAATACCTACGGCATTCGCGCCGGAGTTCGCGACATACAGTTTCTTGCCATCGGCGCTAAGCGCGATTGCGGTTGGATATGCGCCGAGATGATGCGGATAGGCGTACGGAAAGTACTGCGGCGGCAAACCTGGCTCGGTGTGTATTTTGATGCCCTCCGTGACATCCAGCTTCGTATTCACCACAGCGACTAGGTCACGGTTCGACAAGGCTACGTAAAGAGAGTTCCCGTTGAGTGCCATAGCCGACGGATGTGGACCTGCATCCGTCTTCGAAGCCGACGGCTTCTCTAAATCAATCCATTTGCAGATCGCTCTGGATCTGACGTCAAGAACTGCCAGGCGAGAACTATTCCAGAGTGTTACCCATGCTTTGGTCCCTTCATCGTTGGCGATCACGGTGTACGGATACTCACCCGGCACGTAATCACCCGTACTCAGATCGAAGCGATGAATGGTTTCGCCACTCGTCGCGTCCATCAGCAACACATCGTCGGAGAGGTTGTCAGCCACGAGCAGGCGATCCCCTTGCTCCCCTCTGACCACCGCGATCCCTGCCGGCCAGGGCACCAATTTCCCGGCGGGCGCTTCCTCGTGAATCGAGCCGCGCTTCTTCCCTTTTGCCAGCGGCTGCGGCGAAATCGCAAGCCAGCGCTCGGGGGTGATTTTGCCCTGATCGAACGCGTACACGGCAATGCCATTGCCGGTGTCGCCGGGCTTTTTGCCTTCGGGGTCGGTGGTGGATCCGATGGGGGCGTAGAGGTGGCGGCCGTCGGTGGACCAGGCGAGTCCGATGAAGTAGCTCTGCTGGGCGTTCTTGCCGAGGCGCGGGTCGGCAAAGCGGGTGAGCTGGTTGGTAGCGAAGTCGAGAATGGCGATGGACTGGTGGACCTGGGTTTCGACGTCGCCGAATCCAGCTTCGAGGACGGCGGCGTATTTCTGGTCGGGCGAGATTTGGATGTTAACCGGAAAGGAGTTCATCGGCTGCGGATCGCCGGGAACGGGCTGGATGAGCATCTTGCTGGTGGGCAGCATGATTCGTTTGCGCGCGTCGGGAAGGGCCAGGAGCGTGGCCGCGATAATAACGAGAGAGCCGAGAGCGAGGAAGATGCGCCGGTTCATGACGGCGGAAGGATAAATCAGTGGACAGTGGACGGTGAACAGTTAACCGTAAATTCATTGGGGGCTGACAGCGGTGAATGGTGAGTTGTGGGTGCCACACAGACCCCGATAGCAAGAAGTTGAGCTTCGCTCCGCCCGACGGGCTTGGAAGCCCGTCTCCACACTCTGCAATCCATTATTGGCTCGTACGATTGTCTTGACATACGGAAAGCATGAAAACATACTAAACACATGGCAAAGACGGTGATGGTGCAGTTGCGTAACTTTCCCGAGCCCCTACATCGAATTGTGAAGGCGCGGGCGGCAATGGCGGGAATGTCATTGTCGGAGTATCTGATCAATACGATCACACAGGCTGAAGAGGGTCCCACAGTTGAGGAGTTGAGAGAAAGACTGAGAAAGCGCGAGCCGGTATCGGTACCGATCTCCGGGGCGGAAGCGGTGCGACAAGAGCGAGAGGCACGGTGATTGTCGTTGATGCATCGGCGGTGATCGAAATGTTGTTGGGCCTGAGCAAGGGAGCGAAGGTCGAACAGCGGGTGTTGGGCTCTGGGGAGAGCCTGCGTGCGCCACATCTGCTGGATCTGGAAGTCACGCAGGTGATCCGACGCCATCTGAAAGCCAATTTTCTAACTCCAGCTCGCGCTCAGATGGCTTTTGACGACTTCCAGGCGTTGAAACTCAAGAGGTATCCGCATGATGTGCTGCTGAGGCGAATTTGGAGCCTGCGAGACAATTTCACTGCGTATGATGCCGCATACTTGGCGCTGGCCGAGGAGATAGGGGCGCCGCTGGTCACGTGCGACGCCAAGATGACTGCGTCGGGGCATGGCGCAACGGTCGAGTTGCTTTAGCGGAGCTTCGCTCCGTCCGACAACTAGGCAAGGTTTGACCAGAGCTGAGCGGTTCGGTAAAATAGAGTTTTGCTCAGGCAAAATTATTGTTTCTAGAGGAACTTAGCAGGATATGGCAAATCACTTTTCGGCCCTGAAGCGGGCCCGGCAGACGGAACGCAAGACCGCCGTCAACCGCAACAACAAGAGCCGTGTGCGCACGGCAGTGCGTCGGCTCCGCGAAGCCCTCGCGTCAGGCGACAAGGCGAACGCCACCACCGTTTATCGCGAGACCGTTTCGGCGCTCGACAAGTCGGTGCAGAAGGGTATTCTGCACAAGAATACCGCGTCACGGTACAAGAGCCGGCTGAGCGCGCGTCTGGAAGCGTTGAAGTAAAGTTCTCCGCTATCGGTTTTCAGTTTTCGGTTCCATAAACGGCGGGTGAGAGCCTGCCGTTTTGTTTTTTCCTGATTACCCCAGTCTCATGAGACGCGGGCAAGGTGCCCGCACTCCAGCCGGCGAGACGCCAGCCCTGCGATTCCTATAAAATCCTTTCGCAATGAATAAGGTTGTGGGTTCAGCGGATGAAGCGATCCGCGACATGCAAAACGGTGCCGTGCTGCTGGTCGGCGGCTTCGGGCTGTGCGGTGTGCCCGAGGACCTGATTGAAGCGGTACTGCGCAAGGGCGTTAAAGACCTGACGACGGTTTCGAACAACGCCGGGGTGGATGAGTTCGGGCTCGGCAAGCTGCTGAAGAGCCGGCAGATCAAAAAGCACATCGGAAGCTACGTCGGCGAGAACAAGATGTTCGAAAAGCTGGTGCTGTCGGGCGAGTTGGACTTGGAACTGAATCCCCAAGGTACGCTGGCGGAGAGGATTCGCGCCGGCGGGGCGGGGATCGCGGCGTTCTACACGCCGACCGGGTACGGAACGCTAGTCGCCGAGAAGAAAGAGACGCGCGAGTTCGACGGGCGGCAGTACGTGATGGAGCGCGGGCTGCGCGGAGATTATGCGCTGGTGAAGGCGTGGAAGGCCGATCGCTGGGGAAACCTGGTGTATCGGAAGACGGCGCGGAATTTCAATCCCATGATGGCGACGGCGGGGCGGATCACGATCGCGGAAGTGGAAGAGCTGGTGGAGGTCGGCGAAATTGAGCCCGACCAGGTGCATACGCCGGGTATCTTCGTGAAGCGGATCGTGGTGTCGAAGGCGGAGAAGCGGATTGAGAAGCACTGCGTGAGAAAGCGAGCCTGATGCCGGCACCGGATAGCACACAGGAAGAAGTAAGGGCGAGCGTTCTGAAGTACATCCGCATGTATGAAGAAGGCGGATTGACGCTGGGAGATCTGGCGGCGGAGTTATCGGTGTATGCGCCGGCTTACAACGAAGTAATGGGCGGAGTCAGGGATCACTGGGGCAACCTGCTTAATGCCGCATTCGATTTGCATCGGCAGCCCGGGACCGACTTTGGTCATCTCGAGGAAATGCTGACGGAGTTTCGGCGGGCGGAAGCGGCGTGGTGAAGCAATTTGTAATTGGTAATTTGTAATTGGTAATTTAAAAACCTATGGCAACGACTCCCACGAAACCGGGAAAAGATATTGATAAACGCGAGGGGATTGCGCGGCGGATTGCGCAGGAACTGCGCGATGGTTTTTATGTGAATCTCGGAATCGGGCTGCCAACGCTGGTCGCAAACTTTGTGCCGCCGGGCGTCGAGGTCGTGCTGCAAAGCGAGAACGGGATGCTCGGCGTGGGGCCTTATCCGTTCGAGGGAGAAGCAGATCCCGACCTCATTAATGCGGGAAAAGAAACGGTGACGGAGGTCCCAGGGACGTCGTATTTCTCGAGCGCCGACTCGTTTGGCATGATCCGCGGCGGGCACGTAGATTTGACCGTGCTCGGTGCAATGGAAGTTGATGAGCAAGGCAATCTCGCCAACTGGATGATTCCCGGCAAGGTAGTAAAAGGCATGGGCGGCGCGATGGACCTGGTCGCCGGAGCCAAGCGCGTGATCATCGCCATGGAGCACACCACGAAGAATGGCGAGCCGAAGATCCTAAAGAAATGCACGTTGCCGCTGACGGGCGTGGGCGTAGTGGATACGATCGTGACGGAGATGGCCTACATCAGCGTGACCAAAGATGGGCTGGTGCTGGAGGAAGTGGCGGTCGGAATCACCCCCGACGACGTTCAAAAAGCCACGGCCGCGAAGCTGATCGTGAGCCCAACGCTGAAAGTTATGGGGATAGGGGACAGAGGCTAGGGGATAGGTTTGTGTTTCTGCAACCGGATTCCTATCCACTATCCCCTAGCTACTATCCACCTTTCTGCAGTTTGTGGGCTTGTTCGAATTCTTCTTCTAACTCTCGCGTTCGTAGATTTTCCCTGATGTGCGCGAGGTTCTGTTCCAACTTCAACAAGGCATCCTGAATATTCTTGGTGTTCGTGAGGGCGATGTCGCGCCACATGGAGTAGGGGCTGCGCGCAATGCGGGTCATTTCGCGGAGGGCGCGTCCACCGATGGCGTTGGCCTGCGGATCGTCGCCGAGTTCTTCGACAAGTGTGGCAGCGAAGGCCGTTGAGATCATCTGCGGCAAGTGGCTGACGAGGGCGCAGACGCGATCGTGCTCGTGCGGATCGAAGGTGAGAATACGAGCGCCGGTCTTCTTCACGAGGTCGAGGTACGCGGCAATGTTGGGCTGCGCGAGATCCTGTAAAAGAAATGGAGTAAGCAGCCAGACGGCGTCGCGAAACAGATCGGCATCGGCGTACTCGACGCCGCTGTTCTCTTTGCCGGCCATGGGGTGTCCAGGAAGGAAACGCTTGGCGACATCGGCGCCGAAGACGTCGCGTGCGCGCCCCATGATTTCGATCTTGGTGCTGCCGACGTCAGTAATGAGAGCGTCGGGAGAAGCGAGCGGGCCAATGCGCTCAAGCAAATCGATGATACTGCCAACGGGAGTGGCGAGAATAATGAGGTCGCTTCCCTTCACCGCCTCTTCGGGCGAAGGCATAGCCTGGTCGATGGCGCCAAAATCGAGCGCCTTCGCGAGCACAGCTTCGCGGTCGCAGCCGATGATGCGTCCGACGAATCCGGCGCGACGGGCGGCGAGGGCGAAGGAGCCGCCAATGAGCCCGGTGCCGACGATGGTGATTTGCTTCAACACGCGCTACTCGATGGGCTCATCTTCGGCGACAATCTCGACCTTCTGAATGTTGCGCATGACTTCGATGATGCGCTCGAAGATGAGGTGCAGGTCGGTATCGGCGAGCGGGCCGCGGTTGGCGCGCGAGATGTTGCGCAGCACTTCGCGTTCGCGGAGGTGCTCGCGAATGGGCATGTCGAGGTTGCGCTTGATGCGGCCGATTTCCTTAGCCGCGGTGGCGCGCTGGTTGAGCAGTTCTACGATCTGCGGGTCGATTGCGTCGATTTGTTTACGCCAGTCGGAAATTTCCATAGCTCTCAGCTGTCAGCTATCAGCTCTCAGTTAAATGTTGGTAGTGTGAGCCGACTGCCGAGAACCACTGAGCAGTCCGGTGATGAAATCGTACACGGCTTGCGGGGCATTGGCGCCGGATTTTTCAATTATCTGCACGATACCGCTGCCCACGACACCGGCGTCAGCGAAGCTCGTCACTGCCTCGAATTGTTGCGCATTGGAGATGCCGAAGCCGACGGCCACAGGCAGGTTCGTGAATTGCCTAATGCGCCGCACCAACTCGCTGGCGTCGGCTGCCAGGGCGTCGCGAGTACCGGTGACTCCAGTGCGCGAGACCGCATAAACGAATCCTCGGGAAACTCCACAGATCGCTTTCAAACGCTCGTCGGGGCTGGTGGGGGCGGCGAGGAATACGGTATCGATATCGTGACGACGCATGATGGCGAGATGCTCGCCGGCTTCTTCGACAGGAAGATCGGTGACGAGGACGCCATCGATGCCGTTTGCTTTTGCTTTCGTTGCAAATTTCTCGAGTCCCATCCGAACCAGAGGGTTCAGGTACGAGAAGATCAGCAGGCCCGTGTTGGGCGCTTGCTTGCGCACATCGCGTGCGAGTTCAAGCACGTCTTCCAGCGAGGTACCGTGCTTCAGGGCCCGCTCGCTGGCGCGCTGGATTACAGGACCGTCGGCGACGGGATCGCTGAATGGCACGCCGAGTTCGATGACATCAGCACCCGCACGAATGGCGGCCAGCACCACCTCTCGCGAGGTAGGTAGATCGGGATCGCCGCACGTGATGTAGGCGACGAGGGCGGGACGGTGGTGGAAGGTGAGCGACATTCGTTAATTTCAGATTGAAGATTTCAGATTTACGATTGTAAGTCTAACGTTATACCTAATATTCAACGGTAATTTCTCTTAAGACAACAACGAGAACACAAAGACAGAGAGAGAACACAGATCTGAAATCTTCAATCTTCAATCTCCAGATATTCCCGTAGTATTCCGATGTCTTTGTCGCCGCGGCCGGAGATGTTGACGATCACGATGTCGTCTTTCTTCATACTCGGGACTCGCTTGATACATTCGGCGACAGCGTGCGACGACTCAAGGGCCGGAATGATGCCCTCAAGGCGCGCGAGCATCTTGCAGGCGTCGAGTGCTTCGGCATCGGTGGCGGAACAGTATTCCGCGCGGCCTTGATCCCTCAGCCAGCCGTGCTCGGGGCCGATGGCAGGGTAGTCGAGTCCTGCGCTTACCGAATGCGTTAACGCGATCTGGCCGGCGGAATCCTGGAGGACGTAGGAATAGGTTCCCTGGAGGACGCCGGGCGCTCCGCCTTCGAATCGGGCGGCGTGGTCGCCAAGAGTCTTGCTGCGGCCCCCGGCTTCGACGCCGATGAGTTGAACATCTTTGTCGTTGATGAACTCGAAAAATGCACCGATGGCGTTACTGCCACCGCCGACGCAGGCGATCACGGCGCTAGGCAAACGGCCAGCCTGTTCGAGGATTTGGGCGCGCGCCTCACGCGAGATACAACGGTGAAAATCGCGAACCATGGTGGGATAAGGGTGCGCACCGAGAACGCTGCCAAGCAAGTAGTGCGTGTCGCGAACGTTGGTGACCCAGTCGCGCATGGCCTCGTTGATCGCATCTTTCAGCGTTCGGGAACCCGAGTCAACGCCGCGAACCTCGGCTCCGAGCAGTCGCATGCGGAAGACGTTCAGTTCCTGGCGATGCATATCCTCGGTGCCCATGTAGACGACGCATTCCATTCCGAAGAGCGCGCACACCGTCGCGGTCGCGACGCCGTGCTGTCCGGCCCCGGTTTCGGCAATGATGCGGTGCTTCCCCATGCGGCGGGCAAGCAGGGCCTGACCGAGCGCGTTGTTGATTTTGTGGGCGCCGGTGTGCAGCAGGTCTTCGCGCTTGAGATAGATTTGCGCGCCTCCGAGGTGCTCGGTTAGCCGGTTGGCCTTGAAGAGCGGCGTGGGACGGCCTGCAAAGTTATGGAGCAGGTGGTCGAGTTCGCGCTGGAAAGAGCGGTCCTGTTGCGCCTTGGCGTATTCGCGCTCGAGTTCCTGGAGGGCGGCCATTAACGTTTCCGGTACATAGCGTCCGCCGTAGGGACCGAAGCGTCCGGCGGGATTCGTGGCGATGATGGTGGACATATGACCTCAGGAGCTAAAGCCCCGTTAACTTAATTTTTTTGGCAACGCCGGGATGAATCCCAGCTCTTCCGACACAGCCTAAAACAGATCCTCGGGCCTAAAGGCTCTCGTGATGACAAAATAGTTTTACAGTTTCCTCACCACGACTACGTCGTGGGCTGCCAGAATCTGTTCCCAAAAAAGCAAGAAATCAATTGCGTGCTTCCCGGGCGGCTGCGATGAAGGCCTTCACTTTGGCGCCATCTTTCTTGCCTGGTTCGCGCTCCACTCCCGAGCAAACGTCGACGCCCCACGGTTGCAGCGTGCAGATCGCGTAACCGACGTTCTCGGGCGTCAAGCCTCCGGCGACAATGACGCGGGTCTGGCGCTGCACTCCGGGGAGAAATTCGTTGGCACGCGTCCAATCGAATTTCTGGCCGGTGCCTCCGCGTTCGACGCGTCCGGTTGTGGGATCGTAGGCCATCGAGTCGAGCAGGAAGCCGTCGACACATTTTTCCAAGAGAAATTCGCGCGCGCGGCCTTCAATTCCGGCGGTGACGTGTAAGGTCTTAAAGACGCGCATCTGCGCCCGACTGCGAGCGCCGCCGTGGCGGAAGAGTGTACCGGCAAACAAAGCCGACTCGTCTCCGTGCAATTGCGCCGCCGTAAGCCCGACTTCCGCGGCGATCTCTTCGATCCGCTGCGCCGACTCGTTCGAAAACACTCCCACTTTCTCCAGCGTCTTCGGCAGCTTTTGCACTATCTCGCGCGCGACCTCGGGCGTGACCTGGCGCTTGCTCGGCGCGAAGATCAACCCGATGGCGTCGGCTCCGGATTCAGCGGCGGAGAGGGCATCCTCAACCGTGGTCATACCGCAGATCTTGACCCAGAGCATGATCAGTTGGCCGCCACTTTCTGCGCGCGCTCGGCGGAGACGATGAGGTCGCGCAAGGCGTCGCCGGGGTGATCATGCTGCATGAGCGTTTCGCCGATGAGGAAGGCGTCGTATCCGGCGGCGCGCAGCCGGACGATATCGTCGCCAGTCGAAATGCCGCTCTCCGCGACGCGAATGACGTTGGACGGGATCTTTGGAGCCAGTCTCAGCGCGGTATTCAGGTCGACGTGAAAGGTGCGCAGGTCGCGACTGTTAACTCCAACGATATCGAATCCGATGTCGAGCGCGCGGCTAATTTCGGCCTCATCGTGCACTTCGCAGAGCACGTCGAGACCATGTTGCTGGGCAGAATCTCTCAAGCTCCGCAGTTCGGCGTCGGTAAGCGCAGCAACAATCAGAAGGATGGCATCAGCACAATTCGCCCTGGCTTCGATGACCTGGAACTCGTCCACCATGAAGTCTTTGCGCAGCGTCGGAATGGTGACCGCGGTTGAAGCTTCCACCAGATAGTCGAGCGAGCCCTGGAAGAACTCTTCGTCGGTCAACACGGAAAGGCACGTTGCGCCGCATTGCGCCAGTTCATTTGCGAGTGCCGCAGGATGAAAGTTGGCGCGAATCAGCCCCCGCGATGGCGACGCCTTCTTCAACTCAGCAATGATGCCGAAGCTCTGGGCTGCAGCTTCGCGCAGGGCGCGCGCAAATCCCCGCGGCTGGTACTTCTCGGCCTGGCGCGCGAGGGCGCGAACGTCAGTGTAGCCCTTGGCTTTGGCGACACGACGGCGCGTGGCGGCAACGATCTGGTCGAGGGTGACTGGCATCGCGTGTATTGATTATAAGCAGTCGGGAGCGTTAGCGCAGACGAATTGCGGTTGAACCGCAGCCGGATGACCTTCGCCCACGGTCCCGGGCAATTCGCGGAGTAAGCGCAAGGCTTCGCCGAGAAATCACCGAACGTGTAGCCGGAAAAGAGTTGGACAACGCATGGCTTCGTTTTCGGGCGCGCTTGAGCAGGATCGGCGGTCACGGTGTTCTGCGAACCGATCACGGGCGTGGGGAAGGCGCGCTGTTCTTTTGCGCAAACGAGGCGCTCACCATCATTGGGCAAAGCAAGGCGGAGGCAATTCTCGAGGTCACAACGGAACTCCTGGCCCAGGAATAGAGGTCGCCAGTCCCCACCGGCGAAGCGCTCCAGAATAGTCACTGGATGTGGGAAGCCAAGTTTGCCAACGAAGAATTTGGAAGCCGACCCGCTTGCACTATCATGAACGCGCGCAGGAGGCGATGCGATGCTCGAATTCGAAGCCGTACGCATGGAAGTTCCCGCGGAAAGCAACATCATTATTGGACAGACGCATTTCATTAAAACTGTGGAAGACATTTATGAAGCGGTGGTGAATACCGTTCCACAAGCGAAATTTGGTGTGGCGTTCAACGAGGCCTCGGGTGCGTGCCTGACCCGGGCCGATGGTAACGACGATGAACTGAAAGCAACGGCGATCAAAAACGCGCAGGCGCTCGGCGCTGGGCATGTGTTTGTGCTGCTGGTGCGGAATGCCTATCCCATCAATTTGCTGAACACGCTGCAGATTGTTCCGGAAGTGTGCTCGATTTATTGCGCCACGGCAAACCCGCTTGAGGTGGTGGTGGCGAAAACGGAGCAGGGCCGCGGGGTGATGGGCGTCATCGATGGCTCGTCTCCAAAAGGCGTCGAAGGTCCTGACGATGTGAAGTGGAGGAACGAGTTGTTGCGAAAGATCGGCTACAAGAGGTGACCGAAGGAGTATCGTCACCAGTTCGGATATCGGCGGCGCACTTCTTCGAAGCGTGGAGAAGTACTTCCATGCTTCTTGTGGTAATTGAGAATCTGGCGTTCACGAGGCGAAGGCCACGCCTGGCCTGGCTCGGCTCGCTTGGGCATCACTGATTCCACTTCATCTAAATTCAGAATTCGGTCGCGCGAGAGAACGATCTTTCTGCCGGTTGGCGCGGCTTCTGCTACGAGGTGATCGTTCTTCCGCGTCAGCGATTTGTGCTCGACTTGAAAGGTCCTCTCCTCGCCGAGGAAGTTTCTGTATTTGACAGCGACCGGGTGTTCGGGACGATAGTTTCCGGTCGGAATTTCTGTTTGCGCGTGCCGTCGTTTTCCGCTCTCGAGCGCTACGTCGTAGTTCGGGCAGTTGAAGTTTCTGCAGAGAATGCGCTCGTCCTTGGTCCGCAGCGCACCTTCGGCGCCGCAACTGGGACACTGCACCTTATCTACGCCGGTCAGCAGTCTCCAGAGGAAGTCGAAAAGGCCCATCTGTTTTTCCTCTTAATTGCAGAGCATTCAGGGGGACGGTCGATAAAACGAACATCCGCTTTAGCGGCATGTTATTCCATCACACCCGTTTACAGGCAGCCGCCCTCTCTCACAGGCATCATTGGCTGCTGCTTCCGGGCAACGAGAGAAGGTTGGTCCGCACCGGCGGTGCGTGCCAGCCTGGCGACCGTCCCCCTGAATGCTCTGGCGGCTTTCTGTTTCTGCCAGATAAAGAACGGACTTTCGATCTGTCCGTGGTGAATCAATCTCCAGCGATGAACCAGAGAGGGTAATCCGAACTCGCGAAGCTGACTGAAGCTCAGCTTGGCGAAGTGACCTTTCTTATGCCCACCAAAAACCAGGCTCAAGACTTCTCCCGCGAGCCATCGGTCCAGTAATCGCAACTGCTCCACGCCGGTTACGTGCTTCAGATAGTAATCGAGAATCGCAACATTGCGCGCACCGTCTTCGCTCACTTGACATGAGATTGCGGCCAGCGTCCTCGCCCTCTCGATCGGATCAGAAATTCTTTTCCAGCGTTTTCGGCTGCGACGAAAAGCAAAACGAAACAGATTTTGGATTTTTCGGGTTTTGTCCCGAGAAAGAGCAACTTCACCCCCGGCGCGGAACGATAATCCAAGATGACGGAACTCGCTCACAGCCTTGAATCGCGCGTCATCCGCATCCTCGACGGAAACGGCAAAGTCTGCTTGATGGCTGGCCTTCGTGCGTAGCGTCAGTTCCTGCAGAGTGGCCGCAACCTGCCGATCTGCCTCGACAACAGCGTCGCGGTCAGCACCAAGGACCAGGATGTCATCCGCGTAACGGAAGTACTGAACACCGGAGATCCGCTCGATGGCACGGTCAAGCCCGGTGAGATAGACATTGGCAAAGAGGCAAGCACTGGCACAACCGAAAGGAATCCCAATGGTGGCCCGGTGGCTTCCTTCTTCATCCTGATATTCGAATTGAACCCGCTGGCGGATAAGTTCGAAGAGAAAGTCGGGCGCATCGACATGCTGAGCGATCTGGCCCAACAGGATGGAATGATTCACAGATGCGAAGTAGTCCGAAATGTCGCGTTTAAGAAGATAAACAGGCTGGGAGACTGAACGCAGAGCGCGGGCTATATTCGCCTGACAACTGTCCAGCCCAAGCCGGTGGTCGCGGTATGCATAGGAATGCGGAGAAAACCACTGGTGTAAGCGTCGGTTGAGCAATCGGTAAAGCAGCAAATCTACGATTCGCTCCTCCCACGGCGGGATATAAAGTGTCCGACGCTTGCCGTTAAAGTTGTAAGGGAGAGCCACTGCGGGGCGAAAACGGAATTCCTCGCGTTGCAGTTGACGATGAATCTCACCCAGGCCGCGAAGTCCGCGGCCCGCCAGTTCGTAAAGAGCCTTGCCATCGCTTGAGACGTTCAGTGCTTTGCGCCAGTGGAACAGCGGCTTGGTGTAGACGCGCACCGTGGCCTTATAGAGTTCGGCTTCACGATACAAATCTCGCCACCGCAACTGCCTCGGTGCTCTCGGGTTCGAATCGTCTCGCATCGGGATGGCGGAAGTTGTACTACCAAAGGAGGGGAAGGGCAACCCGGGCCAATTTGGCGGAAGCGTGTGTGAGTCGAACACACCGACGACGTCGCGAAGACGCCGTCCGCCGGTTTTGAAGACCGGGACGATCACCGGACCGCATGCGCTTCCGTTAA
>Ga0335069_10007791_pt1 | contig 15414 bp, 13 predicted proteins | sample Lox_Sample_11_FD_206714 | JGI IMG/M metagenome (GOLD analysis project Ga0335069, IMG submission 206714) | Soil microbial communities from Loxahatchee National Wildlife Refuge, Florida, United States - Lox_Sample_1.1 | ecosystem: Environmental > Terrestrial > Soil > Wetlands | place: USA... | reverse complement strand
GGGCTTCGCCCGCGAGGACGAGTGGAGCCGGGCCTACCTGGAGATCAACGACTTCGAGCACCAGCTGGTGGCGCACGGGACCGTGCTGGCCAAGTTCTGGCTGCACATCGACGCGAACGAGCAGCTCGGCCGGTTCAAGGAGCGGGAGAGCGTCGCCTGGAAGCGCCACAAGATCGGGCCGGAGGACTGGCGCAACCGGGAAAAGTGGCCGGCCTACGAGGCGGCGGTCGCCGACATGATCGCCCGCACCAGCACCTCCCAGGCGCCCTGGACGCTCGTCGGGGCGAACGACAAGCGCACGGCCCGGGTGCAGGTGGTGGAGGCGCTCTGCCGACGCCTTCAGGGGGCGCTCGGGAGCTGACGCCGCCGGCCGAGGGACGTCGGCCGCCGCCACGGCGCCGGGTGGTGGTAGTACGCTGGGTCGACGCCTCGGCTCGGCAGACAAGGAGGCGGGACTGAGCGGGTTCTCCGTGGTGGAGTGGACAGGCGCGGCGCTGGGCGCCGTGTACGTGTGGCTCGCCATCCGCGAGAGCCCCTGGTGCTGGCCCTTCGGCATCGCCAACGTCTCGCTGTTCCTGGTGGTGTTCGCCCACGCGCGGCTCTACGGCGCGGCGGCCCTGCAGGTCCTCTACGTCGCCCTGTCCGTCTACGGCTGGTACGAGTGGCTGCACGGCGGCCAGGCCCACGGCCGTCTCGAGGTCTCGCGCACGCCGCCGCGCTGGGCGCTGTCGCTGCTGGCGGCGGGGGCGATGGGGACGGTCGCCCTGGGGCTGGCGCTGAAGCTGCACACGAACGAGGCGCTGCCCTGGAGCGACGGGGCCGCCACCGCGTTCAGCCTGGTCGCCCAGCTCATGGCCACCCGCAAGTGGCTGGAGAACTGGCTGGTCTGGATCGCGGTCGACGCCATCTACGTGGCGATGAACCTCTCGCAGAGCCTCTACGCGGCCGCCGCGCTCTACGCCGTGTTCCTGGTCATGGCCGGCTTCGGGTTCCGCGCCTGGCGAGCGAAGGCCCGTGCGCGGGCCGAGGAGGCCCCGGCGGCATGAGGCCGGCGCGCGTCGTGCTGATCGGGCCCGAGTGCACGGGCAAGACGCGGCTGGCGCAGGACCTCGCCGCGCTCTACGCCGTGCCCTGGGCGCCCGAGCACGCGCGCGCCTACGTGGACGCGTGCAAGAGGCCGCTGGGCTTCGCCGACGTCGACGAGATCGGACGCGGCCAGATGGCCGGGGAGGACCAGGTCATGACGCAAGGCGCGTTGGAGGGCGCGCCCTTCGTCCTGCTCGACACCGACCTCGTCAGCACGATGGTCTACAGCCGGCACTACTACGACAACTGCCCCTACTGGATCGAGGCGGAGGCGGTCCGGCGCCTGGGCGACCTCTACCTCCTCCACAGCATCGACGTGGAGTGGCAGGCCGACGGGCCGCAGCGCGAGCAGCCCGAGCGGCGTGAGGAGCTGTTCGTGCGCTTCAGGCTGACCCTGCAGCTGCTCGAGGCCCGGGTGGCCGAGATCGCGGGCGACTGGGACGAGCGCCGGCGGCGCGCGGTGGCCGCGATCGTCGGCCTGACGGGTGTGGCCGCCAGATCGGGGCGCTGACCCGGGTGCGTCGGATGCGGTCCGGCGAGGCCGTCCAGAACCGGGACGACGTCCACCAGCGGGACCGCCCGCGGTGTCAGGCGGCCACCGCAATTGATTGATACTGGTAGATATACCGAGACGAAAGGAGCCGCCTTCAGCCCTGGTATTGGCGTTGCATCGGGGGAAGGGCGAGTGGGCGGTATCCCCTCCTTGGCTGGGAGGACACTTCAGTGAGACGGTTCATCTTCTCTTCATTGGCGGCGTTCATCCTGGTGGCGACCGCCCACTCCGCACCCGCCGCCGACGCCGGCGTCCGCGTCATCGTGAACCCCCAGGTGAAGGGGACGCAGGTGCCACGCGCGGTGCTCGCCTCCATCTTCCTCAAGGAGGCGAGCCGCTGGGGCGACGGCTCACCGGTGGTGCCGGTGGACCAGTCGGTCCGCTCGGAGGTGCGCCGCACGTTCTCGTCCCGCATCCTGGACAGGCCGCTGCTCGACGTGCAGGTCTACTGGCAACGCAAGATGACCACCGGTCTCGTCCCCCCGCCGGTGAAGACCTCCGACGACGAGGTGATCGCTTTCGTCTCCTCGACGCCGGGGGCGATCGGTTACGTGTCCGCAGAGGCGACCGTTCCCCCTTCCGTGAAGACGATCGTGGTGACGAACTAGACGCCCAGGACCCTCCTCCTCCTGTGGCCGGGCTCGTGGACGACGCAAGACGCACGAGGCCCGGCGCCGCTGCCGCGGTGCCGGGCCTTCGTTTCTGCGCCGGCCGGTCGGTCTAGTTGCTCGACGGAGCCGCGGGGGGCGCGCCCAGCGCCGCCTCCTTCTCCTGCAGGATCTTCTGCAGCCCGGCCAGCGGAGCGTCGTCGGGGAAGCGCGACTTGTACACGCCCTCCAGGCTCTGCTGCACCTTCTCCGTGATCGCCGGCGGCAGGCCCTTCACCTTCGCCAGCGCCACGAAGCGCGCGGCGGCGTCGATGTAGGCGTCGGCGTCGGCGTTCACCTTGTCGTGCGCCGCCTTCACCTCGGGCTTGGCGTCGGCGGCCGCGCGGTCGGCCTCGGGGATCGCGTTGTAGGCCTTGGCCGCGTCGGCGTAGGCCGCCTGCCGCATCGCCAGCACGGCGAGCAGGTTGCGGCCCGCGACCTGCGGGTCCTGCGGCGCCAGCGACGTCGACTTCTCGAAGAGCTCCAGCGCCCGGTCGGCGGCGCCGCCCTTCTGCTCGACCAGGGCCAGGATCTGCGTCAGCCAGGCCAGGGTGGCGTTCTTGTCGAAGCTGCTGACACCGGCCAGCCCCTTGCCGGCCTCGATCAGGGACGCGGCGCGCCTGGCGTAGTCGGCCGCCGCCGCGGCGTTCTGGAAGTTCGGCGGCGAGGCCAGGAGCTCGTTGCGGCGGATGTTGAAGGCGAGCGCGTAGAGGACGTTCAGGTTGTCGGGCTCGCCGGCCAGGATCTCGTTGCCGGTCGCGATCATGTCGCCCGTGCGCTTCTCCTTGATCGCGGAGTCGAGGACCTTCATCTGCGCGGTGGGCAGCCACTTCTTGATGGCGTCGGCATACTGCCCGGCCGGGTACTTGGCCAGGTAGTCCTTGGCCGCCTGCAGGGCCTTCGGGGTGTCGTTGGCCTGGCTCGCCTCGTACCAGGCGCGGTAGGCGGCTCCCTCGTCCTGCACGACCTCCTGGGCGAAGGCCCTCACGGCCGACGCCGGCGACAGCGCGGCCGCGGCGAACGCGAGGACCCCCGTAGCCGCCACGGCGAGTAGCCTGCGAATGGGCACCATCCAGCCTCCTGGTTCTAAGGATCTCGGGATCTAGGATGCGGCAGCGCGAAGCCCGAGTCTACCCGGGACGGGGTCCCCCGCCAACCGCACGTAGAATGGGGCCCGCCAGGAGGCGCCCTGATGGACCACCCGCGGCCCCTTCCGCCGGCCCAACTGCGCCGCCGCTGCGACCCGGCCGGACTCGATTTCGACACCACCGAGGCGCTGCCGGAGGTGCCCGGCATCATCGGCCAGGAGCGCGCCGAGGAGGCCGTCCGCTTCGCCATCGGCATCCGCCGCTACGGCTACAACCTGTACGCCCTGGGCACCGCCGGCATGGGCAAGCACGGCTTCGTGCGCGCGTTCCTGGAGCGCCGGGCCGCCGCCGAGCCGGCGCCGTTCGACTGGTGCTACGTGCGCGACTTCGAGGACCCGCGCCGGCCACGGGCGCTGCGGCTGCCCGCCGGGCGCGGCCCGCAGCTGCGGCAGGAGCTGCGCCAGCTGATGGAGGAGCTGCGCGCTGCCATCCCCGCCGCCTTCGAGGGCGACGACTACCGCACGCGCCGGGCGCTGGTCGAGCGCCAGTACACCGAGGCCAACGAGCGCTCGTTCGCCGCGATCGAGGAGCAGGCGCGGCTGCGCGGGCTCGCCATCCTGCGCAGCAGCCAGGGCATCGGCTTCGCGCCCCTGCAGAAGGACGGCGAGGTGATGGCGCCGGAGGACTTCCAGAAGCTGCCCGAGGCGGAGCAGGAGCGGCTGAAGGGCGAGATGGCCGGCATGCAACGGACCATGCAGGAGGCGATGGCGGCGCTGCCGCGCGCCGCCCGGCAGCAGCGGGAGGAGATGCGCCGGCTGGACCGGCTGGTGACCGCGGCGGCGACCGGCCACCTGGTCGACGAGGTGCGGGCGCACTGGGCCGACGTGCCGGCGGTGCTCGAGCACCTGGCCGACGTCGAGAAGGACGTCATCGACCACGCCGAGGACTTCCTGCCGGCGCCCGACGGCCAGAACGCCGCGGTGCAGGCGCTGCTGGCCGGCCGCGGGGCCGACCGGCGGCCGGGACGCCGCTACGAGGTGAACTGCCTGGTGACGCACGCCCCGACCGCCGGCGCGCCGGTCGTCTACGAGGACCACCCCACGCACTCCAACCTGGTGGGCCGGGTGGAGCACGTGTCCGAGCTCGGCAACCTGGTCACCGACCTCACGCTCATCCAGCCGGGGGCGCTGCACCGCGCGAACGGCGGCTACCTCATCGTGGACGCCCGCCGGCTGCTGCTGCAGCCCCTGGCCTGGGACGAGCTGAAGCGGGCGCTGCGCTCGAAGCTCGTCCGCATCGAGTCGGCGGGCCAGGCGCTGAACCTCAACCTGACCGCCACCCTGGAGCCGGAGCCGATCCCGCTGGAGGTGAAGGTGGCGCTGCTCGGCGAGCGGCACCTGTACTACCTGCTGGCCGCCGCCGACCCCGAGTTCGCGGAGCTGTTCAAGATCGCGGCCGACTTCGAGGAGGAGATCGACCGCACGCCTGAGGGCGAGCGGCTCTACGCGCGGCTGCTGGCGACCGTCGGCCGCAAGGAGGGGCTGCGCCCCCTCGACCGCGGCGCGGTGGCCCGCGCCGTCGAGCAGGCCTCGCGCCGGGCGAGCGACAACGCGAAGCTGCAGGTGCACGCCGAGTCGCTGGCCGACCTGCTGCGCGAGGCCGACCACCTCGCCGCCGAGGCGGGGGCGCGGGTGGTCGGGACCTCCCACGTGCAGGCGGCACTCGACGCGCAGGTGCGCCGGGCCGGCCGCGTGCGCGAGCGGATCCAGGAGGACATCCGGCAGGGGACCATCCTGATCGACACCCGCGGCCAGGCGGTCGGCCAGGTGAACGGCCTGTCGGTGCTGCAGCTCGGCGGCTACGCGTTCGGACGGCCCAGCCGGATCACCGCGCGGGTGCGCCTGGGCAACGGGAACGTGGTCGACATCGAGAAGGAGGTGGCCCTGGGCGGGCCGCTGCACTCGAAGGGTGTGCTGATCCTGGCCGGCTTCCTGGGCCAGCGCTTCGCCACCGAGCGGCCGCTGTCGCTGGCAGCCAGCCTGGTCTTCGAGCAGTCCTACTCGGGCGTGGACGGCGACAGCGCCTCCTGCGCGGAGCTGGTGGCGCTGGTGTCGGCGCTGGCCGAGGTCCCGGTGCGGCAGTCGTGCGCGATCACGGGCTCGGTCAACCAGCACGGGCAGGTGCAGCCGATCGGCGGCGTCAACGAGAAGGTCGAGGGCTTCTTCGACGTCTGCAGCGCGGGCGGCCTCACCGGCGAGCAGGGGGTGCTGATCCCCGCCGCCAACGTGCGCCACCTCATGCTCCGCGACGACGTGGTGCAGGCCGCCGAGCGCGGCGTCTTCCACGTGTGGCCGGTCTCGACGGTCGACGAGGCCGTCGAGCTGCTGACCGGCCTGCCCGCCGGTGAGCGCGGCGCGGACGGGCGCTTCCCCGAGGGCAGCGTCAACCGGCGCGTGGACGATCGGCTGACGCAGTTCGCCGAGAGGGCACGCAGCTTCGGCAAGGGCGCCGCTGCGGCCCCAGCCGAGGCGGCGAAGCCGGCCGAGGCGGCGAAGGAGCCGCCGCCCCAGGCGTGAGCTCGGTGCTAGCCGCCCAGCCGGGTCTCGATCCTCTGGACGACCCCCAACAGGGACCCCGTCTCCAGGCGGTCGAGGCCGGCCTCGATCGAATCGAAGCGGCCGTTCATCTGGAGCCGGAGCTCCTCGAGCCGTCGCCTGAGCACGCCGTCGATGTGGCTCGTCAGCCGGGTCTCGAGCTCGCCCAGAGCGTCCAGGATCGGATCGCTGGCCATGGTCTTCTCCCTCTCGCCGGCGCGGGAGAGGGCGCGGCTGGCTCCCAGTGTACGCGGCGCCGGTCCAGACCAGGACCGATGCCCGGGGCGGCGTCTTGACCGATCGGCCGACGGGGAGGGTCCTGGCCGCGTTCCTCCTGCTCACGCTCGTCTGGGGGACCACCTGGGCGGTCATCCGGGTCGGCCTGGCCGGCATCCCGCCCTTCACGGGCGTCGCCCTGCGCTTCGCCCTCGCGGGCGCGCTGCTGCTCGGCCTGGCCCTGCACCGGCGCATCGGCCTGGGCCGCAGCCGCCGCGAGCGCGCCCTGTGGGTGGTGAACGGCACGCTCTCCTTCTGCATCTCCTATTCCGTCGTCTACTGGTGCGAGCAGTACATCCCCTCCGGGCTGACCTCGGTGCTCTTCGCGACCAACCCGCTGATGGTGGCCGGGCTCGCCCACCTGGCGCTGCCGCGGGAGAGGCTCTCCCGGGGCGGGCTGGCCGGGCTGCTGCTCGGCCTCGCCGGTGTGGCGGTCATCTTCTCGGACGATCTGCGCCTGCTGGGGGGCGAGCAGGTGCGGACCGCGGCTGCGGTGATGCTGATCTCGCCGGCGGTCTCGGCCGCCTCCTCGGTGGCCATCAAGCGCTGGGGGGCCGGCATCCATCCGCTCTCGCTCTCTGCCGTGCCGATGCTCTTCTGCGCCGTGGTGATGGCGCCGATCGCCCTGGTGGTCGAGCGCCGGCTGCCCGTCGTCTTCGACGCGCGCTCGGTGGCGGCGCTCCTGTACCTCGCCGTCTTCGGTTCGGCGCTGACGTTCACCGTCTACTACTGGCTGCTGGCGCGCGTCTCCGCCACCCGCGCCTCGCTCATCTCCTACCTGATCCCGATCGTCGCCGTCGCCCTCGGCGCCGCGCTCTTCGCCGAGCCGCTGCGGCCGCGGCTGCTCCTCGGCTCGGCGCTGGTGCTGGCCGGAGTGGTGCTGGTCACGGCCTGGCGGCAGAGGAACTGAGAGGAGAGACGGCCGTCCTGGTGCCGGAGAAGAGGCCTCAGCGGGCGCCCCCGGGCCTCGTCGCCGGCCCCACGATCGACTGGTAGACGACCGCGCGGAAGACGCGCTGGAGGTCGGAGTCACCCGCCGGCAGCAGCTGCGTCATCAGCACGGCGACCAGCTTCTCCTTCGGGTCGACCCAGTAGGTCGTGTGGTAGGCGCCGCCCCAGCCGAAGGCGCCCACCGAGCCGTAGCGGCCGCTGCGGCCCACGTCCTCGGTCACCTCGAAGCCGAGGCCGAAGCCCAGGCCGGCGTTGGCCGGCGAGCTGTCGGCGAACAGGGTGCCCACCTGGTTGGCGGTCATCAGCTCGACGGTCTTGGGGCTCAGCAGGCGGACGCCGTCCAGCTCGCCGCCGTTCAGCAGCATCTGCAGGAAGCGCGCGTAGTCGGCGGCGGTCGAGAGCAGCCCCGCGCCTCCCGAAAAGGCGACGCGGGGGCCCTCGAGGTAGTGCCCCTGCCCGAACCTCGGGTCCGTCGCGCGCTCGATGGTGCCGTCGGGTTTCGCCGCGTACACCGCGGCCAGCCGGTCCTTCTGGGAGGGCGGCAGGTAGAACCGCGTGTCGACCAGACCCAGCGGGCCGGTGATGCGGGTCTTGAAGAACTCGGCCAGGTCCTGGCCCGAGGCCTTCTCCACCACCACTCCCAGGATGTCGGTGTTGTAGCCGTAGAGGTATCGCTCGCCCGGCTGCGCGTCCATCGGCAGCGCCGCCATGCGCTCGACCACGGCGCCCACCGGCTCCGTGCGGTCGGCGAAGTACCAGTCCTGGATGCCCGCCGCCTTCCACTGCGCCGCCGCCGGGCCATGGCCGTAGCTGATCCCGGCGGTGTGCGTCAGCAGGTCGCGGATGGTGATCTCGCGCCTGGCCGGCACGGCGCTGACCGGCGACCCATCCACGGCCCCGCTGGGCGGCGCCACGGCGACGGTCGTCTTCTTGAAGCCGGGGAGGAACCTGGAGACGGGGTCGGCCAGGCCGACCCTGCCTTCCTCGACCAGCATCATCACGGCCACGCTGGTGAAGGCCTTCGTCTGCGAGGCGACCCGGAAGATCGTGTCCTTCCGCATCGGCGTGCCTGCCTCCCGGTCGGCCTTGCCGTAGGCGGCCTGCTGGACCACGCGGCCGTTGCGCAGCACCATGGTCACCAGGCCGGCCACCCGGCCCTGGTCGACGTAGCGCTGCATGGCGACGTCGATGCGGTGCAGCCGCTCCGCGGAGAGGCCGAGCGACGCGGGCGTGCCGGCCGCCGCAGGGGCCACGGGCGCCTGGGCGCGCAGGGGGGCGGCGAGGGCCAGCGCGAGCGGGACGGCGAGGGCGAGGCGGCGGCGGGCAGCGGTCATGGTGTCCTCCGGGACCGCCGCGATCCTACACCTGCCGACACGCGGCAGGTTCTCTCCCCGACCGTCCCCCGGCGCAGCAGGAGACGGGTCCGGGGCCGCGACGGCGGCCTGGCGGTGCACGTTCGGTGGGCTCGCCGGGGGACGCCCCCGCTTCCGCTTGCTGACATCACATCGGGGGACGAACGTTGCCGTACTCGAAGCGCGTCGAGCGATGCTCCTTCGCCTTGTTGCCCCTGTTGTCCACGTCCTCTTCGACACGCAGCGGCAGTCCGGTGGCTCTGGACACCCACATCTTCCCGTCTTCTGTGACCTCTCCGTATTCGCGGTGCACGGAGTAGAGCATGGCGGCTTCACCGTTCACAGACTCGCTTCGAAGGAACTGGCAGGCCGACTTGCCGCGCTCCTCCTTCTCCTTCTCCTGCTCGAGGACGTCCTGCGAGGTCACGGGAAGGCGCATCCACCTTCCCCGCGCGCGAATGTACTTCTGTCCGTTGGCGAATATCGTCTCGCCCTCGGTTGCCTTGGCGCCGTTGGCGGCGGCGCTGGCCGTGTAACTGTGGCTCGGAGTTGTTGCGACCTTCTTCAAGGCATCGAAGACGGGTTGGCAAGAATCCGCCGCCCGTGCAGTCGGGCAGACCGCCAGAGCGGATGCCATCGCGGCCACGACAAGAAGGGTCGGGCTCTCACGCCTGTTCATCGAGTGATTCCTTTGGATAGGCACTCTGGGGGGTTCTCGAGGCCGAACACCTGAATCTAGCACCCGAGGGGAGACCGACGCTCTCGGCAGGGCGTCGACTACGCGGCCTGCACCGCCGCCGCGTCCCGCCCCGCCCAGAGCTGGGCGGCGAGAGCCGCCAGCAGCGGGAAGGCGATGACCACGTAGCGCGGCTCGGGACCGGGCATCAGCGTCATGAGGGCGGTCCGCAGCAGGAGGTACGCCACCACGATGGCCCCGCCCGTCCGCCAGCGGACGCGCGGCAGCGCGAGCAACGCCAGCACGATGTAGAGGAGGTTGGCGCTGAAGAGCAGCACGGTGGCGGCGAAGTCGTAGGGGTCGTCCGCCCAGGCCTGGCGGACGGGGGTGAGGACGCCGGAGTAGGGCAGGAGCTCCAGCCGCGGCGAGATCCACAGGGCCGCCACCCGCGCCAGGGGAACCCAGAGAAACGTGCGCAGCGGGTGGCGGGCGGTGCGCTCGCGGGCCAGCTCGGCGAACGCCGCGTCCATCCGCGGCGTCAGCGTGAAATCCCGGTTGTGCTCTTCGAAGAGGCGCGCGACCCGCTCCCTCTCCTGGGGGCTGTCGTAGGCGATCCTCGGCAGCTTGTCGATCTCCAGCGGCTCGTCCTCGACGCGGAAGGAGAAGAGGTAGATCTCCCGGTTGGTGGTGAGCCAGGTCTGCGTCCACTGGTTGAAGCCGAGCGGCGCCATCTCGCCGGGGAGGTTGGCCGCCGGCGGCGGCAGGAGCTCCGCCCGGTGGAGGACCAGCGCGTTGCGGAGGGCCCACGGTCCCAGGGCGGCGACGAGACCGACGCCGAGCGCCAGGCCGACGCGCGCCAGCCGCCCCCAGTCCCGCGGCCGCCACCACAGCCCCAGCAGGACCAGGCCCCCCGCCGTCAGCACCAGCGGCGTCTCGGGCCGGAAGTAGCAGCCGATGCCCGCGGCGGCGCCGGCCGCGGCCAGCACCGCGAGGGCGCCCGGGTCCCGGAAGGAGCGCCCGTCGCCGCGCTGCACACCCAGGAGCAGCAGGGCGGTCGCGGCCGTGTTCCAGAAGGCCCCCGGGGTCTCGGCCAGGATGGCGGCGGCGTAGTTGGCCGTGAAGGGGCACAGCACGGCCAGCCAGAGCCCCGCCAGGAACACCCGCCTCCGCCAGGCCGCGGACGCCAGCATGGCCGCGATCGCCGCCGCGATCGGGCAGGTGGCGGTGTCGGTCACGGCCTGCACCACCCGGACCGGCTGGAACCCGGGGCCGAACAGCACGTGGCAGGCTGCCAGCAGGGACGGGTAGCCCGGCATGCGGACGTTCACCGGCAGCAGACGGCCCTCGTACTCGAGGGCGAACGCATGGTGCGCGGCCAGGCTCTTCGCCAGGTTTTCGTAGAGCGGGGTGTCGCCGGCCTCGTAGGGGTAGGCGGCCACCACCCAGAGCCGGAACGCCAGGCCGACGGCCAGGGCGAGGGCGACGTGCAGGGAGGTTCTCGCCGGACGCATTGACAGTGTCATTCCGGTCCCGTAGCTTGTTCCAGCACCGTGGGCTCGCACAAGCCGGTCTTTTTCGACGAGAAGCGCAAGCGGTGGCGCCGCACCCGCCGCGTGGGCGAGGCTGCCAGCGCCCTGCTCACCCTCGTGCTGGTGGTGTTCCTCCTCAACGTCTCGCGACGGCCGGACCTGCCGCGGCTGATGGTCCCCGACTCGCGGCCCATCCTGCACGCCGTCCGCCCCCGCACGCCGCTTCTCCACCCCCATCGCGGCCGGCTGCACCGCGTGCTGCCGCGGCAGACGGCGAACGGACCGCAGGACCCGCTGCGGGCCGCCTTCTACGTGAGCTGGGACCCCGCCAGCTTCGCCGCCCTGCGGCTGCACCACGCCGAGCTCGACCTGGTCATCCCCGAGAGCCTGCACATGATCTCGCCCGACGGGCGGGTGGACGCGGAGAGCGACCCCAAGCTCGACGAGTGGCTGCGCACCGCCAGCGACCTGCAGGTGATGCCGCTGGTCAACAACAGCGACGGCACCCGCTGGTACATCGACGAGCTCGGCCTCATGCTGGCCAACCCCAAGGCCCGCGCCGAGGGGGTGGCGCAGCTGGTCGCGCACGTGGCCGGCGCCCGGCGGCCGGGGCTGGTGCTCGACTTCGAGGAGGTGCCGCCGGAGCGCCAGCGCGACTTCACGGCCTTCGTCCGCGAGCTGGCGGGCGCGCTGCACCGCTCCGGGGCGCAGCTGATGGTGTCGCTGCCGGCGGCCGACCCCGGCTACGAGTACAAGGCGATCGGACGCGAGGCCGACGCCGTGATGCTGATGAACTACGACCAGCACTGGCTCACCTCCCCGCCCGGCCCGATCGCGGCGCAGGACTGGTTCGTGCGCAACGTGGAGACGACGCTCCAGTCGGTTCCCCGGGAGAAGCTGGTGATGGCGGTGGCCGGCTACGCCTACGACTGGACGCTGCCCAAGCCGCACGAGCAGGCGGAGACCCGCGCCCAGGCGATGAGCTTCCAGGAGGCGCTGGTCACCGCGCTCGAGTCCGAGGCGACGGTCGAGCTGGACCCCGACAGCCTCAACCCCCACTTCGACTACGGCGACGAGAACGGACGCACCCACCAGGTCTGGCTGACCGACGCGGTCACCGCCTACAACGAGCTGCGCGCCTGCGACGACGCCGGGATCCGCGGCGCCGTGCTGTGGCGGCTCGGCTCGGAGGACCCGTCGCTGTGGACCTTCTGGGGACAGAACCGGGCCGGCTCGGTGGGTGGGGACCGGCTGGCGGAGGTGCCGCCCGGCTACGACCTGGTGCTGGAGGGCGACGGAGACATCTGGCGGATCCTCTCGACACCCCAGCCGGGCCGGCGCGAGCTGCGCGCCGACCCCTCGACCGGGCTGATCCTCTCGGAGGCGTACACCCGCCTGCCGCGCACCTGGCAGATCGAGCAGATCGGGGCTCGGGCCGGCGAGGTCGTGCTGAGCTTCGACGACGGCCCCGACCCGCACTTCACCCCGGGCATCCTCGATGTGCTCAAGTCGCGCAACGCCCCCGCCGCCTTCTTCGTCACCGGCATCGCTGCCAACGGCAACCCCGGCATCCTGCGGCGCGAGTACCGCGAGGGGCACGAGATCGGCAACCACTCCTACACCCACCCCCACTTCGACCACATCAGCCAGGCGCAGCTGCAACTGGAGCTGAACCTGACGGCGCGCCTGTTCGAGTCGCTGATCGGCGCACGCACCCTGCTCTTCCGCCCGCCCTACGGCATCGACCACCAGCCCGAGGCGCCGGAGGAGGTGGCGCTCCTGCCGGTGCCCCAGTCCATGGGCTACCTGATCGTCGGCTCGCGCATCGACCCCCACGACTGGGGCGAGCCGGGCGGCGGCCCGCCGCCGCGGCCGGAGGAGCTGGTGCGCCGGGTGCTGTCGGCCGCGCGGGCCGGCACCGGCAACATCGTGCTGATGCACGACGGCGGCGGCGACCGCAGCGGCACCCTGGCCGCGCTGCCGGCCATCATCGACGGCCTGCGGGCGGAGGGCTTCAAGCTCGTCTCCGTCTCGGAGCTGCTGGGGCAGCCGCGCGCGGCCACCATGCCGCCGCTCACCCCGGGCGAGCGCTGGACGGCGCGGGTGGACCGGCTGGTCTTCGACCTCTACTACTGGGCGCGCCTGGGCGTCGCCTGGATCTTCGTCGCCGGCATCGGCCTGGTCAGCGCGCGCGCCCTGCTGATCGGCCTGCTGGCGCTGGTGGAGAAGGCGCTGCGCCGACACCCGCCGCACAGCGACGCCCGGCCGCTGGTGAGCGTGCTGGTGCCGGCGCACAACGAGGAGGCGGCCATCGCCGACACCGTGCGCTCGGCATTGGCCAGCGACTACCCGTCGCTGCAGCTGATCGTGGTGGACGACGGCTCCGCCGACGCCACCAGCGAGCGCGCGCTGGCGGCGGCGGCCGGTGACCCGCGGCTGCAGCTGATCCGCCAGCCGAACCGCGGCAAGGCGGCCGCGCTCAACCGGGCGCTGGCGGAGGCGAGCGGCGAGATCGTGGTCACCATCGACGCCGACACCGCCGTCGAGCCCGCGGCGATCGGGCTGCTGGTGCGCCACTTCGCCGACCGGGGCGTCGGCGCGGTGGCCGGCAACGTCAAGGTCGGCAACCGCGACCGCTGGATCACCCGCTGGCAGGCGCTCGAGTACGTCACCAGCCAGAACCTGGAGAAGCGGGCCTTCGACCTGCTCAACTGCATCACCGTGGTGCCCGGCGCGCTGGGCGCCTGGCGGGCGGCGATCCTGCGCGAGGTCGGCGGCCTCACGCCCGACACCGTGGCCGAGGACGCGGACCTCACCATCGCGGTGCGCCGCCGCGGCTGGCGGATCCGCTACGAGGAGCGGGCGATCGGCTGGACGCAGGCGCCCGAGGACGTGAAGGGGCTCATCGTCCAGCGCTTCCGCTGGACCTACGGCACGCTGCAGGCGGTCTCCAAGCACCGCAACACCCTGCTGCGCCCGCGCTACGGCTCGCTCGGGTTCGTGGCGCTGCCGAACGTGCTGCTGTTCCAGATCCTGCTGCCGGTGTTCTCGCCGGTGATCGACCTGCTGTTCCTGGGCTCGCTGCTGCTGTTCGCCCTGTCGCATCTGCACATCGCCCGCATCCCCGAGCTGTGGACGGCCGACGACCTGCTGCGGGCCACGGTGTTCCTGGTGGCGTTCATGCTGATCGACTTCCTCACCGGCGTGCTCGCCTTCGCGCTCGAGCGCGACGAGGAGTGGTCGCTGCTCGCCTCCTTCCTGTTCCAGCGCTTCTACTACCGGCAGCTGATGTACGTGGTGCTGGTCCGCTCGCTGCTCGCCGCGCTGCAGGGCCACGCCGTCGGCTGGCGCGGACCGCTGCGCGGCGCCCCCGTGCACGCCTGAGCGCGCCCGCCCCGCGCCCTGGCGCGGAGCTCTAGGGGCCGACCTTCTTCTCGTCCAGCTTGAAGGCGACGGTGACGGTCAGGTGCGCTTCCACAGGCCGGCCAGCGACGGCGATCGGCTCGAACTGCCACTGCCTCACCGCGTCGAGCGCGGCCCGGGCCAGCCTGGGATCGCCCTGCGGACCCCTGCCGGCACCCTTGGCTGGCCCGACCACCTTCGCCTCCGGGGTCGGTGCGGACTCGACCAGCTTCGTGTCGCGGACGGCCCCGTCGGGCCCGATCACGACGTCGATGACGAAGAGACCCTGCACCCCGTCCTTCTTCGCCTCCTCCGGGTACACGGGCTTGACGTCCTTCACCTTCCGCGGAGCGGCGCCGTGCGCGACGTCCTCGATGCTGATCGTGGCGGTCGTGGCGGCGGGCTTCGCCGCCTGCAGCGGCACCCCCGACACGACCCAGGCGGCGGAGAGCACGATGGCGGCGGCCGTGAGGCCGAGGTGGACCGCCCTGCGCGAGCGAGACATGGAGACCTCCTTCAAGGGACGTCGTCACGACGTTCTCGGGGGCTTGGACACCGGAGGGGGTCGGCCGGTTCCACCGGAGGGTTTGACTCGACGCCGCCGCCATCCTAGCGTCCGAGGGAGGTCGCTCCGCCCAGGAGGAGTCGATGGAACCGTCGGTTGCCTTCGATCCGCCCGCCCGACTTCTGCTCGGCCCCGGGCCGAGCCCGGTGCACCCGCGGGTCACCCGAGCCCTCGCTGCGCCCGCGCTCGGCCACCTCGACCCCGCGCTGCTGCGGATGCTGGACGAGATCCGCGTCCTGCTGCGGCGGGTGTTCCGCACCAAGAACGAGCGCACGCTGGCCGTTTCCGGCACGGGGATGGCGGGGATGGAGGCCGTGCTCGGCAACCTGCTGGAGCCGGGCGACTCGCTCACCACCGTCCGCGTCCCCGGCGGCGTGGACGAAGCCGCGGTGCGGGCGCGCCTGCTCGAGGCCTATGGCATCGAGATCGGCTCCGGCCTCGGCCCGCCGCAGCTGGCGAACGTGGAGCTGCTGCTGGCCGCCCTGCGCGACTGCCTCGGCTCCCCGCAGTCGTGACGCGAGCCCCGGCTGCGTGGCCTCGGGCCGCGGCCCGTTCGGCGGCGTGCCGCCCATGCCCAGGTGTAGGCTTGCCGGCGTCCGCGCGCTGCGAGGAGCTCCCATGCGCCCGCTGAAGACGGTCCTCAGGGTCGTGGCCGCGCTGGTGCTGGTCGCCGTGGCGGCGGCCGTGTTCCTGCT
>Ga0335069_10007789_pt1 | contig 15417 bp, 13 predicted proteins | sample Lox_Sample_11_FD_206714 | JGI IMG/M metagenome (GOLD analysis project Ga0335069, IMG submission 206714) | Soil microbial communities from Loxahatchee National Wildlife Refuge, Florida, United States - Lox_Sample_1.1 | ecosystem: Environmental > Terrestrial > Soil > Wetlands | place: USA... | reverse complement strand
GTCGCCGGAGGGGAATCAGGAGAGCAGAATTGCGACAATTTTCCGTTGAGCTCGAGGAGTTGCACGAAAAAGTATTACAGATGGGCGGCCAGGTGGAATCGGCGATTCACCGCAGCGTGCGCGCGCTGGTGGAACGCGACCCCGAGATGGCCCGCCAGGTTTTGCGGGATGAAGCCCGCATCAACCAGATGGAGATTGAGATTGACAATCTGACGACGCGGCTGTTTGCTCTCCGCCAGCCCATGGCCAAAGACCTCCGCTTTTTGACTGCGGCCATGAAGATCAACACCGATCTGGAGCGGATGGGCGACCTGGCGGTCAACATCGCGCAGCGGGCGCTATCCCTGGTCGTGATGCCGCCCGTGAAGCCGCTGATCGATATTCCGCGCATGGCGCAACTGGTCGAATCCATGCTGCTGCGTGCGCTGGATGCCTTCGTGAAGAGTGACACGGATGTCGCCCGTGGCGTGCTGATGGCGGACGACGAGGTCGACGCGCTACGTGACGCCGTCTATACCGAATTGGTGTCTTATATGCAGAAGGATCCCTCCACGATTCCAGCCGCGGTGGACCTGATTTTCGTGGCGCGCAACCTGGAGCGGATCGCCGACCATGCTACCAACATCGCCGAAGACGTGGTGTTTCTGGTGCAGGGCGTGGATGTCCGCCATCACGCCAGCGAGGCAAAAGACGCGTAATTTTGGGCCGGTCCGCTATGTAAAGCGTACCAGGAGGGATCGCCCTTCCAGATTAAGCCCTTTTGGATGCAGGACTTTCTAATCTGGCACGGTTCGTGCAAGGTCGTATACCAGTTGAAGTGGCGCGACCGGCGGACCGGGAGCAGTTCTTAGGAATTGGCCCCTGGTACCGCCGGTTTCATTTTTGGAAAGCCGGAATCCCCACCCGCGTCAGAGCCGCATGCACTTCGGCGGGACGCAAGCGCGTGGCATCGTATTCCACAGTGAGGCCGCCGGGCGTCGGCTTAATCTTCTGAATCCCGTAAACCGAGTACGCGCCCGCGATACGGGTCATCAGCTCGTCGTCCAGTGGACGTTGCAGCCCGAAGTCGATTTGCACTTTGGTCATCTCAAAATAGAATAGCCGATCGCACATCGGTTCCGCCCGCATTCTGTTTGACAACCCCAGGGGACGGTGATATGTGTAGTGATCTTCGCTGGGAAATCCCATGGCTGATGAGGACAAGCCCGACAGCCCGGCGGCGCCTCCTCCCTCTGGAGCTGAGGCCGCCAGCCCCGGTGTTAAACCGGCTGTTCCGGCGCCCAAACCCGCTGCTGCCAAGCCCACCGCGGCCGCGCACGCTGCTCCTCCGAAGCCGCCCGCCGTCATGGTTACCACGCCCTGGGAGGGCCCGGTCTGCGACGCCCTCAAGGATCGATTCGACTCCGGCATTACGGAACTCTCCACTTATCTGGGGCAGAATTTTCTGGTGGCCAAACCGGATGCAGTCATTCCCATTCTCGAGACACTTAAGTTAGAACTCGATTTCGATTATCTTGTGGATGTGACCGCGGTCGACTATCCCAAACGTGCCGAGCGTTTCGATCTGGTCTACGTTTTGTACAGCTTTGCGCGCAATGAGCGCATTCGTGTGAAGACCATGATACCGGACGGATACCGCCCAGCCAGCGCGGTGGGCGTCCATCTGGCAGCCAACTGGCTGGAGCGCGAAGTGTTCGACATGTTCGGTATCCAGTTCGCCGGCCATCCCGACATGCGCCGTATCCTGCTGCCGGAGGAATGGCAAGGCTACCCGCTGCGCAAGGAACATAGCATCCTGCAACAGGACGACGGCTGGGTGCGGGAGAATTTGGGCATCGAAAGCGGACACTAGACTCTATGCCGGACGCCACTTTTCTGGATGCCACCGAATTGGTGATCAACATGGGCCCGCAGCATCCGTCCACGCACGGCGTGCTGCGCGTGATCCTGAAGCTCGACGGCGAGAAGGTGATGGGCACCGAATGCGTGATCGGCTACCTGCATCGCGGCGTCGAGAAGATCGGCGAAAACCGCACGTACCAGCAGTTCGCCCCTTACGTGGACCGCATGGACTACGTCGCTTCGGTCTCGAACGGACTGGGATACTGCCTGGCGGTCGAGAAGCTGCTGAACATTGAGGCTCCGCCGCGCGCGCAAGCCGTGCGCGTGGTGTTGACCGAACTCAACCGCATCGCCAGCCACCTGATCTGGCTCGGCACCCACGCCCTCGATATCGGCGCTATCACGCCCGTGTTCTATTGCCTGCGCGAGCGCGAGGAAGTGCTCAAGATCTTCGAAAATTATTGCGGCGCGCGGCTCACCACGCACGCTTTCCGCATCGGCGGGTTACAGTACGAAACCTACGACGGCTTCGAAGAGGAAGTCAAGAAATTCTGCGATTGGTTCATCCCCAAGGTCGATGAGTACGAAGCCCTGCTGACGAACAATCGCATCTGGATGGGCAGGCTGAAGGGCGTCGGCGTGCTGAACGCCGAAGAGTGCAAAGAATACGGCGTGACCGGTCCAGTGTTGCGCGCCGCCGGCGTGCAGTGGGACCTGCGTAAGGCGCAGCCGTACTCCGGCTACGACCAATACGAGTTCGACATCCCCACCGGCGAGAACGGCGACACCTACGATCGGTACAGCGTCCGCATGGAAGAGATGCGCCAATCGACACGCATCGTCCGGCAGGCGGTGGATCGCATCCCGAGCGGGCCGATCATGGCCAAAGTCCCTAAGGTGGTGAAGCCGCCCGTCGGCGAAGTCTACGTCTCGATCGAGGCACCCAAGGGCGAGCTCGGATATTTTATCGTCAGCGACAATTCCACGCAGCCGTACCGCCTGCGCGTGCGCCCGCCGTCGTTCGTGAACCTGCAGGCGCTCGACCGTATGGTGCGCGGCGGCCTGGTGGCCGACGTGGTGGCCATCATTGGTACGCTGGATATCGTACTCGGCGAGGTAGATAGATGATCGGCAAGTTTCTCCGGACCATTTTTCTGGTAGACCTTTTCCAGGGTCTCTGGGTCACCTTCCGCAACCAGGATCCCAAACGCATCTACACCGAACAGTATCCGGCCGAGCGGCCGAAAGTAGGCGAACGCTATCGCGGCGCGCCGCGGCTGAACATCAATCCGGATAACGGCGAGACGCTATGCATCGCCTGTAACCTGTGTGCGCTGGCCTGCCCCGAAAACCTGATCGTGGTGACCAGCGAGCGCAATGAGCAGACCAAGCGCAAAGAGCTGACGACTTTCACCTACGACACATCGCGCTGCATGTTCTGCGGCCTTTGTGAAGACGCTTGTCCGGTGGACGCCCTCGAGCTGACGCAGGATTTCGAACTGGCCAGCTACACTCGCGAAGGCGCCATTTGGGACCGCCAGATGCTGGAAGAAGGGCCCAAACCGACCCAATACAAATGCTGACCCCGGAACTGACGCAGGCCGTCTTTTTCTACAGCTTCGCCGCCATGGTGTTGGGCGGCGCAATCCTTACCATCACCCGCCGTAACGCCGTGCATAGCGCGATGTTCCTGATCGTCTCGCTGATGGGCGTGGCGGGACTCTACCTGTTGCAACAGGCGGAGTTCCTGTTCGCCGTGCAGATCGTACTCTACATCGGCGGCATCATGGTGTTGTTTCTCTTCGTCATCATGCTGGTGAACTTGGACCAGGCGGCCAAGGAAAAACAATTCAACGGCCAGTGGTGGATCGCGCTGATCTGCGTCGTCGTGGCCGGCCTGCAGATTTTCTGGTTTCTCTCGAAAGGCGGCGCAGCGTTCCGCACCGCGCAGCCCGGCGCCTTGCCGCTTCCCGCCGCGCTGGGGAATACGGAACAGTTAGCGGACGTGTTATTCACCGATTACCTGCTGCCGTTCGAGATCGCGTCGCTCCTGTTATTGGTGGCCGTGGTCGGTTCCGTCGTCATGGCCAAGAAAAGGATTTGATTGTGTACCCGATAACCACCGCGCACTACATCGCCCTGAGCGCCGCTCTGCTGCTGATCGGGACGGTGGGGGTGCTGACCCGCCGCAACATCGTGATTATCCTGATGTCCATCGAGCTGATCCTGAATGCGGTGAATATCAACTTAGTGGCCTTCTCGCATCAGTTGCATAATCTGAGTGGTCAGGTGTTCGCCATCTTCGTGATCACCGACGCGGTGGCCGAGGCCGCCGTCGGGTTGGGCATCCTGATCGCGCTCTTCCGCAACAAGGAAACCGTGCTGGCCGACGAGGTGGACTTACTCAAATGGTAATTCCAGTGACTAAGGCGCAACTCGCCGCGGGGGCCGGCGCGTGAACTTCCTCGACCTGATCTGGCTCATTCCTCTCTTCCCCCTGGCCGGCGCAGTGCTGATGCTGCTGTTCGGCAGGTTGCTCGATCCGCAGCCTCCTTCGGATGTGGCTGTCGCCCCCGGCGTCGAGCCTGTGACCGATGAGCACGGCCACAACGGCCACCCGCATGCGCACGCTCCGGCGCACCACGGCTCGCCGCTGAAGAAACTCGTGAGCCTGGTCTGCCCCGGCATGGTGCTGATCTCGTTTATCCTCTCAGTGGGCGCGGTCTGGCAGCTTTCCCGACAGACCGAGCGTGTCCACCAGGTGATCCAGTTCACCTGGCTCGCCGGGCTGCCCTTTCACATGCTGAACGATCATCTGGCCACGTTCAGCGCCGATTGGGGGTTTTTGCTCGACCCGCTCAGCTCCGTGATGATCCTGATCGTCACCGGCATCGGCTTTCTGATCCATGTCTACTCGACCGGTTACATGGCCCACGATAACGGCTATTACCGTTTCTTCGGCTACATGAACCTGTTCATCTTTTTCATGCTGATGCTGGTGATGGCCAACAATTACACGCTGCTGTTCGTGGGCTGGGAAGGCGTGGGATTGTGCAGTTACCTGCTCATCGGCTTCTATTTCCATAAGAAATCCGCGGCCGATGCCGGCAAGAAAGCGTTCATCGTCAACCGCGTGGGCGATGCCGGGTTCATTCTTGGCATGCTGCTGATGTTCGCCCTGCTCGGCACCGTGCGGTTCGTGGATGTGAACGCGGCGCTCCGCAGCGGTAACTTCCAAGCCGAAGCCGGCAGCTTCGGTGTGCTGAGCATCATGGCGCTCTTGTTGTTCGTGGGAGCCACGGGCAAGTCCGCGCAGTTTCCGCTGTATGTCTGGCTGCCGGACGCCATGGAAGGCCCGACGCCCGTTTCCGCATTGATCCACGCCGCGACCATGGTTACGGCGGGCGTGTACATGGTGGCGCGGTCGGCGGCCTTGTTCCAATTGACGCCCAACACTTCGACCATCGTTGCCTCGGTGGGTGCCTTCACCGCGATCCTGGCCGCGACGATTGCGTTGGTGCAGAACGATATCAAGCGCGTACTGGCTTACTCGACAATCAGTCAGCTTGGCTATATGTTCCTGGCGCTCGGCGTGGGCGCCTACTGGGTAGCGATCTTCCATTTATTCACGCACGCGTTCTTCAAGGCCCTGCTCTTCCTTTGTTCCGGATCGGTGATTCATGCCATGGGCGGCGAACAGGATATGCGCCACATGGGCGCTCTAAGGGACAAGATTCCCATTACGCACTGGACCATGTGGATCGCTTCCGTCGCCATCGCGGGCATCCCAGGCTTCGCCGGTTTCTTCTCGAAAGACGAGATCTTGTGGCAGGCTTATAGCTCACCGTCCGGCTCGAAAGTCTTGTGGTTGATCGGCCTGGTGACCGCCGGGATGACGGCCTTCTACATGTGGCGACTGATGAACATGACCTTCTACGGCAAATCTCACGTTCGCCCGGAGGTCGCCGCGCACATCCATGAGTCTCCTGCATCGATGACCATCCCATTGACCCTCCTGGCCGTCGGCGGAGTATTTGCTGGCTGGTTGAGCGTACCCCACGCCTGGACGGCGTTCGCGCGCTTTCACGGATTCGAGCATTGGCTGGCGCCCGCGTTTGCCTCGGCAGCGACGGAAGCCGCGGCTGAGGGTGCGCACTCCGCATCCACCGAATGGATCCTCATGAGCGTCTCTGTTGCAATAGCGATCATCGGCATCGTGGTGGCGCGTTACTTCTATCACCACAAACCCGAGATTCCGCATACGCTCGAAAAATCGCTCAGGCCGCTCCATTCGTTCCTGTACAACAAGTGTTACGTCGATGAAGTCTACGATTTCCTGTTCGTCAACGGGCTGGGCAAGGGCGGCGGCGAGGTCCTGGGCGCGTTCGACCGCAACGTCGTCGATGGCGCGGTGAACGGGGCTGGATGGCTGACCCGCTTCTCCTCGCGCGTCTCCATCTGGTGGGACACCTGGATCGTCGACGGCGCCGTGCGGTTCAGCTCGTTCACGGTGAAGCTGCTTTCCTATCCGGTCTGTATTCTGCAAACCGGCCGCCTGCAGGCCTACGCATTGTTCGTCGTCGTGGGGATCCTGGTCTTCTTCGGTTATTATCTGGCAGGTAAATGATGGGCGACTACTTACTCAGTCTGGTGCTGTTCACGCCGATGGCAGGACTGTTGGTCCTGCTGTTGATTCCATCCCGCCAGAAAACACTCATCAAGGTCTGGGCGAACATAGCCGCGCTCGCCGGCTTCCTGATCTCCCTGCCGCTGGTTTTCCGCTTCGATAAAGAAGCGTCCGGCTTTCAGTTCGTCGAGCGCTCCAGTTGGATCCCCAGCCTCGGCGTCCAATATCTGGTCGGCATCGACGGCATCAGCCTGCTGCTCATCATGCTGACGACGGTTATCGGCGTGATCGCGGTGCTGTCTTCCTGGAATGCGATTCAGGATCGCGTCAAAGAATACTACTGCATGTTTCTGCTGCTGCAAGTGGGCATGCTTGGCGTCTTCATGTCGCTCGATTTCTTCCTGTTCTACGTGTTCTGGGAGCTGGTGCTGGTGCCCATGTACTTCATCATCGGCATCTGGGGCGGACCGCGCAAGCTGTACGCCGCTATCAAGTTCTTCCTTTATACGCTGGCCGGCTCCGTCCTGATGTTACTGGGCATTCTGACTCTTTACTTCCAGTACGCGCATCAGTTCGGGACTTACACTTTCGAAATCTCCGAACTGATGAAGCTGAACCTGCCGCTCGGTTTGCAGCAGTGGGTCTTCTGGGCGTTCTTTCTGGGCTTCGCTGTCAAGGTGCCGATGTTCCCTTTCCACACGTGGCTACCCGACGCGCACGTGGAAGCTCCTACCGCGGGCTCGGTGATCCTGGCCAGTGTCCTGCTGAAGATGGGGACTTACGGATTTATCCGCTTCTCACTTCCCCTGCTGCCCAAGGCGTCCGTCGACCAGACCATCGTGCAGGTGCTGGCGGTGCTCTCCATCATCGGCATCGTATACGGAGCGCTGGTCAGCCTGATGCAGAAGGATTGGAAGAAGCTGGTGGCGTACTCGTCGGTGAGCCACCTGGGCTTCTGCACGCTCGGCATTTTCGCCCTGAACCCGAACGGCCTGGCGGGTAGCGTCCTGCAGCAGTTGAACCACGGCATCTCGACCGGCATGCTCTTCCTCATCATCGGCATCGTTTACGAGCGGCGCCACACGCGGGAAATCGCGGAGTACGGCGGCCTCGCGCATGTGATGCCGAAATACGCCGTGGTCTTCGCCATTGCGATGCTGAGCTCCGCAGGTCTGCCGCTGCTCAACGGCTTCGTGGGCGAATTTACGATCCTGCAGGGAGCCTTCGAGGCCAATCACCTCTGGGCCGCGTTCGCGGTGCTGGGCGTGATCTTCGGCGCCGCGTACCTGCTGTGGCTCTACCAGCGCACCATGCTGGGACAGGTGACCAACGGCAAGAATCTGCATCTGCCCGATCTGAGCCTGCGGGAGGTGGCCGTCTTTCTGCCGCTGATCGCGTGGGCGATTTGGATCGGCGTTTACCCGAAGCCGTACTTCGACGTGCTCCGGAAGCCCGTACAGCAGATCGTCGAACGCGTGCGTCCGGGTTACTATCAGGGCACCGAGGCAGCCGTGCAACGGCCCGCTGGGGCCCAGGCAGGTGGCCAATGAGCCCGTACTACAACAGCTACGACCAGTTCGCTTTGGTGCCGGCCATCATGCTGGCCATGTTCGGATGCGCCATCCTGTTATTCGATTTCTGGGTCTTCCCCGACCCGCGCCAGCGAAAATATCTGTTAATCTTCCTGCTTTTGGGCGAAGGTTTCACCGGCTTCAGCTTAGTGCGGCAGCAAAGTTATCTGACAGCCAATGGCGCGAGTCTGGCGGCGTTCCATAACTCGCTGATCATCGATGGATTCGCTCTGTTTTTCAACTGGATCTTCATCATCGCCACCGTCATCGTGGCGATTGTCTCTTATAAGTACCTGGAGGTCGAGGGCGAGCACCATGGCGAATACTACAGCTTGTTGATGTTCGCTCAGTGTGGCATGTTTTTTCTCGCCACGGGCACGGACTTAGTCACTCTGTTCATTGGCCTGGAGTTAATGGCCCTGTCGTTCTACATCATGGTCGGGTTCCTGCGCGGAGAGAAACGATCGAACGAAGCAGCCATGAAGTATCTGCTGCTGGGCGCCTTTTCGAGCGGTTTTCTGGTCTACGGCTTCTCGGTGATGTACGGCATCGCCGGTTCCACGCGTCTTTCGGACATTGCCGCCAGGATTGCCGAGCGTCCTCCCTTCGATCCCCTGGTGCTGCTCGCCTTGGCCACCACTTCGGTCGGATTGCTTTTCAAAATCTCCGCCGTGCCGTTCCATATGTGGGCGCCGGATGCCTACGAAGGCGCGCCGACCACCGTGACCGCGTATCTCTCGGTCGCCTCGAAGGCCGCTTCGATCGCGTTCCTGCTGCGCATCTTCTATGGCGAGTTCGCTCCCCTGGCATCCGTCCGGCAGGTTTGGGAGCCGGTGCTGGCGTTCGTGGCCGTTGCCACCATGACGGTCGGCAATCTCGCCGCCATCAACCAGACCAACATCAAACGCCTGCTGGCTTACAGTTCCATCTCGCATGCCGGCTACATGCTGTTAGGTTTGATTGCCGGAAACGCTACCGGCATTAAAGGCATCGCCGTCTACATCATGGTCTACACGTTCATGAATCTCGGCGCCTTCCTGGTGCTGGTAGCGTTGCGCCGCAAGGGAATACCCGGCGAAGATCTGGACGATATCGCGGGCTTGATGCAGAAGAGTCCGGGATACGCGATCCTGATGTTGATCTTCCTGTTGTCTCTGGCCGGCATTCCGCCGACCGCGGGGTTCCTGGGTAAGTATTACATCTTCTTGTCGCTGATCGAGACACAGCACTACGCTCTGGCTGTAATCGCCACTTTATATGTTGCTGTTGCGATTTATTATTACTTCCGTGTGGTGCGCGCGATCTTCATGCGCGACGTGACCGAACCAGCGCCGCTTTCGACCAGCCTGGGCCTGCGCGTCGCCCTGGCAGTCAGCGGCTTTCTGACTCTGGCTATCGGCATCTATCCGGAGCCTTTCCTCCGTCTCGCTTCTACTTCGCTGATGCACTAAGGACCTATGGACGCCATCATCCACCATCCTCTGTTCACGCCGATCCTGGTCACGTTGGTGATCGTGGCGCTGTTTCCGCTGGTGGCCGGTTACATCGTGTTGATCGAGCGTAAGGTACTGGCCGATTTCCAGGTGCGCCTCGGACCTATGCGCGTCGGCCCGCACGGCCTGCTGCAGCCGATCGCGGATGCCTTGAAGCTGCTCATCAAAGAAGACATCATCCCCACAGACGCGGATCAGTCGATCTTCTGGCTGGCGCCCGTCATCTCTACTTTTACGGCACTGACGGCTTTCGCTGTCATTCCGTTTAGCAAGTATCTGTATGTAGCCGATGTAAACGTAGGGTTATTGGTCATTTCCGCCATGTCGGCAGTGGGCATCCTGGGAATCATCTTGGGCGGCTGGGCTTCCAACAGCCACTATCCGTTGCTCGGTGCCCTGCGCAGCGCCGCGCAGTTAGTCAGTTACGAGGTTGCGTTGTCGTTCGCTCTGCTCTCGGGCGTGATGGTAGCTGGAACCTTGAGCATGCAGGGAATTATCCATGCGCAGCAGACCCGCGGTATCTGGTTCATTTTCTCAAACTACGGCTTCATGATCGTGCCGTTCGTCGTGTATATCATCGCCGCGACGGCCGAGACCAATCGCGCCCCATTCGATCTGCCGGAGGCCGAATCTGAGTTAGTCGCCGGCTTTCACACCGAGTACAGCGGCTTCCGCTGGGCGCTCTACTTTTTGGCGGAATACGCCAATATCTTCGTGATTTCTTCGGTGGCTGTGACCCTGTTCTGGGGCGGTTGGCTGAGGCCGTTTCCCAGCGTCGCGTGGCTGGCCGTGCTCAACTATATCGTACCGCTCATAGTATTTGCGGGCTCGGGGCTCAGCAGTTTGATCCTGGTGCGCCGGCTTAAGGATCCGCTGCAGCAGAAGGTGCTCATCGGCGCTGCTCTGATACTGGTCCTGATTGGTGCGATTTATCTCGTGCCCGGCTTCAACGCCGCGGCCATCGGTATCTTCTGGTTCCTCTTCAAAGTGTCGGTGATCATCTATATGATGATCTGGTTCCGCGGCACCTTCCCGCGCTTCCGCTACGATCAACTGATGAACATCGGTTGGAAGGTCATGATCCCCATTGGCATGGCCGCTATAGTAATCAACGCCCTGCTTGGTATGGTTTAAAGCCCGTGCGGCGGATGTTACGATAGATTCCGCACATGTCTTCGCCTGTAATTCCACCGCCGCTCGAAGCCCTGCGCAACCGTCCGTTTTCCTTCTACCCGGCCATTCTGAATATCGAGCACAATCAGTGGCAGTACCGCAAAGCCACGTGGAACGATGTGCTCGTGGTGAACGCGCGCACCGGCCAGGAGATCGCGATTCCGCGACACTACCTCGGTGAAATATCGAGCATCGAGGATCCGGTCGTCGTCGTCGGCCTGTTGAAGGAGCTGGAATACCGCGATGGCGCGGTGTGTCCGTACCAGCGCCGTGTGATTGAAATGCCGGTCGCGGTAGGTGCCTGGCCGCCGGTTCATCGCCCCGCGCCGGCGGCTGTGGTGGGCATCCGCCTGGAATCGAAGGCGGACTCGAGCCTGATGCGACTCGTCGGAGGCGCGCTGGTGCTCGGCATCGTGGCGGGTTACGTCGCGATCAATTTCTATCGCGAAGGATTGCTGCGCCCGCGCATGAGTTACTCAGCCAAGGGCGCGTCCTACCTGGCCTTGTCTGCCAACGACGACTACCAAGCCGTGGTTCGCAAACTCGGCGCGCCCATTGGCGACCGCTGGCGGGCGGACCCCGCCGGCATGCAGTACCATGGCCTGATCTATCCCGATCGTGCTTACACGGTGGTCCTGATGGGCGCTCCCGGCCGGCAGGCGACTTACATCGGCACGTTGAACGCGGAGTGGGTGCCCGTCCATTCGGTCCAACTCCCGCAAGGCGATACCGGAGTGCTACTGCGCAATCTCCCGCGTTTCTAGCCGGTTTTCGTTCAGCAACCAGGCGGCATACTCGCGTACGCTCACCAGGCGCACCGGCATCACTTCCAGGACGCCGTGCATATCGATTGCACAGCCCTGCGCGAAGGCGAGCGAAAGCGATGCAAAGGCCTCATCGAGCGCCCGGCGCGCGGCAGCCTTCGCCGCGTGCAGCACGGTCTCCAGAACATATTCGACCGTAAATGGCGCGCCGCCCAGTTCTTCGAAGATCCGCACTACTTCATTGGGAGAAAGCGCCTCCGGACCGCCGAGAGTAAGCGTTGCGTTGTGCGCCGCAGGCGTCTCGAGCGACCGCTCAGCGAACTCGGCCACGTTCGGAAACGAAATCCAACTGATCGGACTCTCGCCGGTTCCATAGATGCGGGCACGGCGCGCGGCCACGTCGAAGCCAAGCGTGGCGCTGAGCCAGACCTCCATGAAGACCGTTGGGCGGAGGATGGTGTAGGTCATGCCGCTCGCGATCACCGCCTGTTCCACCTGGCGCTTGGCGCGCTGCAATGCGAAGTCCTCTTCCATCGGCGGAAACGAAACGTAGACGAAATGTTTCGCTCCCGCGGCTTTGGCCGCCTCCACCAGTTGCAACTGCCCCACACGGTCCACCGCGTCAATCGTGTCGCCGGGCTGGCGCGACAAGACCGACGACGCCGTCGACAGGACCGTCGTCGCGCCGGCACAGGCCGCGGCAATGGACGCGGGATCCTTCAGATCGCCGCTGGCCAGTTCAGCCCCCGCATGGCGCAGTTCTTCCAGGCGCGATGCGTCCCCGGTCGGCCTCACCAGCGCGCGGACCGGCTTCTTTTGAGCGGCGAGGCGGCGGCAAATTTCGCCGCCGACCAGGCCCGTAGCTCCCACAATCAGGTTCATAAGGTCAAATGATTCTCACCGGGATGCAGGTCCCGCGTCTGGCCGTGCCATTCGAAGCGGCCGTCCACCCCGGCGGGCAGACTCACCGTCGCTTCCAGTTTGCCGTTCGTGAGCGCCAGGCTCACCGCGATCTCGCCCTTGGGATGCGGAATCGCCCCCGACACATGCGTCAGCCTGCCGAGAAACGGCCGGATAATCACGCGCGCGAAACTGGGCGCCGCTGAGTCGATCCCCAGCACCGTGCGAAACAGCTCGTAGTTTGGGCTGGCCCCCCAGGCGTGACAATCGGAGCGGGTCGGATCGGCGGTCTCGGCCCACGTCGTCAGGCCGCGCGCGAGCATCGTGCGCCAAGTGCCGAGCATATCGAGATAGCGGTCGCCCGCGCCCGCCTTGTTCATGGCCGAGTGCAGATAGTGCCGGAAGTAAATCGAACACTGCACCAGGCTTTTGTCGCCGGCCACACGCTCAATCAAATCGTGCGCCTCGTCACCGCCGGTCACGTCCGCCAGCACCGCGAGCGCGTTCGCCTGCTGCGAATACTCCCGCTTCTCCGGCGTATCGGCGAACATCTTGCGTGCCGCATCCCAATAAAGATCGCGGACCGAGCTACGCAAGCGAGCGGCCGATCGCCGGTCATCCTCGGCCAGGGCCGGATTCCCGAGCGCCGCTTCCATCTCGCCTGCCCATTCGTACGCCAGCAACAACTGCAAATCGAGGGGCGCCGACCGCCCGCCGGCCAGCGCGGGCGGCACTCCGCCATCCCATTCGCGGGTCCAATCCACGAAGTTCCACCAAGGCATGCGGCCGAGCGAGCCGTTCTCTTTTTGCCGGCTGGCGAAGAACGAGAGCACCGCGCGCACGCCGGGCAGCATGCGCCGCACGAGCGCGGGATCGTCCTGGTACATCCAATAGTCGTGCAGCATGCCGATCCACCAGAGCGAAAACGGCGGGATGTATTGCTGCAAGCGCGACGGGGCGCGGCTGTATGTCGCGCCTTCGGCGGTGCGCGACGAATCAAGCAACTCGATGGCCTTGCGCATCAGGCGCCCATCGCCCGTCAGGTAGAGCGAGACCAGCGATTGCACGCGCGTATCGCCCGCATACTGCAGTTGCTCGTAGTAGGGGCAATCCATGTAGGTTTCGTGCGCGCAGAGACGCGCGGTACGCCAGCCGGTGTCAAGAATCTTCTGCAGTTCGGCCGAGTCCGCATCGAAGCGCGCTTTGCGCTGGAACGGATAGCCCGTGTACACGCCATGCAGATCGTCAATCGTGAGCGGTTGGTCCTGCGTCTGGATCAGGAGCCGCAGGTACCGCCAGGTGCGCCACCACAGCGGTTCGAAGTGCCGCTGGCTTCCGCCATCGGCGAAGAAGATGTCCCGCTGGCCAATGAAGACTTTACCTTCGATCTCGTTGCGATTGCCCTTGTCGCGCAGTCCGGGCAGCCATAACGATTCCGCATAGCCCACATCGACCCGCGCGCCCTTGCCGCCGCTCACGGTCAATTCCGGATAGCCCGTCGTCAGGAACGTCTGATCGTAGAGCAGCGTGGCTTTGGTATGCGCCGGAATCTGATGCGACGGACTGCCCGACCGCAGCACGGTGATCGGTTGCGGCGTCAGCTCCATCGGCGGGATCGAGCGCGGCACGAGCATCCAGCGATTGGGGCCATCCTGCGCGTCGCGCGGCGAACCGGCGCTGCCCACGGCGCTCGCGGGCCAGGCCGAATCATCAAATTCCGGACTCCGCCAACCCCACGGATAGCGGCCCGCGTCCACCTGTTCGCCGGGTCCGGTCACGAAGTAGAAGCGCGACATCTCGCGTTCGCGGGGAGCCGCGGAGTAGGCCTCGTCACGGATACCCTTCCATGCCTTGCCCGTGTCCACAACGCGTTCGGCCGCGCTGTCGCCCTGCAACAGAAAACCGGTCTCGTTGGTGATCTGCGCCACCGGCGCCAGATCGCCGAAATTCCATACCACGGCCGCGAGCACGTTCCGGCCGCTCTTCAAATGCCGCGCGATATCCACCGACTCGTAGCGCCAATGATACAGATCGCCGCGCGCCGGACCGAGGCTGACCAACTCTCCATTGACGTACAGCTTGTATCTGTTATCGCCCGTGACGTGGATCAGGAAGGATGATGGAGCAGCCGGCAGATCGAACGTCCGCCGGAAATGATAAACGCCGTAATCGTACGGCGACGCGCCCGCGACCGAGATCCAGTGAGCGCTCCAGGCATGCGTGAGTAAGCCGGGGTTCTCCGCCCGAAGGGCAAAGGCACCTAGCCAGAGGAGCCAGCACCCAGCACCCAGCACCCAGCACCCTCTACGCATAGCTGCTGACCGCCGCGGCATTTTTCTCGCCGCGTTCCTTAGCGGCGCGCTCCGCGTAGCCGCTCTCACGATAAGCCTTCAGCGGCTCCACCGGCACGCCGTTCGCCTTGCGCCACTCGCGGATGGCCGGGCGCACATCCGTGGAGAAAGCCTCCTTCAGGCACTCCTCGGCATCCACCAGCGCGGACTTGCTCTGGTAGCGAGCCAGCGCTTCGTGATCCACCAACGCAGCCTTGGCATAAAGCTCCTGAGCCGTTACAGCCGTCTGGATCATCTCCTCGACCTTGTCTTTCAGGTTGTGACTCTGATCGACCATGTAGGCGATCTCCGCCCGCCGCCCCGTCTCCCATTCGAACATGGCGATCTCGTGGAAGATGCGGAAGATCTGATAGGGATCAATCGAGCCCAGCGTCAGATCGTCGTCGGCGTAGCGCCGGTCGTTGAAATGGAATCCGCCGAGCATGTTCTCCGAAAGCAGCCACGCCACGATCTGCTCGATATTCTGCGCCTGGTAATGATGGCCGGTATCCACCAGTACCTTGGCCTGCGGCCCGGCGTTGCGCGCCATCAGCAGCGACATGCCCCAATCGGCGATGTCGGTGTGATAGAAGGCCGGTTCGAACGGCTTGTACTCGACCAGCAGGCGCTGATTCGGCTCCAGGTTGCGATGCGCCTCGATCAGACCTTCTTCGAACCAGCGGCGCCGGTGCCTGATGTTGGCCGTGCCCGGATAGC
>Ga0335069_10007788_pt1 | contig 15417 bp, 13 predicted proteins | sample Lox_Sample_11_FD_206714 | JGI IMG/M metagenome (GOLD analysis project Ga0335069, IMG submission 206714) | Soil microbial communities from Loxahatchee National Wildlife Refuge, Florida, United States - Lox_Sample_1.1 | ecosystem: Environmental > Terrestrial > Soil > Wetlands | place: USA... | reverse complement strand
TCAGGAGCCGTCTGAACTGGATTCACCGAAGGGTCGACGACAGCAGGCTGACTTGGGTCAGTTGGAGCAGATGACGAGGCGTCAGGCGTCGTAGACGAAGGAGTGCTCCCCGCCGGGTCCGGCGCTGGCTTCTTCGCTGTGGGATCGACAACGGGAACGACATTGATTTGAGATGGGTCGGTCGTCGCGTCAGGAATAGTTTCGGCGACCGGCAACTTGTACTCGTCACCTGCGCGGCCAAAGTCTTCATGCGCTACAGGTGCCTGTGTTACAGCCGTCACGGGTTGCGGATTCAGCCAGCCATGCAGCGTGCGCCGTCCGCGAGCGACAAGTACGGTCAGCTTCGGATGCCAGGGCGCCTGGGGGGCGGCAACGACGGCGCAGGCGGCCAGCACCAGGGCGGCAATTATGGCACGTTTTCCGAGTCTGGAACGCGGTTGAGAGCCCTCGCTAGAGTCCGTGCTCTCTCCCGTGATGTAGGAGAACAGCTGAGCTTCCTGCCGATGTTCCTGAGCCTGCGCGCCCGAACCGCCATCCGAGGGGATTTGAGATTCGCTCCCTGAATCAGGCGTACCGGACGAAGAAAGCGTCTGATCGTAGCCGAGTAATTCGGGCTTTTTGTTGTCCTCGGCAGGCGGTGCCATGACCGGGGCAGGTTGACGGGTTACGCCGCGCGCTTTCAGGTACCATTCCAACCCTCTCGGCTCATCGGGCGGTGGAGGCGGCAATGCAGGAACCGGCGCAGCCATCGGCTCCAGATCTTTGAGCTGATCTACCGTATCGGCGGCGGATTGCTCGGGGAAATGAGCCACCTCTGAGTCAGTCTCGAACTGGCCACCCGGCGCCGCGGGCGCGCTCTGCAGAAATTCTCCGGCGCGAAGCGATGGAGCAGACCCTGGTTGCGGTACTGAAGGCGCTGCAGCAGCGCCCGCGGCTGCCGCCTGCGCATTCGTCACCTCCTGCCGCGAGCGGAGCAGATCGCGCGCTGTCGTCAGCGTGTCGGTGACCGCGTTCAACGACAGAGGTTTCTTGAGAATCGAGTTCGCACCGCCCTGAAGCGCCTTGGAAACGCTGGCGTCATCACTGACGATGGCTAAAGCCAGAGGGCGTTCAGAAGCCTTCCGTTCGCGGGCGGCGGCCAACAGCATGCCGGCTTCCGGTTGCTGGTCCCAGTCAATGACGACTATCTGGAAGACCTCGCGCGTCAAGCTCTCGGCTGCCGCGGTCGCGTTCGTGCAGGATTCTGCCTCCACACTGAGTGCGGTCAGTACTTGCCGGATGAGATCCGACGCCCCTTCGTCGGAGGAGAACAGGAAGCAGCGCAAGGCCATGCCTTTCCAGACTAGGGCTGTACTGTAACCCCAACAAGATTACTGAGGTGGTCTGAATAGCACATAGCTAAGTCCGGCAGGACATGTACCACTGCGCACGCGCTGGGCTAGAATGCTCGGTTCTCTGTCTGACTGCCGCTTGGCGGTCTCGGGCTCGCAGAAGCGGCGGTGACGCAAGACTCCTTTCCTATGGCGCTCGAAGAACGCAGCTACTGGCTTACGACTACCGATTTTCCAACCACGGATCCAGCGCTTCCCCTCCCGGAGATCATCGACGTCGCGGTCATCGGTTCCGGCTTCACGGGCCTATCGGCCGCGCGCACTCTGGCCAAGCGCGGCGCCAAAGTCGCCGTCCTCGAAGCCGAGACCATCGGGTGGGGAGCGAGTTCCCGCAACGGCGGCATGGTGCTGACCGGGATGAAGCTTGGCGTTAACAAGCTGATTTCCATGTATGGACGCGAGCGCACACGGCGGATGTACGCGGCTTCACTCGCCTCCATAGATTGCGTGGAGCAGATCGTTGAAGAAGAAGCAATCGACTGCGAGTTTGCGCGCTCCGGCCATCTGGAGTGCGCCTACAAGCAGAAGCATTTTGATGATTACGAACGGCAGGCGGAGATCATCGAAGTCGAGTTCAACCACAAGCTGCGAGTCGTCAAAAGCAGCGACCTGCACGACGAGATTGGCTCGAGCATTTACTTCGGCGGAATGGTGGATGAAGTCAGCGCGGGATGCAATCCGGCGCGGTATGTCGCGGGGCTGGCGCGTGCGGCGATAAAAGCCGGAGCGCAGGTTTGCGAACACACGCGGGTTAACGCGATCGAGCGCGACTCGCGCCAGGGCGAGATGGGTTGGAAGATTTCGACTTCGCGCGGAACGCCTTGGGCGCACGAGGTATTTGTCGCGACGAGCGGCTACACCGGGACCGCCACTCCGGCGCTGCAGAGGAAGATCATCCCGATTGGCTCGTTCATCATCACAACCGAGGTGCTGCCGAAGGCGCTGGCGCAAGAGGTGAGCCCGCGTAACCGCATGATCTACGACTCGAAGAACTATCTGTATTACTTCCGCTTGACCCCCGACCGACGCATGCTGTTCGGCGGGCGCGCTGCATTTTTTCCTGAAAACGACCAGACCGTTCGGCGCAGTGCGGACCTGCTGCGCCGGGGGATGATCGAGGTTTATCCCCAATTGCGCGACGCGCGCGTCGAGTACGTTTGGGGAGGGACGCTCGATTTCACCTTCGACATCATGCCGCATGCTGGGCAGATCGATGGCATGTATTACGCGATTGGCTACGCTGGGCATGGTGTAGCCATGGCGACCTATCAGGGACACAAGATTGCCGAGATGATGGCGGGAGATCAGGTGGACAATCCGTTTGTGGGGATTGCCTTTCCGGGAGCGCCATTTGGCTTGTATAACGGCAAGCCGTGGTTCTTGCCGCTGGCGGGAGCGTGGTACAAGGTGCTGGACTGGGTGAGGTAGTTGTGCACCATTGTGGTGTATAATGGTGCCATGAAGTCAACAAAACAGGTGCGACGCAGTATCACGCTTCCTAACACGGTCGCTGAGCAAGTTGAGCGCATCGCACGCAAGAAGCACCTGAGTGGCAATCGTGTGCTGTTGGAACTGGTCGAGCAGGGTCTCGAAGCGGAGAAGCAGAGGGAGAAGGACTTTTTCGCGTTGGCGGAGCGCTTTCGGGCAGCATCAGATCCCGAAGAGGTGAAAAGGTTGGGCGACGCAATGGGTAGATTCATCTTTGGTGAGTAATGCCGCAGCTCGAGAGATGGCCTCGGCTCCATGAAGCGATCCGTGCTCATCTTGTGGAGCGAATGCGCGATCGCGGAATCACCCTGGAAGATCTGAACAAGCTTCGTCTCTGGATGGAGAGCAATCCCGAAGTGCCGGATGGCCCTTGGTACAAGGACTTTGATTCTTTCAAACTTTGTGGCGAAGGCAAGTATCCGAAGACGTTCCTCGGGCGCGGGCAAGCGGCCGCCGGACGGAAGTTGTGAATGAGAAGAATGCGGCGAGCTAGCTAACCCCCACAAGCGCTCCAGACCACGCCACGGGAAACTGATCCTGAGTGAGTCACCAACTTCTCAGCGGAACGGATTCTGAATCGTCACTCTGCCCTCGATCACCTGCCCGTCTTGAAGATCTTCTGAATAGAGAGTCTTGCATCTCCCTTCCAGCGCCGCAGCCGCTACCAGAGCGTCGTAAATGCTGTAGCGGTATCTTTCAGCGATCGTTAGTGCAGATTTGTGAAGCTCGAATGTAATTGGAATGGGAGACGGACATAGGACAAGAATGGCGTCGAGACCTTCTGCAATCTCCTTCCAGGACATGGCCAGCTTGCGACGACCCACAGCAGCAAACTCATTTAGCCCTTGAACGCTGATGACTCCGCCCCTCGCGAGTAACGCCTCCGCCCGGGCACTGCGCGGGTCATTTTCCGCGATGGAATAAATCAAGACATTCGTGTCGAAGAAGGCATCAGCGGGCATTCGCGTCGGAGCGATCGAAGACGAACCCTGCAGGCAGTGGTCGGCGCAGTTTTCGCAACCGCGCCAGCGCCCGCTCGCGGCTGTTATCGCGGCTTACTTCGAAGACCTTGGAACCAGCCACGCGGATCTCAATCTGATCGCCCTCTCTAAGGTCGAGAGCGTCGACAACGCTCGCCGGAAGGCGCACAGCCAAGCTGTTTCCCCATTTTGCAACTTGCATCTTGGTTCCTTAGATATACTTTTACAATTGTATATCCAACATCGAGGATGAGCAAGTCATCTGTCTGGCGCGAGTTGGCGCGTTGCGAAATAAACCATAGGTCCAAGTACGATGGCAATCGCCCCGCCGATCGTGGCGAAGCGATCGCCTCCGAGTAACGCCACTCCCGCCATCAGAACCGGGGCAGCCACCACATACGCGAGTCCCAAACCGCCGCCAGGAACCAGAAACGAACGGTGCAGATCGGGGCGCTTGCGCCGCAGTTTCCACCCGGATAGCACGGTTAAGACCGTAGTTGCCGAGCGCAGCCAGATATAAACCGAGATCAGCTGTCCCAGACTTTGCCACGCGAGCAGCGCATAAATCGCCGCAGAAGCTACAATCGCCAGCCACGGTGTGAGATAGCGCGGATGCTCACGCGTCAGCATCGCGGGCAGGTAGCCGTCTTCGGCCATGGCAAACGGCATGCGCGTCGTGGTCAGGATCGTGCTATTCAGCAAAGCGATATTTCCAACCATGGCAGCAAGAGCCATCCACGTCCCGAGCCACGGACCGCCGATGGTCCTCGCCGCATCGGAAAAGAAACCGGTGTGCCACTTCTCCCAATTCCCGGCCGAGGCAAGCCCCGCAAACGTGGGCAGGAAATAGGCTGCTATCGATAGCGGGACCACCAGCGCAAGGGCTCGCGGATACGATCTCTGCGGATTCTCCACTTCTTCCGCAACGGTCGAGAGCTGCTCATACCCGGAGTAGAGCCACAGCCCGAGCGCGAGCCCCACGCCGAATATCCTGAACGTAGCCTGGTGCGGAACCACCCAGGGATGGAATGGATTGAAATGCCAGTGCGTCAGGGCGATGAGGATCATCGTCATGACAGGGATGAAGATGAAGATTTCCAGCGCGGTCGCGACCTGGCCGACCATCTGAATGCCTCGCACGTTGATCCAGGTCAAGATCGCAATCAGCGAGAGCGACAGCAGGTAATGCTCCCACCACGTCATGTGTGGGAAGTAATAAAGAAAATAGTCTGCGAACAGGACCGCATAAGCGCCTCCTAGAAGGAACGAGGCGGACCAGTTCCACCACCCGGCGAGGAATCCCCAGAAATCTCCGAACGCGGCGCGCGTCCACCGGTAGAAGCCGCCCTCGACCGGCATCGCGGTTGTGAGTTCGGCCGATACCAGGGACACGGGAACGCACCAGAAGAAAGGAATGATCAGCAGGTAAAGCAGCGTGATCCCCGGCCCCGAGGTCGTCACCATGTCTTCCAGGCCGAAGGGGCCCCCGGTCGTATACGAAAACATTACGAACACGAGGTAGAACAGGCCGGCTTTGCGGAGTGTGGAGGTCTTGCTTTCGGTCGTCAAAGTGAATTTCAGATTGTGGATTTCAGATTGCAGATTTTTGTGTACGTTAAGGTTCGGCAGTCAATCTGCAATCTGAAATCGGCAATCTGAAATCGCAACCTGAGGAGCCAGGTCGAAGCCTTCACGCTGCCAGAGTCCCGCTGAGTGCTCCCTCCAACTGCAATAGCCTACGCTTGATATCGAGTCCGCCGCCATAACCGCAGAGCGTCCCGTCGGAGGCGATGACACGGTGGCAGGGCACCACGATCGCGATCGGATTGCGGTTATTGGCCATACCTACCGCGCGAAATCCCTGGGGTCGTCCGACTGCACGGGCGATGTCGGCGTAAGTGCGAGTTTCGCCGTAAGGGATCGCCAGCAGCGCACGCCAGCACGCGAGTTGGAATTCGGTGCCACGAAGATCGAGTGGGAAGGTGAACTCGCGCCGATCGCCGGCGAAATATTCCTGAAGTTGTTCGATACATGCAGAAAGCTGGCTGGGCGCGTCGTCGAATCGGACGGCTTTGGATTCCGAGCGCAAATCGCGAGGATTCGGGCGGATCGTCTGCTGGCCCGGGAGGCGGGCATCGAACTCAAGCGCCACTAGCCCCTGCTTTGACCCGGCTAGGAACAACGGGCCAATGGGCGATGCAAACGTAGTCGAGTAGAGAACTTCCATCGAGTCCGGGATCTTCGCGCCCAAGCGGCGGCGCATACACGATAGCACGCGGCTCATCATCCCGCGCCTCGCATTGACAGAATGGCACGGATGCTCCAAAGTAGTCTGCTGCAAATTGGTGCCCGGAAATCAGGATTGAAAAAGGCCCTCCTCATCGTGGCGGCTGTAGCCGCCCCCATTCTGGTGGTCACCCTGGTTCGTGCGGCCGGAGAGTGGCGAGTTATCGGCCAGACGGCAGCAGGAGACAGGGTCTCGGTCAGCTCGATTCGTGTGCTCAAGAATAATCAGCGCTCGGCGCTGGTGCGGGTCGAATACAAAGAGCCTATCCGGCTGCCGCAGGGCGGACCGTTCGTCGAACTGCGTGCGCGTGCGCGCTTCAATTGCACGAGCGGCGTTGCCACCCCCACAACGGAATGGCTGTACATCCGGGACCGCAGCGGGCGCCTCGTCGTCAGCAAGAAAGCGGTTCACGACGATCAGTTCGGAAAGGCAGTGCAAGGCGGGTTTGGAGAAATGGTCAGCAAAAATGTTTGCGCGCAGACGAAGTGAGATCTCGGTCTTGCGGTTTTCCAGCGAGAACTGCCGCCTGCGATCGGAATAGCAAAGTTTCCAGAGCCCCCACATTGGTAACCTCCGACCCACTTCCAACCAACTCGCATTCCGCATATCCTGATAGAGAAGTCGGCTCCCAGTGCCGATTTCACCCACCCGGTATGGATTCGCTTCGACTGTATGGACTCGTCGCAACCGGCGCCGCGGCGCTGCTGGGTACGTATGCTCTATTGCGGCGCAAGCCAAAGACTCCGCAGGAGATCGAACGCGAACGGCGCGCATGGCTTGAGGGCACCGGACGAATTACCGACGGGACCGTCATTGACGTTCAGGAACTCGCCGCAACTAACGGCCATCACGCCGCAGTGATGCTCATTTACAAGTACGACGTAGCGGGCGTGTCCTATGAGTGCTCGCAGGATGTGACGTACCTCCGGCATTGGATCAACCTGCACTCCTGCCGCCTGGGGCTGCACACGTCGGTGAAGTACGATCCGCAGAATCCGGGGAATTCCTTGGTAGTGTCAGAGAATTGGATGGGCTTGCGGCAGTAAGCAGAAAGTCGTGCCGAGAGCCGCGACAGCAGCCCTCGCACTCTAGACCTCAGACGTCAGCCGTCAGACCTCAGCAAGAACGCCCAATATCATCGAAAATGTGAGGCTAGGGTCCGAGGTCTGCGGTTCGAGGTCCGATTCTACGAGGCGTCTGCTACACGCCAACTATTCCCAGTTCAGACGCATGTTCGAATGGTGTTTCTCGAACGAGATGGCGAGCGATCTCGTGTCTCCTCCTACGAACTCTGCCGAAAGCGTCTTCGAGAGATCGACCGTCTGGTCGGTGGATAAGGCGCGGAAGCGGAGTACGCGTTTACCAGCCGGCACTTTCAGCGTTTGTGAAGTCACACCGCGTACTCCATTGAATAGCACCAGTTTTTTCTGCGCGGCGCCGTGCAGAGGCAGCGTGAGAGCGAGTTTGTCATCGACCCACACGTATAAGGTCGCATCCTTGAACTGATGCTGCACGGCTAACTCCAAATTGGACAGCGGAACAACGATCTGCTTGGCCGGATTTGGGGCGGATTTCGGGCCCGACTTCGCAGCAATCCTGCGCATCGGCGGCACTCTGGACGGAGCGGTCGCCACAGACACAGCCTGCGCGTCTTGTTTCTGTTCCTGAGCCTTGACCGCGGAGGGGTCCACGCTCGCGGTTGCAACCGTACTCGGCGCTGCGCCCGAAGCGCCCAGGTCAATCTTCGGGAGGTTCACAAAGAGCCTTGCCTGACCGGCCACAATGACGAGCAGGATCAGGGCGAGGGCGCCGAGGATAAGATCGCGGATTCTAGCCTGCGAGAAGAAACGCTGGACGGCTCCCCCCGCGACAGCAACTTCTTCCGCAGGTCGCATGGCAGTGATGTGTCCCGTTAACGCAGAGCGTGTTGCGGTGGTGGTGTTGAGCAGGCGCGACGTGGTGGTCGGCGCCGACTTGAAACTCTGCTGCAAGATCCGCAGGTCATCGGCGAAATCCGATCCGCGTTGGTAGCGTTCGTTAGGATCCTTCGCCATCGCGCGCGAAATAACGGCGTCCAGTTGCGGCGGCAGAGTCATGTCCAGGGCGCTGGCGGCAATCGGCTCGCGGTTTGCGACCTTGAAGCAGACAGTAGTGGCGCTGTTGCCCTGGAACGGAGAGTGCCCGGTCACCATCGCGTAAAGGATGACCCCGAGCGAGAACAGGTCCGAGCGGCCGTCGATGCCTTCGCCGCTCAGCTGTTCCGGAGCCATGTAGGCGGGGGTACCCAGGACTCGGCCGGGAATGGTGAAATGTGCCAGATTGAGTTTGGCGATTCCGAAGTCGGCGATCTTTGCGTGCCCCTCCTGCGTGATCAGAATGTTGGCCGGCTTGATGTCACGATGAATCACGCCTTGCGCGTGGGCATAGTCGAGCGCGTCCGCGACTTCCTCGGCCAGCTTCAGCGCCCTTTCCAAGGGCAATTTTTTTTCGCGGGAAAGAATGCGGTTCAGCGACTCTCCCTGCACGAACTCGAGAACGATATAGGGATCGTGATTATCAGGGTTCTCGCCGACATCGAAGACGGCAACGATTCCGGAATGATGCAGGCGTCCGGCGGCCTGGGCTTCATTCATGAAGCGCAGGCGGAACTCCTTTTCCTCGTCCGGCTCCTGACCCCAAAGAGATATGGTTTTCAGCGCGACCAGACGGTCGATTTGCGGGTCGCGGGCCTTGTAGACCACGCCCATGGCGCCGCGGCCGAGTTCAGAGAGAATCTCGTATCGGCCAAACTGCTTGACCTCGGGCTTTTCCATGGACCGTCCTAAATGCGCAAGCTCCTGCCACGGATCGCTGGGGAGGGGTTCGTACTATGGTAGCGTTTCGAAAGCCATGATCCCGCGGGAACTTCGAGTGGGCTCATTACCGCGGTAACTGATCGTTACCAACTTAGCCGTCAGCTGTCAGCCGTCAGCTCTCAACCCTTAAGCGACAGCCTGGCGAATCTATCCTGTTTCCGCAACTAAGTGCTGATCCGCCTCGTGATAAGGATCGGCTTGCAGACAAGCATCCCAAAGCTGTGAGCTGAAAGCTGATGGCTGACAGTTCCCTAGCTTCCCGCCGCGAAGCCGCCCGAGTGGGCGACCGTCATGCGGAGGTACTTGTAGGGATTCACTGGAGTGTCATTGATGCGGACTTCGTAGTGGAGGTGGGGGCCGGTGGAACGTCCGCTCAGGCCGACGTAGCCAATCACGTCTCCGCGCTGGACATGCTGCCCGGTGGTCACGGCAAAGCCCGAGAGGTGTCCGTAGCGGGTGCTGATGCCATTGCCGTGAGTGATGATGATGGTCTTGCCGTAACCGCCCATCGTATCAGTAAGAAGAACGACGCCATCCGCCGGGGCGATGATGGGATGCCCATAGCTGCTGCCGATATCAACTCCGCTGTGGAATGCACCTTCACCGTTGAACGGGTCAATGCGCTCGCCAAAGCTGCCAGTCACCTGGCCTTCCACCGGCCACAGATTCGGGGCGGAATTAGCCTTGATCCAGTCGGCGGTGGTGACGTTGCGCGTCAGTCCCATGGTCAGGCCGACCATCGTCGCGCCGCTCAGTGCCGACATGCGAAGCGCGTGCAACTGATCCAGCGAAGAACTGACCTGTTCGTTCTGAATCTTCTCAGCACTTGCCGTCACCAGGGCAGGCTGGGCTTTCAGGCCATACAAAGCCGAAACTTCACTGGCGATGGAACCCAAGGAAGCGACCTGCAGATCGCGTTCTTTCGCGACCTGTTCCAGGCGTGAATAATTGCTCTTCAGCTGATCTTTTTCGGTCCGCAACTGGTTGAACTGCGAGACCTTTAACAGCATGCGGGTATAAGAGCTGGCAATTCCGGTCAGGCTGAGGAATCCGATCGCGGCGCCGATTACAAAAACGTAGAGATAGTGGACGGGAATGGAAATCTTGCGCAGTTGTCCGTCGTCGCCCCGGGCCACAAAAAGAATGTAGAACCGTTTTTGCAAATCGTTCCTCTAAGTTTTTGAAGCATCAGGTCCGGAATTTCAGGCCTAGTGTTTCATCTAACAGAAACGCCCGTTCGGACTACCTGACTTTCGGGTCGCGTTTCCCATCTTAGGAATGGAAACTCTCTCGCGAACCCTTCCTACCAGAACAGCAGCCAGAACCTCAAACCCTGCAATTTCCGCCAGTGGATGACTAGCAGAACCAATAGCTCCGGCCAAAGGTTTTGTGAATGTCTGGTTAACGGTAACAAAGTAGGTTCTGGCTGTCAACGACGCACAAGGGCACCCTGCGGTTACCGAAGAGCCAGTAATCGGAGGTCACGGGTGCCAGGTTACGAGTGAACCTTGGGTCGGGATAGGGATCAGACAGGCTTCCGCCCCAAGCTTGGACGGAGGCACGGCCGCCCAGGGTACTCGGGTCCCGGAGCCGATCTCGTCGGTCGTTGGCGCCTCTCACGTCGAGGCCGCGAAAGGCTGACCCTGTCGTTTCTGCGTCATTGCATTCGGCAGATTGCAATGCCAAGTTCCATCGGTCGTTTCTTCCTCGGATGACGTTCGTTACGCCAAGGCTTCACTTTGCCGCTGTTCAGCGCGGCCGCGTGTTGTCGCCAGCCAGTTGGCCCAACCCAGGCCGATGGCAATCACAACCGCAAGCACCAACGCGAAACCGGAGAAGAAGAACCCGCTTATCCAGACCAGAAGGAGTTGATAAGCGAACAAGACCCATCCCAATCCACCAATGGCTGCACGGTTCGACGCGCAACGCTGGCTGTGTCTTGATGGATCGTGGCAGTTCCTGTTCGCTCCGCCCCGGCCAAACATCAAGCTAGTTTGAATGCAGCCTTCAAACAAGTTTCCTGCGTTGCTCCGACATGTGTGAGGGAATCGCGACAGAGCTGCACAACCGCGTGGCGGTCTCTGTAGCTCTTCAGTTCGTCTTGCGCTTTCTCTTTTGCATGCCCACCATCATTCCCGATGGCGGGTCCTTCTTGTTCAGCTTCGCGGCCTCGGCAACCAGCTTCTTTACTCCCGGCCTCTTCACATCGGCAACACTCCGCAGCTTGATATGTCGCACGCCCTTCCCCGTTCCCTCCAGCAATTTCTCCGGGTCAGGCAGCGCCGCACCGCGCATGAATGCAAACGTGACATGCTCTTTACCCACCATGAAGCAGCACAGTGGTCCGTTCGAATCGAACGACGGAATCCTCCATGGATTCACGTACTCCTCAACCCCCTTGACTGACGCTCCCATCAGTGCCCGCACCGCCTCCGCTACGCGCTCCAACTTCCCGGCTTTCTCCACGTAGTCATCAATCCATTTCTTCGCTTGTTTCCCCTCGATCGTAGGCATAGGTGTTCCCCCGGGTGAAATGTTAGACGTCGCGCTGGCTACTTTGAAATCGACAAAGGCTGACTCTGCTCCCGCTCGAGCTTTTCTGCCATCGCATTCGGCAAGTTGTGCAGCAGCTCCAGAAACGCCGCGTTGGTCCAGCCGAAGCCGACCACGTTCATGTGATATCCCAGCTTGGCGTGTGCCTCGGATGAGCGCGTCACCACATTGTACTTTTCGACGATCACGCCATCGCGCCGGAAGTTCTCAGCCACCGTCGAGAGAAATTCGTAGGACACGCGATCCGCATCTTTGTTGAACTCATACCGCCGCAGCCCTTCGACCACGATCATCTCGATATTGCCCCAGCCATACGGCAGATCCCACTGCGCGCCGGTATCCTCCGTGCTCATCGCAACGCCGCCAGAATGATCGAACGCCTTCAGGTTCGCCGCCACAGCTTTGGCCTGCTCCGGCGTGGCCAGTCCCGCCCACAGGGGATAAAACGTACTCGCGTACTTGTACTCCGACATGCGCTTGGTGACGAACTCATAGTCGAAGAACATGCCCCGCTCTGCATTCCACAGATATTTCGTGATCAGCGCCTTTCGCTTCTCCGCGCGTTCGCTCCAACTCTTCGCATCGTCGTTGCGCCCCAGCCAGCCGCTGACCTGCTCCAGGTCCTTCTCCATCTTGTAGAGCAGGCTGTTCAGGCATACCGGCGCGTAATGATGTGTAGACGCTCCGAACGCTCCGAAGCGGAAGCTCACGTCGAATCCCGACTCGCGCATCGAGCGGTCGCCCTTGTAGTAATCGCGGCTGAGCTTGAATTCGCGTGCCGGCTCGCATTGGGATGCTGTCATGGTCTTCTGAGCATCACAAACCTGCAGCGTGTACGCCGCGCCGGCTGCCGTGTCAGGCGCCGCTTGCCCATTCTGCACCACGTATTCGTGAGACTGCGCGGGATGAAAGAAGAAATACTCCGCGACCTTGCGATAAAAGCCGCTTTCATCCTTGACAGCCTCGGGCGGCGGACCGTCGCCGAAATCGTAGTAGCGCGACAATCCGGTCTCGCCCGCGAGATGCGGCTCGTGCGTCCACATCTCGTAATCTTTGCTCAGGTCTTTGTACGCCCGCTCCAGCCATGCTTTGTCTTCCTGTGTGGGGACGGAGGCATTCCTCCGTCCCGGCTGATTCCGCATCGCCTCGTACACATCCACGAACATCGAACTCACAAACGGAGGCTGCGAACGCGTCAGATAATAAGTGCGGTTCGCGTTGAGCATTGCGCCGTAGTGCTCAATCTCGAACAGGAAGTTATCGACCATGGCGCGCGCCAGATCCAGGCGCCCCGCCCGCAGCAATCCGCGAATAATAAAGTAGCTGTCCCAGCCGTACATCTCGTTAAAGCGTCCGCCGGGCACTACATACTTATTTGGAAGATAAAGCAGGCCAGGCGGATCAATGTTGCTGGTCGAGATCTGGCCCAAGTGCTCAATCTGCATCGGCAGATGTTCCGCGCGTACGTTGCAATTTCCGGTCAGCGTCTGCACGCTCGCGGGCTCAGTCATCTCTTTCGGCAAATACAGCACCGACTGCCCCGCGATCTTCGGATCGACAATGCTCTTGCACTCGGTCATCGAGCGCGTCAGCGTGTCCCAGCCAGAGGAAATGTAATCGAGAATCGGCTTCAGACCGTGCGCGGAAGTCGCGCCCGCAGCCGCGGCCTGGCCGGCGCCGGAAACGCAACTGCCGCCCAGAGCACAAAGATAGATGATGCATAAAGCCAGCCCTCTCACACGCCGCCGGAATAAGCTCGTCATCGTCATTCTGATGCCGAAAAGAACCAGGCGAGCGCCTGAGCCTTTCCGATGCACAGCTCGCTCGCAAAGTTCACGTTTGATTTATCCTATGGTGTTTTCTCGGCACTGAGGGGGAATCCGTTTGAAACGTTTTCGCACGACCCTACACCTCTGTCTCCTCTCTATATTCTTTCTTTCCATCCCATGCTTCGCGCAGGTCCCTGAAGCGCTCTACAGCGACCTTCACTGGCGCATGGTCGGCCCCTTCCGCGGCGGACGCACCCGCGCCGCCGCCGGCGTCCCCAGCCAGCCCAACGTCTTCTATATAGCGCAGGTCAACGGAGGAGTGTGGAAGTCCGATGACTACGGCCGCACCTGGAATCCCATCTTCGATCATGAGTCCACGCAGTCGATTGGCGCCATTGCCGTGGCCCAGTCTGATCCCAACATCATTTATGTAACCAGCGGCGAAGGCCTGCACCGCCCCGATCTCTCCGTAGGCAACGGCATCTATAAGTCCACTGACGCCGGCAAGACCTGGACGCATCTTCCCGGCCTGCGCGATGGCCAGCAGATTCCCGCCATCGTCGTCGATCCTCGCGATCCCAACAAAGTCATCGCAGCAGTGCTCGGACATCCCTACGGCCCTAGCCAAGAGCGCGGTATCTACCGCTCGACCGACGGCGGCCAAACCTGGCAGAAAGTTATATCCAAAGACGAGAACACTGGCGGCTCCGACGTCGAACTCGATCCCTCCAATCCCGACGTCGTCTACGCCTCGATGTGGGAAGTGCGCGAGGGCCCATGGGAAGATGGCAACGAATTCAACGGCCCGGGCGGCGGGCTCTTCAAGTCGACCGATGGCGGCGCAACGTGGAACCAACTAAAGAAGGGATTGCCCGACGATCTCTCGCAGATTTACGTTGCCGTAGCGCCCAGCGATTCGAAGCGCCTCTACGCCACGCTCGGCACGGCTTCAGGCAAGCTCGGTGTCTATCGCTCCGACGATGCCGGAGAATCCTGGTCGAAGATTACCGACGATCCGCGCCCCTCAGGACGCATCGGCGGAGGCGACCTGCCGATTCCGAAAGTCGATCCGAAGAATCCCGATGTCGTCATCATCGCCAGCACCGTCACCATGAAGTCGACCGATGGCGGCAAGACATGGTTCGGATTCCGCGGCGCTCCCGGCGGCGACGATTATCAGAATCTCTGGATCAATCCCACCAACGGCAACATCATTCTGCTGGTCAGCGACCAGGGCGCGATCGTCACCGTCAACGGCGGCCAGACCTGGAGTTCCTGGTACAACCAGCCCACCGCGCAGTTGTATCACGCGATCGCCGACAATTCCTTTCCGTATCGCGTCTGCGCCGGGCAGCAGGAGAGCGGTTCGGTTTGCATTCGCACGCGCGGCAACGATGGCGCGATCACCTTCCGCGATTGGCATCCCGTTGGCGTGATCGAATACGGATACGTCGCTCCCGATCCGCTCGATCCCGACATGGTGTACGGCGGCGGGCGAACCGAAGTCTCGAAATATCACTGGTCGACTGGGCAGGTGCAGAATGTCACGCCGCTGCCGGTGCGCAATCCGGAGTACCGCGCGAATCGCACCGAGCCGCTGATGTTCTCGCCGGTGGATCCACACATCCTTTATTACGCGACCAATTTCCTGTTCAAGACGACCGACGGCGGAAATTCCTGGCAGACGATCAGTCAAGACCTCACGCGCAAAGATCCTGGCGCGCCCGCGAGTGTCGGCACGCTCATGAACAAAGGCGTGGAGAAGCAGCGCGGAGTCATCTATGCGCTCGCGCCGTCATTCAAAGACGTGAACAATGTTTGGGCGGGCACCGACGATGGGCTGCTTTGGATCACGCGTGACGGCGGCAAGAACTGGAACGACATCACTCCGAAAGAACTCACGCCGTGGAGCAAGGTCACGCAGATTTCCGCGTCGCATTTCGACGAGCAGACCGCCTTCGCCTCCGTCAGCCGATTTCGCATTAATGACATGCATCCGTACATCTATCGCACGCGCGATGGCGGCAAGAGTTGGACGCTGATCACCAGCGGTCTGCCGGAGTTTGGCCCTGTCGATACCGTGCGCGAAGATCC
>Ga0335069_10007786_pt1 | contig 15419 bp, 15 predicted proteins | sample Lox_Sample_11_FD_206714 | JGI IMG/M metagenome (GOLD analysis project Ga0335069, IMG submission 206714) | Soil microbial communities from Loxahatchee National Wildlife Refuge, Florida, United States - Lox_Sample_1.1 | ecosystem: Environmental > Terrestrial > Soil > Wetlands | place: USA... | reverse complement strand
ATGGCTGGCAGACTCAGCGTTTCGAGCTTCGCGATATCCACGGCGGTGTTGCCGGGCGCACGCCCGGCCAGGATGGCGAGCGACGTCTGATCGGCCTCCAGCTGCTGCTGGAGAACCGGAATCTGCGCCTCGAACGTAGCCACCGCCGTGCGTTGCTGCGCGAGATCCAGCGCCGTGGCCGCCCCCTGGTTCATCTGGATCTGGACGAGCTTGAGCACCTGGTTCGCGGCATCGAGATTGGCTTGGGCGATGGCGATGCGTTGCTTCAGGGCCACGGCGTCGAAATAGGTCGAGGCGACCTCGGACTGCACCACCAGGTCGAGCGCATCCTTGTCGAAGACCGAGGCCTTCAGCTTGTCCTTCGACGATTGCAAGCCGGCGGCATTCTTGCCCCAGAGGTCGAGCTCGTAGTTCGCGGACAAGGCAATCTGGCCGCTGCTCTCATTGCGTGTTCGATGATTCTGATTGCTGTCCGTGTTGGACACTGAGCCGGCGGCTTCGACGCTCGGGAACAGCGGTGCGCCGGCGATGCGCGTGTTGGCGCGCGCTTGGTCGATGCGCGCGATGGCAGCGGCAATGTCCTGGTTCGCGGCCAGCGCTTCAGCCATCAGCTTGTCGAGCTCCGGGCTGGCAAAGTGCTTCCACCAGTCGGCGCTGGCGAGAACGGCGGTGCTGTCGCCCGACGCAGTGGCCCAGGTCGGCTGCGTCGGCACATCCGGCCGTTGATAGTCCGGCACGAACGAGCAGCCGGCTAGGCTGCAGGCGACGGCCAGCAACAGGGCGATCGGCGCGCGGCGCCGCGAGTCGGATCTCGGCATGTCGTTATCTACTCCGATGCCAACGCCACGACCGGGTCGAGCCGGGCGGCCTTGCGCGCCGGCAGGTAGCCGAACAGGAGCCCGGTCATGAAAGCGATGGAGAAGGCGAGAGTCGCCGGCCCGGCCGAGATGACCACGGGCATCCCGAATAGCTGGACGATCATGGCGGTGAGGATGCCGAGGACGACACCGGCGACGCCGCCGATGGCGCACACGACCAGCGCCTCCGTGTTGAACTGCAGCAGGATATCGGTCATGCGCGCGCCCGTCGCCATGCGGATGCCGATCTCGCGGGTGCGCTCGGTGACGCTGACCAGCATGATGTTCATCACGCCGATGCCGCCGACGAGAAGCGAGATGGCGGCGACCGACCCGAGCAACAGTGTCAGCGTGCCCTGTGCGTCCTCGGCCGTCTGCAGGATCGAGGCGGTGTTGCGGACCTGGAAGTCGATGGTTCGATGCCGCTGCTGCAAGAGAGAGGTGATGGCGTCCTCGGTCGCGTCGATCTGCGCGGAATCCGCCACCTTGACCGTGATCACGCTGACATAGCGGTTGCCGAACAAGCGGGCGTAACCGGTCGAAAGCGGGACCACCACGACGTCGTCCATGTCGGCGCCGAACGTGTTGGCGCCCTTGGCCTGCAGGAGCCCGATGACCTGGAACGGCACGTTGTGGACGAGGACATACTTCCCGATGGGATTGCTCCCGTCCGGAAACAGGTTCTTGGCGACGGTTTGGCCCAGAACCATGACCGGCGCATAGCCGGTGACGTCGTCCTGGCTGATGAAGGCGCCGGCCGCGACCGGCCAGTCGTGGGCGATCGGGAAGCCGGGCCACACGCCTTGGACGGATGTCTGATCGTCCACGCCGCCGTAGCGGACGGTCAAGCGCGTCGAGCGCTCCGGTACCGCCGCTTCGACGTTTGGCAGCTCCGCAATGGCGGCGGCGTCGGCGTCGACCAGCGTCGCCACGTCGCCGCTCACGCGCACCCCCGGCGCGCCCGGGCGGATCAGCAGCAGGTTCGTCCCCATGGACGCGATCCGCTGGAGGACCTGCTCCTTGCTTCCGTCGCCGATCGCCAGCATCGCCACGACGGAGGCGACGCCGATGACGACGCCGAGCAGCGTCAGTACGGTGCGGAAGAGGTTCACGCGCAGCGAGCGCAGCGCCATCTTCACGGCCTCCGTGACGTCGGGCAGCAGCCGCTTGTGTCCCTTCTGCAAGGCGCCGATCTCGCCCGGTTCCTGCGCCGGCCTGATCAGCTCGCCGCTGTCCTCGACGATGCGCCCGTCGCGGATCTGGATGTGTCGATCGGCATGCGCAGCGACCGCTGCGTCATGGGTAATGAGCACGATCGTGCGGCCGCCCGAATGCAGTTCGCGCAGCAGCGCCAGCAGCTCCTCTCCGCTCTTGCTGTCGAGGGCGCCGGTCGGCTCGTCCGCGAGGATGACCTTGGCATCGTTCATCAGGGCGCGAGCAACCGACACACGCTGTTGCTGGCCGCCCGACAGTTCGCTCGGCTTGTGCTGCGCTCGGTCGCCGAGCCCCAGACGTTGCAGTAGCAGCTGCGCGCGTGTCGTGCGCTCATGCCAGGAGCGGCCGGCATAGATGGCGGGGATCTCGACGTTCTCGGCAGCGGTCGCCGTCGTCAGCAGGTTGTAGCGCTGAAACACGAAGCCGAAGGTGTCGCGCCGGAGTGCCGCAAGCTCATCGGCCGACAGGGTTGCCACATCGCGGCCGCCGACCCGGTAGCTGCCATGGCTCGGACGATCGAGGCAGCCGATGATGTTCATGAGCGTCGACTTGCCGGAGCCTGACTGGCCCATGATGGCGACGAACTCGCCGGCGCGGATCTCAAGCGAGACCGAATCGAGGGCGCGAATCTCCGCGGCCCCATTGCTGTAGACCTTGCTGACTCCGTCGAGCGCCAGCAGTGCCGGCGCCGGCTTTGGTTTGAGTTGGGTCACAGGCGGAACCCGAACAGGCCCCCGGGCCGTCCGCTCCCGCCTCCCTGCCGCGTCGCAGGGCCTCCATCGGTCGTGCCGACGATCACATTGTCACCGACCGCGAGACCGGAGACGACCTGCGCCGATGTCCGGTCGGAAAGCCCGATTTTCACGGCGCGCCGGCGTGGGCCCTCCGCCGTCAGCACGCGCACCTCGTACTCGTCGGTCGTGCCGGCGCGCGGCTGGCCGAGCGCGACGACCGGCACGAGGGGCACGTTCTTGGCCCCACCGAGGACGAAGAACACCTGCGCCGTCATGCTGGTCATCAGCACGCCATCGCCGTTCTTCACGTCGATCAGCACGTTGTAGAGCACGACGTCGTTGACGGTCTGCGGGGTGGGTTGGATTTGCTGCACGGTGCCCTGCCAGCGGCGCTCGGGCAGGCCGAGCGTGGTGAAATAGGCCGACATGTTCGGCGTGATCTTCACCACGTCCGCCTCGGCCACCTGGGCCCACACCGTCATGGTGTCGAGGTCGGCGATGCGCAGGATGATCGGCGCCGTCTGGTTGGCGTTCAGGGTCTGGCCCTCGAGGGCCGTCTGCGACACCACCGTCCCGCTCATCGGCGCATAGATCTTGGTGTAGCCCAGATTGGCGATGTCGCCGTCGAGGGTGGCCTGCGCTCCGTCGATCTGCGCCTTCAGCGCGTCGGCCTTCGCTTCGGCGGCCGCCACCTGGGCCTGGCTCGTCTGCAGCGTGTCCTCGCTGACGATCTTGGCCTTGAACAGGTTCTGATTTCGCGTCAGTTGCTGCCGGGCGAGCACGAGGTTGGCCTCCTGCTCGTCATACTGGGCCCGGAGGTTCTCGAGATTCGCCTTGTCGGTGCGGGTCCGCGTCTCCAGCACCGTGGGATCGATCTCGGCGAGCAGGTCGCCCTGCCTCACGCGGTCGCCGATGGCGACATGCACCTTCTTCAACTGCCCGGACACCTGGGCGCCGACGTCGACATAGTCCTTCGGCTGCAGGGCGCCGAGGGCGGTCACCGTCTTCTCGATGTCACCGGTGGTGACGGGTGCGGTCTTGAAGCTCGGCGTCCGCTCTGGGCCGACCTGGCGGTAGGCAAAAGCGCCCCCGCCAGCGACCAGGACCACGGCCAGAGCCGCCCACAGCAGGCGCCGCCGCGGCCGGGGCGCCGGCGGCGATGGGGCAGCGGCGATGTCGATCAGCGTTTTCGTGGTCATTAGGGATAACCGGTGTGGGATATGGGCGATTTGCTTGATTTTAACGTCGCCCCTGGGCCGTTCCGTCGCACCCCCCGCCGCCCGGCGCGAGGAGCGGGGGTGCGACGGAATGGGCCTTCCCCCCCGTTGGAATAGGCATCGGACAAACGCGGCGCAGGCGCTGCCGCCAGGCTGGAAAAGGATTCCCATCATGTTGACACGGCGTTACCTGAAATATCTTCCCATGGCCGTTGCGGCGGCCGGCATTGCGGTGCTCCTCGCGGGCACCAGCGTTGCCAACGACGCTCCGGCGGGGCCGGGATCGGATGGCGGCGGGCACGGCATGTGGGGCCGCTGGCTCTTCGAGCAGATGGACGCCAACCACGACGGCAAGGTGACCCAGGCCGAGATCGCGGCCTTCGAGTCCGCCCGGGCCGCCGAGATCGATACCAACCACGACGGCAAGATCACGGCCGACGAGATTCAGGCCTTCCGCGAGAAGGAGCGTGCGAAGCGCGAGGCGGCCCGGCTCGCCCGCATGGACACCAACGGCGATGGCGTCGTCAGCGTGGAGGAATACGAGGCGGCCCAGACCTGGCGGCTCGCCCACCTCGATCGCAACGGCGACGGCGTGATCGATCGCGACGACATGCATCGCGGCATGGACGGCGGCGGTCCGGGGCCGCACCGCCGTCATCATCCCTGGTCAGATGACGGTTCGCCCGAGTAGAAAGTCGTCGGACCCGCGGGCAGCCATGACCGGGGCGCAGCCATCTCGATCAGGCTGGCGCCCCGGTTGCGCGGCGCGCCCGGGCGGGCAGGACGGCGGAGGAAGATTTGGCGAGCGGCCGGCCGGCCAGCGGACCGGTCGAGGATCCCGATCTCGAACTGGTGCGCCGCGTCGGCGCCGGCGATGGGCCGGCCTGTGCGGCGCTCGTCGATCGCCATCTGGCCAGGATCGTCGGTCTGGCGGGGCGCATGCTCGGCAATCGCGCCGAGGCCGAGGAGGTGGCGCAGGACGTCTTTCTGCGGGTCTGGCAGCAGGCCGGACGCTGGCGCGCCGGCGAGGCTCGTTTCTCGACTTGGCTGCATCGCGTCGCCGTAAACCTCTGCCACGACCGGCTGCGGCGGCGGCGCGAGACGACGCTCGAGGCGGCCGGCGATCCGCCGAGCCCGGACCCGCCGCCCGGCGCTGCGCTGCAGCGCGCCGCGGTCGTGGCGCGGGTCGAGGCGGCCCTGCAGCAGTTGCCGGAGCGGCAGCGCACGGCCATCCTGCTCAGCCACTATCAGGAGCTGGGCAATATCGAGGCGGCCGCGGTCCTCGGCGTGAGCGTCGAAGCGCTGGAGTCGCTTCTGGCGCGGGGTCGGCGGCGGTTGAAGGAGCTTCTCGCGGGTGAGGTGGGGGACCTGATGGGAGAATGGCGATGACGGAGATGAATCTGCAGCGGTTCGCCGCGATCATCGAGAGCTATGGCGCCGAGGCCCGGCGCTGGCCGGCGTCCGAACGCACGGCGGCCGAGGCGTTGCTGCGCGATTCCCTGGCGGCGCGGGCGATGCTGGCCGAGGCCACGGCCATGGATCGGCTGCTCGATGCCGTGCCGGCGCTCGCGTCGACACCCGACTTGCGCGCCAGCGTGCTGGCGCAGGCGCCGCGCAAGTCGCAAATCTCGCTGACCGCGCGTCTGGCCGCGGCATGGCAGGAGCTGCTCGGCGAGCTCGGCGGCTGGCGCATTGCCGGAACGGCGCTGGCTGCGTCGCTCGTGCTGGGTGTCCTGACCGGCGGCTTCGTCTCCGCCCAATCGAGCGTCGAGACCTCGCCCGACCTGTTGCAGGTGGCGCTGCTGGACGACACCGCGGCGGAGTATTGAGTCGTGATCGGCAGTCTGTCGCGGCCGCTGCGCATCCTCGTCGTCGTCTCGCTCGCGCTCAATGTCTTCCTGATCGCGGCGGCCGCGGTCGACGTCGTCGGCGACGGCAAGTGGCTGGGGGGCGGTCGGCCGCCGCGCATCATGGGTCTACCGAGCCCGCGCGAGCTGCGCGCGGTCCTGCCGGACAAGGACGAGGCGATTCTCGACCAGGTCCTGCAGGGGAGCCGGCCCAAATTCCACGAGCGCATGGATAGATTGTACGACGCCCGCCAGGCCGTGGCGGATGCCATCAAGGCGGATCCGTTCGATCCCGCCAAGCTTGCGGCCGCATTCGGCACCCTGCGCGACCAGGATGCGGCGCTCGCCGCCGGGGCTCAGGACATGCTCGTCGACTTCATCTCCAAGCTCGACGCCGATGGTCGGGCCAAGGTGGCCGAGCTTCTCTCGCGCCCCCCGAAGCGCCGCGACTAACTCAGCGCGGCACCGCCGCGGTCTGCACGTATCGGCGGAACTTGGCGAGGTCGTCGCTGCTGAGGGCGACGGGCACCGCGAGCTTGCCGTGCAGGGGGTCGATCGGCCGGCCGTCGACGAGGATCTCGTAGTAGAGATGCGGGCCCGTAGCGAGGCCGGTCGTGCCGACATAGGCGATGACTTGGCCCTTACCGAGTTTCGTGCCGCGCCCGATGCCGGCGGCGAACTTCTGCAGATGGGAGTAGGTCGTCTCCAGCTGGGCGCCGTGGCGCACGCGGATGTAGAGGCCGTTGCCGCCGTGCCAGCCGATGTCCTCGACGATGCCGTCGGCGGCGACGTGCACCGGCGTGCCGCGCGGCGCCGCATAGTCGACGCCGTTGTGGAACCTCCAGCCGCCGAGAATCGGATGCACGCGCCAGCCGAAGCCGGAGGTGACGCGGGCGCCGACCACGGGATCGGCGAGCGACAGCTCGGCCGCGCCGCGCCCCTTGTCGGTCAGGAAGGCGACCATGGAGTCGGCGAGGGCATAGCGATAGACCTGATGCTGCTTCTGCCCATCGTCGAGCGCCGCGAAGCGCAGCACGGCGCCGGATTTGTCCTGCGCCGAGCGCCCGAAGGTCTCGTACACGATCGTGAGCTTGGCCCCGGCCGCGGGGTGGTCGGGGAAATCGGGGTCGAAGATGGCGGCCTTGACCACCTCGTCGGCGACGGCGGCGGGGACCTGGGATTCGGCCATGGATTTCTGCAGGCCGGCCGTCACGGCGATGGTTTCCTCATGCACGTCGAGAGTGCCCGTCGGCGCCGCCGCGTCGCTTGTGAACCGCCCATCCTCGCCGCGCACGACCGTGAGGTCCACGCCGGGTTTCGGGTCGATATGCACGGCCAGGAGCGGCCGGTGCCGGTCCTGGGTCGGCGGCCCGAGAGAGAGCGTGATCGCCTGACCGGCCCGCAGGTGATGCAAATCGTAGATGTCGTCGATGGCGCGCGCCGCGGCCAGGGCATCGCGCGGCGAGACGCCGCTCTCGACCACGGCACTGTGAAAGCTGGCGCCCGGTTTGAGGACCACGGTCACCGTCGACAGGGAATGGCGCGCGGAATTCTCGGCGCGCAGTTGCGACACGTCGCTGGTCGTCGGGGGCACGCTGCCGTCGGCCCCGGCAGCGACCGGTAACAGGGTCAGGCTGGAAATGAAGACAGCGGATAGAATTGAAAAGCGGATGGATGGATGACGCCGGTTCCCCCGACGGCGCGTCTGCGGCATTGGCCTCCCCCTCTGACGTTGCAGCCTATGGTACGAAGATCAACTGTGGTCCTCGCTCTCCCTGAAGTTGAGCGCCGGATTCGGCATCGCCCGCGACCGTCGCGGCGCCCGTGCTCCAGCGCTGTATTTGGATTTACTCGATGGTGCGGGAAGCGGTGATCGAGCAGCCGCAGATCGGGCACACCGCTGTTTCGTAGATGGTCGTCCCCTTGGTCCCGTTCATGGCCGCCAGTTGCGTCTGCAGCTTGGCGAGAATATCCGCATGGCCCTGCGCGGCGGCGCTGCAGCGGTTGGCGAAGGCAATGCCGGCGGCGCTGGTGGGATCCATCTCGACCACCGTGAAGGCCCGCGCCGGCTTCGGCTGGCTGGCCGTGGCAGCAACAGCACCGGCCATTCCGCATGTCGCGAGAAGAAAGCCGCGTCGTCCGAGTTGTCTGCTCATGCCGTCCTCCCCGCGCGTCGGTTGGCCTCGCGGCCGCGTGATTCGACAGGGGCAGCGTTAAGCCTGCCTCATCGGGCTGTCAAGCAAGGGCCCGCCTGTGACAGAACGCCGCGGCGCAAGTCCGCTATTCGTCGAACGGCCATTTCGGTCGCTGAACCTTGCGAAACGGCAGTCGCCTGAGGTCGCGTTCGAGGGCGCCGGGTCCGCCGACATAGATCAGGTCCGCCGCGAACGGCGCGAAGCCGGCATGGAAGTGCTGCGTCGATTTCACCACGATGATTCGCTTCGTGCGCGGATCGATGCCGACATTGGTGAAGAGCTCCGGCCCGAAGGCCTGGGTGCGCAGCGTGTTCAGCACGATGGCGACGCCGTCGGCGGAGACGGCGACGCAATCGCCCAGCGGCTCGTGCGAGGTCCCGTAGGACTGCATGGCCGCACGACAGATGCCGCCGACGGTCACGCGCAGGTCGATCGGCTGGCCCGAGGCCAGCCCCATCTTGCCGCCGATGCGCAGATCGAGCACGGCGCCGGTGCCGGCATCCATGGCGACTCCGGCGGCGATCGGATCCCACAGCGGACCGATGGCGACGTCGCGCAAGCCGCGTTCGAGCACGGCCTGCAGAAGGAAGGTGGAATCGCTGGGCGCGCCACCGCCGGCATTGTCGGCCGTGTCGGCGATGACGATGGGTGTTGCGTTCGCCTGCGCCGCCTGCTGCAGCGCCGCTGCGATCGTCACCGGCTGCTTCTGTCCCTTGCCGCGCATGGCGAACAGCCGGTCGCCGAACTCGGCCGCGAGTCGCGCGCCGAGCTCCGCCCGGTCGTCCGTGACCACGAGCATCTTCGTCCCCATATCCGCCGCGTCGCCCCAGGGAAAGCCGTGCGCCGCCGACAGCGAGAGCACGCCGTCGCGCCCCTCGCGCGCCTGCATGTCGGCGACGAAGTTCTGCATCGGTTCCATGGTCGTATGGAACAGGTCGATCATGCGGCAGTCATGCAGAGCGATGTGCGGCCTGATCTCGCGCCGCGCCGTGCGCGCGAGCAGGCCGATCAGCTCCTGCGCCCGTTCGGCGAAATCGATATGCGGATATTCCTTGAACAGCACGATGACGTCGGCATTGTCCACCATCGCCCGGGTGACGTGGCAGTGGAGGTCGAGCAGGCAGCCCACCGCGACGTCTGGCCCGACGATCGCCCGCGTGCGCGCCAGGAGGTCGCCCTCGCAGTCGTCATAACCCTCGGCGATCATGGCGCCGTGCAGCGAATAGGCTACGACGTCGACGGGGAGGGCCGCCTTGAGCGTCGCCAGCAGTTCCTCGCGCAGGGCCTCGTAGACATGGCGAAGCGTCGGTCCCGCCGGCATGGCAAAGGAGGTCGGCCCGAGGATCGCGGTCGCGCCGTTGCGCGCCGCATATACTTGCGCCGCCCACGGCACCGCCGTCGCTTCCTGCGGCTCGCTGAAGTCGTGCCCGGCCGGCAGGCGCAGATACTCCTCGAATCCGCGCATGCCCGTCGGCAGCGGCGAAAAGCTGTTGGTTTCCGTCCCCAGGCCACCGGCGAAAATACGCAAGCGATCCCCTCCATGCTGCAAACGTGGCATCATGGCGGCCAAGCTGGGCGATGCCAAGATGCGCGGACGGCCGCTCGGTCGGTTCCAGCGGCGGTTCTCCGCCGCCTTCTTCCCGCCCCGAATCAGGGTGTAATCTCCGGCCATGACCCGCCAGCTCTTCGGCACCGATGGCATCCGCGGCACGGCCAATGTCGAGCCGATCACCGCCGACATGGCGCTCAAGGTGGCGCTCGCCGCCGGTGCCCAGTTCACCCGCGGTGACCATCGCCACCGCGTCGTCATCGGCAAGGACACGCGCCTGTCCTGCTACATGCTGGAATACGCCATGACCTCCGGCTTCCTCGCGGCCGGCATGGACGTCTTGCTCACCGGACCGCTGCCGACGCCGGCCATTGCCATGCTCACGCGAGCCATGCGCGCCGATCTCGGCGTCATGATCTCGGCCTCGCACAATCCCTTTGACGATAACGGCGTCAAGCTGTTCGGACCCGATGGCTACAAGCTCTCCGACCAGATCGAGGCGGCGATCGAAGCGCGCATGGCCGCTGGCAATGGCTCGCCGCTGCCGACCGGCAATCGCCTCGGCCGCGCCAAGCGCATCGACGATGCGCCCGGCCGCTACATGGAGTTCGTCAAGAACAGCTTCCCCAAGGGCCTCAGTCTCGGCGGCCTCAAGATCGTGGTCGATTGCGCCAACGGCGCCGCCTACAAGGTCGCGCCGACCGTGCTGTGGGAGCTCGGCGCCGAGGTGGTGCCGGTGGCCGTCGAGCCCGACGGCACCAACATCAATCGCGACTGCGGCGCCGTATCGACGGGGCTCATGCGCGAACAGATCGCCGTCCACGGCGCCGACCTCGGCCTTGCCCTCGATGGCGACGCGGACCGCCTGATCGTGGCCGACGAGACCGGCACGGTCATCGACGGCGACCAGCTGATGGCGCTGGTGGCGCGTTCGTGGGCCGAGGCCGGTCGGCTCGCCAAGGCCGGCGTCGTCGCCACGGTGATGTCGAACCTCGGCCTCGAGCGCTTCCTTGGCTCCCTCGATATCGCGCTCGTGCGCACGCCCGTCGGCGACCGCTATGTGGTCGAGCGCATGCGCGCCGACGGCTACAATGTCGGCGGCGAGCAGTCGGGCCATATCATCCTGAGCGACTATGCCACCACCGGCGACGGCCTGATTGCCGCGCTCCAGCTCCTCGCCGTGCTCGTGCAGTCGGGCCGGCGGCTCTCCGAGGCCGGCCGCGTCTTCACGCCTTTCCCGCAGCGCTTGGTCTCGCTGCGCTTCCATGGCGGCCAGCCGCTCGACGACGCCAAGGTGAAGGCGGCGATCCGCGACGGCGAGTCCTCGCTGGGTCGGTCCGGCCGCCTGGTCGTCCGCAAGTCCGGCACCGAGCCTGTGATCCGTGTGATGGCCGAAGGCGAAGACGAGAAGCTCATCGGTCGCGTCATCGACGACATCTCCGCCGCCATCCGCCGCGTCGCCGGCTGACCGTCCCATTGGCATTGTAGGGGCGACCGGCAGGTCGCCCGTCTGCCCGTTGCCTCCAGTCGAGGGCAACCTGCCGGTCGCCCCGACGCGGGCGGCGTCGCTCAGATGTAAAGAGACGGCGGCCCGCCATCGGCGTATGATTTCACTTACGGCGGGTCGCGGCATTGGCGTGACCGGCGGCCGGGTCGGGCGTCGAGCCACGGATGGCCCGCGACCCCTCGAACCACGGTTCGGGAGGTGCGAACATGGCTACAGGAACCCCAATCCGAAATCCCATCGAGTACGGATGGGCGACGCTCAAGCGTGCGAACCTTGCGGTCGGATCGGCGAGTCATTCCTTGCAGCGCAGCGAGGAGGCCCGCGGATCGGCGCTGCCGTCGGTGCACCGCATCGGAGCCGTTGACCTGCGGGAGGCGCTGACCCGCGGCCTCGAGGATTTCGCGGCGTACCGGACGGACGTCGTCTTCCTCTGCGTGATCTATCCCGTCGTCGGACTCGTGCTGGCGCGGCTGGCATTTGGCTACGACATGCTGCCGCTGCTGTTCCCGCTCGCCTCCGGCTTCGCGCTCGTCGGGCCGGTCGCGGCGGTCGGCCTCTATGAGATGAGCCGCCGGCGCGAGCAGGGCGTCGCCATCACCTGGGCGGATGCGTTCGGCGTCGTCCGTGCCCCGGCGCTTGGGGCGATCCTGGTGCTGGGCCTGCTGCTGCTGGTGATCTTCGGGCTCTGGCTGCTCGTCGCCGCGATGCTCTACGACGTCACGGTGGGGCCGCAGCCGCCGGCCTCCCTCGGATCGTTCGCACGCGACATGTTCACGACCGGCGCCGGCTGGGCCATGATCGTGATCGGCATCGGCGTCGGCTTTCTCTTCGCCGTCCTGGTGCTGACGATCAGCGTCGTGTCGTTTCCGCTGCTGCTCGATCGCGACGTGGGACTGAGGGCAGCGGTGTGGACGTCGATCCGCGCCGTCGCCGCGAACCCCGGTCCGATGGCGATCTGGGGAATGATCGTCGCTGGCGGACTCGTGATCGGCTCGCTACCGGTGTTCCTGGGGCTCATCGTCGTGATGCCGGTGCTCGGCCACGCCACTTGGCATCTCTATCGCCGGGTGGTGGAGCCCTGACGGCCTCGACGGACGCCGTGCCGGCAGGACTCAGACGATGCCCGTCTGATACTCCGGCGCGCCGCGGGCGAGGTCGGTGATCGTGCCGAGGGCGCGGCGGAGCTCGTCGCGGTCGCGGGCGGCGGAATGACAGATGCGCACCGCCCGCGTCGGGCGGGCACCGTTGACGGCAAAGACTTCCGCTGGCGTGATCACGATCCCGCGCTGGCGCACCTCGGCGGTGAAATGGGCCGGCGCCCAATGCGGCGGAAGCGTCAGCCAGCCATGCAGTGCTGCCGGATGCGCGGAATAGGGGAACTCGCGCAGCATGTCGCGCGCGATGCCCTGGCGGGCGATGGCTTCGTTCCGATATTGCGCGGCAAGCCGATCGCCGGTGCCGTCGGCGATCCATTGCGCGGCGAGCTCTGCCATCGGCGGTGAGGCCATGATGGTCGTCGCGCGTACGGCGGTGCTGACGCGCTGCAGATGGGCCGGCGGCACCACGGCGTAGCCGACGCGCAGGCCCGGCGCCATCGCCTTCGACAGGCTGGCAAGGTAGAAGCCGAGCTCCGGTACCTCGCTCACCAGCGGCGGCGGCCCCTCCTTGATGAGGAAGCCGTAGATGTCGTCCTCGACGACGGGAATGCCGTAGCGTCGCGCGATCGCGGCGATCGCGCGGCGCCGCTCGGCCGGCATGTGGGCGCCGGTCGGATTTTGCAGCCGCGGCATGCAGAAGAGGGCGCGCGCGCGACCGCTGCGGCAGGCTTTCTCGAAGGCGTCCGGCAGTATGCCGTCGCCGTCCATCTCTACCCCGGCCAGTTCGAAGCGGAAGAGCTCCGCGATGGCCTTGATGCCCGGATAGGTGAAGGCTTCCGTCAGCACGATGTCGCCTGGGCCGGCGAGGGCGCCCAGCACCGTCGCCATGCCATGCTGGCCACCGGCGGTGACGACGATCTGTTCAGGGGAAACCTCGAGCCCGTGCCGTTTCACCCAGGCGGCGCCGGCGGCGCGATGGGTGTCGCGTCCGCGGTTCTGCTGGTATTCGAGCACGCGGCCGATGCCGGGACGCAGGGCCATCGCCTGCAACGAGGCCGCCACGACCGCATCGGCATCGGTGCTGACCGGATAGTTCATGCTGAGGTCGATGAGGCCGTCGCTGCGAGGCTCCGGTAGGTATGAATTCCCAGGATGGATGCCGCGCACATAGGTGCCGCGGCCGACCTCGCCTTTGATCAGGCCGCGCCGTTCGGCCTCGGCATAGGCGCGGGTCACGGTGCCCACGGTGACGCCGAGGCGATAAGCCAGATCGCGGTGGGTGGGGAGCCGGTCGCCGTCGCGGAGCCGTCCGCCGCGCAGGTCGGTGGCAAGGGCATCGACGATCGCGAGATAGCGGGGGCCAGGGATTTGGGTGAGGTCGGGTTGCCAAATTGTCATGGTGACAATGTTTCGCTTGTCATGGAAACAATGTCAAGACAATATTCACATTGTCACTGCATTGTGCGCTAATATGCCGAACAAATGGAGGATTGTATGCATACAATTGTGGGAGCGGGCCGGCCGGCGGGAGGTGAGGCCGCCGGCGGGTTCGAGTCAGCCATGAGCGGGCTGGGCACTGCCTGGCGCATGCTCCTGAATTGGTCGGCGCGGTCGCGGCAGCGCCATGCGCTCGCCGCCCTCGACGACGCGATGCTGAAGGACATCGGCCTTTCCCGTGCCGACATCGAATTCGAAGCGGCGAAGCCGTTCTGGCGCGAGTAGGCCCAGCGCACCGAGACGAACGAGACATTCGAGAGGTCAGCCATGGAACTTCCGCTCTATCAGGTCGATGCCTTCGCCAGCCGCCTGTTCGCCGGCAATCCGGCCGCCGTCTGCCCGCTGTCGCAATGGCTGCCGGACGCGACCATGCAGGCCATAGGCGCCGAGAACAACCTGTCGGAGACGGCATTCTTCGTGCCGCGCAACGGCACCAACGGGGACTACGACCTTCGCTGGTTCACGCCGACGATCGAGATCGATCTGTGCGGTCACGCCACGCTGGCTTCCGGATTTGTCGTCATGACTCGCTTGGCGCCGCAACGCAACGAGGTGCGCTTCCACACCAAGAGCGGCGCGCTTGTCGTGACGCGCCACGGCGATCGCTTTGCGCTCGAGCTGCCGGCGCAGCCGCCGGCGCCCGCGACCATGCCCGCGCGGGCGATCGAGGCACTCGGCCGCAGGCCGGCGCAGGTGCTGGCGGCGACGAAATACCTGGCCGTCTACGACAGCGAGGCTGACGTCGCCGCGCTGCAGCCTGACCTGGTCGTGCTCAAGGACATCGACCGCGATGGCGTCATCGTCACCGCGCCGGGCCGCGACTGCGATTTCGTCTCGCGCTATTTCGCGCCCCACGCCGGCGTCCCCGAGGATCCTGTCACGGGCTCGGCCCATAGCACCCTCGTGCCCTACTGGGCCAAGCGTCTGGGCAAGAAAATACTGCAGGCGCGCCAGATCTCCGAGCGCGGCGGCGATCTCGCCTGCGAGGATCGCGGCGAGCGTGTCAGCCTCTCCGGCAACGCCGTGCTCTACCTCGAGGGACGCATCCATGTCTGATCTCGCGCTTGCGACGGCCGTGCGCATCCAGCCCGCCGAGGGCGCGGATATCGCCGTCGTGCATGCGCTCTTCCTCGAATACGCCCGCTCGCTCGACGTCAGCCTGTCCTTCCAGGGATTCGACCGCGAGCTGGCCACGCTGCCCGGCGCCTATGCGCCGCCGCATGGTCGCCTGCTGCTGGCCCGCCAAGGGGCCGAGGTTGCCGGCTGCGTCGCCTTGCGGCCGCTCGAAGCGGATCGCTGCGAGATGAAGCGGCTTTATCTCCGGCCCCCATTCCGAGGGCAGGGCATTGGCCGCGATCTCGCCGAAGCCACCATCGCCGAGGCACGCGCCATCGGCTACCGCAGCATCTGCCTCGACACGCTGGCGTCCATGGACGCCGCCCGGGCGATGTATGCGTCGCTCGGTTTTCGCGCCATTCCTGCTTACTACGACAACCCGCTCCCAGGCGTGCTCTACGCCGCGCTCGACCTGACGCGGTGACGCGCAAGAAGCGGACACAAGCTGCGGATATCGCTGTCGCCTCGCTCCCTTTAGCTTCCGGTCCCAACACGAACCCAAAGCGGAGATGCACCATGGCCACGATCTTCCCGACCGTGACATACAGGCCCAAGCTGCGGCCTTCGTCCCTCCTTGCGGCGGCTGGG
>Ga0335069_10007785_pt1 | contig 15419 bp, 8 predicted proteins | sample Lox_Sample_11_FD_206714 | JGI IMG/M metagenome (GOLD analysis project Ga0335069, IMG submission 206714) | Soil microbial communities from Loxahatchee National Wildlife Refuge, Florida, United States - Lox_Sample_1.1 | ecosystem: Environmental > Terrestrial > Soil > Wetlands | place: USA: Florida... | reverse complement strand
ACAAATATGCCGATCGAGTGCAGATGACCGCGGTCGCCCAGACGGTCAATGTGCTGCAGGCGATGATCCTGACCGACGGCCCGAAGATGCTGCTGACGCCCACCTATCACGTCTATCACATGTACAAGCCGTTCCAGGACGCCACGTCGTTGCCGGTCGCGCTGAAGACGGGTTCCTACAAATACGGCAAATGGAGCGTGCCGCAGGTGAGCGCGTCGGCCGCGCGGACGAAGGACGGATCGATCGTCATCGGCTTGGCCAATCTCGACCCGCACAAGGCCGCGCCGGTAACGGCGGTGATCGCCGGCGCCCATCCGGGCTCGGTGAAGGGCGAAGTGCTCACCGCCGATGCGATGGACGCCCACAACACCTTCGATGCCCCGGACCTCGTGCATCCCGTGGCCTTCGACGGGGCCTCGATCAAGGGCGGCAGGCTCACCGTCAAATTACCGCCAATGTCGGTGGTGGTGCTGAGGGTGGAGTAGCTACAGGCTCCGCCTCGCCCCCTTTGGGGGAGAGGCCGATGAGCGCCGCTGCGCTCATCGGGTGAGGGGGCGTTGACCAAAGGAAACACGGCGACCCGCCGACTCGTCGGCCGTAGCTGAAAGCGAAGGCGGAAGCGCGAAGGCCGAAGCATTTGCTTTCTGCCCCCGCTTGCGGGGTGGATCGCCGCGCTGCGGCGAGCCGAAGGGGGCGGCGAGCAGTTGCGAGTCGTAACAGCGGGGCCCTTCCAGGCCCCGTTTTTTTCGTGCGGCACACGTTCTGCGCCCCGCAGCGTTTCTGCCCCCGCAAAGTGGGGGAAGTGCCGAGCGAAGCGAGGCGAAGGGGTAACGTACAGGTGGCTTTGAAATACCGCTCCTGGGAAATTCCGCTCCTGGAGCACGTGTCGCCGCATGGCGCGCAAGGGTTCGCTTCGGCGGCGTGATGGGTGGTAGCAGGCGCGCCTTCCGCGCCGCGCCCGTCTCGCGCACCTGCAATTCCTCCTTATCCGCGCCGCGTGGAAAAGACTTCGTCCATCCAAATTTAATGCCCCGAAAATCTTGAAACGCTTTTCTCTCGCCCCCATGTCACGCGCGTGGCATCCGCCGTGGTGCTTTTCCCCCAAACCCCAAGGAGAGACGAAAGGCAGCCGACGGGCCGCCGACAAGACAACCATCCGGAAGAACGCGAGACATCCTGGGTCAGAGTGCGCCCCTCGCGCGCACGACGATGGAAAGGCCGGCTAAGGTGCCCGCCGCTCCGCTGAAGGCTTGGCTGCCCAAGGGCATGCCGATTTGCTCCGCCGCTGCCGCGAGGCGACGCGCGTAAGGCGAAAGCGAAGGCGGGCCGGTTCGCAGGAAACCTTTCTGAAAAGCCCGGCAAAAAAGTGTCGATGGCGCCGGTTGCCTGCTTGCGTGCGCGCACGCGAGGGCGACGTGCCTGCCGTAGCACTCCCGCAGGCGGTTTCGCGGCAACGCGAGGCCGCCGCGGTTGATTTTGGGCGGCGGGGGCTGCCAGGACCGGGCTTGAAACGCAAGGCGAAAATCGCGGCGCTCCAACGGATTAGTGTCGATTTTGCAGGGTTGAATTCGACTTTTCGCTTGCCGATGAGTCCTGCGGCCCGAACGCGGAGGCCACACTGCGGTCACCCCAACAAAAAAAGAGCGGCGGAGTGCCGCCGCTCTTCGAAGATCTTCTCGATGGAGAGGTTATTTCGTGGTCGAGAAGATGAAGTCCGTGCGCGAATGGAACGTCTTGCCCGGCCGCAGGATGGTGTTCGGGAACGCGGGCTTGTTGGGCGAATCCGGGAAGTGCTGGGTCTCGAGCGTCAGCCCGGTGCGGTACTTGTAGACGGTTCCCGTTCCCGCCGGCTTTCCGTCCATGAAGTTGCCGGTATAGAACTGGATGCCGGGCTCGGTCGTGTTCACGGTGAGCTTGCGCCCCGTCGCGGCATCGGTGACCACGGCCGCCAGACTCATCGCGCCCGCCTTCGGCTTCACCAGCACCCAGTTGTCGTCGAAGCCCTTGGCGAATTTCACCTGCTCGTCGTTGTCGTTGATGTGCAGGCCGATCACGGTGGGCTTGCGGAAGTCGAACGGCGTGCCCTTCACCGGCTTGAGCTCGCCGGTCGGGATCAGGGTCGCGTCTACCGGCGTGAACTTGTCGGCGTTGATCATCATCTTCTCGTCGAGAATCGTCTTGTCGAAATCGCCGGAGAGATTGAAATAGCTGTGGTTGGTCAGGTTGATCGGCGTCGGCTTGGTCGTCACCGCGTCGTAGACGATGCTGAGGTCGTTGTCGTTGCGAAGCTGGTAGCTGACGTGCACCGTCACCTGGCCGGGATAGCCTTCCTCGCCGTCGGCGCTGACATAGGTGAATTTCACGCCGGGCCCGAGCTTGTTCTCGAACGGCTCGGCGGTCCACAGCCGCTTGTCGAAACCCCTGCCGCCGTGCAGGCTGTTGGGGCCGTCGTTCTTGGTGATGTCGTAGGTCTTGCCGTCGAGCACGAACTTGGCGCCGCCGATGCGGTTGGCGAAGCGCCCGATGGTGGCGCCGTAGAACGGCACACCCTTGATGTACGGCTCGGCGGAGTCGAAGCCCAGAACGACGTCCTGGAGCTTGCCGGCGCGGTCGGGGACCTTGAGCGAGGCGAGCGTCGCCCCCCAGGTCATGATCTTGGCTTCCAGGCCGTTCTTGTTGGTCAGCGTATAGACGTCGATCGTCTTGCCGTCGGGCGTCGTTCCGAATACCGCCTTCTGCGGCGCGATTGCATGCGCGCTGGTCGATGCCAGCGCGAGACTGGTCAGGATGCCCAAGAGTCCACCTCGAATGATGCTTGCCGGTTTCATGTCCCGCTCCCTTTGGCCGGTGCCGATGGAGCACCGTGCGGCGGCGGATCATAAATCGGACAAGTGTCAATGCAACGGTGGACACGGGAAATCTCGGCCGGAACCGGGGCTCATCCCACGTCGAACGGCGCGACGGCAAAATGCCGCCCCACCAGGAAGATGTCGGCCACGAGCTTCAAGGGGCGCTTGTCCACGTCCGACCGGCGCTCGCCGATGAGGTAGTCGAACCGGCGGTAGAGCGAGGGATATTCCTCGTCCGGCGACTCCTCGGTCGGCTCCTCGCTGTCGGCGACGAGGCTGGTGCCGGACGCGTGCAGGCGCGCCGTGCCGCGATCGGTGATGAGTTCGATATCCCAGACTGTGGGGCCTTCGTGACGGAAATCGAACTCCGCCTTGAATTGCGCCTCGCCGGCGGCGAGATGCACGGTAGCGGCGATGGGGGTCTGGCAATTGGAGGGGATGAAGAGGTCGGCGGCCTGCACATAGATCGGATCCGGCACAACCTTGGTCAGAACCGACAGCGCGTTGATGCCCGCGTCGAACACGCCGAAACCGTCCGTCTGCCACAGCCAGGCCTGGCCGGGATGCCAGCGCCGGACGTCCTCCTTCCACACGATCCGGCCGCCATGCACTTGGCGGGACATCAGCCAGCGCTGGGTCGGCCCCACGGCGGCGGCATGGCGCATATGCCATGTCTGGAAAAGCGTGCGGCCGACACGCCCCGCGAGCGAGGCGAGGTGATCGAGCTGCGTCACGGTCGGGCAGGGCGGCTTTTCCATCAGCACATGCTTGCCGTGCTGCAACGCCAGTCGTGCCGCGTCGTAGTGCGCCTGGGGCGGCGAGCAGATCGCCACGGCGTCGAGGTCGGGACGGGCCTGAAGCATCTCCTCCAGCGTGTCGTAGGCCGGTATCCCGTCCACGGGCTGGCGGCCGTTCGAGCAGGCGGCCAGTTCGAAGGCGCTGTTTTGCCGAATCGCCGGGATATGTTGTTCGCGTGCGATCTTCCCGGTGCCGGCAATTCCGATAAGCAGCGGTCTCATCGCCGTTCAAGCCCTCGTCATGGTGCCATCGGTGCAGCCGCACGATCCCGCACAATGCTGAACCAAAACCGGCGAACCTTCCAGGGTGCAAGACAAATGGCCGTCGGCGCGCGAGCGGAGCCCTGCTTCGCGCGCATGGCGCGGTCCGTATATATATGACAATTGAAATGACCCCAGCGCGAGCGCACGCTGGATTGAACTGCGACTCTCAAGGAAGAGGCAAGACGAACATGGCACTGACACGCCGCGATGCGATGAAGGCCGGTGCCGCTTCGGCGGCCGCAGCGGCTGCTCCGGCCGCAAATGCCGCGGAGCGCCGCGCGCCTCACACCAAAGTGACCCAGCCGGTCGCCGCGAGCGTGCGCGAACGGCTGCTGCTCGATTTCGGCTGGCGCTTCCGTCTCGGCCACGCATGGGACGAGACCCGGGATTTCGACTTCGGCCTCGACCAGAAGACATTCGCTAAGGCGGGCGAGAACGTCGCGTCGGCAGCCAAGCTGGATTTCGACGACAGCGACTGGACGGCGGTCAACCTGCCGCACGACTGGGCGGTGGAACTGCCGTTCGAGCCGAGCCGCAAGCCTCCCGCGAACGAAGACGATCCGCGCGCCGCTCACGGCTTCAAGCCGCTCGGCCGCGAATACCCCGACACCAGCATCGGCTGGTACCGCCGGGTATTCGAAATTCCCGCGTCCGATATGGGACGCAGGCTGTCGCTCGAATTCGACGGCGTCTTCCGCGACGCGCTGGTGATGTTCAACGGCTACGTCGTAGCCAGGAACGGAAGCGGCTATGCCCCGTTTCGCGCGGACGTCACCGATTTCGCCAACTACGGCGGCAAGAACCTCATCACCGTCCGCGTCGACGCCACGCTGGGAGAGGGCTGGTTCTACGAAGGTGCCGGCATCTACCGGCACGTCTGGCTGGTCAAGACGGCGCCTCTGCACGTTCCGCAATGGGGAGTCTGTGTCCGCAGCGTGCCGCAGCGCACCGGAGCATCGGTCACGATCGACACCGAGCTCGTCAACGACGCCTTGCTGCCCGCCGCGTGCCAGGTTGTTTCGACCGTGTTCGCACCGGACGGCCGCGCGGTCGCCTCGATCAAGACCGCTCGACTCGCCGTCGGCTCGCGGGACCGGCGCACCGTGACCCAGCATGCGATGGTTGCGTCGCCGGCGCTGTGGTCTATCGAGACGCCGAACCTCTATCACGTGCATACACAGGTGCTTGCTGGCGGCAGGGTCGTGGACGACGCCGTCACCGTCTTCGGCATCCGCACGATTCGTTTCGACGGCCAGAGAGGCTTTTTCCTCAACGGCAAGCCGGTCAAGCTGAACGGAACCTGCAATCACCAGGACCATGCCGGCGTGGGCTCTGCGCTGCCGGACCGGCTCCAGTATTTCCGCATCGAGCGGCTGAAGGCGATGGGCTCGAACGCCTATCGCACCTCGCACAATCCGCCGACGCCCGAGCTTTTGGACGCCTGCGACCGCCTCGGCATGCTGGTGGTCGACGAGACCCGCCGCATGTCGTCCGACGAGGAGAGCATGGCCGACATGGCGCGCATGATCCGCCGCGACCGCAACCATCCCTGCGTCATCGCCTGGTCGATCGGCAACGAGGAACCGCAGCAGGGCACGGAGCGCGGCGGCCGCGTCGCGTTCTCGATGCGCGCGCTGTGCAAGGAACTCGATCCCACGCGGCCCATTACTGCGGCGGTCGACAATCCGGACGCCTGGGGCATCGGCATCACGCCCGCGCTGGATGTGCTGGGCTGCAACTACCGCACGCCGAAGATACCGGATTTTCACAAGCGCGATCCGTTGAAGCCCGTGATGGGCACCGAAACGGGCAGCACGGTCGCCGCGCGCGGCATCTATGCGCGCGACGAGTCGAGCGGCTATTGCGTAGCCTACGACACCGAGCATCCCTGGTGGGCCTCCACAGCGGAAGAATGGATGCAGGTGGCGATGCCCGCTCCGTTCATCGCGGGCGGCTTCGTATGGACCGGGTTCGATTACCGCGGCGAGCCGACGCCGTTCAACCGCTGGCCGAACGTGTCCTCGCAATTCGGCATCATGGATACCTGCGGTTTTCCGAAGGACAATTTCTACTATTACCGGGCGTGGTGGGGCAGGGACCCCGTATTGCACCTATTTCCGCATTGGAACTGGCAGCCGGGACATACGGTCAACGTCTGGTGCCATTCCAACCTCGACAGCATCGAGCTTTTCGTGAACGGCGTCAGCCAGGGCGTGAAGAAGGTCCCACCCTACGGGCACGTCGAGTGGGACGTAGCGTTCGCGCCCGGCATGATCGAGGCGCGCGGCTACAGGGGCGGAAAGCTGGTCCTCACCGACAAGCGCGAAACCGCCGGTGCGCCCGCACAAATTCTGCTCAAGGCCGATCGCGCGGTGATCGGTGCGGACGGAGAGGATGTGACGGTTGTCACGGTCGCCATTGCTGATGCCCAGGGCCGCGAGGTTCCGACCGCCGACAACCAGGTGAGCTTCCGGGTAACGGGCGCCGGCGCGTTGATCGGCGTCGGCAACGGCGATCCCCGGAGCCACGAATCGGACAAGGCGCAGGAACGCGCCGCCTTCAACGGTCTTTGCTGCGCCATCGTTCAGAGCACGAAACAGGCGGGCGCGATCACGCTCGAGGCGACCTCTTCCGGCCTGGAGCCTGCATCCGTGGCGATCACGGCGAAGGCGGTGCCGCTGCGTCCTGCGGTGGCGTGAGCGCATAGTCGAAAGTCGTATCGGCCGATGGGACCGTTTCGGTCGCGAAGCCGTCCAGTACTTTCTCGCCCGCAATCAGGCGCGCGTGAAGTTGCAGGTTGTCGAATACCTGGAAGCGGATTTTCGTGCCGGGCATCAGCGCGGTCGTGAAGACACCATCGTCTGGCAGACGCAGCGCGAATTTGTTGCTGCCGATGAAATCGCCCCAGAGATAAAGCGGCCGGCCCGGCGGCGGCTTCAGGCCGTGGAACTTGAACGTCACGGTCACCGGCCAGTGATAGGGGCCCCGCGGATAATTGATCGCCGGCAGTGCCTCATCGTCGAAGTCGAACAGGGTCGCATTCTCCCAGTTCGATCCCTTGCCCCAGCGCGTGTGGCAATCCGTTGAAACCCAGTCGGGTGCCCAGTAGATAAGCCCCGCGCCGCCGCTGGCGATCACGGTCTGCGCGAGATCGGTCAGGTATTTCAACTGGCCGTCGCGCGTGGCGCGATAACCCGGGATCAGTGCGTCGTCGCCCAGGAGATTGGTGGAGTTGTCCGCCCACTCCGTCGTCCAGGGATAGGCGGTCTCGGCCACCATGACCTGCACATTGGGATAGCGATAGCGCAGGCGGTTGATCACTCCACCTAGACCGGCAAAGGAGTACTTCGACCATTTCGAGTAATAGCTGATGCCGATCACGTCGAAATCGGTGACACTTGCGGCCGTCGCCTGGTTGAACCAATCCTCTACATTCTCCGGCTGGGCGATGTGCAGCATCACCTTGATCTTCGGATCCGCTTCGCGCACCGCCTTGATGCCTGCATTGATCAGCTTGGCGTTACGCGCCCAGTTGATCGCCTGGCCCTGTTTCCACGGACCCGGCATCAGCATTTCTGAGTTGATTTCGTTGCCCACCTGCACAATGTCGGGCATCAGGTCGGCCTTGCCCAGCGCCGAAAGCGTGTCAAAGGTGTAGCGGTATACGGCCTGCGCCAGTTCATCGTCGTTCTTGATGTTAGCCCATGCCGCGGGGACGATTTGCTTGCCCGCGTCCGCCCAATCGTCCGAATAGTGGAGATCGAGCAGCACCTTGAGCCTGGCGGCCTTGGCGCGGCGGATGCTGTGCTCCACGTCCTCTAGATTTCCGAATTTGGTCCAGGTTGGGTTGTTCCATAGCCTCAATCGCACCAGCGTGGTGCCATGGTCCTTGAAGATCGCGAACTCGTCCTTCGCCGCGCCGTTGTCCTTGAAGACGGCGCCGCAATCGGTCATCTCGTTAGCGTAGGACAGGTCGGCGCCGAACTGGAAATCCCGCGCCAACGCCGGCGCGAACGCGAACGCCACAGTCAGAATAGCGGTGGTGGTCACCCTCATGACGATCCCCCTAATTGGCGGGTTTGCCGAATTCGAAATCGAAAACCGTGTTGGTCTGGCCCACCGTTTCCGGAACGACGCCGTCTCCGGTCAGCTTGGGGCCGGTAAGCAGGGGCTTCTGCATCGCCTTATCGCCGTAGACCTGGAAGCGGATGAACGTGCCGGGCATCAACGTGGTCTTGTACTCGGCTGTGCCGGCCTCCACGTGCATGGGAAACGGCGTGAAATCCGGGTCGCCGAAGAAGTCGCCCCAGATATTGAACACCTGGCCCTTGGCCGGTTTGACGCCGTGCAGCCGGATGGTGACGCTCACCGGCCGCTGATACGCAGCCTGCATGTAGTCGATGCCCGGCAGCACCTCGCCTTTGTCGTCGAAGAAGGTCATCGACGGCCAGTCGATGTTGCGGGCATCGCTGCCGCGGCACAGACCCGGCACCCAGTCGGGTGCCCAGGTGAAGACGCCGACGCCGCCGTTGGCGATCACAACCTGACTGAGATCGACGAGGAAGTTCTTCTGGCCCTCTGGCGTGGCCGGATAGCCGGGGGTGACATTGTCCTTGGCCAGCGCCGCCGCGGCGGCCGATCCGCCTGTCGTCCAGGGATAAGCCGTTTCGACCACCAGCACTTCCTTACCGGGATAGCGGTTACGCAGAAGGTTGATTGTGCGGCCGAGCCCGTTGAACGAGTCCGTTGACCACTTCGGGTAATAGCTGATGCCGATCATGTCGAAGCCGGTCACGCCCGCCTTCACCGCCGCGGCGTACCAGGGCAGGTTGTTCTCGGGTTGCGCGATCTGGATCATCACCTTGGGAAGCGTGCCCGCCTTCTTGCCCGCGTCGCGGATGGCGCGGATCGCGGCGTTGAGGAGCAGAGCGTTGCGTTTCCAGTTGATCGGACCCGTCTTCCAGCGTCCGTGGTAGAGGATTTCGTGGTTGATCTCGTTGCCCGGCTGCACCATGTCGGGCATCACGCCTTCACGGTCGAGCGCCATCAGCGTGTCATAGGTGTAGCGGTAGAGCACCTGCGCCAGCTTCCTGTCGTCCTTGATGCCGGCCCAGGCCTTGGGGATGATCTGCTTGCCGCCGTCGGCCCACCAATCCGAATAGTGGAAGTCGAGTAGGAGCTGCATGCCCTGCGCCTTGGCACGCTTGAAGCTGCGGACGACGTCGGCGAGATTCGAGTATTTGGTGGGATTGCCGTCGGTCCAGATGCGCGCGCGCGCGACGTTGGCTCCGTGCTCCCTGAACAGAGCATAAAGGTCCTTGGGCTGACCGTTCTCGCGGTAGACCACGCCGCAATCGTCCATCTCGTTGGCGAACGAGAGATCACCGCCGAAATAGAGTGTCTGAGCCGGGCAGGGCGATGCGAAGACGACGGCCGTCCCAACGAGGAGCGCGAAGTGGATCCTTCTCACCTGCTGAAACTCCCTGTGATATGCATTCTCGTGTGGTACAGAAAAAAGAAGCGGCGCCGGAACCGGCGCCGCTTCGCGGAGAGGAGAGATTACATCTTGTACGAAACGTCGAACATGAACGTGCGGCCGAACACACTGTAGGCCGCCAGATCGTTCGGGTCGTTCGACCCTCTGAGTGCGTCGCCCGCCTGGCGGCCGCCTGAGAATCGTGTGACCTGATCGGTGAGGTTCAGACCCTGGACGCGGAACCCGATGTGGTCGTTCCACTGGTACGACGCCGTGACGTCGATCGTGGTTTCGGCATCCAGCGTATCCAACTGGCCTGAGGCCCAGCCTGGGATCATCGTGAAGGCACCGTGGTGTTTCATGGCTACGCGTGCCTCGAAGCCGCCGCGGTCATAGTAGAGATCGAACTCGTCCGAGTTGTGGGCGAGGCCTGCCATCGAGTACGGATCGAGGATCGGATGGAATTCCTTGATGTTCGAATCCGCAAACGACGCGTTGGCATAGACGCCGAAGTCCTCCAGGAAGCCCGGCAGGAAGTAGAAGCGGGTCTGGAAGGTGAGCTCGACGCCGTAGAGATCGCCGCCCTTGCCGTTGACCGGCGCAGTGATGTCATAGGTCGTGCCGCCAATATCCATCGGCGTGATGCCGCTGCCGATGTAGTTCATGATGTGCTTGTAGTACAGGGCAACCGACGCCATCGATTCCGGGTGGAAGAACCACTCGTAGTCGAGGTCGAGGTTCGACGCCCGCAATGGTTTCTCCAGCGGGTTGCCGCCCGTGTTGGTGGCGGGTTCGGCGCTGGTCGACGGATTCAAAGTGTAGCCAGTGTTCAGCGTGTCCAGCGGCGGACGGGAAACCGCTATCGAGGCGCCGAAGCGAAGCAGTTGTTCGTCGGTGACATGCAGGTTCAAGTACATGCTCGGCAGGAAGTCCGTGTACTGGTTGTCGATCACGACCGGCGAGAACGTGGATCCTGTCTTCTGCCAGCCCGAACTCGTCGTCTTGACATTCTCCACGCGTGCACCGACGCCACCCTGCAACCTCATGCCGGCGATATCGTGCTCGAACTCCGCCTTGACGTAGCCCGCCCAGTTCGTTTCCTGGACTTTCCAATCCAGGATGAGGTTGCGGTAGTCGTTTGCCGCAAACGCGCCCTGCTGGGCTGTTCCCCAACTCGACACACCGAGGTACGGATCACCAGCCGTACCGCCCAGTCCTGCCGGCATCGTGTTCGCGATGTCGTTGTAGACGAGGGGAGCAAGCTTGTCCCAGTTGCCGTACAGCATCCCCGGAACGGAGAAGTCCTTGATCGTGAAACTCTCCAAGTCCGACGTCGGGAGCGTGGCGTTCGGCATGAACACCGCGTAGTCCCACTGGTGGTGGGTCTTGGCGCGCGCAGCCCAACGAACGCCGGCGTCGATCGCGGTGATGAACGAACCGTCAAACGCGCGTGAGACATCAGCGGCAATCGCCGAAATATGGTCACGTGTGTGCTCCGGTCCGACGTCCAGGCAGTTGTTGCACCATCCGTCCGAACCCGTGGTCTGGCCGCTGTTGCGCGTACCCGCCGAGTAGGACGTAGTGTTGTTCGCTGGAACCGAAGGATCGGAAGTCGACGTGACATATGGCGCGGTTCCCTCCGCCATGTTGTAGCCGCTTCCCTGGATCCACTGGTCGTTGGTCTGGAAGTCGAGCCACTGATTGTTGCGCCAGGCCTCGGAGTGGGAAAGATCCAGATGGGCGGCCCAATTGCCTTGCGTGAACTCGAAGTTCAGACCGCCAACGATGAGCGTCTGACGCTGCCAGTAACGGGCCAGGTTGTTCTGAATGTCGATCCAGCCGGTGGGCAGGTTAGCGGTCACGACATGACCCATCTTGTCCACAGTGAATGACGCACCCGGTGCCACGTAATACTGCGCCGCACCACCGGTCGGAGCAACGCCGGGAATTCCATTGTTGCCGTAAAAATTATTGGAGTTGGTGCAGGCCGCTAGTATGTCTGCTGGCTGTGTGGCATCGCAGGGCTGCCAGTTGCCGGCGTTCCAGACGCTTCCGCTGTAATCGTACCAAGCCTGAATCTGGTTTTCGCTGATGATGTACGACGACCACAGTCCATCGGCCTTGACCTTCAGATTGTCGTTCACGCGCCACTCGGCGGCGCCCGCAAGGCCGTAACGATCCTGCTGCAGCTCCTTGACTTCGGTTTGTGCGCCCCACGGCGCCGGGTTGCCGCCGGTCAGGGCCGTATACCCATTGGGCATGGTGATCACTCTCGTCGGATCACTGCCAGTCAGATTGGCCGGGTCGCCCCACAGCGTATCAGGTTGGTTGGTGTTCTCGGTCCAGAACGACAGGTTGGGATAGCCGTTCTTCTCGCGCTGAGCGCTCGCTGCGAGCGAAATCGCGAAATTGTCGCTCAAGTGATAGTTGAAGCCGGCGCTCGCGCGGAAGCCCCAGCCGTCGTAATTGGGCAGCTTCTCCGCTTCCGTGTTGTACGAGGGTCCGGCACGAAGCTGGAGCATGGGCCCGGAATAATCCAGCGGCGACCTGGTGCGGATGTCGATGGTGGCAGCGATGCCGCCCCCGATCAGCGACGCGTCCTGAGTCTTGTAGACTTGCGCGCCCGCCAGGATTTCCGACGGATAGGATTCATAGCGCACGTTCTGAGACGGTTCGGACGACGCCACTTCTCGGCCGTTCACGAGACCGAAGACGAAGCGCGGGCCTAATCCGCGAATGGCGACCTGGCTGGCATTGCCGCGATCGCGCTGCGTGTTGATGCCGGGCAGGCGGTTGAGCTCTTCGCCGATTGTGATGTCGGGGAGCTGGCCGATGTCCTGGGTGGAGATGTTTTCCGTGATGAGCGAAGATGCCTGCTTCATCACAAGAGAGTTCTCCAACGACGCGCGGATGCCGGTGACGACGACGGTTTCGACGCCGCTGTTGTCCTGGGCGGAAGCGCAAGTTGGCACTATGGCCAAGGTCACGGCCATAGATGTTAGAGCTGTACCGAGTGTGAGCGATTTCCTCATGTTGTCCCCTTCCCCGTCGCACCCGATCGTTTTGGAGGAAATCGTGATGACCCCTCCGTCTGCCGAGCGATTGACGGTCAAATCAGTCCCTTTGAGCATCAGCTGGAGGGCTTCAGTGACGTCGAAGGGGCCTTTGAGTTCAGGGGTTATGAAGCCGTGGAGGGGTTCCCCGGGGCCGATGATCTGCACGTGGGCCTGACGGGCGAGTTCCGGTATGGATTTTCCAGCGTCTTCAGACGGGATGTCGAATTGCCTGACCTGCGCGTACACAGGCACGCTCCCAGCTACCCCGGCAAAGGTGATAGCGCCACCTACCGCGGCTCTGAGAGCCCAAGCTTTCACCCCCCGCCCCTTCTCTCCGCACCTTGCGGACTGATGCACCCCCTTCTGATCCTCGACCAGTTGACGGGCGCGCTTGCGAAATCCCTATGGCCGGACCGCAAGATCAGCGACTGATCCGAACCTCCTCGGTACCGACTTCCACATGCAGACTCAGCGCCGCGGCCGTGGCTTTGGCGAAACCGACGGGATCGTTCGAAGCGAATAATCCCGTGATTGTGCGATGCGAGATGGAGGGATCGACGACGATCCTGGTGTTGCTGTAGCGCGCGAACTCCTGCGCCGCGTCCGCGAGCGTCTCGTTGTCGAACGCGATCTGCCCGAATTGCCAGGCCATTCCGCGCGCCACCTGGGTGTAGGTAACGGGATGGACCGCGATCGGCGCATCCTGGGGCACGACCGTTTGCGTGTCTGCGATGGCGCGGATGGCCTTGTGCACGCCTCTGCGAGTCACTTCGACGACTCCCTCCTGGACCAGCACCTGGACGGGGCGCTGTTTCAGGAAGCTGACCGTGAAGGCCGTGCCCACGGCGCGAACCTGGGCATCGCCGGCTACGACAACGAACGGTCTGGCCTTGTTTTTGGCCACGCTGAAGTGCGCTTCGCCCCGGTCCAGCAAGACCTTGCGCGTTTGCCGGGTGAATCGGATCGTGACCTTGGAGTCGGTATTGAGCGTAACGACCGAGCCGTCCTGCAAAGCAACGATGCGTGTTTCGCCGATCCTCGTGGCGAATTGGCTCGGAAGCACGGCGACGACGGGTTGCGTCGCGGCGGGAAGCGTTTGCGGCGGTTCCTTCAACAACACCGCGCCGAGAATGCCGGCTGCCGCCAATCCGGCCGCAGCCCCACCCGCGAAGGCCATGCGGCGGCGCGTCCACCAGACCGGCTGTGGGGCAGGAGCCTCCTGGCGCAGCGCTGCGGCGCCGACCGCGCGAATGCGATCCAGGCGCGCCAAAACGGCTTCGGCCTTGCCGTAGGCGCCGAGGTGGCGGACGTCCGCCGCCAGCCACGCCTCGAGCCCGGCCTGTTCTGCCGGCGTCAGAACGCCCGAATGCGCCTTGGTAGCCCATTCGGCCGCCAGCCTATCGATCTCCTGGCTTGAGAGCTTCATCTTGCGTACGCACTTCTTCACCACTCCTGGACGAACGAACCTTGGATTTCCCTCCGCGGCCGAACAGGTCCATGAGTTTGCACACCCCCCGCGCCATGTGCTTCTCGACCGTTTTCTCGGCGATTCCAAGGCGCTTGGCAGTTTCCTTCTGCGACAATCCTTCAATGCGCCGCAAAATCAAGGTTTCCCTGCACACGGCTGGCAGTTGCGCCAGTGCGCCGGCGATATCCTGAATCTCCTCCTGGAACTCCAGGCGCTCTTCCGTATTGGCTTCGGGGACCGCGATATTGAGTTGTTCCAGGCTCCCGCTTGAGATGATGGAAACCACTCGGTTGTGACGAAGATGGTCGATAACGACTGATTTTGCTGTCTGAATCGCATATTGACGGGGATAGCGGATGGACTCCAGCGACGGCATGTTCAACAGGCGTGCGTACATCTCCTGAATGACGTCGTCGATTTCCAGGTCCTGAACGCGTACTTGATGCAATCGGGCACGGATCAGCGGTTCGTGTGGCAGCACGTGACGCGCCAGCCAACGCCCCCTCTCTTGAATGTCCGCCAACATCCGCTAAGGGAAGCACCAATTATCATATTTTCAAGGTGCGCGCGGTTAAGCAGCGCGTCTTTGCCGCCAAACCGGGCATTTCCATCACACTTTTGTGCAAGTGCGGAGGGAATTCTCGGGTTCATGCGTCAACTATAAATCACATGTTGCGGTTGGTGGGCATTTGCGGCCAAGCCTGCCTCGCAGCAGCCATTGACGGTCATCGCATCGACCCGTGCGCAGCTGAGCCCTGTTTCCAGGGCTCTGCAGGTGCGGCTGTAGAGCAAATCGTGGGTCGGAATATCGGCCACGTCGGGTCCGCGTTCGGCGCGACGTTAACCTCCCGGGCGTGTCCCGGCGAGTTTGACTCCAGGCTGCGCACCTAACCGGTGACGACCCCGGCGGCGTCGCACGCGGTTTCGCCGGTGATGGCTGCGCGTCACTCACGCAATGCCAGCCACTCAACTTCAGTGGCCGGAGCCGCCTCATGCCGATGTCGCGAAATCGAACGCCTGCATTTTGAATTCTGCACCTGCGACTCTCTGCCGGACACCATCAAGTGAACGTTCCGGAATTGAGGCTCAAGATGTTCAGGGGCGACGTCAGTTTGATGACGAGATCGGCGCCAGCCTGATACCCGGCAACGCCGTTGGTGTCGATGACCAGGAATTGCTGGCCGGCGTAGGTGCCCCCGTTCGGTGTTACCAGCACGGCGTGATGCGCTTTCAGCTTGCCGGTCAGGATGGACGCAAGGTCGGTGTCGAAGGTGGAACTCCACAGCTTTCCCGCGGTCACGGCGGAATCGACACCATAGACTTTCGTCCAGATATCGATCTTGTCCGATGTCGCGTCGAACCCGGTGACGGTGTCGAAAGTACTGCCCGACGAGTCCGATGCCTGGGTGTACACGAACGTATCGGCGCCCGCCCCGCCGACTAGCGAGTCCGCCCCGCCACCGCCGGTCAGCGTGTCGTTTCCGCCTCCGCCCGTCAGTGTGTCCTTGC
>Ga0335069_10007784_pt1 | contig 15420 bp, 13 predicted proteins | sample Lox_Sample_11_FD_206714 | JGI IMG/M metagenome (GOLD analysis project Ga0335069, IMG submission 206714) | Soil microbial communities from Loxahatchee National Wildlife Refuge, Florida, United States - Lox_Sample_1.1 | ecosystem: Environmental > Terrestrial > Soil > Wetlands | place: USA... | reverse complement strand
CGGTGGCCCATAATTGCCTTGGTTTGGCAATTGTGGATCTAGCTCCTTGAGAATCCGTGTGAATCGGAGGGGGAACTTAGTCCGCTTCCACCCCTGCCGGCTGTGCGTTGCGACGCGGCCGCTTGTTTGCCTGCAGGATCTTTTTCCGCAGCCGCAGCGATTTCGGCGTGACCTCCACCAGCTCGTCATCGGCGATGAACTCGATGGCCTGCTCCAGGTTCAAATTCTTGAACGGCACCAGCCGGATGGCCTCATCCGCCGTGGACGACCGCATGTTGGTCAGCTTCTTCTCCCGCACGATGTTTACATCGAGATCGTTGTCGCGCGCATTCTCGCCCACCACCATGCCTTCATACACCTCAACGCCCGGCCCCACGAACAGCTCGCCGCGTTCCTGCAGCCCCCACAGCGCGTAGGCCGTGGTCGAGCCCGCGCGGTCGGCCACCAGCGCGCCCGTCACGCGGTGCGGAATCTCCCCCTGCCACTCGGTGTAGCCCTCAAACAGCGAGTTCATCACCACCGTGCCGCGCGTGTCGGTCAGCATCTCGCTGCGCAGCCCGATCAGCCCGCGGCTGGGCACGGTGAACTCCATGCGCACGCGCCCATAGCCGTGGTTGTGCATCTTCTGCATCTGCGCCTTGCGCACGCCCAGCTTTTCGATCACCACGCCAACAAACGTATCCGGCACGTCGATGGTCAGCCGCTCCACCGGCTCCATCAGCTTGCCGTCGATCTGCTTGGTGACGATCTCCGGCTTGCCCACCGCCAGCTCGAATCCTTCGCGCCGCATCATTTCGATGAGGATGGCCAATTGCAGTTCACCTCGCCCCATCACTTTGAACGAGTCGGTGCTCTCGGTGTCTTCCACCCGCAGCGACACGTTGGTGAGCAGCTCTTTCTCCAGCCGCTCGCGCAGATTTCTCGAAGTCACGTACTGCCCTTCGCGCCCGGCGAACGGCGAGGTGTTCACCATGAACTGGATGGCGATGGTCGGCTCGTCGATGGTGATCACCGGCAGCGGCGCCGGATCCTCGACGTTGGTGATGGTTTCGCCGATGTTGATGCCCTCCACGCCGGCAACTGCAACGATGTCACCCAATTCGGTCTCCACAATGTCAGTGCGCTTCAAACCGGCGAAAGAAAACAGTTTGGTGATTTTCGTGTTCTCCATCGACCCGTCGCGTTTGGCGATCGCGACGTCTTCGCCCGTGCGCAGCGTGCCATTGAACACGCGCGCGATGGCCAGCCGTCCGAGGTAATCGCTGTAGTCGAGGTTCGCCACCAGCACCTGCAACGGCCCGTCGGCGTCGCCTGTGGGATGCGGAATCGTCTTCACGATCGCTTCAAACAGCGGCTGCAGGTTCTCGCCTGGCACGTCGGGATCAGTCGTCGCCGTACCAGCCTTGGCGTTGGTGTAGAGCACAGGAAAGTCGATCTGGTTTTCCCCCGCGTCGAGATCGATGAACAAGTCGTAGACTTCGTTCAGCACCTCTTGCGAGCGCGCATCCGGCCGGTCGATCTTATTGATGACGAGGATCGGCGGCAGCTTGGCTTCCAGCGCCTTGCTCAACACGTAGCGCGTCTGCGGCAGCGGGCCTTCCGAGGCATCAACCAGAAGCATCACGCCGTCCACCATCTTGAGCGCGCGCTCCACCTCGCCGCCGAAATCGCTGTGGCCGGGCGTATCCACAATGTTGATTTTGATGTCGCTGTAGAAGATGGCCGTGTTCTTGGCGAGGATGGTGATTCCACGCTCGCGCTCCAGCTCATTCGAGTCCATCACCCGCTCGGCGTGCTGCTCGTTGGCGCGCCAGGTGCCGCTCTGGTTCAGCATGGCGTCCACCAGCGTGGTCTTGCCGTGGTCCACGTGCGCGATGATGGCGATATTGCGTAGGCTTTTGCTCAAAACTTCGGGTCCTTTCCAGCGCGGGAACAGCAGGAGGGAGAGATTCTCGGAGTCTTCAGTTTACAATATCCGCCATCGTCGTCGCGCGCGTTGGAGGTGCAACGATGAAGCTTCAGCTCGCCGCTCTTCTGTTAGCCGGACTGGGCATCGCCATCGCAGCCACAGGACAATCGCCGCCCCCTACCATCAAGGGCCCGTGCCCCGCCACTCCCGAGAGCAAAACCGCATGGTTCGACCCCAACCTATACCTGCTGCACAATAATGGCGTGAAATTGGGACGCGGCGTCTCTGTCCCTGACCCGGAGTACTCGGAGACCGCGCGAAAAGCGAAGATCAACGGAAACGTCCTGCTCGCTGTGGCGATCAACGCCACCGGCACCGTGGACGCGGTCAAGGTCGTTTGCGCGCTCGAACCTGGCCTCGATCAAAATGCCGTCGATGCGGTGAGGAAGTGGAAGTTCACACCCGCAACGAAAGACGGCGAGCCGGTGGCAGTTCAACTCGAGGTGGCGGTCGGATATCGCCTGTACTGATTTGTTTCCTCATACATCTGCCGGCGCATTTTCCGATTCGCGCCCGCGCAGTTAAGATAACGTTGCGTCTCTCAAACGAGTCTGGGATTTTCATGCGCACTCTTACCCTGATCGCGCTGGCGATCACGATATTGACTCTCGCAACTTCCGCCGCCGCGCAGTCCGCCAACCCTGCGGGTGATTCTTCTTCGAAAATGTCCACTACTACTCCGAGTAGGACGGTGGACGACGAAGCCTTCGCCGCCTACCAGCGCGTCACCAAGGGCATGAAGCCTCCCAAGGCCACCAAGTCGCCCGATCCGGAGTATCCCCAGATTCCGGCGTATGCTGAGCCCAACGGTGTGGTGGTCATGCTGGTGGGCATCAACACCAAAGGCCGCGTCGAGCTGGTGCATGTACTGCGCGCCTCCAACCCGGCGTTCGAGAACAGCGCGGTCTCGACGGTTAAGACCTGGAAGTTCTCGCCCGCCAAAAAAGACGGCAAACCCGTGCCCGTGCAGGTGTCCGTGGAGATGCACTTCCAGAAATAGGAATCTGTTCGGCCACAGATTTCCAGGGATTCACTAAGACTTCGTCTGGCCCGTGTCACTCCGTGCAATCCGCGGCTGCTTCTTTTCCCTGGCCACAAAATCGCCGGCCGAGGGCACGCGCGTTGCACGCCAGGGGCGCAGGATGTCACAATCTGTCGGCCCCTTCGCGGCGTATTAACTAATGGAACCGATGGACAAGAGCCCGGGAACCCGTACCGAGGCGGGTGATGACATGCGGCTGGTGGCGCGCGTCCGCGCCGGCGACCAGCAGGCGTTGTCCGAGCTCTATGACCGCTATTCCGGCGTGGTGTACGGCGTGGCGTTGCGTATCCTGCAGGACACCGGGACGGCGGAGGACATCCTGCAGGACGTGTTTTTGCAGTTGTGGCGCCGGCCCGATGTTTTCGACAGCAGCCGTGGCAGTCTGACGGCGTGGCTGGCGGTGATCGCCCGGCACCGCTCCATTGACCGCTTGCGCCGGCGGCGGCCCGAGACCGACATTGAGGATTGCGTCATCGCCGGCGGCGACGATCCGCGCGACGAAACCGAGCGCGCGTTGGTGATCGAGAAAGTTCGCGTCGTGATGAACGAGATGGGCGCCGAGCAACGCACGGCGATGGAAATGGCTTTCTTTCAGGGATTGACGCACACGGAAATCGCGGAGAAGACGGGTCAGCCTTTGGGCACGATTAAGACCCGCATCCGCAGCGGGCTGCAGTTGTTGCGGGCGCGACTGGCAACGTGAAGACGGCATGAGGACGCACCAACAATTCGAAGAGGACCTGGCGCTCTACGCGCTCAACGAGCTGACCGGTAGCGAGCTGCAGGAGTTCGAGCAGCACATCGAGACCTGCGCCTCGTGCCGTCGCGAGGTGCAGGCGCTGCGCAGCGACCTGGGGCGGTTGGCGCTGAGCACCGCGGGTCCGCGTCCTCCGGCACGTAGCAAGGACCGGTTGCTGCGCGCCATCGCCGCCGAGCCGCGTGGAGCTGCGAATCGCGCCACACAAACGACCCCGCGACGCGGGTTGAGCTGGGCGCTGGTCCCGACCGTCATTGCTCTCGGACTGCTGTTCGCAGTGGGATATCTGTTGGATGCGAACGGGCGCCTGCATGACCAGCTCGCGACGATGGGCCGCCTGTACCAGAACACCACCACGCAACTGGCGCAAGCGCAGGAGCGGCTGCACCTGCTGTCCGCGCCCGACGCCATGCAGGTTGCCCTCGGCCCGCAGTCGCAGCAGCGCATGCCCCACGCCACCGCCATCTACAGCCCGTCCATGAAGCGCTGCATGCTGATGGCCAGCAATCTGGCTCCGCTGCCACCAGGCAAGATGTATGAGTTGTGGCTGATCCCCATGGAAGGCGCGCCCATGCCGGCCGGCATGTTCAAGCCCGACCAGCGCGGCAACGCCATGATGATGGACCATCCCATGCCGGAAGGCGTGCTGGCCAAGGCATTCGCGGTGACCGTTGAGGACGCAACCGGCGCCGAGAAACCCACCATGCCGATCGTGATGAGCGGGCAGGGGCTGTAACCCAACTCGCAGAATGGATTAGTTCAGCGAATCCGCCCCCGCCTTGGCGCACTGCGCATCCACTACACTGGGCATGTCCTGGATGCCATGGCGCCAGCGATCTTGCCGTCAACAACCTATGCAACGTCATTCCGGTGCGGATCATTTGTGATACGGGGATGTTGCGTCAACTCAGATTTGGCAACCCGGCGAACGGGTCCGGTTGGCCGACCAACCACTCACTGATGAGTTGCTTCCGGGTCTTGCAACTGACAAATTGGACACGCTCACCTCAACCTGTTATTCAGCGAACTAACAACGTGTGACGGCTGACGTTGACGAGTTGTGGAGCCCGACCTACGATTCGCAGTGGGGGGAAGGAGTGTCTTCTCGTGGCGAAAGGTACCGTGCATGAAGACTCTCTGGTCGGTGACGCACTTGCCCATTATCGTATCGTCGAGAGGATCGGCGAAGGCGGCATGGGTATCGTCTATCGCGCCCGCGACGAACACCTGAGGCGCGACGTAGCCATCAAGGTTCTGCCCACCTACTGGTCGCGCGATCCTGACCGCCTGCGGCGCTTCGAGTTGGAGGCCCAGGCAGCCGCGGCCCTAAACCATCCCAACATCGTTACAATCTTCCACGTCGGCCAGCACAATGGCTCACCCTACATTGTCACGGAATTGTTGCAGGGCGAAAATCTGCGCGAACGGCTACACCGCGGCCCTCTGCGCTTGCGAGAGGTAGTGGACTTCGGCGTGGAAATCGGCAATGGCCTGAGCGCGGCCCACGGTGCCGGAATTGTCCACCGCGACCTCAAGCCGGAGAACATCTTCCTCACCAAAGACGGCCGGGTTAAGATCCTCGATTTCGGTCTGGCCAGACTACAGACCGTGAAAACGGGCGGCCCCGATGCTGCTACGGCTACGGTGCAGCAGCAAACCAGCCCCGGTCACGTTCTCGGTACCGTTGGCTACATGTCACCCGAGCAGGTGCGGGGAGAAACCGCCGATTCGCGCAGCGACATTTTCGCCCTTGGCCTCATTCTGTACGAGATGCTCACCGGCAGACGCGCCTTCCAGAAGGCGACCGCGGCGGAAACAATGAGCGCGATCCTGAAGGAAGAACCGTCTCAAATGTCACATTTCGTCCCGACCACACCACCCGCGCTGGAACGCGTCGTACAGCGCTGCCTGGAAAAGAACCCCGATAAGCGTTTCCAAAACGCATCCGATCTGGCATTCGCGCTCGAAGCGCTCTCCGCTTCCGGGAGTTCACAAGCGATTGCGATCGACAAAGCTGCTCGCTCCCGCTGGCCGTGGTTCGCCGTAGTCGTCGCCGGGATCGCGGTCCTCGCAGCCATCGCCATCTGGTGGAGCATTCCGCCTGCGGTGCCGGTAGTCGAGTCCATCACACAAATCACCGACGATGGTGAGCCGAAGCTAGGGGGAAACGGAACACTGCTGGTTAGCGACGGCTCGCGCGTCTACTTCAACGAAGGTGAGACGGGAAGCATGCGGCTGGCGCAGGTCTCAGTCACGGGTGGGCGAACAGCCTTCATCGAGAGCCGCTTAGCGGACCCTTGGCTTCAGGGAATATCTCCAGATGGCTCCACTCTACTCGCTGTTGTCTATCCCGCCAATGGTGGTTTTGAGGCCCCCGTCTGGTCCATTCCAGTTCCCGCGGGTGAACCGCGGCGCCTTGGTGACACAGAGGTGTCCTGCGCCACCTACTTCCCCGACGGCCGTCTCTTGCTCATCAAGGGATCGCAGATCTTTGTTGCCGAGAACGACGGTTCGAACTGGCGCCGCCTCGCTGCGCTCGACAGCAATGCACTCTTTCCCAGCATTTCGCCCGACGGAAACCGGATCGTAGTGACTACTGATGCATTCGGCAAGGGCGTATTGACGGAGCTGGCATTAGACGGAAGCATACATCCGCGTGCGGTGGGTCAGGGCATGACTCGCGGTACCTGGAGCCCCGATGGCAAATATCTGATCTACGGAACTCCCCATTGGCAAGGCTCCGATCTCTGGGCGCTTCCCATGCAAACAGGATGGCTTCACCGTTCGGTCAAACCGATTCGGCTTACCAATGGCGGACTCTTATTCGTGGGTTCCCTGCCCAGCCGCGATGGGAAGCAGCTCTTTAGCGTCGGCAGTAAGCTGCGCAGCGAACTGGTTCGTCTCGACACGCAGACGCACCAATTCCTGCCGTTCCTTGCAGGAATTTCAGCCATAAGCCCGACGTTCTCTGCCGACGGGAAGTGGGTCGAATACACCTCATACTCCGACCATACTTTATGGCGGAGCCGGACCGACGGCAGCGATCGCATGCAGCTGACTCTTCCTCCGCTTGAGGTTGCATATCCCAGCCTCTCCTATGACGGCAGCAAGGTTGCTTTTGCAACGACCTCTGGCGAGATCTACGTCGTCTCCATGCAAGGGGGGTCACCACAGAAGGTTGTCGACAGCCATGCGGCAAGTGCGCTGTGGTCGCCCGATGGCAACCTCCTCGTACTTACATCTTGGCAGGATAGAGCAAACGGGAGAAATTCTTACTTCTTGCAAATCCTTGACACGCGCACCGGGAAGACCACAAACGTGCCCGGTTCCGAAAGAATGGTGGGAGGGGCGTGGATCACGCAGGAAACGATTGTCGCCGCCAATGAAGATACCACGGATTTCAGCATCTTCAATTTCAAGACGCAGCGATGGAACCATCTGATCTCTGGACAGTTCGTGAACTGGGCGGTTTCTCGGGACAGTAAGTATCTGGTCTTCACGACGCGCGGCACTGACCCGAAAGCCCAACGGCTCCGCTTCGCCGATGGGCGGCTGGAAACTCTTGCGAATTTGAAGGACCTCCGCCGCGTGGTCGACCCGGTTGAGGGACAAACTCAAGTTGGTATTGCTCCCGATGGCTCGCCGGTCTTCTCCCGCGACATCGGCACGCAGGAGATCTATGCCCTGACTGTGAAGTGGCCGTGAGGCTTTCGCCAGAACCGCTAACTCCGAAGTTACGTCTCCCGAGATAGATTTGCCGTGCCACAACCAATCCCAACAGCAGGAAACGTTGGCCAACTTTGAATCGTCGGTCGTCGTCATCGCCATATAATGTGCGGGTTCGTAACCCAGGCAGCATCCGCCAAACAAAGGGCGTGAATGTGCAAGGAGAAATCAATGGAATCTCAACCGCCTCAACCCACCGTAAAGGGAGCGCTCGCCGACTTTGCCCCGAAGCTCTCGCAACTCACCCAGCAAGTCCTCTTCGGCGACATCTGGGAGCGGCCCGGCCTCTCGAAGCGCGACCGCAGCCTGATCACCGTTGCCGCGCTGGTTGCCCTCAATCGCACCGAGCAACTCCGTTTTCATCTCCCGCGCGCCCTGGAAAATGGGGTCACCAAAGACGAGCTCGTCGAGCTGATCACGCATCTCGCGTTCTACTCCGGATGGCCGACAGCGATGTCGGCCATCCTGCTGGCGAAGGAGATGTTTGAGCAGCCAAAATAAGCGCCCTGGCTGCAGTGCCCGACCCGCTTCACGCATACCTTGCGCGCGATGACTGGGCAGGGCATGGAGCAACACCGGTCATGCGCCCGTCCCTCAGGGAAGGACTATCTAGGCCCAGTGCCTCGGCGCTGCGACGCATGTAATTTGGACTTGCGTCCCGGCAGGGACGGCATGTGCTCACCCGAAATCAACGCGATATAATCTCCATTTGCGTTTTTCTGCGATTTCTAGCCAGCAACCCCACGGAAGGAAACCATGCCCACAGACGTAGTCATGCCCCAGATGGGGGAATCGATCTTCGAAGGGACCATCACCAAGTGGCTCAAGCAGCCTGGCGACAAGGTGCAGCGCGACGAGCCACTGTTCGAAATCTCTACCGACAAAGTTGACGCAGAAATCCCTTCGCCCGCCTCGGGCACGCTGCAGGAAATCAAGGTCGAGGCCGGCGCCACCGTGCAGGTCAACACCGTCGTGGGCGTCATCTCCGGAGAGGGAGACGCCGCCGCCGCGCCCGCCCCTGCCAAGGCCGCCGCCGCGCCTGCCGTCCCTGAAGCGAAGAGGGAAGCTGCGCCGCCACCTCCACCCACGCCCGCCGCGAAAGAGCCCGAGCCGGAAGCCGAGGCCGAAGCGGGCGAGCCGGGCCGGGTGCGTTCCAGCCCGCTGGTGCGCAAGATTGCCAAGGAGAACAACATCGATCTGGCGAGAGTTCCGGGCACCGGACTGGGCGGCCGCATCACCAAGGAAGACATCGAGGCGTTCATTGCCAAGCATGCGGGCGGGGCTCCTGCGCCTGCGCCTGCGCCCGCGGTGAGCGTGCCGGCTGCGGCGCATGAAGCTCCGCCGGTTCCCGCGGTCACTGCTCCGCTGCAGCCGGTAAGCGGCGTTACGCCCGGCGAAGTAGTACCCATGTCGGTGATGCGCAAAAAGATCGCCGACCACATGATCATGTCCAAGCGCACCAGCGCGCATGTGCACGGGGTCTTCGAAGTGGACGTCACCCGCATCGTAAGGCTGCGCGAGCGCATGAAGGGCAAGTTCGAACAGGCGACGGGCAGCAAGCTGACGTTTACTCCGTTCTTCGCGCGCGCGGCGGTGCACGGGCTGCGCAAGTGGCCCATCGTCAACGCTTCGGTGGAAGGCGACAACATCCACTATCACTCCTCCATCAACCTCGGCATCGCCGTCGCCCTCGATTGGGGACTGATTGTGCCGGTGGTGAAGAACGCCGAGGAGCGCAGTTTTGTCGGCCTGCAGCGCGCCATCAGCGACCTGGGCGAGCGCGCCCGCACCAAGAAGCTCAAACCCGACGAGGTGCAGGGCGGAACGTTCACCATAACCAACCCGGGCATCTTCGGCGCCAAGTTCGGCATGCCGATTATCAACCAGCCGCAGGTCGCCATCATGGGCGTCGGCGGCATCGTCAAGAAGCCGGTGGTGCTCACCGACAAGGAGGGCAACGACTCCATCGCCATCCGCTCGATGATGCACCTCAGCATCGGCTACGATCATCGCATCATCGATGGCGCCGTCGCCGACCAGTTCATGCTGGAAGTGAAGAAGTTTCTCGAAGGCTGGAACGAAGAGCTGCTCTAGTGCTGGTCAATACGATTTGAAAGGGCACGGCTTTACAGCTTGCGGAAAAATTCGTTTTCGCGATGCTCTTGTGTCAGGGTACGACTTTAGTCGTGCCGTATGAGGTTGAAGATACATTGGGGCTTGGGCCCCTGAGGGAAATCGAATTTCTCGCCGCCTGTTATCGACATTCCACGGCAGGGCGCTGTTCCTGCCGTTCCGGCATCTGACGAACTCCGGCGTGGTGCTGAATTTTTTCGCCGAAGCCCAGGGCCCTGACCATGAGGCGCCTGCGGCCGGGCCGGTGCTGGTCATGCCGCCGGCGAAGGACCCGAAGCGTCCCTACCGCTGGCTGCAACGCCTGTGGCTGGTTGTGTTCGTCCTGTTTTGTCTGGAAGTCGGCATCGTCCTGACCGTTCTTCCCTGGACGCGCCTGTGGACCGACAACTCCCTGCTGATCGGGTTTCCGGCGGTGAAGGAGTTCCTCGATCACGGCTTCGTGCGCGGCATGGTCAGCGGCCTCGGCTTGGTGGACATCTGGATGGGGGTCGTAGAGGCGGTGACCTACCGCGAAAGCCCCCGCAGATAATTGCCGTTTTGGTTTATCTATCTTGAGTTTCTCCGGCTGCTTCTCTCGCGTGCCTGAGCAGAGAGCCATCAGAAACACGAACACCCTTCTGGCACGCAACTGCATGTCAAGCAGTATGGCAGTCATGCATTTTGATTGTCGGGAGCATTACGGAGCCGCCCGCAGGTTAGCAGAGACAGGGCCGCGATAAAAAGGTAATCGTTACAGTGGGAATAAAGACACGACCGCATCGGCGCAGCCACCTATCGACCACCGCCAAGATACGCCAACTATAAATTGATCCTGGTTACTTGTCTTCAAAGATACTCAAACTGACGCTTATCATGAACTCTTAGTTTATTGTCACCATACGTCAGTTCGAGCGAATAGGTCACGCCGCTTACCAAATTGTAGTATTCGTGTAACGGGATGGATATCGTCAATGCATTGTGTGGCATTAGCTTAACCGGCGGCTCGACATCATGGTTCGCCCTGGTTGCGATACCACGCTGCTCAACCGGAATCCCATCCTCCGTTGTCAGTGTCATGTCCAGAAAGTGAAAGGAGAGGAGCACCGCCACATTGTATGCTTCACGGGAGAATTCCCATCCCTCGGTCGGCCGATAATCGCCGGGATTGTGAATGAACACAGGTATTTCACTGTTGTTCACGATCCGCAGAACAGCCCAAAGGCCGTTCTCCTGCCGGATGGAGAGCGTGGTGCGCAGCTCTTTTGTTGCGTCCATCAGAGTAACGTCAGACCCTTGCGAGTCGAACTATCGGATATCACACACATGAAGAAAAAACTACCGGATTACGCCGGATTTGTCACATCGATGGACGAGGTGGAACAATCCGCATTCGCCTGCGGGTTGGAGGTTACCATGGGACCTCCCTTCGCCGTGGCATGGTACTGTCCGCCTTTGGTAAAGCTCAAGGTACGGTACTTCCTTGCGACTTCTTTCGCGGTACCGCCCATCGCCACCCACAAGGCAGCTTCCGCCTTGGCTGCGTCTGCGCCTTTGAACTTGGTGCCCTTGCTTTTTGCCTTCTCTAACTTCTTGTCCCACTTTACGACCGTCTCTTCAAAAGCGACCTTGTCATCCGCAACATGGTGGTCTTCGTGCCTGCGATTGGCTTTGTAAAGGGCATCGTCCGTAGGTTGTCCGTGAGCCGAGAACGTTGAATTGCCGGGCCCTGTGCAGGCAGCGAGTCCGTATTTTGCTCCGATATCGGCCTTCGGTGCAACTGTACTCCACGGACCCGGCGACAGAACGGTCTCGTCGTCAGCACCCTCCTGTGCCGGCACGGTATCCACCTGTGCTTTCCACTTCTTTCCCGCGCCAGTCGTCGAAATAGTGGGGATATTGACAGAATTATCGGCATCCGCTTCGGTCTTGAGCATGGTTCCGTTCAGCATTTGCCAGGTGATGGGAGCATCCCCACTCAAGGAGTCGGCGGCCTTGTTCCGAGTCTCGTGGACTGTCGCTCCCGCCCATGAGGTCGATCGTTGAATCTGCATCTGAATCGGTTCCGGAAGCTCCGCAGCTTCGGATTGTTCCTCCTCATTCACCATGTCATAACCAGTCTCCGCCAGCTCCGCAGCTTCGGGTCGTTCCTCCTCAATCGCGATCCCCAGCCCTACCTCCGCCTGCTGGCGCGTATCGGTCTGGTTCTCTATGGCACTTGAGCGCCCCTGCTGTATCGTGTGAGTTAGTTCGTGTGCCAGTAAATGTCTCCCGGTATTGGTGTCGGGTGAATATTTCCCGGAGCCGAAATAGATATCGCCGCCGACCGTAAAAGCGGATGCACCAAGTTCATCGCTCATTTGCGCCGCTTCGCCATCCGTGTGGATTCTGACACCGCTAAAATCTGTGCCGAAACTATGTTGCATTAAAACTTGCGTGTTGGGGTCCATCTTGCTGCCGCCACCCAGCGAAGAAGAGATTCTTTGGCTCAGTGCGTTGCTCACAGCAGCGCCGCTTTGGCCATTGGTTTGAACGATGCGTGCAAAAGGAGCTGACAAAGGCTTGGGCGGCGATGGATCCGGCTGCAGCGGTGAAGCTTGAGGGTCGGAGATCCGCGCCACTTGATCTGCTATCGCGTCGGCTTCCTGCTCACAGCTGTCGCTCGGCGTATTGACGGTGAGTTTCGCCTGAGGCCTTAACGGCGTTTTGGGTTGTACCGGCATCCTGCTGAAATCATGCGCGAATCGAGATGCCGCGGTGCTGATCGAACCTCCTTGAAGCTCTCCAGCTTTAGCCTGTAGCAATCGCTGCAAGGCTTGATTGCCGATTGTGCGTTGCAAGTTTGGGATGGGTCGTACTTCGCTGCTTTGACTGAGATGTGCCATCTCAGGCTTTGCAGAGCTTGCAGGCTTCGATTGTAGTGTCGGCGTGTTTTGCAGTGCTAAGGTGCGCATAATCGAGTTCCTCTTGTCGATTAGCAACCGGAATTTACGTTTCAGCGCCCAGTGGCCTGAGACTATATACCCATCGAGAGATTCCAGGGCATAATTATTTTCCTTGGCCGGGCCGGTGGCCCGCAATTGCCTGCCTTTTGTCCAGTCCCACGACATCGCTTACAGAGTGTCCCGGGACATTACTTACAGTTCCTGGTGGGGAAGAGGCATCCAACGCTCGACCATGGTCGAGCGTTGGATCGCCGGGTCGAGCTCCCGCACCAACGTCGTACAGTAGTAAACCTGGATGCGCTCTCCCAGCTTCACCACTTGTTCCCACTCACCGGCCAGAGCGCTGCTGATCCTCCACTTACGGCCAGCCAGAGTCGGCCTGCCGCAGGTGTCGACCTTCCCCACGATGGCTCCCGGCGGATACTGCCAGCGCGGCGGCTGCGGATCATAGCGGCGCGGGCTCGGCTGCCAGTGGCTGGCAGGACGCTCCATGCCCAGCGCTTCGTGCGGCCGCCGGGTGCCCCGCCAAGCGAGCGCAGCGAGCTTAAGTGGGGGGTTGATTTCCAACGACGGCACCCCGCTCATACCTGCCGCAACGCGTCCACAATCTTTGTGCGATAGGCCATCAACGCGGGAACAAAACCGGCCGCCAGCCCCAACAGCAGCGCGATAGCGATGCCAATCGCCGTCGTTTGCGGTGATAGTCCGAAGTTGGGAAAGCCGGCAACGATGTCGCCCAGCACCGGCGCCTGGGGCAGTACCCGAACAATCCCTACACTGATGACAATACCCACGAGGCCGCCCATCAGGCCGATCAGCAGCGCCTCGCCGAGGATGAGCGTCATTACCAGCCCGCTGGTATAGCCCAGCGTTTTGAGCACGGCAATCTCCTGCCGCCGCTCGCGCACCGCGATGCTCATGGTGTTCGCCGTGACTAGCAGGATGGTGAACGCCACGGCCACACCGATGCCGTTCAGCAGCAGCGACAAGTTGCCGGCCAGCGAGATGAATCCGGCAAGGAAAGCCTGTTCCGTCTCGGTCTTGGTGGGCGCATCCGTGTTCTCAAATTCGGCGTCGATGGCTTTGCTGATGGCGGCCGCATGGCTGGGATCGTCAATCTGCACCGTCAGCCAGCCGATTCCCGAGTACGACCTCGACTTGGTGGCCTCGTACAGATAGTCGAAGTCGAAGTACATCGAGTTCAGATCGGTCGCAGGATATCGCTTCTCGTCCGTGTCGTAGATGCCGTCGATCACAAAGTCGAAAGGATGTCCGATGCGGTACGGCGGAATCGCGCTCTCCAGTTGAAACGTGTCGCCGACCTTCCAACCCCATTTCTCCGCCAGTTTGCGGCCAATGATGCAGCCGCGCCTGTCGCGCAGCCAGTTCTGCTTCTGGTCCTCCGGCAGCATGATCTCAGGAAAGACCTGGAGAAAAGCTTCCGGTTCCACGGCGTAGTTGGGGAAGAAATACTTGGGATCGCGGTAGATGCCGTTGAACCACACGTTGATCACGGTATTGGTCACGCCGGGAATGGCGGCAACCCGTGCCTTGTAATTCAACGGCAAGGTGTAAGCCAGGCTGACGTAGTGCCGGGTGATCAAGCGTTTTGAATTGCCACTATGCAGGCCGAAGTCGATGGCCGCAATGACGGTCTGCAATGTGCAGAACAGAAAAATGCAAACCGACATAGCCACTACCGTACTGAGGGTGCGGATCCAACTCTTCCGGAGATGCTTGAGAATTAGTAACACGAACTTCATGCCAACCGGCTCTCCTTTCTCCGGTTGTCGGCTGGATGCTTACCTGTCGGCTAACCAAGAATAGCCTCATCGAACCCGTAGGTCGGTGATGGGGGACACAGTTGTGAGTATCAGGTCGTGTAGGCGGGCGCCCCGTTCAAGCGAGGATCAGCGAGCTTGAGTGGGGTTTCCGCGTCGGCCGGGTGGCCCAGTCAACCCCGGAGAAATCGAAGTCTCTAATCGGGTGCCCCATCTATGACAACGTTGCCCCGCGTCAAGGGCTTTTTGAGCGCAGGCTGTCCGTGGGGTTTTTCGTCGCACGATGGCATGATGTAGGCGGCGCGCCGCCCAACAGCGAACAATCTTGGCGCGGGTGCCCCCATCCGGCCTGATTTTGACCCGCCGGCCGGTGGCCCACATGTCCCTGCTTTTGGGATATGGGGCTTTACAGGTTGCTGAAAAACTCCCGAGGCCGACTGTTTCGTATCAGGGCATGACTTCAGTCATGCCGTAAGTGCTTCAAAATAAATTGGGTCTTTAGCCCCTGCGCTTCTGTTCCGATCTCTCACTAGACTCTTTCCGCAGCCTCTTCAGTCGTGCCGACACGCCCGCTACTTTTTGTTCCGCGCGGACTCCGGACCTGTTTATAAAATTGTGTGCCCGTTCGGCGTACCGGTAACGCCGAGCTTCAGAGCGTTTTACGAAACTCAATCTGGTCACATGTAGGTGGGATAAGAATCACCAAATCCAGTGCCGCAGGCACGGAACAATCGTAGCCCGGCACGCAGCCGAAGCGGAGTGCCGGGTAGACCGGTTTTTGAATCGGAAGTCGGTTTTAACCGACGACACCCTCCCGCGAGGGCTTCACGGGCTGCCGAAAGACCCGCTTCGCGGACAGATTCGTATCAGGGCACGGCTCCAGTCGTGCCGCTAAGCCTTTTCTTTTTGACCCGCCGTGCGGCGCACTGGGTTGCGGCTTCTTCCGCAGCCTCTTCAGCCCTGCCGCCCGCGGCTGCATGAACAATGGGGCTTGAGCCCCCTGAGGAAACTCGGAGTTCCGGCCACGCGGATTAGCCTCGGTCTCAGGAGCCGCTCGAGATGCCGAACCGGCGCGAACCAGAACCAACCCC
>Ga0335069_10007783_pt1 | contig 15426 bp, 7 predicted proteins | sample Lox_Sample_11_FD_206714 | JGI IMG/M metagenome (GOLD analysis project Ga0335069, IMG submission 206714) | Soil microbial communities from Loxahatchee National Wildlife Refuge, Florida, United States - Lox_Sample_1.1 | ecosystem: Environmental > Terrestrial > Soil > Wetlands | place: USA: Florida... | reverse complement strand
CGTCGCGAGCACGACACCGCTGTGGCCGACCGCCCAGCCCTTGCTCGCCGTCGGGAAGTGCACCGCCACGAGGTCCGCGCTCACCGGGACGCTCGCCTGCGTCCACGTCCCGCCCTCGTCGTCCGAGTACAGGATGTGACCGCGCTGCCCGACGACGACGACGCGGTTGCCGGCGAGCGCCGCACCGTTGAGGAGCCGCTGCGAGGCGAGCGCGCTCTTCTGCGCGGGCGCGTCGAGCACGTCGACGTAGCCCGCGCACCACACGCTCGGCGCAGCGAGCAGCGCGATCGCGGCAAGCAGCGACGCGAACGAGCGGATCTTCATCGAGGTTTCCTCGGTCGTCGCCTGCGCGCCAACGCGATCAGCGAATGCCGGTGCCGGCAAGTGCGTCGGCCGTCCACTCCCTCTCGGCCGGCGGCTCGATGTAGCGGACGCCGCCGGTTTCGGCCACGAGCCCGAGCACCGTGTACGTGCCGCCGATCAGGTCGTAGAAGACGTTGCAGTCGCCGAACACCGCCGATTCGTCGTACGACGGCGTCAGGAAATTGAAGCCGGCGCGGAAGTAGTTGCCGCGCGCGTCGTAGGCGTCGGTCGCAACAGCGATCCACGTGTCTTCGTCGATGTAGAAGCGCCGCTTCGCGTAGATGTGCCGACTGTCGGGCTTGAGCGTCGCTTCGGCGATCCACACGCGGTGCAGCTCCCAGCGGACCGCGTCGGGGTTGACGAATTGCGGCTTGAACACGTCGTCCATCTTCGTGTTGTAGACGAGCCTGTAGTCGTTGTACGGGACGATGACCTCCTTCTTGCCGACGAGCCTCCAGTCGTAGCGGTCCATCTTGCCGTTGAACATGAACGCGTCGTCGTACGTCGTCATGCCGGAGGTGACCGGGTTGGGCGTGTCGTATGCGATGTCAGGAGCGAGCTTCACGCGGCGCTGGCCGGGCAGGTATTGCCATGCGCGCCGGTTCCCGTTCACGTAGTTGAGCGGATCGTGCACGAGCAGGGCCTCGCCGGCGCGACGCGCGGGGCCCTTGTAGTCGAGGCGCACCATGTAGAAGATGTCGGCGGACGTCTTCTTCGGGTCGTAGTAGGGAAACTCGTTGGTGTTCACCGTCTCGGTGGAAAGCGCAGGCCTTCCGCTCGCGTCGACCGTGAACGACTTGCCCCTGAACTGGTAGGTGTAGCCGACGTAGCGCGTCAGGTGGTTCCACATCACCTCGTAGCCGTCCTTCGGGATCGGGAACGGCACGCCGCCGTAAGCGTTGTCGAGGCCGACGCCGCCGTCCGTAGTCTTGGCGCGCGTCGCGTTCTTCATCGTGTTGTCGGCGACGAACTTCGTGATGGCGGCGCTGCGGTGCGTCGGATAGACATCGATGCGGAACGTCGGATAGCGCTTCAGAAGCTCCTTCGTGCCCTCGGTGAGCTTGTCGGCATACTTGTCCAGGTTCTTCGCATCGACCGAGTAGAGCGGCTTGTCGGCGGCGAACGGGTCCGGCCGGATGCCCTCGCCCTTCTTGAACCCGGCCGGCGGCGTCGTGAGTCCCCCCGTGTAGCCGGGAATCGTGCCGTCCTTGTTGCCGGACTTTTCCGCGCCGATCGGCGTGAGGGTGCCGCCGAGCTGCTTGGCCTCGTCGGCCGATACCGCTGCCCATGCGGTGGAGCAGAGCGAAGCGGCGGCGATCGCTATCAGGGTCGTGCGGAACATGATCGAAATCTCCTCTAGAAGGTTGTCTTCAACGTGAGCGAAATCCAGCCGCGATCGGCGAGGCTGGCGAACGGGCCGGCAAACGTGGTCGCGGCGCCGGTCGCGTCGGTATCGTGCTTGCCGTAGTAGCCGATGTAGGAAAGAGTGACGAGGTACTTCTGCTCGATCGTCGCGCCGAGCCCAACGCTCCAGTTCCCCGCATTCTTGTTGCCGCCGAGCAGCGTCGCGGCCGTGCCGCTGACGCCCTGGTCCCACGTAAGGGGCAGCGTGAGATCGACGCCGGGGAAAACCTGGTACCACGTCGGCGTGAAGTTGATCGCAAGGCCGACGTACGTCGAAGTCGGCTTGTCGATCCCGACGTAGTCGGCGCGGCCCTTGTACACCGCTTCGTTCTGCGTGACGCTCGAGACGTGCATCCACGAGAGCTCGGCGAGTAGATTCGCTGTGTCGAACAGCGCGGTCTTCGGCACGACTGCGATGCCGTTCAAGACGCCGTGCCACGTGCTGCCGAGCGCGCCCGGGGTGTCGGCGTGCGCAGGTATCGCGGTGGTCGCGATCGACCCCGGCATCGACGGCACGAGCGGCGCGGGCAGCACGGTCACCGGATCGCTCAGCAGCGGCATGTTCTGCCGGTACGACACTTCCGCGCCGATCGAGACGCCGGCGATCTGCTTCGCGAGGCTCACGCCGTAGATGTGGATGTTGTTGCCGTACGCCGTCTGGTACGTCCCGACCTTCCCGTACTTCTGGAGGTCCTCGACGTTGGTCGCGTTGCCGTTGACGAGGCACGGCGTCGGCGAGACTGGAGCGAGCGGTTGCCCGCCGATCGCCTGGCAGACCTGCGGCGACGGAAGCGGCAGCACGCCCGGCGTCACCATGAGTTGCGGCAGGATGTCCGTCGCGTTGCGGTAGTAGAAGCCGAGCGTGCCGTCGAGCGCCGCCGGACTCCATCGCGCCTGAACACCGAAGTCGCCGAGACTGCCGCTATAGCGGGAAGGCGCCACCGCCTGTGCGTTCCAAAACCGCTGATTCGGGCCGACGATCAGCGAGTCGCCGCCGAAGTTCAGCGGATCGGTGCCCGACAGGTAGCTGCCGGATTCGGGCAGGCGGACCGCCTGCCAGTTGTAGAACCACTGTGCGGCGAGCGAGAGTTCCTCCGTCGGCTGCGCCTGGATCGTGAGGCCGCCGCGAGGACGGAAGACTTCCTTCGCTTCGGTGCCCGGTGTGGCGAGACCCTTCCAGACGTCGACGGAGTTCTGCGAGTACGCGATGCCGTGAACAACGCCGCCGAGCAGCAGGCTCTCGCCCCAGTACACGGTGTGCTGTCCGGCCTTGACCTGGACCGGCACGCCGGCAACGTCGAGATTCGCGAACGTGAACCAGTCCAGCATCTCACCCGAAGCGCCCTTCGCGTAGCGCTTGGTGTACGGGCTCAACACGCCGGCCACGGGAACCCCGTTGCTCAGCGTGTTCGCGGTCGCGGTGTTGGTGTTGTCTAGATTGTTGTAGGCGGGGTCCCACCAGCCGGCCGCGCTCACGCGCACGCCGTAGTTCTTCCGCCACACCAGGTCGAACTCGGACAGCGCGTCGAAGCGGCTGGTGACGACCGACCCGTTGCCGAAGTTGCGGTCGCCGTCGTCGGCATTGGGATTGCCGAGGATCGCCGGATCCTGGCCGTGCGTGCGCACGCCGACGTTGTAACGGATCGTGTTGTCCCAGCGGATCTCGACGTCGGGATTGCCGGTGTCGATCTCGAACGCCGCCGCATTGAGACTGATCGCACCGAGCGAAGCCAGCGCCGCGCCCAACGCGCGACGGCGCGAGCGGCGGTTGGTCCTGTCTGCCTTTCGTTGCACTCTTCGGTCCTCCTCGTTGCGCCGCGAACCCGCGTTCCAGTCATTCGATCTGATCTGATTTCCACGACTCGCATGTTCGCGGGGAAACAAGCGCCGCGCCCCCCTCAAAAGGGAGGGGTTTCAGGTCTTGCGCCGCAGGATCGCAACCGCGATCGCCCCGCCGGGCCCACCGTTGTGCTGCAGAGCGACGCGCGCATCGGGAACCTGGCGCGCGCCCGCCTGCCCGCGAAGCTGCCAGGCGAGCTCGCAGACTTGCGCGAGTCCCGCTGCGCCCGGCGCATGGCCCATCGACAGCAGCCCGCCCGACGGCGACACGACGACGCGTCCGCCGTAGGTGTTCGCGCCGGCGCGGACGAATCGCTCGGCGTCGTCCTCTGCGCAGAGCCCGAGCGCCGCGCAGGAGATCAGCTCGTCGACTACACAGCAGTCGTGCACCTCGGCGACGTCGACGTCCGCGGGATCGACGCCTGCGCTCTCGTAGGCCCGCTCGGCCACGCGCCTCGTCGTGCCGCCGACGAGCTCGGCGCCCGCGGCGCGCGTGTCGGAGTCGCAGTCGTCGATCTCGAGCGCGTGCGCCGCGAGCAGAACCTCGTCGCGTATTCCGTGGTGCGCCGCGAAGCGTGGCGTGCAAATGACGACGGCCGCGGCGCCGCAGCTCGCGCCGCTCACGTACGATCGCCGAAGCCGGCCCCCCATCAGCGGTGCCGCGAGCGCTTCGTCGAGCGACAGCGGTTCGCGATGGAGCGCGTACGGATTGCGGGCGCCGTGCGCGCGAGCCTTGACCGCGATGCGCGCGAAGGTCTCGTCGCCGATTCCCAAGTGCCCGGCGGCCTGGTCGAGGCGCGTGATGCACCGGCGAACGAGCTCGGAAGTCGGTGTCGAGCATTCGACGGTTTCCTCGAATCCCACGGCCAGCACGCACTGCGCTTCGCCCGAAAGCAGCGCCTGGCGCGCGTGGAACAGCGCGGCGGAACCCGACGCGGCGCCGTTGCTTACGTTCGAGACCGGGATGCCGGTCAGGCCGGCGCGCGCGAGCGCCCGTTCGCCCGCGGCTGGGTCGCCGAGGACGTGGCTCGCAACGGCCTGATCGACGAGCTCGACGTCGATGCCTGCGTCGTCCAGCGCGCTGCGGATCGCGCCCCCGGCGATGCCGCTCGCATTCGCGCCGGCGGCCGCAAACGGCACCATTCCCGCGCCGGCAACCACCACGCGCTCGCCCATCTGTCGCCTCCGTTTCGCCGGCACCGCCGCGAAGCCCTCGCGATCCTGCCGGAACAGGGACGGAATTTAGCGGCCGGCGAAGCGGGGCGCCCCCGCCGAGGAGGAGGGGCCGTCGTTCGGAGCGGATCCGCTCGCTACCGACAGTACGAAGCGACGGGTGGAGGCAGGGGCGGGCGTTACGCGTGTAGCGCTGCGGGTTCGACGAGCTGCAGCACGAGCGCGCGCTGCACGGCGTGACGGCGCCCGCCGACGTTGAGCTTGTCGAAGAGATTGCGAAGGTGCCATTTGACGGTGGTTGGCCCGATGTCGAGCGCGCGCGCGATCTCCTTGTTCGAATAGTTGCGCGCGAGCAGCGCGAGCACCTCGCGCTCCTTTCCCGTCAGCAGTCCGCTCGGCACGACTGACCCAGGCGTTTCGGCGGCTCGCGCAGCGACCGGCTTCGGCGCGATCGGGGTCGCTGTCGGCGGCGCGGCATTGCGCGCCTGCTCGGCGGCGATCGGCTGCAGCTCGCGCAGCAGACGCGCGAAGCCGTTCGCGGCAGCGGTGTCGGTGACCTCGCGGAGAATATCGTCGGCCGATCCCCCGCGCATGCGTTCCGCGGCACACTGGAGCGCCATCACTTCGAGCCGGCCTCGCGTCCACCGCGCGCTCGGCGAGCGCAGCAGCCGCACGCATTGGGCGCCGGCGGCTTCCCCGTCCCGCGCACACAGCGCCGCGCGAATCTCGGCGACGCCGCAGGTCCAGTCGATGATGTCGCCGACGCCGCGCTCGGCTTCGCGCCATGCGTCGCGCTGCTCGCGCAGCCTCACGATCGCCTGTTCACACGCATCGCAGCGGCGTAGGAAGGCTTCCACGCGTACCTGCTCGGCGAGGCTCGCGGCGATCATTCGCGGCTGCCGGCGCTGCACGCCGAGCGTGTACAGGCCTTCGAGCACGTCGCGAACGCGTCCGACGTCGTGGTGCTCGAGCGCGACGCGCGCGAGCGTCAGGTACGCGAACGCGATCCCCTCGGGGACGGAGGTGCGCTCGATCACGTCGAGCCGATTGGCGAGCGTCGCCTCGGCGGCCTCACCCTGGTCCTGATCCCAGAGCGCGGCCGCCAACGCGGCGGCGATTAGGCACGCCGGAGGGCTGCGACGGCCGAAACTGGCGGTGGCCCTCGACAGCGCCTGCTCGAGCCCGCGCGCGGCGGCGTCGGGGCGGGCATCGAGAAGGTAACTCACGCCCATGAAGAACTCGGCGTAGTAGTTCGCGTAATCCTCGCGGTCGTCATTGACGGGAAGCCCCAGCCGCGCGAGCTCCATACGCGCCGCGACGGTGTCGCCGCGCGAGAGCGCGAGCAGCGAGCGCAGACAGGCGTTCGCCTCGCGCACGACCGGAGTGCCGAACGGATTGTCTTCCCCAACGAGCTCGCTCACTTCGGCTGCGATGACGAGATCGTCGGCATGGTGCGCGGCGGCGCCCCGTATCTGCAGCGCCTCGTAGCGCAGCGCGGGGTCCACGTTCGGCTCAATGAGCGGCTCCGTCAGAGGAAACGCGTCGCGGGGCTCGTGCGACAGCGCGCGCGACCATGCTGCGACGAGCCGGAGCCGGTCGTTGCCGAGGACGATCGGCTCGGGCAGCCGTCCCAGCCAGTCGCGCGCGGCGGCGACCCGGCCCGACGTCGCGAGCCCATAGAGCGCCTGCGCGATCCACGCATACGCGGTATCGGTGCGTTCCGCCGCGAGAGCGTGATGCGCGGCGCGTTCCAGCATTCCGGCGGCGTGCAGCCATTGCGCCGCGCGCCAGTGCATCGCAAGGCGGTCGCCCTTGGGGAGCTCGTCGAAGCGACGCAGCAGCGCCTCGCGGCACGTCGCGTGCAGGCGCAGCCATTCGCTGCCTTCGGCCGCGCTGAGCAGGGGCGTCTCGTTGCGCAGCTGCTCGAGAATCTCGGCACAATCGCGCCGTCCCGTGATCGCAGCGCACAGATGCGCCTGCAACTGCTCGAGTGGCGCGACCGCGGTCAGAAACGCGACCGCCTCCGGATCGAGGCGGGGAAGGATCACGTCGGCGAACAGCGAGTCGAGCCCGGAACCTGTCGCTGCGACACGGCGCAGTGCGCCGATCGGGTTCGCCTCCTTCTCGACGTAGGCGAGCACGAGCTGCAGCCCCATCGGCCAGCCTTCGACGCGCTCGTGCACGCGCGCGATCGTGTCGGCATCGACGCGCCCGCCGAAGCGCGCGTGCAACAGCTCGCGGGTCTCCTCGAGACGAAAGCTCAGATCGGCGGCGTCGAAGGAAGCGAACTGGCCGTGTGCGAGCAGGTCCGAGGTAGCGAACGGCAGCCGCCGGCGCGTGCCGAGGACCAGGTGGACGTTCGGCGGAAGATTGAACGCGAGGTAGGGGAGCAGCTCGGAAGCGACCGCCGGCGGCAACGCGTGCACGTCGTCGAGCACCAGCGCGGTTGGAGCGGATGCCTCGGCGAGCTCACCGAGCAGCGCCGCGATCGCTTCGCGCGGCTCGACGCCGCTGCGAAGCGTGTGCTCCGCTGCGCGAATTGGCGCGGGCCGTCCCAGCCCGGTGTAGGCGCTGAACAGCAGCGCCTCGACGAAGCGGGTCGACTCGTCGTCCTCGTCGAGCGAAAGCCACGCCGCGCAGGCCCCGGCAGCGAGCCACTCGCGCCGCAGGCGCGCAAGCAGCGAGGTCTTGCCGTAGCCGGCCGGCCCCTGCACGCAGATCACCGCGCATTCGCGAACCGAATGGAACCGGCGCACCAGCCGCTCGCGGCTCACGATCCAGCGACGCGTTCGCGGTGGCGCGATCTTGATCGCGAGAAGCGCAGCCGCCTCGCCCTTTTTCGCCATCGTGCCGGCAAGAAGACCACTTCGAACAGATGAGGAAGATTAGCATGGAGGGGGCGCGCGCGCTTCGCGGCGGGCACGCGAAGCGCCCGCCTTTCTCGGGCGCGTCAAGCGTGGGCGACCCTCGTGCGGAGGATCTGCCCCAGGGCGCGCGCAAGCTCCCGGCCCGGATCGTCCGCGGCGCCGGCAGCGCGCCAGCCGACGAAGCGGTCGGGACGCACCAGCACGGCACCGTCGCGGCGGATGCCGCGGTGCTGCGTCCACATGAGGCGCGGGTCGAAGAGATCGCCGTCGAGCTCGCCGATGCGTAAAGCGTCGATCGCGAGCGCGTTGGCGGAGGCGACCCGCTTTGCGGCCGTGCACCAGGCATCGCCATCCTCGCCGGCGATCAGAAGGAATCGTCCCGGCCGCACGAGATCCTTCAGCGGCCGGCGCAATCCGCCCTCGTCGTCGATCCAGGCATGCGGCAGGGGGCTCCCTGGTCGCGTGCTCGGCTCGTAGAGTCGGATCGGCTCGATCGGCTGCGGCTCGGGCGTGCCGTCGGGAACGATAGCCGCGGAGTCGTATCGGTAGCCATACTCGACGTTGAGCTCGTTGCTCTCCATCGTCAGGCGCCGGATCGCGCGCAACGCCCTGCCGCGGTGCTCGGCGTCCTCGGGCTTGCCGCTCCAGATGCGCTTCATCTGCGTCCAGTTGGCCTCGATCCCCGCGCTCGGGTCCAGGCCGAACGCCGGGCCGGTCTCCATGTGCGCCTTGGAGTTCTCGAGCGAGCGCTGGATGTTGCGCGCGTCGGTCGGTCGGCGCTCGGCCTCGTAAGTGTCGAGCAGGCTCTCGCCCGCCCGGCCCGCAAGCACGGCGGCGAGCTTCCAGCAGAGGTTGTGCACGTCCTGGACGGCGCTGGTCAGGCCGAGACCGCCCGTCGGCGGATGCCGGTGTGCGGCGTCGCCGGCGATCAACACCCGACCGACGCGGAACCTGTCCGCGAGCACGCCTTCGAGCGTCCAGCGCGTGAGTTTGTGGATCTTGAACGGCACGTTCTCGAGACCGAGCGCCAGGCGCATGTCGGCCTCGACCCGCTCGTCGCTCAGGCCGCGCAGCTCGTCGCCGTTGTAGGCGAGGTGGAAGACCCATTCCTCGCTGTCCGGGCCCCAGCGGGTCGGGCCCATCGGCACGAGCACCGCCATGCGCCCGATGGCCGGGCACCAGATCCAGCGGATCAGCACGTGCGGATCGCGCGCGATGTGCGAGAGGTCGGCGCTAATGTGCACCGTTCCCGACTGCGCAATCACGCCGAGGCCGTCGTACTTGATGCCGGCCTGCTTGGAGATCGTCCGGCCGCCGTCGCAGCCGATCAGGTACTTCGAGCGCACGGTGTACTCGGTTCCGTCGTCGAGATTGCGGATGAGCGACGTCACCCCGGAGGCGTCCTGGACGAGCTCCAGCAGCTCGTGATGAAAGCGCACGCGTCCGGGATTCATCGCTTCGGCGCGCGCCTTGAAAATCGGCTCGAGGCGGATCTGCGGAAGGTTCGACGAGCGGCACGGGCTCGCCGCCACCCAGTTGAGATTGGTGTAGCCGTCGCCCCAGCTCTCGATCTGAGAGATGCGCCGGCCGAAGTCGGGATCGGGACCGGCGAGCCCCGCGTACCAGCCCATTGCGCGCATGTTCTCGGCGGGGGTGCTCTTCTCGTAGATCTCCTCGGCGATCCCGACGTCTTCGAGTATCTCCATCGTCTTCTGGTTGAGCACGTGCGCCTTCGGCAGGATCGAAGTCGTCGGCAGTGCGTTCACGAGCAGGTGCTCGACGCCGAGCTGTGAGAGCAGCATCGAGGCGGTCAGGCCGGCGCCGCCGCCGCCGACGATCAGGACGGGTACTTCGAGGGTGGTCGTGCGCGGTTTAGCTTGGCTTGCAGTCTGCGAGGTCATGGGTCGTCTCCTTGGTTGGACCGAGGGCGACGTTACGCAAGCGGTGATTTGGCCGCGCCCTCCGGCGCGGTGGGGGCGGCGATGCGAGGCGAGGGGTTGGAGATTCCCGCAAACCCCTCCCACTTGGCGGGGGCGCACGGGCGCACCGGGGCCTACAGTGCGTCCATCGGGACGCTACATGGCGAGTGGCCTCACATGAAACGGACGGGACTCAGGACGATTCTCTTCGCGCTGACGCAGGTTCTGCGCACGTGCGCGCGCGTCGATCCCGAGTTCCGCCGGCAGATGCGGCGGCGCGACATCGTCGCGCAGATCCGCCTGAAGGACGGCAGCATCGGGCGCTGGTACGCGCTTCAGGGCGGCCGCGTGCGCTCGCGCGTTGGGCTGCATCCGCAGCCCGACGTGACGATCTCGTTCCGCGACGTCGCCACTGCGCTCAGCTTCCTGCTGCCGCCGCCGGACCAGGCGGAGATCGTCCACGCCGCCAAGCACTTCCGCGTGGTCGTCGACGGCAAGAGCGAGCTCGTCGTCTGGTTCATGCAGCTGTTGAACTCGATTCCGCGCGTCGGCATGCGTTACGGAACGCCGATGCCCGATGGTACGACGCGCTACACGACGTGCACCAACGGCGGGCCGCTCTACACGTTCGTGAAGGACGGCCGCATCGTGCGGATCACGCCGATCGACTTCGACGACGGCGACGCCCCCAGCTGGACGATCCGCGCCCGCGGGCGCTCGTTCGCGCCCTGGCGCCGGGCGACGGTCAACCCGCACGCGTTGACGCTCAAGTCCATGGTGTACTCCGACAAGCGCCTGCTCTACCCGATGAAGCGCGTCGACTTCGACCCCAACGGCGCGCGCAACCCGCAGAACCGTGGCATCTCCGGCTACGAGCGCATCAGCTGGGACGAGGCGCTCGACCTGGTCGCCGGCGAGATCAAGCGGCAGCGCCGCGAACACGGCCCCGCGGCGATGGCGATCTATCACAGCTCGCACCACCAGTGGGGCAATGTCGGCTACTACCTGAGCGCGCTGGCACGCTTCGGCAACCTGGTCGGCTTCACGCGCGTGCATCTGAACCCCGACAGCTGGGAAGGCTGGTACTGGGGCGCGCAGCATCACTTCGGCAACAGCCTGCGCATCGGCGTGCCGGGCACCTACGGCACGGTCGAGGATTGCCTGAAGGAGTGCGAGCTGATCGTCTTCTGGTCGAGCGACCCGGAGACGACCAGCGGCGCGTACGCGGGCTCCGAGGGCACCCAGCGACGGCTGTGGGCCAAGGAGCTCGGCATCGAATTCGTCCACATCGACCCGCACTGCACGCCGACCGCGCAGCTGCTCGGCGGCCGCTGGATTCCGATTCGTCCGGGCACCGACGCAGCACTCGCCATCGCCATCATGAACGTGTGGCTGCGCGAGGGCCTGTACGACAAGGACTACGTCGAGAAGCGCACGACGGGATTCGACGCCTGGCGTGACTACCTGCTCGGCAAGGATGACGGCATTGCCAAGACGCCCGAGTGGCAGGAGGCGGAGACCGGCGTGCCGGCGCACGTGGTGCGCGCACTGGCGCGCGAGTGGGGCCGCAGGAAGACGTATCTCGCACCCGGCGGCACCGGCGCGGGACTCGGCGGCGCATGCCGCACCGCGACCGGCGCGCAGTGGGCGCGCAGCATGATCCTGATGATGGCGATGCAGGGCTGGGGCAAGCCGGGCATCAACTTCGGCAACCTGCAGGGCAGCACGCCGCTCGACTTCACTTTCTACTTCCCCGGCTACGCCGAGGGCGGCATCTCCGGCGACCTGGTGTGGACCGCGTCCGCGATCAGCAATTACGAGCGCATGCCGCACGTGCTGACGATGAACCCGGTCAAGCAGATGATCCCGCGGCAGCGGTTCCCCGACGCGATCATCGACGGCCACTGCAAAGGCTACCTGTGGGACGGCTCCTCGCTGGAGGCGCAGTTCGCGCACTTCGAGTACCCGCTTCCGGGGCACTCGCGCGTGCACATGCTATACCGCTACGGGGGCTCGTCGTTCGGGACGATCGCCAATTCGCACCGCTTCATCGATGCCTACCGGCATCCCTCGCTCGAGTTCGTCGTGAACCAGTCGATCTGGTTCGAGGGCGAGGCGATGTTCGCCGACGTCATCCTGCCGGCCTGCACTTCGTTCGAGCGCTGGGACATCGGCGAGTGGGCCGGCGCCGGCGGCTACGGCCATCACGCCCAGGGCCAGCTCAACCATCGGATGGTGGTGCTGCAGCACAAGTGCATCGAGCCGCTGGGCGAGTCGAAGTCCGACTACCAGATATTCCTCGAGCTCCTGAGCCGCATGGGCATGGGCGCGATGTACTCCGAGGGCTGCAGCGAACTGGACTGGGTCAAGCGGGTGTACGACTCGTCGGACCTGCCCAAGCACATCGGCTGGCGCGAGTTCGTGAAGAAGGGCTACTTCGTCGTGCCCCCCGAGCCGGAGGCGACGCGCGACCCGGTCTACTTCCGCTGGTACGCGGAGGATCGCGCCAAGGACGTGCCCGAGCCGCATCCCCTTCCCTCGCAGTACACGGAAGAGTTCGGCAAGGGACTGCAGACGCCGTCCGGGAAGATCGAGTTCGTCGCGACGACGATAGCGCGCGGCGACCCGGACAACCCCGAGCGCCCCGCGCTCAACCGCTACGTGCCTTCATGGGAGGGGCACAGCCACGCCGAACTCTCCCCCAGGTTCCCGCTGCAGCTCACGTCGAGCCATTCGCGCTACAGCTTCCACACCTACTGCGACGGCAAGGGCAGCGCGATCAACGAGATCGACGAACACCGCGTGCGCATCGAGGGTTACGACTACTGGGTGCTGCGCATGAGCGTGGACGACGCGAAGCAGCGCGGAATCCGCCACCATGACCTGGTGCGCGTGCACAACCGCCGCGGCGCGGTCCTGTGCGCCGCCGACGTCTCGCCGCTGATCGCCCCCGGCGTCGTCAAGGCCTACCAGGCGTCGGCGATCTTCGATCCGCTCGACGATGGCGAACACGTGACCGATCGCGGCGGCTGCCTGAACATCCTCACGCCGCGCCGGCCCCAGGTCCGGGGCACCGAGGGAATGGCCTCCAACTCCTGCCTCGTCCAGGTCGAGCGCTGGCGCGCGCGCGCGGAGGCGGCATGAAGAAGTGGAACCTGATCGTCGACGTTGCGCTCTGCGAGAATTGCCACAATTGCACGCTGGCCGCGAAGGACGAGCACGTCGGCAACGACTTTCCCGGCTACGCGGCGCCGGCGCCGGCGCGGGGCGGCGACTGGATTCGCATCACGCGCAAGGTGCGCGGCGCCGCGCCGATGGTCGATGCGGCTTACCTACCGACGATGTGCAACCACTGCGACGACGCGCCGTGCGTGAAGGCGGGGGGCGGCGCCGTGCGCAAGCGCGACGACGGCATCGTGATCATCGATCCCGAGAGGAGCCGCGGCCGGCGCGACCTGGTCGATGCGTGCCCGTACGGCGCGATCGTCTGGAACGAGGAACGCGAACTGCCGCAGACCTGGATCTTCGACGCGCACCTGCTCGACGCGGGCTGGAAGGAGCCGCGCTGCGCGCAGGTCTGTCCCACCGGAGCGCTTCGCGCCGTGAAGCAGGACGACGATGCGATGCGCGCGCAGACGCGCGCCGAAGGGCTGGCGGTGCTGCGTCCGGAGCTCGGCACGAAGCCGCGCGTCTATTACAGAAACCTTCAGCGGTTCGACAAGTGCTTCGTCGGCGCCAGCGTCGCCGCGGAGATCGAGGGCGTGAAGGAGTGCGTGGCAGGCGCGGTTGCGGTGGTGCGCAAGGACGGCGTCGAGGTGGCGCGCGCGACCACCGACGCGTTCGGCGACTTCAAGTGCGACGGCTTCGAGCACGGCAGCGGGACCTACACGGTCGAGATCACGCATCCGCGTCACGGCAGCGCGAGCGCCGCTTGCGTGCTCGGCGTTAGCGTCTATTTCGGCACGCTGACCCTCGGCGGTGTTTCGCGGTCCACGCCTGCCGAGTTGGTCGCGACGAGCGGCGGGGCTGCATGATGCGCCTAAGGGAATCGTCCATGGAGAAGTTCGAGATACGCACGCTCGCCGACATCGAGGCGATCGAAGCGGTGCCGCTCGAGCAGCGGCTGGCAGGTCTCGAGAGCACTTACGACGCGATAGCGAGTGCGGCAAGGCGCTGGCCCGATGCCGTCGCGCTCGCATTCGTGCCGAACGGCGACTCGGCCGCCGCTGCGCACGAGGTGACGTACCGAGATCTGCTGCACAAGGTGACGCAGGCGGCGAACGCCTTTGCCGCGCTCGGTATCGGTGCGGGCGACGTCGTTTCGTACGTGCTGCCGAACCTGCTCGAAACGCACTACACGATCTGGGGCGGCGAGGCGGCGGGTATCGTGAATGCGGTGAACCCGTTGCTCGAGCCCGACCAGATCGCGCACCTCCTGAACGCGGTGCAGACGAAGCTGCTGGTGACGCTCGGTCCGACGCTCGGGGCATCGCTGTGGCAGAAGATCGAAGCCGTTCGAAGCCGCGTGCCGAGCCTTCGCGCCGTTCTGGTCGTCGGCGAGCAGCGTCGGCTGGCGGACGACGTGCTCCCGTTCGCCAAGGCGTTGGAGGGGCAGCCGGGCGAGCGCCTATCGAGCGGCCGTCGAATCGGGCGGGACGATATCGCTTCGTGCTTCCATACCGGCGGCACGACCGGCGTGCCGAAGGTCGCGCAGCACACGCATCGCAGCGAGCTCGCCGACGCGTGGTCGGCGGCGGCGATGATCGACCTGAGCGCGCGCGACACGCTGCTCTGCGGCCTGCCGCTGTTCCACGTCAACGGCGTCGTCGTCACCGGCATCGCGCCGTTCCTGGTCGGCGCGAAGGTCATCGTGCTCGGCGCGGAGGGGTACCGTTCCAAGACCGCGATCGCGCACTTCTGGCGCAACGTCGAGCGTTTTGGCGCGACGTTCTTCTCCGCGGTGCCCACCATCTACTCGACGCTGCTCGGCGTGCCGATCGACGGCGCGAAGGTGTCGTCGCTCCGCTACGCGATCTGCGGCGCCGCGCCGATGCCGCCGGAGCTCATCCGCAAGTTCGAGGCGGCGACCGGAGTCAAGATACTCGAGGGCTACGGGCTCACCGAGGGCACCTGCGTGAGCGCGGTCAATCCGCGCGACGGCGTGCGCGCGGCCGGCTCCGTCGGCTTTCGCATTCCGTATCAGCAGATGAAGACCGTCGCCTTCGACGCGGAGGGCCGTTACGCCCGCGACTGCGCGGTCGATGAACCCGGCCACCTCGTCATCAAGGGGCCGAACGTGTTTCCCGGTTACCGGGACGAGCAGGCGAACCGCGGCATTTGGGTCGGCGACGGCTGGCTCGACACCGGCGACATCGCGCGGCAGGACGCCGACGGCCGCTTCTGGCTGACCGGGCGCCAGAAGGACCTGATCATCCGCGGCGGCCATAACATCGATCCGACGATGATCGAGCAAACGATGACGCGCCATCCGGCAGTGCAGTCGGCGGCGGCGGTCGGGAAGCCGGACGCCTACGCCGGCGAGCTCCCAATCGTCTATGTGACGTTGGTGAGCGGCCAAACGGCGAGCGCCGAGGAGCTGCTCGCGTTCGCCAAGTCGTCGGTTCCCGAGCGCGCGGCCGCGCCGAACGAGGTGATCATCCGCGAGTCGATCCCGGTCACGGCCGTCGGAAAGATCTTCAAGCCCGATCTTCGCTTCGACGCCGCCCGGCGCGCGCTCGAAGCCGCGCTCGTCGGCGTCGGCGACGGCGCCGCGGCGTTCGACGTTGCGGTTGGCGCCGACGCCCGGCACGGGATGCTGGCGACCGTGACTGCGACGCCGCGGCGCGCCAATGCACGTTCGC
>Ga0335069_10007782_pt1 | contig 15427 bp, 16 predicted proteins | sample Lox_Sample_11_FD_206714 | JGI IMG/M metagenome (GOLD analysis project Ga0335069, IMG submission 206714) | Soil microbial communities from Loxahatchee National Wildlife Refuge, Florida, United States - Lox_Sample_1.1 | ecosystem: Environmental > Terrestrial > Soil > Wetlands | place: USA... | reverse complement strand
AAGTCGGATACGCTCGGCCGCATCGCCAAGACTTTGGTCGAGACCTATCTTGGCCGCGATCCCGGCGCGCGCGTACTCAAGGGCAGCATCACCCGCGGCATTTCGGCGGCAATCGACGCGGTCTTGTGGTTCAGCGATCTGCACGACTACACGCGCATCTGCGACCATGCGCAGACCGAAGAGATCATTCCGTTTCTCAACGATTATGCCGAAACCGTCATTTTGGCGATCCACGACAATGGCGGCGATGTGCTCAAGCTGATCGGCGACGGCACGCTTGCGATCTTCACGGGGGAAGACCGCGACGCCGCTTGCCGTGCCGCGCTGGCCGCCGCGCAGAAGGCGCTCGATCGTGTCGCCAACCTGAAAGATCAGCGCCAGACCGCGGGGCTGCCGGCGACCGACCTCTATCTCGCGCTGCATTTCGGCCGCGTCGTCTACGGCAATTTCGGCAGCCGCGACCGGCTCGATTTCACCGTGATCGGTCCGGCCGTGAACGAAGTGAGCCGGATCGCGGCGATGTGCCGGCTGATCGATCAGCCGGTGCTGGTGTCCTCGGCGTTCTTTGAATCGCTCGGGCCGCAGCAGAGGGAGCTGGTCTCGGTCGGCCGCTACGCCTTGCGCGGCGTGGCGCAGCCGCAGGAACTGTTCACGCTCGACCCCGAGCGCCTCACGGCAGCGGCTTAAGACGGGCGAACCCGTTACTCCGCCGCGATCAGCGACTGCGCCAAAATCCGCTGCGCCAGCGCCGCGCATTGCACGCGGATGTCCGGAATGGCGGTGCTTTCCCAGAACCGGCCGCGCGTCAGTGGGCCGACCGCGAAAATGCGGTCCGACGCCTGGCCGGTGCGGGCGATCACGGCGCAATCGGCAGTGACATCCAGTCCGAGGCCGAGCGGATCGGGCCGGATCAGGCCTTGGTGCAGGAGATTCCGCAGCACCGGATTGGTGCTGTCGTCGAGCGGGACGCCCACGCCGACGCATTCGACGATCCTTGTGACCCGCATCGATTCCGTTTGCGCCCCGCCGCGGCGCCGAAAATTCACCGTCGCGCCGGCGGGCTCGACGGTGATCTCGGACACCTTTGCGGCAATCACGCTGACTTGGCCCGCCGCGATTGCGGCATGCAGGTACGCATCGACCTCGGGCGCCGTGCGGTGACGGTGAACGTCCCACCAGGCACGGGCGTGGCAGAGGAAGCGGCGCTTGGCCGTGTCCGGCCAGCTCTGCCAGATCTCGGCGGTGAACGGGCGGAGCGCATCGACCACCGAGCGCCAGTCCTGGCCCGCCATGAGGCCATCCTCGGCGAGGCTGCGCAGCCAGCGCAAGAAGTACGATATGTCGGTGCCGAACGGCACATCGGCGGCATCGAGCTGAAGCGGCGCGATCGCGCGGTGCGGACGAGGCAGCAGGCCGCGCCGCGACATCGCGGTGATGGGGCCGCGGTGGCCCGCCTGCAGGAGTGACAGCACATAGTCGACCATGGTGAGGCCCGAGCCGACGATGAGCACTGCGTCGTCCGGGCTGACGCCGGCTTGGCGCGGCTCCTGCCAGGGACTGGCGCCACACGGGCCATGAGTGTTCGGGGGTGCTTCGTTGCCGGTTGCGAGCACCGCGATATGAGCGAAGTGACTCGATCCATCGCTGAGTCCGACCTCGACGCCGCGCCGGGTCGGGCGCAGTGCAACGCATTCGCCGCGCAGCAGATGCAGCGCCTGGCGCGGCGAACATCCGGCGCGATGGCTGTCGAGGAGGCTTGCCAGATAGCGGCCGTAGATTCCCCGCGGCACGAAGCAGAATGCGTCGCCGCAACCAGGCCCGGTCTGCAGATTGTTGGCCGTGATCCAATTCCAGAAATGCCCGGGCTCATCGGCAAACGCGCTCATATTGCTGGCGCGGACATTGAGAAGATGCTGCGGATTGCGCGTGCTGTAAGCAAGGCCAAGCCCGGCATTGGCCGATTTTTCGACGATCGTCACCTGCAGCCGGTGCCCGGGGTCGCGCAGCAATTGGCAGGCGAGCAGCACGCCGGTGGCGCCGCCGCCGATGATGACTATGCGACGATCGTCTTCAGCCGACATGCGCGCCTCCGCGGGGGTCGAGACATCGGGCCAGCCCGTCAGGGCCCCCGACCGCTCCTATTGTATATTAAATCTATCAAAATATGGAAGATAGCCAGAGCGCGGATTTCGGGCCTTGTGCGGGTCTGCCTGGTCGGCCTTCGCTATGTCCGGATCAGGCCCTGCGCCCGGCAGCGGCGAGCGTGCGCTCGGCCGACGGCAGGTCGCGCATCTCGGCGAGGGTGCGGTGGTCGAGGATGGTGGCGATGGCGTTGCGCACCTCGAGCATCATCAGCCGGACCGTGCATTTCTTCTCGCTCTTGCAGTCATCGCAGCGCTGATAGGCGGTGCGGCTGGCGCAGGCGATGGGCGCGAGCGGGCCGTCGAGCACGCGGATCACGTGACCGATGTGGATCGCTTCCGGGGCCTTCGCCAGCATATAGCCGCCGTCCTTGCCGGTCTTGCTACGGACGAAACCGGCTTTGCGCAGGTCGCCGAGAATGCCGTCGAGGAATTTCTTCGGGATATTGTTGGCCTCGGCGATGTCGGTGACGAAAGCGAGCCGGCCCTCGGGCAGGCCGGCGAGATGGACCAGCGCCTTGAGCCCGTACTTTCCCTTGCGTGTCAGCATGTGGCGAATCCTCCGCACCGCGCGGAGCGTTTCGCGTCCACGCAGCTCTCATCCCGAAGGCATCTATCACATTCTTGATGGACAATGCGCAATTTGGGCGAGGCAGGCGCAGTCGGCGCATAATAAACAAAATGGCCGGGCAAAAGCCCGGCCATGATCTCGTGTTTGAACGGCGCCGCCGCACTCAGTTCAGCGGCTCGACCTTTACCAGCGAGTGGTCGTGATTACTGCCGACCCAGAAGGTCACCGGGTTCGTCGAATTGTCGAGCGCTACCGTCCGCATATTGACGTCGCCCGGCATCAGGAATTCGACGGTCTCGCCAGTCTTCGGATTGAGCCGCACCACGCGGTCGGTGCTCATGGTCGAAGCCCAGAGATCGCCGTTCTTATCGAACTGCGCCCGGTAGGGGAACGTATAGGGCGGCAGATTGTATTCGGTGAACTGCTCCGTCTTGGGATCGAATACCGCGACCTTGTTGGCGCGATATTCGGCGATGGTGAGACGATCCTGATCGTCGATCTCCAGCCGCCGCATCCGCGAATGCAAGGTCGGCGGCGTATACCAAGTCACCTGCAGCGTCCTGGCGTCGATCTTGCCGAGATGTCCGTCGTTGAATTCCGCCATCCACAGATTGTTGTGGGAGTCCGAAATCACCTGATAGATGCCGTAGGGGCGGCCGGGCGGCAGCGTATCGGTCGGGTGGAATTTTTCCCAATTGCCGGTCACCAGATCGACCCGGAAGATGTCCTGGGTGCCGACGCTCTTGGTCCAGACCTTGCCGTCGACATCGTGGCGCAGCCCGGTGAAGTTGAGCTGCACGCGATTGTCGTTGTACTGCGCGGACAGCGGATAATATTTGATCTCGCCGGTCTTCGGATCGAGATTGCCGAGCGAGCCCTGGTACATGGTGTCGAACCAATACTTGCCGGCTTTGTCAGGCTCGAGCGACAGCAGGCCGACCGGCGCGTCGGGCTTGAACGTCTTGATCTGATATTCGGTGAGTTTGAGCGTCTTCGGATCGAATTTCGAGATGAACATCTCGCCGAAGTCAGTATACCAGACATTGCCGTCCTTATCGACCTGCACGTCGTGCGGCTCGGTAGTCTGACGGCCCATGTCGTAGGTGGTCGTGATCACGCGAGTCGAGGCGCCGGTCGGACGCGCCAGCGTCTTGAGTTCGTAGGCCCATTTGTCGGTCGAGCTCAGATTGATGGTGGCGAGATATTCGGCGGCCTTGCGATACTGCTCCGGATCGCCGGCGCGCGAACGGTCGAGCATCGGCTGCGGCTTGATCGGCTGGCTGACCGCGCCATAGCCCATCATGCGCGATACCACTTGCATCCATTCGTTGACGTCATGCGTCGAGCGCGCGACGCGTTCGAGCGTGTGGCAGCCGACGCAGTTGAGCAGGAAGGCCTTCTGCTCTTCGGTGCCGGGCATGCTCATCATCCATTCGGCGTTGGTGAGCTGGCCGGGAAGATTCTTGGTCTTGTCGAGCTTGAGATCGACATTCGCCGTCTTCTCGCTGACGACGTCGGCCGAGGCCGGCGCGACAAGGTCATAGCCGACGGCGCGGATGACGAGGTTGTAGTGGCCGGGCTCGAGCCGGCTTTCCGGAAACGCAAACTGGCCCTTGGCGTCGGTGGTGACGCTGACCGAGACGGTGGAGCCGTCGCGATGCGCGGTGACGACGACGCCTTCCATGGCACCTTCGGCTTGTGAGGTGACTTGTCCGGAAATGGCGGCGGATCCCTGCGCCCGCGCCGCACTGCCTTGAGCGAGCACGACCGCCAACGCGGTCATGCCCAGCATGACGACTGATTTCATTGCCCGCTCCCTAAAGTCCTCTGCATTTTCGTCTTTGTGGGCAGAGTCGCGGCATTTTGCCCCTGCCACTGATGCTTGCACAAGACCCATCCAGGCGGGGCGGGAATGCGCGATTGCCTGAGCGGCCGAGGAACTAGCCGGCCAGCACGTGCCGCAACGCGGCATCGAGGAGGAGGCCTGCAAACAGGATCAGGCCGGCATCGCGGTCGGATTTGAACAGCTTCAGGCAGTTGTCGGGGTCGGAAATGTCGAGGCGTCTGATCTGCCAGCCGAGATGGCCGGCGAAAGCCAGCAGGCCGACGGCGAAGACGAGCCCGGCATGGGCGGTAAGGCCGGCGGCGCCGATCAGAATGACGGCAAGCCCATAGAACAGCGTCAGCATCGGCTTGGTGCGCTCGCCGAACAGGAGTGCGGTCGATTTGATGCCGATCAGCGCGTCGTCATCGCGGTCCTGATGGGCATAGATCGTGTCGTAGCCGATCACCCAGGAGATCGATCCGGCATAGAGCAAGAGCGCCGGCCAATCGAGTCGGCCGAAAGCGGCCGCCCAGCCCATCAGCGCGCCCCAGGAAAAGGCGAGCCCGAGCACGATCTGCGGCCAATAAGTGATGCGCTTCATGAATGGATAGACGACGACGATGGCGAGTGAGGCGATGCCGAGTCCGACCGTGAAGCCGTTGAAGCTGATCAAGACGGCAAAGCCGATCAACGCCTGGAGGATCAGGAACAGGGCGGCCTGGGCGACGCTGACCTGGCCCGAGGGGATCGGCCGCGAGCGCGTGCGCTCGACGCTGGCGTCGAGGTCGCGGTCGACGATGTCGTTCCAGGTGCAGCCGGCGCCGCGCATGGCGAAGGCGCCGATGAAGAACAAGGCGATGTGCCAGGGACTGGGGCCAAGACGATGCGCGGCGACCGCGGCAAGTGCCGCCGACCACCAGCACGGCAAGAGCAAAAGCCACGAGCCGATTGGGCGATCGAGCCGCGCCAGCCGCAGATAAGGCCGCAGCCATCGCGGTGCGAGCGTATCGACCCAGTTGCCGGTGGAATCGGCGACGGTCCCGATCGCTTGCTGATTGCCGGCTTGAGGCGTCGCCGCCGGGTTCATCGCGCTAATTTCATCGCGAGAGTGGATTGCCGGTCAGGGTGTCGAAGGTGCCGCGGCCGGTCTTGGTATTGGTTGCCGAATCGACCGAGGGCATCTTGATGGCGTCGCTCAGCGTCGGCGCTTTCGGCGCCGGGGCGCCGGCATTGGGGTCGCAGGCGGCATCGCGGAATTTGACCGACTTCTCGTGATTGATTTTCGACATCTTGATGGCGTCGTCGGGCACGCCGCACAAAGTCTTATTGTCCTGGAGGAATTTGACGACGTTGCCCTCGCTGGCGACAAAAGTGGTCATCAGCGTGCAGACCTTGCTGCGCTCGGCTTTGGCCTTCATGGCCGCCTGCACGAGGTCGGCCTTCTTCTTTGTTTCCTCACTCAGCGTCTGAAATTTTCCGCAGATTGCGCGCGGGTCTTGCCCCGGAAATCCTCCCGACGCTCCCGCCGGCGGTCCACCGACCGTCCCCGGCGGCGGCCATTGGGCAGAGGCACCGGTCCAAGGCGCAATTTCCCCGGTCAGGGCAAACAGCGCCAAAGCGATGGCGAGACTGCGCTTCATGACAACCCTTTCCCAGCGGCGAGGCGAGCGGTGAGACCGCAGCGCCCGAACACCGGACCGCATAGGTCCGGGTGTGATTCCCCAGGCTGTTCGCCCTCTTGCGAACATTGCCTGATATTTGGACAGCATTAAAGACTCGCTGAATTCGGCGAGATGGCGGCAAAACGGTAAATCCACCGGGGGGTGCGACGTCGCGCGCGGATTCCGCCTGCTCAGCCGGAATAAGCCCGGTGTCGAAGGGCGAGGATTTTGACTTTAGGCTGGTCGTTCGCGCATCTCGTCGGCCGGTAAGCCGGTTTTGAGCCTCGCGAAGACGGTTTTCTGCGATTTTCCGGGACTTGACGACAAATGTCGCCTTACGACTTCAAAAGCCCACGGCTTTATGTCGATGCCCCGCTGACGCCTGGGGGAAGCATCGTGCTCGTGCAGGCGCAGGCGCATTATCTGACCCACGTGCTGCGGCTCAAAGCCGGGCAGGGGGTGCTTCTCTTCAACGGCCGGGACGGGGAGTGGCGCGCCAGCTTGGTCGCGGCCGGCAAGCGCACAGTGACGCTTGCGATTGCCGATCAAACCCGGCCGCAGACCATGCCCGCCGACCTGCATTATCTTTTCGCCCCGCTCAAATCGGCCCGGCTCGACTACATGGTGCAGAAGGCGGTCGAGATGGGGGTCTCGCGCCTGCAGCCGGTCCTGACCCAGCACGGTCAGGCGACCCGCATCAATCTCGAGCGCATGCGCGCCAATGCGATCGAGGCGGCGGAGCAGTGCGGGATCCTCTCGCTGCCCGAGGTCGCCGAGCCTGCGGCGCTGTCGCGCCTCCTCGCGCAATGGCAGCCCGGACGATGGCTCGTGTTCTGCGATGAAGATGCCGCGGCGGCCGACCCGCTGGCGGCGCTGCGGGCGGTGCCGCCGCCGGCGCCGCTTGCCGTTCTGATCGGGCCGGAGGGCGGATTCGCAGCCGGCGAGCGCGCGGCGCTGCTCCAGCTGCCGCAGATCGTGCGGTTATCGCTCGGCCCGCGCATCTTGCGCGCCGATACCGCTGCGGTGGCGGCGCTGGCTGTGGTTCAGACGGTGCTAGGCGATTGGCGCTAAAGCGAACTCGACAAGCTCAGTGGATCATCCAGGGCTTGTCGATGCAGACGAAGCTGACGTAATCGCCGTATTTGCGGTGCACGCTGGTGACATGCGACAGGCGCCCCCAGCGGGCGCAATAATCGGCGGCAATCTGCTGATACGAAGCCTCGACATCAGGCGAATAGGGAAAAATGCCGCCGGTGTCGTTGCCGGTAATGCCGATGCCGGGGCCGGCGAACCTGCCGCCATTGGAAAAAGCAATGCCGCCGGTGGCTATGACGACACCGAGCGCGATCAGGATCTTCCGAAGCATCGAACCAAACCTCCGTCTCACCGGAGGCCTGAGTTTAAAGCATCAAAGGGGGCGGTGAAACCCGATCCGGGAAAGGACCGGTACCCGGCCGCTATTATTGCCGGCCGTGGTGCGAAAACGTCACAGCATCGAATAGGCGCTTGCGACCATGCCGACCGGCCGCTTATCGGCGGCATTCAGCAGCATCACCCGGCCGAAGCTGGTATTGCGGCCGATCCGCACGACACGGGCATCGGCGACAACGTCAAAATTGACCGGCCGGAGAAAATGGGTGGTCTGATCAATCGTGCTCATCGGCCGGTAGCCATTCCAGGCCGCCGAGCAGGCGATCACCATGGCAGTGTCGGCCAGCGCCATCAGCGCCTGGCTGCAGACCACAGCGCCGTCGCAACAGGCCTTTTTCGAAAACGGCAGCCGCACGATGGCGCCGGGCTGCCAGTCGGCCGCGGCTCCCGCCGGGCGCGCCGCCTCGACGCTCTCGACGAGCAGCGACAGGTCCTGCACCCACGGCGCAAAAACCTCCATCATCAGGCGTCCGGCGGCTTGCAGTCCGAACGGCGGCTGCGCTGTTTGAAGCCGATGCACCTCACCCATCGCCAATCTCCCCCGCGATGCCGGCGTGAGCCGGGCATGTGCTGACGATCGTTTCCCCTCACGGCCGCTCGAATTCTCGAGCCAAGCGCGTGCGCTGGATCCGGACGTTCCCAACGATGAACAGGATGGGCTGTCGCGGAGTGCGGCCTATCTCCAGCGGCACAACGCTGACGCAACGAATCAAAAGCGACCAACAAAAGATTGGTATCACAACACAAAGAATGCGCGCGCGTTTTGTTTGACGATTTGTTGACGTGCTCGCATCGCGGCAGCCGATCACAAGGTCTGTCGCAGCGGACGCGAGCGCGATTCGAACCGGCGACCGACGGGCCGGCGGAAAATAAAATCGTCATATGCGCGGGCTGCGGCTTAAGAACATGCCGGCAACCGGGCCTGATCCGGAAGCCAAGCCCGTCGGGCTACGGCATGCAGCCAAGCCACACATGGACAATATAAATCCCCCGGTCTTGACCGGCAGCAGCGGGCGCGGCACGGTTCCGCAGGGTGCGGTCGGAAAGGGGCCAGAAAGCCATGTCAGTAGCGGTTTCACGGGCCATTTCGAAGGCATTGACCGGGCTATTTTCGTGGCGGGCAGCGGGCTTGGCGCTCGGAGTGGCGCTGACGGCACTCACGGTGTCGCAGGCGCGTGCGGCACACTGGTGGGAAAAGACCTTCTGGATGTCGGGCCCGCGTTATGACCGGGTCATGCCGTCTTGCGACTATCCGGCGGCGCTCGATCGCATCATCGCCAATTTCCGCACCAAGGAATTCGGCTTCTGGAACTCGGAGCTGCGCATTGTCGGCGTTGAGGACATCAAGGAAACCGCGGTCATGCCTTGGGCGGCGCAGTCGATTCCGCGCCGTTTCTGCAGCGGCACGGCCGTGATCAGCGACGGCCAGCGGCACCCGATGTACTATTCGATTGCCGAAGATACCGGCATGATCGGCATGGATTGGGGCGTGAATTTCTGCGTCGAGGGCCTCGACCGCAACTGGGCCTACAATCCGGCCTGCCGCGCGGCGCGGCCGTAAAGCCTGTCTCTCTGATTTCTACTGTTTGAGCGCCTCGAGCACGCAATCGCGCAGCTGTCGGTGATCGCGTGCGCCGCGTTGGGCAAATTCGATTACGGTCTTGGCGACGCGGGTCTTATCCTTGTCGGTAAGGTCGGCTTCGTTCAGGCCGAGCACGCGACAGACCTCGGCATAGGTTCGCGTCATCGCCGAGATCGCTTCCGGCTCGAAGGCTTTATCCTTGAAAAGGCGGTAGACGGCCATGCCAATCTTTCCGTGCTTTCTGTCTTCCGAGACGTGTTCTGACCCCAGATTTTGCCCGGCGGGGCCTTTCCGCAACTGCCACTCTATCGAGCGGGACCGGCACTTCGGCCGACGCTCGCCAATATATCGCATTTGACGCGATTACAGAACCACTTGCAAAACTATATGCGACTGAGCGCGGCATTTTAAGCCGCGCCGCGGTCAAATTCCGGCTATCGTTCACGAAGCCCTGACGCGACACGACAATTTTCCGCCAGTCACTCTGGCGAAATCAGGGCGAAGTCTGTGACGAAGTTTGGAGAAAGTTTGCGGAAAGTTTGAGGCGAGGTTCCATCGCTGCGAAGAGGAAAGCCATGCTGCATTCATTGCCAGTTCGACGATTCGTTTGGCTGATTCGATTCCAGTCGATTTTTTCGCGGGCGCGGCGGACCGGCATTGCGGCTGGTCTTGCGGCCTGCGCCGGCGCGCTCCTCCTGCTGCCGCTTCCGGCATCGGCACAAGCGCCGGGTCAAAACGCACCGCCCGGGCAATTCGATTTCTACGTCCTGTCGCTGTCGTGGTCGCCGTCGTTCTGCGCCGCCGCGGCCGACGACAACCGCTCCGGCGGGCAGCAATGCGGCGCGCGGCCGTTCTCATTCGTGGTGCATGGGCTGTGGCCGCAATACGAGCGCGGCTTTCCGGAATATTGCGAGACGCCGTCGCCGCGGCTCTACCACGGTATTGTTTCGGCGATGCTCGATCTGATGCCGGCGCCGCGCCTGATCTACAATGAATGGGACAAGCACGGCACCTGTTCGGGCCTTTCCGCGCAAGCCTATTTCGACACTATCCGCAAGGCGCGCGCGGCGGTGAACATCCCGCCCGAATACAATGATCTGCAGGCGCCGCTTACCGTCTCGCCGGCGCAAGTCGAGGATGCCTTCATCAAGGCCAATCCGGGACTGACGCAAAGCGGCATCGCGGTCGAATGTTCAAGGAGCCGCATGAGCGAAGTGCGCCTGTGCCTGTCGAAGGATCTGAAATTCCGCGATTGTCCGGACGTCGCCAAGCGCAGCTGCCGCCGCGATCAGCTGGTGATGCCGCCGGTGCGCGGCGGCTGATTCCCAGATCTTGCGCGTGTCTGCTTTGCGCCTGTCCCTTTCTGAAAAGGGGTGCCCGCCTTCCCGGGACATGCGCCGATGAACTACGACCACGCTTTTCATGCCGGCAATTTCGCCGACGTGCATAAGCATGTCGTGCTGACGCGCATCCTCGCCTATCTGCGGCAGAAGCCGCAGGCCTTTCGCGTGATCGACACGCATGCGGGTTGTGGCCGCTACGATTTGTTTGGAGCGCAGGCCGAGCGCGCGCAGGAATGGCGGGGCGGCATCGGGCGCATCTTTACCGAGCTACGTAGAAACACCTATGCGGAGAACGCGCCGGCACATGACGCGGCGCAAAACGACAGCGCCGCCGTTTTGCTCGCGCCTTATCTCGACGCGGTCGCCGCGCTCAATCCCGATGGCGCCTTGCACACCTATCCGGGATCGCCGCTGATCGCGCTTGCGCTGATGCGGCGGCAAGACCGCCTCATCGCCTGCGAACGCGAATTGCGCGTTGCAACATTGTTGCGGGCCGCGCTCAAGGGCGAGCCGCGTGCCAAGGTGCTGGGCCTCGACGGCTGGATGGCGCTTAACGCCAATGTGCCGCCCAAGGAGCGCCGCGGCGTCGTTCTGATCGACCCGCCTTACGAAGAGAGTGCCGATTTTTCGCGGCTTTCTGCGAGCCTGGCGCAGGCCTACGGCAAGTGGCCGACCGGCATTTATCTGCTCTGGTATCCGATCAAGGAACGTGACGCGCCGGACGCGCTGGCGCGGCGATTGCGCAAGCTCGCGCTGCCGAAAATTTTGCGCTGCGAAATCACGATCGGTGCGCCGCGCGCCGATGCGGGCTTGATCGGTTCCGGTCTCATCGTGGTCAATCCGCCCTACATTCTGCAAAACGAGTTGCGCATCATCCTTCCCGTGCTCGGGCGCTTTTTGCTCGGCGATGTTGCGCATCGGATCGACTGGCTGGCGCCCGATGTTCCACGCGCGCGACGCGAAGGATAGCAGCGGATATTTTTGGATCCGGTTGCACAACCGGCGCAGCAAATAGTTTTAGATCGTTTCCACTTTTCCGCGCGACCAAATTAGTTTAACAGTTCCAATGCTAAGCGAGACGTTCCGCCTCCTGTGGGGGCCGGCGGAGTGACTGGGATCATCTGGGAACCCAAAAACTCTTCACCCGTAAGGAATATTTTGCTGGCCGCCGCACCGTGGGGGTTGCGGCGACATGAATCACTGGGGAGTGAGTCAATGGCAATGACCGGTACGGTCAAATTCTTCAACGGGGAACGCGGCTACGGTTTCATCAAACCAGACGACGGTGGCCGCGATGTGTTTGTTCACATCACCGCTGTTGAACGTGCGGGGCTGAAATCGCTTGTTGAGGGGCAGCGTATCAGCTTCGACGTGGAGCCCGATAAAAAAGGCAAGGGTCCAAAGGCCGTAAATCTCGTCGTCACCGGCTGAAGCCGGACGCGAGCGCGAAGTCGCGGCGCCGGTGACGGCGCCGCACCAAGACGAAGCGGACGGAAACGCCGTGAGCCGCGCGACAGGTGTTATTGTTCCTGTTCTCGCGCTATGCTCGCTATGCGCCTGACCGTCTCGCGCTTCGCCTTCGCTTTTTCAAATTCGGCGAAATCCTGCTGCAAGAAGCGCGGATTCAAATCGCTCTTGAATCCGCACGCAAACTTATGTGGTGCTGCAATGATGATTCTGCGCTCGTCGCCGCCTTCGCCGTTCGGCCGCAAGGTGAGGATCGCGATTTCGCTGCTCGGCTTGGACAACGAAGTGAAGATCGAGCCGGCCGATCCGACCGACGCCAATGACAGCCTGCGGCGGCAAAATCCGCTCGGCAAGATTCCGGCGCTGATCGATGAGGACGGGATGGTCTATTACGATTCCCGCGTGATCCTCGATTATCTCGACACTCGCGCCGGCGGCGGCAAGATCCTGCCGCGCGACGCCAAGGCGCGGCTTTCGGCGCTGCGGCTGCAGGCGCTGTGCGACGGCATTCTCGATGCCTCGATCCTTCTGGTCTATGAGGGACGCTGGCGTCCGGCCGAGCACCTCGTGCAGAAATGGGTCGACCATCAGACCGGCAAGGTGACGCGCGGCCTCGCCGCGCTCGAAGCCGCGCCGCCGGCTCTCGGCGCCGGCGCGCTTCCCGATGTCGGGCAGATCGCGCTCGCCTGCGCGCTCGGCTATGGCGATCTGCGCTTTGGCGGCAAATGGCGCGCCGACCATCCGCGGCTCGTCGCCTGGCTCGACCAATTCGCCGCGCGCGTGCCGGCCTATGCCGCGACCAAGGTCGCTGCATAATATCCGCCATACTTAGCCCTTAGGCTTCGTGCTTCGGCCGGCGCCCCGCGAGCGCCGGCGCAACTGTGCCTGTGCACCATGTCGCTATTCACGCTGGACGAACTCGCAAGCGCCGAAAAGATCGTGCGCTCCTATGTGCCGCCGACTCCGGCTTACGCCTGGCCGCTTCTCGCCAAGGCGGCCGGCGCCGAGGTCGTGGTCAAGCACGAGAACCACACGCCGACCGGCTCGTTCAAGGCGCGCGGCGGCCTGGTCTATATCGATGCGCTGCTGCGCTCGGGCAAAAAGCCGGCGGGCCTCGTCACCGCGACGCGGGGCAATCACGGCCAGTCCATCGCACTCGCTGCGACCAGGAACAACATTCCGGTGATCATCGTCGTGCCGGAAGGCAACTCGCCGGAGAAGAATGCGGCGATGGCGGCGTTCGGCGGCGCGATCGTCACCGGCGGCAAGGATTTTGATGAGAGCCGCGGCGTTGCCGCCGCGATACAACGGGAACGAGGCTATGATTTCGTGCCGTCGTTTCACCGCGAACTGGTCAAGGGCGTCGCCACCTATGCGCACGAACTGTTCTCGGCGTGGGCTGATCTCGACGCCGTCTATGTGCCGATCGGCATGGGCTCCGGCATCTGCGGCGTGATTACCGTGCGCGATTTGTTGGGGTTAAAAACCGAGATCATCGGCGTGGTTGCCGAGAACGCGCCGGCCTTCGCCCTGTCCTTTGCCGCCGGCCATCCGGTGCAGACCAATTCGGCGGCGACATTTGCCGACGGGGTGGCAACGCGCGATCCACCGGCGGAAGCGCTTGCGATCATCCGCAAAGGCGCGAGCCGCGTGGTTCGTGTCACCGAGGACGAGATCGCCGAGGCGATCCGCCTCTATTACACGACCACGCACAATCTCGCCGAAGGCGCCGGCGCGGCCCCGCTTGCGGCGCTGATGCAGGAAAGGGACCGCTACGCCGGCAAGCGCGTCGGCCTCATCCTCACCGGCGGCAATATCGACATGCCGGTGATGGCGAAGGTGCTGCGGGGCGAGACGCCGAAGGTTTAGGACGCCTCATAGCCGCTCGTCCTCCGCCTTGAAGTATATGGGATACATCATTCGATCATGACCTTCCGAACCGGGGCCACCCCATTCCACTCCTTTAAGCAACTTCCATTGGGCGTCCTGGGGCAACCCTATCCAGGGCAGTTTTTGATCGAGACCGGTTGTCACGGGATCATTGGTCATTTCGATGGTCGCCCGCAGCAGTTTCACGCCGGGTCCGAAACTTGCCGCGAGATCAAATGGGTCGACGCGCTCCGCTGTTGCCGGATCGTCGAGATCGCGGAAGCGGATTAGCAAGGGAAGTTCCCCAAGAGGAACATCAACGGGACCTCGCGTGTCGTGAATCCGATATAGGAGGTCCCAGGTCGCTGTTCCTAGTCCGGCGCCGAACGGGGCTACCAATAAAGCGGCTGGGTTCAAAGCACTGTTCGTTCCGTGCCCTATTCGCAGCGGGTCATAGGTCATTACAGCAAACAGAACGCCACGCGCACCAAGGTCAACGAATGTTGCTTCGCCTGAGCAGATTGGCGCCCATCGGCGACCAGCAAGTTGGCTGATTGTAGGGAAGTATTCTGCGACTCCTCCCCATTCAGTGTTGATCACCGACGAACCACGAACAGTTTCGCCGTTATCGTCGACAAAAAGAGTAACACGATAGCGGAGCGTGATCGATTTGTTGGTCCATACGGTCCATCCGACGGCTGCCGCAATGACCAAAACAATCGGAACAACGCAGCCAATCCAGCCCCTTCTCATAACGGGCGCCCGACCTCACTGAGCCCTTGGCTCTCGGACATCCACTTATCAGACGCACGTATATTGGGCTGAACCGGGCTCGTGCAAATTAGACGTGTAGCTTAATAGTTAGTTGCCGCTAGGGCGGGCTCAGCACTGATGATGCCGAAGAGTTAGGACGCAAACGGTCCATTCAACGCGCCGATCAGCGCGGCAGCTGCCGTTCCGGCGAGGCGGCCGAGCACGGTCGCAGTCAGCAGGCCGTTGCCGGACAAATAGCCGGCAGCGGTATTGCCCGACAGGCCCGCCGCCGCGCCGCCGGCGGCGAAAACGTTCGGCAACAGCGTGCCGTCCTTGCGTTTGACCCGGCCATGGCCATCAATCGCGAGGCCGCCCTGCGTATGAAAGAGCGCGCCGGTGACTTTGACGGCGTAAAATGGCGGCGCGAGTTTTTGGATGGGAAGAAGCCGGCGTCCAAAGCGGTCCGCTTCACTGCGCGCTTTGAGGATCTCGATGCTTTCAAACTCCTGTGTCAGCGCGTCGGCCGGCACGTGCATGGCCGATGCGAGGTCGCCGATGCTCGCTGCCGTGAGGGCCGCGCCCGCGCGCTCTGCGGCCTGAAAATCTTCGAATTGACGCGCGACGTCCGCGATGCGCGCATCAAAAATGTCCCAGGCCAGTCCGCCGGGCTGCCGCAGCACCTCCGCGGCCTGTTCCGAATAGCCGTGCGTTTCGTCGCAAAACCGTTTGCCTTCGATGTTGACCTGAAAGCCGCCCTCCATGATCACCGCCCAAGTGATCAGAA
>Ga0335069_10007781_pt1 | contig 15431 bp, 13 predicted proteins | sample Lox_Sample_11_FD_206714 | JGI IMG/M metagenome (GOLD analysis project Ga0335069, IMG submission 206714) | Soil microbial communities from Loxahatchee National Wildlife Refuge, Florida, United States - Lox_Sample_1.1 | ecosystem: Environmental > Terrestrial > Soil > Wetlands | place: USA... | reverse complement strand
CGTAGACGACGAGCCTGATGTGCTTGCCGTTTACAAGACAAAGCTTGAGCGAAACGGGCTCAAGGTCATAACGGCCGCAAACGGCGAAGAGGCGGTCATCACCGCGCAGAAAGAAAAGCCGGATCTCATTTTGATGGACATGAAAATGCCGGTGATGGATGGCATCACTGCCCAGCAGAAGATCAAAAATAATCCCGACACGAAGGATTTGAAAGTCGTTTTCCTCACGGCATTCAGCGATCCGATGCGGATTGAAACGGATATGGCGCTCGCCAAAGAAGCCGGCGCGCTCGATTTCATCAAAAAAGGAATCAACCTCGACGAGTTTGCGGAAAAGGTGAAGGGCTATCTCAAATAAAAGAAAAACAACACGGCGCACCAAGGCCGTGATTTTTGTCGTAAATACTGTATCATTATCCCCATGCCTGATAACGGCGCGAGCAAAACAACCATATGGTTCATCATCGGATTTGTCATCCTCATCGTGGGAGGGCTCATTGTTGCGGGCATATATTCGAACGGAACAAGCGGTTCCCCGAGCGGGGGATTTGTCGCGACGAATGCTCCTGCGATAACAGCCTCCGATTGGCATGAGGGCAATCCTCATGCAGCAGTGACGGTTATCGAATACGGCGATTTTGAATGTCCTGCGTGCGGCGCCTATGCCCCCATCGTCCAACAGCTTATCGGCAATTTCAGTTCGACGGTTGAATTCGTGTTCCGCAACTTCCCGCTCTACCAGGTGCATCCTGATGCAAGCATCTCTGCACAGGCGGCAGAAGCCGCGGGCTTGATGGGCGGATCGTCGGCGTATTGGAAGATGAATAATCTCCTGTATGAAAAACAGGATGACTGGGCGACGATCACGCCCGACCAGGTGGTTTCGCAAAAATTCGACGGCTACGCGCAATTGATCGGCCTCGCCGTGGATACTTTCAATAAAGACCTTACGGCGAGTTCGGTGCTTGCAAAAATCCAAAACGACGCAAACGGCGGCAATTCGGCCCAGATCGACCACACGCCGACTTTTTTTGTGAACCTCAAGCAAATCCCGAATCCCACGAGCTACGATGATTTTGCTTCGACTCTCAACCAGGCGCTCTCCTCGGCTACCGGGACCGCATCATCGTCCGGGAACTAGCGGTGCTTAGGTTCGAGATGCCGGTTTTGCGACCTTTGCCGACAGACCTCCTTGTTGTACGCAAGTAGATGGGCAGCTTTCAGCGCACTGTTACGATCGGCTATTTCCTGCGGTTCTTCTTTTGGGCTCGTTCGAATATTTTAAAACTAAGGTGCGACAAGGCGCCGATGCCCACAATAACGAGGAGGATGATGCTTGGGTTTTCCACGAATGAGGTGAGGCCGAGCACCGCGCCCCACAGCAGGAGATACCATATGAAGTTGCCGATGGTCGTAAAAAGGATGGAAACATTTTGCGGCGCATCAATCCATGCGGCAATAAAAGTATTGAGGTACGGAAAGTTGACGATGGCGAGGAGCATGAGCGCAACGCCGACGCCGCGATCGCCGAGCGCGTCTACGGCGTCCCGCGACCAGCGGTCTATTTTCCCGACCCACCGGTTATTTTTAAGTTTCCGCTTCAGGAGCAAGCCAAGCTGATATCCGAAATACATGTCGACGAGCGTCGTTACGGCCCAAATGACGTGGATCGGCCATAAGGGTATTTCGCTATGCACGGCAAGAACAAGCACGAGGGCGCTCGTTGCGAATTCCTGGACGATAAGCGTTGCGGTAATGAGTGTCCAGATTCCCATGTATTCATTATACGGGTATCTGCGCTCGGGCGTGTTGTATAATCAAATTATGAAAAAATCATTAACCATCATTTCGGTTGTTGTGGGCGTCGGATGCCTCGTTGCGGCCTATATCTATTGGACAACGCCGGCCAATATGCTGCCGACCGTCATGCCGGGATTCGATCCGTCGCTTACGACAATCCACATCAAACACGGCCTCGCGGCGCTCATCGTGGGCATCGCACTGTTCGTTTTTGCCTGGTTTAGGAGCGGCAAGAAGAAGCCGTCCGTTGCGGATCCCCAGCAATAATCATCTGAACACCACTAGGCTTATAACGCCGATCGCCGCGCAATAGATCGCGAACGGCGTGAGCGTTTTTGTCTCAAAATATTTTGCGAGGAACGTGGCGGAGAAATATGCGGCGATGCCGGCCGAGAGCGCTCCGGCGAGCGTAACCATGAGCGTATGCTGGCCCGCGGTTGCAATGAGCGGCGGGAGTTCAAGCGCCGCAGCCGCGCCGATGATCGGCGTTGCAAGGAGGAACGAATAGCGAAGGGCGTCTTCATGCGAGAGGCCCGACAGAAGCGATCCGGCGAGCGTTGATCCGGTGCGCGAAAAGCCCGGGATAAGGGCGATCACTTGCATAAGGCCGACTTTCGCCGCCTGGCCCCAGGAAAGTTCTTTTGCAATGCGATGATCGCCATCCGGCTCTTCTCCGTTGCTTAATTTTGCGCGCCGCCGCAGGCGTTCGGCGACGTAGAGCAACGCGCCGTTTGCAATGAGGAACATCGCTGCGGATTTCGGCGAGAGGAAAAATCCGACGATCGAATCCTTGAGCAGCAAGCCGATGATTCCCGCCGGGATGGTGCTCACGACGAGAAGCCATCCGAGCTTTGCGTCAGGATCGTCCTCGCGAATCTCGCGCTCGGCGAGCGATCGGAAAATGCCCTTCACGATGCGCCACCAATCCTTTCTATACAAAGCGAGCAGGACGAGTGCCGTTGCAAAATGCGTTGCCACAAGGAATGTGAGGAATGCATCGGCGTTTTGGTTGATATTCCACCCGAGTATGCCGGGGAGAAGAACGCTGTGGCCGAGGCTCGAAATGGGGAAAAGTTCCGTGATGCCTTGCGTTATACCGATGATAATCGCCTGTGCGAATGAAATCATGATTTCCATTGTACCATTGGATGATGAGAATCATCGGGCACCTGGATATGGATGCATTCTTCGCTTCCGTTGAGGAGCGGGACAATCCGCGCTTTACCGGGCGGCCGATTGCGGTTGGCGCCGATCCGAAGGGCGGCCGCGGGCGCGGCGTGGTGGCAACGGCAAACTATAAAGCGCGCGAATACGGCATCCGTTCGGCACTTCCGATTTCAACGGCATGGAAATATGCGGAAGACGCCCGGCGCGCGGGCAAGCCGGCCGTTGTTTTTGTCGAAGGCCATTATGAAAAATATTCAGAAATTTCGCACCGCATTATGGAGATCCTCGCGCGGCATGTATCGCATAGCGAACAGGCGAGCGTGGATGAAGCCTATTTTGATCTTTCTTCGGCGGGTTCGTATGAGGCCGCCGAACGCATCGCACAGCAGATAAAAGCTGAGATAAAAGCCGAGGAGCGCCTGACGGCATCCATTGGCATTGGGCCGAATAAGCTCATAGCAAAGATCGCTTCCGATCGGCAAAAACCCGACGGTTTGACCGTGGTCCGCGAAGCGGATGCCGAAGTTTTTTTGGAGCCGCTTTCCATCAGGACCATCCCCGGCGTCGGTCCAAAAACAGAAGAGCAATTCAAAAGATTAAAAATAGTTAAAATCGTGGATGCAAAAAAGTTGTCGCAGGAAGCGCTCTCAAAAATGATGGGGAAATGGGGACCGGAGCTGTACCGCAAATTGCGCGGGCGCGACGATGCGCCGCTCATTGAGTTTTGGGAGGCCAAGTCGATCGGCGAACAGGAAACCTTTGAGCGGGATATTTCCGATCCGAAAATCCTTAATACATTATTAAAAGAACTTGCCGCCGAAGTATACGGCCGTTTCAAAAAGAGCAATTTCAAAACCTATAAGACGGTGACGCTCGTCGTGCGGTTTGCGGATTTCACGACCAGGAACCGCTCGGTCACGTTGGCGAAGCCGGTGGATGACCTGCAAACTCTGCAATTCCAGGCCATGCGGCTCTTTATGCCGTTTTTTGACGCCCGCGAGAACCCCAAGAAAAAAGCCTTTCGGCTCCTGGGCGTGAGGCTCGAAAAACTTTCTTAAAATTTCATTAATTGGCTTGCGGGCTAGTAGACGCCCGCCGACGGCACGGGATTGGCTCGGGTGGTCGAAGAGGGGGCAGCGATCACCGTACCCGTCGCATTGATTGTTGAACTCACCGTTGCGATTGGCGTTGCAACGGGATTTGATGTCGGGAGCGAGTTGGTATTGCCGCCCGTCGATTGCCACACCGCTGCGCCGATGATGATCATGATGGCGATGCCGATGAGAAGTATGTAAGAAGACTTGGTCATTGGTTAATGATACGACGGGAAATCAAAAATTGTTGTGGAAAATTTTTTAGAAAAAAAGAAGGCGTTCCCCTGGAAGAGACGCCTTTACTACTAACTGGAATGTTGGACTACCCAACGGTAAGATTCGCGGAGGCCGCGTGAAAGAACAATGGGGTTGTCCTACATGCCAGTAAATGAAACGTGAAGACCTAGTAGTATGTTACCAGATCAGTTCATAAAGTCAATACCCTTAAAAGAGCTGTAAAATACGGTGTTTTAGGGTCGGGTGGCCTTTGCAAACCGGCCACCCGTATCCCTAGTGTCTGCGTAGTTGGCCTATGTTATGGAAACCGGCGCCTGCGACCTCAACTGCTCTACCAGCAGTTAATGCCACAGCGACGTATCTCCATCGCCCTCCCTTCCGATAGATCCGTCCTCCGAGCCAGTCAACTCCGAAGTTCACCGCACCGTTGGCGATAACTACGCCAGCAATGTTATGTTCTCCGAAGCATTTGGCCCATCCGACTTCACTGTCGTGGTGGATTCCCATGCCCATGGCAGTCGTGGATAAATCCAAGACCGTCGCACCCCGCAAAAACCAGCGAGATGCTTTATAGGCACGATCGACGTTGCCGTCGAAGCGCGGTTCTGGCTTTACGAAGGTATCCCTCGAAAAGCGCGGAACCGGTTGAATAGCGAGTTGTGCGCATGACGGAGTCCAGGCCGCCACAAGCACCATAGTCAACACGCAAACAACACTTTCACGTTTCAAAACAGCCTCCTTTCTTACCGTGAAGCAATTTTACCACAAAAATATTAAATTGTCTATATCACGCAAAAATGCTGTAATATCAATCCAAATTGCGCATCTCCCGCTGGTGCGAGCGCTTCTTGATGACTTCGCGCTTATCCGATTTTTTCCGTGATCGCCCCAGGCCAAGCTCGAGCTTGATGATGTGATGTTTGAGGTATGCGCGGAGCGGAATCAAAATATTTCCTTTTTCTTGGAGCGCTCCCGTGAGCGTCTTGATTTCATCTTTATTTAATAAAAGCCGGCGCGATCGATCTTCTTCGTATCCGGCTGGCGTGTTCTTGGGTTGGTAGGGAGGAATGTGCGAATTGACGAGCCATGCTTCGCCGCCGCGGATCAAAACGCGCGCTCCCGCAATCTGAAAGTGGCCGGCGATGATGCTTTTCACCTCGTGGCCTTGGAGAGCGATGCCCGATTCGTACGTTTCTTTGATGTCGTAATCGAATCTGGCGCGTCGGTTTTCTGCTAAATCTTCCATATCGATATTGTACCCTGAACACGCGACTTTATGCCTCCGGTATCGTAGAATGATGGATATGCACGACGTCATTGCGGACATCGTAAAAAAGGCCCTGGGGACCGATTCTGCCATTGAGCTTTCGGTTCCAGAAGACCCGAAATTCGGGCATTATTCCACAAACGTGGCAATGCGGCTTGCGAAAGGGCAAGGGAAGAAGCCGCTCGATTTGGCGTTTGAACTTTCGGTTGCCGTCATGAAAGCGGCGCCGGAAGGTTTTTTTGAAAAGGTGGAGGCGGTCGCGCCGGGATTCATTAACTTTTGGTTAAGTCCGCTTGCGATCCGGGAGGAACTTCTACGCGTGGCGCGGGAAAAAGATTTTGGTTCGAGCGCTCACGGCAAAAAGAAAACGGTGATCGTGGAATATTCTTCGGTGAACATCGCAAAGACGATGAACCTTGGCCACTTCCGCACCACGATCATCGGCGAAGCGATCGCGAATCTGTTAACTGCGCAAGGCTATCGCGTGGTGCGCTGGAATTACCTCGGCGATTGGGGGACGCAGTTCGGCAAACTGATCGCGGCATACAAATTGTGGGGTGATCAGGCGGCGATCAAAAAAAATCCAGTGGAGGAGTTGCAAAAACTGTATGTGCGCTTCCACGAGGAGGCCAAGCGCGATGAATCCCTTGAAAAACGCGGCCAGGAGGAGTTCCAAAGACTCGAAGCGGGGGACGAGGAGAACCGCAAGCTCTGGGAGTGGTTCAAAAAGGAATCATTAAAAGAATTTAAAGTGCTCTACGCCATGCTCGGCGTGAAGTTTGATGAATGGATCGGCGAAAGCTTCTTTGAAAAGAAAATGAAGGCGATTGCCGAAGAACTCGTCGGTTTAAAAATCGCGGAACGGAGCGAGGGCGCGCTGGTTGTAAAGCTGGATGAATTCAATCTCCCGCCCGCGCTTATCGAAAAATCGGATGGCGCGAGCGTATATATCACGCGTGATATTGCGAACCTTGAATATCGGTTAGACACCTTCAAGCCTTCAAAAATTTTATACGTGGTTGCGAATGAGCAGGCGCTCCATTTTGAGCAGCTCTTTGCCGTGGCGAAATCGCTTGGCTGGACCGGCAAGGAAGGATCTCCGGAACTCACGCACGTAAAGTACGGGCTTGTTTTGGGCGAGGGCGGCAAGAAGCTTTCCACGCGCGAAGGCCGCAGCGTTTCCATGAAACAGGCGATTGATAAAGCCGTCACCCTGGCGCGCGAGATCGTTGAAAAGAAAAACGAGACTCTGACCGCGGCGGAGAAAGACGCCGTCGCGCGCGCCGTCGGCTTGGGCGCCTTGCGCTACAACGACCTTAAGGAGAACCGAATGACCGATATTATTTTTGACTGGGACAAGATGCTCGATTTCTCCGGCGACAGCGGACCGTATCTGCAATACACGTATGCGCGGCTCAAGAGCATTATCCGCAAATCGGGCGTGTCCGAGTCCAAACTTACAAAAACGAAGTTCGGCATGCTTTCGAGTGAGTTTGAACTCGCGCTCGCGCGCAAGATTTTCGAACTTCCGCAAATCATCGCAAAGGCGTCCGAACTCTACTCGACGAGCATCCTTGCGACGTACCTTTATAGGCTTGCGGTTGCCGCGAATAAATTTTATGAGACGACGCCTATCGTAAAAGACGAAAATAAAGAGCGGATGCATGAACGCCTTGCGCTCGTTCTTGTGGCTGCAAAAACGCTTGCAAACGGTTTGAAATTGCTCGGGATTGAAACGCCGGAGCAGATATAAGGCCGCGAGCGCAGTTCGATAATCCTATTCAAACCGCGTTTTTTCTGCTATTTTATGAGGTATGTCCGAAAAGGAAGTAAAAAAATCGGAAAACGCAAGCGAGGCTTCAGAAAGTTTTAATCTCGCGAAACTCGAAGAAAAGACGCTCGATCGGTGGGACGCCATGCAGGCTTTTGAAAAGAGCCTCGAAAAGACGGCCGATGGCAAGCCGTTCACGTTTTATGACGGTCCGCCGTTTGCAACCGGCCTGCCGCACTACGGCCACATCCTGGCCTCGACGATCAAAGACGTCATCCCTCGGTACCAAACGATGCAGGGCCGCTTTGTGCGCCGCCGCTGGGGATGGGATTGCCATGGACTTCCGATTGAGGAAATTGTTGAGCGCGAACTCGGCATCTCCGGGAAAAAGCAGATTGAGGCGATCGGCATCAAGAAGTTCAACGAGACGTGCCGCAGTATGGTGTTGAAATATGTTTCCGAATGGCGTGCCATGGTGTGCCGCATCGCGCGGTGGGTGGATTTTGATAATTCATACAAAACGATGGACACCGATTACATGGAATCGGTGTGGTGGGCGTTTAAACAGATTTATGACAAGGACCTCATCTACGAAGGCCGCAAAGTCCTGCTTTATTGCCCGCGCTGCGAAACGCCCGTCTCGAATTTCGAAGTGGCGATGGATAACAGTTACAAAGATGTGAGCGAGGAATCGGTGTATGTGAAATTCAAGGTGAAAGCGGGCCAGAAAATCGGCGATCACGCCGTAAAGGAAAACGACAAGATTTATATTCTTGCCTGGACGACGACGCCGTGGACGTTGCCCGGCAACGTTGCGCTCGCAGTCGGCGCGGACATTCCCTATGTGGCCGTTGAACACGAAGGTGAGTACTTTATTCTTGCCGCAGCGCGGTTGAATAGTGTTGGCTTGGAACATGCAAAGAAATCGCACGATCTCACGGGCGCTCAGCTTGTCGGCCTCGAATACGAGCCGCTCTTTGAAGTGGCCGCCGTGCAGAAAGACGAAAAAGCAAAAAACGCGTTCAAAGTGTACGCCGCGGACTTTGTGACGACCGAAGAAGGAACGGGCATCGTGCACACGGCGGTCGTCTACGGCGAAGACGACTACAACCTCGGCGCGAAAGTCGGTTTGCCCGTGGTCCCGCTCCTCGATGAAAAAGGCATTTTCAACGACAAAGCTCCGAAGCTTGTGAAGGGGCAATATTTCAAAAAAGCCGATCCGATCGTGATCAATGATTTGCATGGCCGAGGCCTGCTTTTCAAAAAGGAATTCCACACGCACTCATATCCGTTCTGCTGGCGCTGCGGCCCGACGCTCTTCTATAACGCCATTCCGGCGTGGTTTGTGAACGTGCAAAAAATCAAACCGCAATTATTAAAAACAAATGAAAAAGAGATTAACTGGTACCCGGGCCATTTGAAGCACGGCCGCTACGAAAAGAGCGTGGAAGCCGCGCCGGATTGGAATATTTCCCGCAACCGCTACTGGGGCAATCCGGTGCCGGTATGGAAGTGCGCGCATTGCAAAACCGAAGTTGCGGTTGGCAGTTTGAGCGAACTCGCCGAACACGCCGGTCCTTCCAAGAATGCGTATTGGATCATGCGCCACGGCGAAGCCGAGAGCAACATGTTCGACATCCTTGATTCCGGCCAACGAAAATATCTGCACCTCACGCCGCGCGGCAAAGAAGAGGTTGAAAAATCCGCAGCCAAATTCCACAAGCTGCTCGAAAAAGAAGGCAAGCATATCGATGTTTTGATCCACTCCGACATCACGCGCACCACCCAGACGGCGGACATTACGGCGGCGATCATCAAGCCAAAGCACGTGGAACTCGATAAGCGCATCGAGGAAATCCACCTTGGCCCCACGCTCACCGGCTATCGCGACGCAAAATATTCGGAAATGTTCCCGGCGTATGCCGACCGATTCCACAAGCGCCCCGAAAAAGGGGAATCATTGCCCGATCTCCGCACGCGCACGTGGGAGTTTCTGCGCGACTGCGAAGCAAAATACGAAGGCAAGAATATTTTGATCGTTTCGCACGATTATCCGACCTGGATGCTCACGCAGGCCGCCGAAGGGTGGAGCGAAGCCCGCGCCATCGAGGAAATCAAAAAGCGCGACGGCCGCGACGGTTTCATTGATTTTGCCGAGATCCGGCCGCTCACGGTGAAAAATATTCCGCGCAACGACACGGGTGAAGCCGATATGCATCGTCCGTATATCGACGAGATAACGTTCCCCTGCAAGAAGTGCGGCAAAACCATGGCGCGCACGCCGGAGATTTTTGATTCATGGATGGAGGCCGGCTCCATGCCGTTTGCCGAATATCATTATCCGTTTGAAAACGAGAAGGTGTTCAAGCATCGGTTCCCGGCGCAGTTCGTCTCGGAATACATTGCCCAGACGCGCGCATGGTTCTATGTGATGCACGTTAACTCAGAGATCCTTTTCGGACATGCGCCGTTTGAAAACGTAGTGACGACGGGCACGATCCTTGCGGAGGACGGCTCCAAAATGAGCAAGTCAAAAAAGAATTTTCCGGATCCGCAGATTCTGATCGATAAATATGGAGCCGATAGCTTGCGCTTTTACCTCATGAATTCCGTTGTGATGCAGGCCGACAATCTCAACTTCTCCGAACAGGCGGTCGCGACCATCTACCGCAAAGTCGCGCTCATTCTTTGGAATGTCGCAAAGTTTTTCACGACGTACGCGGAGCCGGGACAGCTTGCTATCCAAGGTCGCAAAAACGATAGCGATCACAAAAAAGTTTCCGAAGAAAATATTTTGGACAAATGGATCAAAATCCGTACCAATGATCTTGTCCATACCGTGACCGATGCGCTCAATGGCTATGATACGGTGAGAGCTACGCGTGTCATACAGGAATATATCGACGATCTCTCCACGTGGTATCTCCGCCGCAGCCGCAAGCGCAAGGATCCGGGCTTTCTCAATGCATTTTATGAAAGTTTAATGACGGTTACGAAGGTAATCGCGCCGTTCATGCCGTTTCTTGCCGACGAGTTGTATGCCGTTTTGAAGCCGTACAGCGGCAACAAAGAATCCGAGCAATCGGTGCATCTTTCAAGCTGGCCGAAAAGCGGCAAGAAGCCGAGCACGGATGATGAAAAATTATTGAGCGACATGGCGGAAGTCCGCCGCTTGGCGAGCCTGGGCTTGTCGCTTCGTTCGGAAGCCAAGATCAAAGTCCGCCAGCCGCTTGCGTCACTTACGATTAAAAAAGAATTTTCGCACGATCTTTTTGTGATCCTCGCCGAAGAAGTGAATGTGAAAAAGATCGAGGTCAACACGGCCATGGCGGAAGAAATCAAGCTCGATACGGCGATTACATCCGAGCTTCGCGAGGAAGGAATGCTTCGGGAACTCATCCGCATGATCCAGGGATTGCGCCAGGAAGCCGGTCTTGATCCCAAAGACGACATTGCTGTTCACGTTGAATTGGCAGGCGATGTGAAAACGGCGGCCGAGCGGAACGAGGCATTCCTGAAAGACGAAGTTGGCGCAAGAACGTTCGAGTTCAAGCGGTCCGATGCATTCCAGGCGGAACAGGAAACGAAAATTGACGGGCAGTCCGTTTGGATTGGCATCAGGAAGATCTAGCATGCACACGCTCCGCACACGAATAAAGAAAGAAATTATCTGCGAATTTTTGCCGCCGCGCAAGTCTTCGCGCAACGTTGTCATCCTTTGCCCGGGCATGCCGTCCCAGCCCGGCAGCAAAACCGTCTTGGAATTTTTGTCCCGGAAAGGATTTTGGGCGTTTGCTCCGCGCTACCGCGGGAGCTGGGAAAGCGGCGGCCGCTTCCTCAAGAAATCTCCCGAAAAAGACATCCTCGATATGGTTGGCGAGCTTCACAAGGGGTTCCGTGATGCGTGGTCGCATAAGGTGTACCGGATAAAAAATCCTTCAGTTTTCATTATTGGATCAAGCTTCGGCGGCGCGGCGGCAATCCTTGCCTCGCGGAATAGTGGCATCAGAAAGGCGGTTGCTTTGTCGCCCGTTACGACGTGGGCTGGGCTCGCTCGCAAAGAATCCGTCGAAGCGATGGAACGGTTTACCCGCGAAGCGTTCGGCAATGGATATCGGTTTGACCGGCGCGACCTGCTCAAATTAAAGGATGACAATTTTTACAGTCCGATACACGAAGCGCGTTCGATCGACGGTAATAAAATTTTAATCATTCACGCAAAAGATGACCGGACCGTCCGCGCCAAAAACTCCATAGCGTTCGCCAAGCGCACCGGCTCCCGCCTTATCATAAAAAACAGGGGAGGGCACTTTTCAGTTTCCGCCATCATGGAGAAAAACTATTGGAAGATCGTCAAAAAATTCCTCGGATCACGAAGCGAGCGGTAGAAGCAAATCTTAAATCTCGATGCCGACTTTCTCGCGCACTTCCTGCATTTTCTTTTCGGCAACGTTCGATGCTTTCTTTGCGCCGGCATTCAAGACGGCGATGATCTTTTTGGGATTTTCCATGAGTTCGGCTTTGCGCTCGCGGAACTCGGCAAACGATTCCGTCACGACTTCGGCGAGTTTCATTTTGAGAGCCGAATATTGTTGGCCGCCGAATTCTTCGGCGACAAGCGTGGGATCCATATGCGTCAAGGCGCCGTAGATTTCGAGCAAATTGGAAAGGCCGGGCTTCTTGGCCGGATCATAAACAATTTCCGAACCGCTGTCGGTCACGGCGCGGGCGATCTTGGTTGCGATTTCCTTCGGCGAATCGTCGAGAAACAAACAGCCTTCAGGCTGCGACTTGGACATTTTCCGGGAAGGATCCTTGAGCGACATCACCCGCGGCGTTTTGGTGAGGAGGTCGCGGGGCTCGCGGAACGTGGTGCCAAAGCGCGAATTGAACTTGCGGGCGATCGTGCGCGTAAGCTCGATGTGCTGGAGCTGGTCGTCGCCGACCGGCACGACGTTCGGATTGTAGAGCAAAATATCCGCGGCCATGAGGATGGGATAGGTAAAAAGTCCGGCATTCACGTTCGCAATTTGGCGCGCCGCCTTATCTTTATATTGCGTCATGCGTTCGAGTTCGCCCATCGGCGTGAGCGTGCCGAAGATCCAGGCAAGTTCGCTGTGCGCCGGCACGTGCGACTGCAAAAAAATCGTCGATTTTTTGGGATTCAAACCGGCGGCGAGATAGTCGGCGGTGAGGCTTAAAATCTGCTCGCGCTTTTCTTTGGGATCGAAATTTTCCGTGAGTGAATGGAGGTCAACCACAAAAAAGAAACATTCGTAGGTGCCGGAATTCTGGGTATCCACATAATTCTTGAGGGCGCCCAAATAGTTGCCGATGTGGAGGCGTCCGGTGGGCTGCATGCCCGATACGAGAACTGGCTTCATGACCTTATGATATCACGCTGCGGCGGATAGACAATAATCTGCTTGGGCGTTTTCATTTGTTATAATGCAGGTATGAAAACCGCCGTGGTGACCGGAGCGCAAAAGGGGATTGGATTCGCGACTGCAAAGAAATTTTTGGATAACGGCTGGAAGGTGATTGGGACGTATCATGGCGCTCCCGCGCCGTTCGCATCGGAAAACTTGATTTCGGTGCCGCTCGAACTCACGTCGCCGCAGGATATCGCGCGTGCGGCTGAAGATATCAAAAAAGTTGCGCCCGAGATTGATGTACTCGTGAACAACGCCGGCGTATTGCTCGACAGCAGCGATCCGACGGTGAACATGGATATCCTGCGAAAAACATTTGAGGTGAACGTGTTTGGCCTGATTGATTTCACCGAGCGCATGATCCCGCTTATGCATGCCGGTTCGCACATCCTGAATATGGATTCCGGATACGGATCTTTCAGCGAACCGATTGATGATGCCACGTCGAGCGCCTACCGCATTTCAAAAGCGGCGCTCAACATGTATACGCGCGTTGCGGCGCTTCACGTCAAAGAAAAAGGGATCATCGTTTCGTCGATTGCGCCTGGATGGGTGAAGACCGATATGGGCGTGAGCATTGCGTCCGATACGGAAAAACCGGATCGCACGCCGGAAGATGCGGCGAACGATATCTATAATCTTGCGATCGCAAACCCTGAATCGGGATTCTTCTGGGAGTATGGCAAAAAGCGGGATTGGTAGCGATGTTGACAAATCGAGGGGGAAAACCGTAGTATAGAAGCAGCTGCAGTATGAGGCGTGGGTCGCTGGAACTTTGCCCCTCGGGCGGATCCAGCGTACGCTTCATGGCATACATTGTTTAGAACAAAAACGCCGGGACGAATTTCGTCGCCGGCGTTTCTTTTTTTTGAATTATATTTCGATAATGACGGGCAGGATCATCGGGCGGCGCTTGGTCTTGGTGTACAAGTATTGGCCGACCTGGTCGCGGATTAACGTCTTCAAGTAATCCGGTTCAACTTCGCGGTACGAAGGCAGCCGCTGCATCAAGCCGCGGATGCGCTTGCGAATTTCTTCGAGGAGCTCCTGGTTTTCTTTGAGGTAGATGAAGCCGCGCGAGATGATGTCGGGATTTTTGAGCATGCGGCCCTTGTCGCGGTCCATCGTCAGGATGATGACGATCATGCCTTCTTGCGCGAGCGCGCGGCGGTCGCGGAGAACGACTTCTTCGACGTCGCCGACGCCCAAGCCGTCCACCATCACGTAGAACGCGGGGACTTCTTCTTTGGTGATCGTAAACTTGTCGCGCGTGAGTTCGGCGACCTGGCCGTTGTCCATCAACATGACGTTTTCCTTGGGAATGCCGACTTCGCGTGCGGAGATTCCGTTTGCCGCGCGCATGAAGTAATAGCCGTGGACGGGCACGAGGAACTTGGGCTTGATGAGTTTCATCACGAGCTTCAAGTCGTCTTTCGGCGCATGGCCCGATGAGTGGATGTCGACGAGCGTTTGCGCCTTGGCGGGCGAGGTTGTCTTTCACGGATTGCACGCTGCGTTCGTTGCCCGGAATCACCGATGACGAAAGGATAAACGTGTCGCCCGGTTTGATTTTGATGTGGCGGTGTTCGCCGTTGATCATCTTCATGAGTCCGGCGTTCGATTCGCCTTGGGCGCCCGTGGAGAGGATCAAGATTTTTTCATCTTTATATTTCGCAACTTCCTCAACCGAAATGAGCGTGCCTTCTTTGGCTTTCACGAAGCCCAGTCCCTGCGCGATTTGGATGTTCGTCTTCATCGAGTAGCCGTTCAAGGCCACTTTACGCCCGAGTTTCTCGGCGATCTTGATGATCTCCGCGATGCGGGTGATGAGCGATGCGAACGTTGCCACAATGATGCGCCCTTCCGCAGTTTTGAAAATTTCCTCGAGGTTGCGCTCGACGGTTTTTTCCGAAACGGAATGCCCCGGACGCTCGGCGGCGGTGGAGTCCACCATGAAGCTGTGGACGCCCATTTTGCCGATAGCTTCGAATTCTTCGAGGCCGTGCGGGTTGCCTTCGTCGTCATAGTCGAGGCGGAAGTCTGCGAAGTGGACGATGTTGCCCGCCGGAGTTTTCATCAAGACGCCCGTCGTTTCCGGAATCGTGTGCGGCACGCCAAAGAAGAGCGCGCCGAAGTTCTGCGAGATCTTCACGTCGGTGCCGTTCTTCACGACCATCACGTTCATCTTGGGCGAATTCGGGAAATCTTCCTGGCGCTTTTCGATGATGGCTTTCGTGATCGACGTTGCGTAGATCGGGGGATTGCCCAGTTTGGCGAGCAAGTGCGGCAATGCGCCGATGTGGTCGTAGTGGCCGTGGGTCAAAATGATCGCTTGGATATTTTCTTTCTTGCGTTCGAGATATTGGATGTTCGGGATGATGTAGTCGATGCCCGGCGTTTCTTCTTCGGGGAACTGCAAGCCGACGTCGATGATGACGATTTCATTCTTATACTCGAGGAACATGCAGTTGCGGCCGACTTCCTCGAGGCCGCCAAGCGGCACAAAGCGGACCGCTTCCGGATTCGATTTTATTTCCGGAGCATTGCCCTGCGTTTGGGCGACGAGCGATTTCGAAGGGCCGAACTTGGCGGCGCTCGAAGGCTTGATGGCGCCCGGACGGTCGACCGGCATGCGGTCGCGGCGCGTGCGGCGGGGGCCGCGT
>Ga0335069_10007780_pt1 | contig 15432 bp, 12 predicted proteins | sample Lox_Sample_11_FD_206714 | JGI IMG/M metagenome (GOLD analysis project Ga0335069, IMG submission 206714) | Soil microbial communities from Loxahatchee National Wildlife Refuge, Florida, United States - Lox_Sample_1.1 | ecosystem: Environmental > Terrestrial > Soil > Wetlands | place: USA... | reverse complement strand
CCCCAACTCGCTGTAGATGCAGCACCGCAACACTGCAACACCTTTGTTTTCTAGATTTTCCGTATAACTGCTTTAGACGCAAAGATTTGAAAGGAAATTCTCCCTATCGGTAATAATATCCTTGACTAACCCAGAAAGGTTTGGTAGAGTTTCGACATGGCCAGACCAAAGACACTCCAAGAGGCAATCCAGTACTTCTCAGACGAACAAGTCTGCATTGACGCAGTAGCCAAGATGCGCTGGCCTGATGGTGCGTATTGTCCTGCTTGTCTCGCCAAGGAACCCTATTATCTCAAGACTCAGAAGCGTTTCAAATGCCGCGAGTGCCGCCGTCAGTTTTCTGTGAAGCTCGGCACCATCTTCGAGGATTCTGCTATTCCGCTAACCAAGTGGCTCCCTGCAATGTGGATGCTGACTAATTGCAAGAATGGAGTTTCCAGTCACGAGATTTCACGCGCACTTGGAATCACACAGAAGTCTGCTTGGTTCGTTCTGCATCGTCTCAGACTCGCAATGAAGGGTTATATGCCAAACCACAAACTTGGCGGCCCTGAGAATGGAGCCGTAGAAGTTGACGAGGCATTTGTCGGCGGTCGTGTAGCCAATATGCACCGCGACAAACGTACACGCTACGCTGCATTGAAAGGTCACGTAGGCGGCAGCACTGGCAAGACTGCTGTGATCGGCATCCTAGATCGCAAGACACGCGAGATCAGAACCAAAGTGATTCCGAACGTGAAGCGCGAAACCTTGCAAGCGGAAATTCTGAAGAACGTGAAGTATGGCGCATCCGTCTACACTGACGATGCAGTTCCCTATAACGATCTCCGGTCGCGCTACATTCACGAAGTGGTGAATCATGCGAATGAATACGTTCGTGGACAGGTTCACACAAACGGCCTAGAGAACTTCTGGAGCCTGTTTAAACGCCACATGCGCGGCACCTACGTCGCCGTAGAGCCGTTCCATCTAGATCGCTACTTGGATGAACAGGTATATCGCTTCAACAATCGCCTGAAGCCAATGGATGATTATGCACGATTCGAGAAGGTTCTAGGACAAGTTGCACACAAGCGTTTGACCTACGCTGAATTGACAGGCAAGACTGACGAAGCAGCCGCGACGACGCCTGAGAATGTTCCGTTCTAATCCCCGCCGCCTGAAGCGTGGCCCGAAGGTTTAGGGCCGCGTTTCGGATGCGTGGCCCGTTCTGCTTGGTATTCCTTCTCGCGCCTCTCTAGCTCAGACTTTGAGACGGTTAGGACCTGCTGCAATCCGTCTTGGAAATTGCGATACTTCTGCGCTGGCGTCGTACCAGGATCGAGTTTAGACTTCATGGGCCAATCATAACTCAGATGGAGAACACAAATGAACGACAAAGAGCGTGAGTTATTTACACTTCTTTGGGATTTGGTGAACAAACACCATCGCCTCTTAAGTGATGTGCTTCCCCTGATTCAAGAAGTTGTGGTGACGCTGGAGAAAGGTCAGCCATCTCCCGTAGAACTTTCCGCATGGCTCGCGCGGTACAAATCATTTGATCAAGGATTGCATTCGCTGACCGCATCTTTTGAAGAACTAATTCGCACTGCTGATCCTTCTCTGATTCGCTATGACGCCTAGTTGACATAAACGCACTCCAGCCCTAATGTGGGCATGAGAGCACATCACATCTATAGGTGCCCCGACGCACATCGGGGCATTTTCTTTCTCTGATTAAATTACTGCAATTATGGGAAAACCTGCGAAGCGTGTATTTGACTACATACTCGCTTATATAAATACTCCGTATCTTCCTTCCCTCTAATATGACGATCTATAAGAAACGCACAAACATCGGCTATTTGGATTCCCACCGAATCGCTGGAATCACCAAAAAATATGTCGTCAACCACGTGGCGCAATTTCCCTCGATTGTGATCAGCTGAACGTACCTTTCTGCGATAGCTTCTAAAAGCAGACTTAATTGCATTTTTTGTTTCTTTAGCATCGTCGAAAATAATTACCGATATTTCAGATGGAGCATGTGCGGCCATCCAGCCCTCTATTTGCTCCATACACAATCGGAACGCCATATCAATCGGATTTGCGGTAGCGTAAATTGTGCCGCTCAATTTTTTCTTGTCTACAATTCCGGCGAATATTTCCAGTCCTAGCGATTGGATAATCCAGACACACTGCTCGGTGATTGTCTGCGCTTGCTCCCGCCTCACCTTGTCGAAAGGTGGTCGGCCATTCCACAGGTCAGAAGCATGAAACTCAAATCCTGCACGCATTTCTTCCGGAACTACCTGATCAATGATGTTTCCGAGGGAGAATTCGGAAATATTAAAGTCGTCGTCATTGAACAGGGTTCCAGCTACTATCTGAAATGGCGCTTGAGTGTCATGCAGGTTTTTCCCTTGAGCCGCGCGCGCCACGCCCTGATCTGCGGCTGGAAGCCGTCCGCAAACTGAATGAAGCCGGAATTGCCGCCGGCGTAATTTGCGCGCCGGTTCTGCCCGGCATCACCGATGCGCCGAAAGATCTGGAAAAGCTTGTCGAGGCTGCCGCGCAGTCCGGTGCCAAATATATTTTCGCCAATCCTCTGTTCCTCAAACCGTGTTCCGCCGCGGTTTTCATGCCATTTCTAGAGAAGCAGTTTCCCCATCTTGCTGAAAGCTATCAGCAGCGCTTTCAGGAACAGGCTTTCTTACCCTCCTCCTACCGAAAACGCATTTCGCAGCTGATGGCGCGATTGCGGCAGAAATATCGGATTCACAATCACTACGACCGCTATGCCAAACGTGCCCATCCAGCGCCCAAGCCAGTCGGACAGATGCAACTGTTCTGATCCGTCGTACAATCAGTGCGTCGCGCATGCCGTCGGCTCCCCGCAGAAACGCCTCTTCTCCGCTCTTCCAATACGTGTGCCTGGCAGTTCTTTTTGCCAGCGGCATGTTGTTTCAGATTCGATATGCCATCGACATCTGGCACGACATGAAGGTGGAGATTCCCTTCGTCTTGCCCGACACGGCGTCGGCATCGCTTGAACTGGTGCGGCCCAGCGCAGAAAAACTTGGCATTCATCGTAGCGACACCCTGGTTGCGATCAATGGCAAGCCTTACATGGGGACGTCGCAATTGGCCGAGGTCTACACCAAGACGAATATTGGCGATCAGGCCATCGTGACTCTTCGCTCATCGGGAGCCGACCATCCCGTGGCATTCGCCGCCACAACGGCCAACATCGCTATCACCGACGCCGTTTATGACGTTCTCCTGAACATCGCCGCGCCCATCGGCTGCGTGCTGCTGGGCTGCTGGGTGGTATTGGTGCGCCCGCGCGACGGGCTGGCATGGATCCTTCTCGGCTTGATGTTCTGCTTCTCCCAACTTCTCGGCTCCTTCAAGATCGAAAGCTGGGGGCCAGGATACCGCGAGGTGGCGATGGCCTACCGGCGCATGCTCGCCGGAAGTTGGCCAATTTTCATGTTCCTGTTCGGATTCTTCTTCCCCGAACCGTTTCCGTATTTCGTGACGAGGCCATTCCTCAAGAAGTGGCTGCCGGTGGTCGTCATTATTCCGACGCTGGTCGACATTTACTTCAAGGCATGGATCTCGATTGTTGAAATGACCGATTACCGCCATGCCCACGAGATCTATCAGATGTACCGGCCGCTCGAAAATCCGCTGATGATCTACATCTTTTGCGTGGTTGGATTTGGATTCTTCACCTGCATATCGACAAAGTCAGCGACCGCGATCTCACCCGACGCCCGCCGGCGACTCCGTCTTCTTTATTGGGGATCCAGTTTGGCGTTAACCCCGCTGTTTCTCTTGAACGTCGCTGGTCTCATTGCCCACAAGTCGATCTACGACATGTTTCCCGAGCTCGTGGTGGACGTCTCCTTCCTGCTGACCATGCTCTTCCCCGCCACCATGGCCTACGTCATTGTGGTGCAGCGCGCTATGAATGTCAGGGTTGTGGTGCGGCAGGGCCTGCAATACGCGCTGGCCAAGAATGCAATCCATGCGCTGCAGATCATTGCCATCGGCGTGGTGATTGCCACAGCCTTTGCGCTCGGCAGCAATACGAATCGCGCCGGCAAGATGGTCATCATTGGAGTAGCAGTCACGATTGGTTTCAGCATTCCGCGGTTCGGAGACCGCTTGCGGCAGTGGACCGACCGCCGCTTTTTTCGCGAGGCCTACAACGCTGAACAGGTTTTGAGTGAACTCGGTGATCACGTACGCGGCATGGTGGAAACGCGATCGCTGATTGAAACCGTGGCCACGCGCATCGCGAACACGCTGCATGTGCATAGTGTGGCGATCTTGCTCGGAGGGACTGACACTTACCGCCCCGCATTTGCCATGGGCTACCCGAACCCGCCGGATGTGACTTTCCCCGCGCAGACCGGGACGATTAAGCATCTGGAGAAAGAACGCGAGCCGGCCCGGATTTATCTGGATGATCCCGATTCATGGGTGTACCGGGATGCGAACGTCACCGCGGAAGAGCGAAACAAGCTGGCGCAGCTCCAGGCAGAGCTGCTTCTGCCCTTGAATGCCCCCGACAAGCTGCTCGGATTCATCAGCCTTGGCGCGAAGCGTTCCGAAGAACCGTACTCAGGAACTGACGTCCGCCTTTTGAAGTCCGTTGCAACGCAGACTGGCTTGGCCCTTGAGAACGCCCGGTTAATGTCCGCGATTGCAGAAGAGGTTGCGCAGCGTGAGCGTCTGAATCGGGAAGTCGAGATCGCGCGCGAAGTGCAAGAGCGGCTGTTTCCCCAAACGCTGCCTCCGATCGCTGGAGTCACATACGCGGGAGCCTGCCGGCCTGCGCTTGGAGTCGGCGGCGATTACTACGATTTCCTCGCACTGCCCGAAGGCCAGCTCGGAATTGCTGTCGGCGATGTTTCCGGCAAGGGCATCGCTGCAGCGCTCATGATGGCCAGCCTGCAGGCTTCGCTGCGCGGCGAGGCTACGCGCGCTCCGGAAAATCTCGCCGCACTGGTCGCCAACGTAAACCGGTTAGTGTACGAAGCCTCTTCGTCTAATCGCTATGCAACCTTCTTTTATGCGCAATACAATCCAATGTCACGATTGTTGACATATGTGAACGCAGGACACAATCCGCCTATTCTTTTCCATCGGAACGGCGGCAGCTGGGACGTGAACCGCCTCGAAGCTGGCGGCACCGTGGTGGGATTATTGGCGAACTTTCCGTATGAACAGGCGGCGCTTAAGATCGAACCCGGTGACGTGCTCATTGCTTTCACCGACGGCATCAGCGAGGCCATGAACCATGCCGACGAAGAGTGGGGCGAGAATAAATTGATCGAGACCGTTTCCTCGTGTGCCGCGCTGGCCCCCGCCGAAATCATCGCCCGCATCATGCAAGATGCCGATACTTTCGTTTCCGGCGCCAAGCAGCACGACGATATGACGCTGGTGGTTCTGAAAGCTTCCTGAGCATCCATCCGCCTTCGCACTTATAATGTGTGTTCCCCATGGCCACGCAAGTCAGGACGGCCCCGCCACCTCCGCCGCGCCCAGAAACCAAGACCGGCGTTTTCGTCCGGCTTAAACAGTTCTGGCAGAGGGTGACGGAAGGCCTTGAGCTGGGCCAACTTTGGCAGCAATTCCATGCCGACGCGCGCGCCAGTTATCGCCTTTATCAGAAAGACGTCGAAGCCCAATCTCCAGCAGCTACCAGGAAGCCAGGCTTCTGGCCCACGCTAAAGGCATTTGCCTGGGCGATCCTTGACAAGCTTTCGCCAGCCAGGCGAGTGTTGCTGATTCTGGGATTTGTCCTACTGATATTTCCCGGCAGCAGTTTCAACCATCAGAACGAATCCGGGCAGGTGGAAGTCGTCGAGTTCGATTTTCACTTTGTTGGCGGAGCGCTGCTCTTCGTGCTGCTGATGCTCGAAATCGCCGACCGAGTCGTCATGAAGCGTGACTTGGAGATTGCCCGCGACATCCAGCGATGGCTGCTGCCCGCCGATCCGCCGCAGATCCCCGGCCTTGCTATCGCATTTGCCACCAGGCCAGCCAATACCGTCGCAGGCGACTATTACGATGTTTTCGCGCGTCCCGGCCCTGACGCTCAGCCGCACTTTCTGTTTGCGGTCGCCGATGTCGCGGGCAAGAGCATACCGGCTGCGCTGCTCATGGCGACGTTTCAGGCCAGTCTCAAGACTCTGTCCTCGACGCCATGCTCTCTGGCTGATCTTGTAACGAACATGAACCGGTACGCCAGCAGCAACAGCCAGGGAGGCCTGCGCTTCACCACGGCGTTTCTGGCAGAGTTCGATCCCAGCACGCGCGCGCTGACTTACATCAACGCTGGACACAATCCGCCCGTGCTGCGCCGCGCGTCAGGATCTATTGAACATTTGACGGCTGGAGGCTTGCCGTTCGGCATCATGGGCGATGCTGCTTATGAAGCCGCGACTATCACCCTGCAACCGGGAGACTGGTTGGCAATCTTTACAGATGGGCTGGTGGAAGCACTCAATGGCAAGGATCAAGAATATGGCGAGGACCGGCTGCTAAATCTGATGCAGGCCGTGAACAACCCTACACCGGCCGAGATGCTCCGCCGACTGATGTTAGATCTCGATCTGTTCGTTGGCCCAACGCCGCAGCACGACGATGTGACGTGTTTGCTGATAAAAGCAGCCTGAACACCTCTGTGTTCTGTGGCCCCTGTGGTTAAGGTTTTTTCGTCATCACTTCCGCATACATCCGATGAAACGCGTGCACGCCTTTCTCCTGTTTCACGCTATAGCGTCCTCGTTCGTAACTGCGTGAATGCAGGTTTTTCTGCACCTTCTCGCAGATCGCTACGTCCTCAATTTGAATCTCGTGGCTGAAGCGCACCGAATCCTTTGCTGCCTGACTGCCCAAGTCTTTGTCCGGTAAATACCACTCGAAGATCGCAATCGTCCTTTCCGGATCAACCGGCAGAACGATGTTCAACGACACATTGTCGGGATAGCAGTTCAGCATCCAGTTGGGAAAAATCCAGAAATAATCCGTTGTCAGATCTTCGCGTGTCTCCTGATATCGGCGTGGCGTCGCGTCACCGACCTGCGCTCCACGAATCGGGCTAAACTGCCGTACGTGCCTCTCGTACGGCTCGACCACGTATGCGTTGTAATCCAATTCACGATTCAGTCCAGGATGCACGCTCGGCAGATGATATCCCTCGAGATAATTGTCGACATACGTCTTCCAGTTGCACTTCATGTCGTAAGTGCGCCGCTCGAACAATTTCATGTTGCGGAAGTCGAAGCGCTCCGCCTGAGCTGGCAAATTCCCCAGACTCTCCCTAAGAGGTCGCCCCGCCGGATCAAGGTTCACAAAAGTCAGGTTGAACCATTCCTCAACCCGGACCGGCGCCAGTGCGAAATCTTTGGGATCGAATTCCTGGTTACCTTCAAATTCCGGCGCACTGATCAATGCGCCATCCAGCCCGTAGGTCCAGCCGTGATAGCTGCAACGAAATAGCTTTCGCGATCCACATCCTTCTGCCGGCGGGCCCGCGCGGTGCCGGCAAACATTGAAAAACCCTCGCAATTCCCCACTACCATCTCGCACCAGCAAGAGCGGCTCATCCTGCAGCTCGACCGTGAAGAAATCCCCGGGATTCTGAACTTGATGAACATGACCTACTACCTGCCACGTTTTGCTGAAAATCCGCTCCCGCTCTCCTGCGAAAACCGCCGGATCAGAATAATAAGGTGCCGGAATAGACCAGGCCTTCGCGATATCCGCCTCAATTCGGAGCTTCTGCTCGTTTCCCATAATGGATAAAGAGGCATTGTAGATCAGCCGTCTTTGAGTACTAAAGTTGACACAAATTGCTATTTAGCATTGCCCGTCTGTGGCAACACGACTATCTTTGCCTTGCAAGCGTATGTGCTTTCTCGCCCTTGGGGCAGGGTCGAGATTGAATAACAACAAGAGTTTGCAGACCGTTTCGACTCCCCTGACCGTCTGCGGCCTTCGGTGGCACGCCAATTGCCTCAGTACATTCGTAATCAAATCAAGCAAGCACATCTGAGGACGCTGGAGCATAGCGAAATGCGCAGGCAAAAAGGATTTTCACTGATCGAATTGCTGATCGTGGTGGCCATTATTTTGATCATCGCCGCCATCGCAATTCCCAACTTATTGCGGGCACGCATCGCCGCCAACGAATCGTCGGCGGTCAGCTCGATTCGTACGATTAACACTGCCCAACTCAGCTACTTATCGACTTATCCGACCGTCGGCTACGCAGCCACGATCCCTGCCTTGGGGCCATCAGCATCCACTGGTTGCACAACGCCCACTTCGACCAATTCTTGCCTGGTCGACTGGGTCGTGGCCCAGGCGACGGCCGCCGGTAGCTCGAAAAGCGGATACTTCTTTGGTTTGGGTGTGACGGCGGGCGGAGGCATTAACAGTGCCTATACCGTGGGTGGAGCTCCGGGAGTCCTGAGCCAGACTGGCGTACGCGGCTTTTGCTCCAACGAAGATGGCGTGATCCGATTTACCGCCAGCGCAGCCGCTCCGGTCACCACCAAGGCCGCTTGCGCAGCGTATACCGCTCTGCAATAGCGTCGAAATCGCAGCCTTGGGCAAGGGTTTCCGGGAGCAACCTCATGGTTGCTCCCGGTTTTTTTATTGCTCCATACACCACCTGGCTCGCCCTGCTGGTAACTTCAATGAGATCCCAATCTGACACAATTTGTTATCGGAGCCGTCAAAAACTGATATTGCGTCCTTGTGCGGCACCTCAGGGGCGAGAACAATTGGTTACCAGAGTACGAAAATTCATTGAAAATAAACCGTAATGCGCACCGGGGGCGCTGACCCATTGGTAACTTTCGGGTCTGGCCTGTAAAGTGCGAACATACATGGCAACTGGGTCGATACAGACCACACTTGATAACGGAGAAGAAGGGGACAACGAGATGCGCAAACAGAAGGGTTTTTCACTGATTGAGTTGCTGATTGTGGTAGCGATCATCCTGATCATCGCGGCCATCGCTATTCCGAACTTGCTGCGTGCACGTATCGCAGCTAACGAATCGTCTGCGGTTAGCTCCATTCGTACCATGAACACCGCGGAAGTTACTTATCAATCGACTTATCCGACCGTCGGATATGCTGCCACGATCCCGGCCCTCGGGCCGTCGGCGTCGACCGGTTGCACCACTCCGACCTCGACCAACTCTTGCCTGGTTGACTGGGTTGTGTCGCAGGCGACAGCAGCGGGTAGCGCGAAGAGCGGCTACTACTTCGGCCTTGGCGTGGTTGCCGGTGGCGGCTTGAACAACGGCTACACCCTCGGTGGCGCGCCGGCAGTGCTGAGCCAGACCGGTGTGCGCGGCTTCTGCTCGAACGAAGACGGCGTGATCCGCTTCACGGCTAGCGCAGCGGCCCCGGTTACCACCAACGCGGCTTGCGCGGCTTACACCGCCCTGCAGTAGTTCGTAGTTTGGCGAAGTACCTGGGGGAGGGTACCAGCCGGGAGCAACGGAGCAATCCGTTGCTCCCATTGTTTTTGTCTGCAACCTGCGCGTCCACTCCTCTCTTTCGTCACATCGTCAAACGGAAAAAAGGCGGCGGTTGGCCAGCGACTTGCAACATCTCTAATGACCAATGGTTCAGCTGGGCACAAGTCGAAGCATTAGGCGCTCGGGAAGGCAAGTTGGCTTCTCCCTGATCGAGCTGCTGATCGTAGTGGCCATAATTCTGATCATCGCGGCCATAGCGATCCCGAACCTCTTGCGCTCCAGAATCGCGGCCAACGAGTCTTCAGCTGCAAGTTCGGTCCGGCGAATCGCTACAGCCGAAGTTGCATACAATGCCGCTTACCCTACCGTGGGCTATGCACCAGATCTCGCAAGCCTCGGAGGGCCTCCATCAGGGTGCACGCCCACTTCGACTCAGGCTTGCCTTCTCGACAGCGTACTCGCCAGCGGAACCAAGAGCGGCTACCTGCTGAACGCCGCCGGCTTCAGTGGCAGCGGAGGACCCAACGATTCCTTTGTCGCCAGTTCCGCTCCCGTACAGTTCAACTACACCGGGGTCCGCAATTTCTGCATCATTTCAGATGGCATGCTGCGTAGCCAGACTGGAACCTCCGGCGGCATACCCGCACCCGATGTGAGCACTTGTACCGCATACACGGGCGCACAGTAGTCTGTTTTCCAGCTATTTACCTTCGTAACTCGCCTTCACTGCCGAAAATCTCGTAACCATTTGTATTTGCTTATAATTTTTGCAGGCGCAACCGGCGCCAGGCAAAACGTTCTCCATTCATGGCGGCCATCGAGATTCTTGGGCTCTCCAAGACTTACCACGTCGGATTCTGGCGCAAACGCCAGACGTGTGCACTGCAGCCGCTGAATCTCACAATCGAGGACGGTGAAATTTTTGGCTTCCTTGGTCCAAACGGTGCCGGCAAGACAACGACGTTAAAGCTTCTGATGGGCCTGGTATTTCCCACGGCTGGGTCGGCACGGATTCTCGGCATGGAGGTCGACGATCCGCGCATGAAAGCGCGCATCGGTTTTCTGCCCGAGCAGCCATACTTCTATGACTATCTCACTGCGCTTGAGTTGCTCGAATACTATGCCGACCTTTCCGGGGTTGATGCTCGCGACCGCAAGCGTAAGGTCGACGAGGTCCTGTCAAAAGTAGGCTTAGCGTCCGCCGCTTCCACCCAGTTAAGAAAATTTTCCAAAGGTATGTTGCAACGGGTCGGCATTGCTCAGGCCATCATTCACGATCCGCAAATCTTGTTTTTTGACGAACCCATGTCCGGCCTGGATCCGATCGGGCGCCGTGAAGTCCGCGACTTAATGGAGGAGCTGAAACAACAGGGCAAGACGATTTTCTTCTCGACACATATTCTTTCCGATGCCGAATCCCTTTGTGATCGTGTCGCTATCATCCACCGCGGCGAATTGCGAGGCGTTGGGGCAGTGGCAGATTTGACCTCAAGCGTAGAGGGGAAAACTGAAGTTGTTTGGGCTGGCGAGTCGGTTCCGGCGTCTCTGAAGAATTTGGCCTCCGAATGTCATTCCACTGGCGGTACCACGCGAGCCATCGTGCCCGAAGGAACTCTGGACACTGCAATCGACATCCTTCGCCGGGAGCGGCTGCACATCATCTCCGTGGCCCCTGTACGAACCTCGCTCGAAGAGTACTTTGTGCGAAGCACGAAACCATCCGAAGCTGCCGCGGGAGTTCGAGCATGAACTCTCGAATTACGTCCATCGCGTCGAATACCTTCCGCGAGGCGATTCGCGACCGCGTTTTGTACAACCTGATCGCATTCGCTGTTCTTATGTGCGGATCGGCAATCCTGGTCGGCCAGGTATCCGTGGGCATTGAACGGCTGGTGGTAATCAATCTTGGTCTGACCGCGGTCTCGCTATTCGGCACGGTCATCGCAATTTTTATTGGCATTGGCCTCGTCTCAAAGGAGATCGACAAGCGCACGCTTTACACTGTGCTTTCACGTCCCGTACAGCGCTGGCAGTTCATCGTTGGCAAGTTCTTTGGCCTTGTCGGAACGCTCGTCGTCAACACCTTTTTCATGGCGATTGGCGTGTTCGCAGCTTTGCTATGGGTATCAAAACATTTCCAGGCGGCTGACGGCTGGCTCTTCGTCGCGGTCTATTTCATCGTGTTGCAATTTCTGATCATCACCGCACTTGCCCTCTTGTTCTCTTCATTTTCGTCGCCCTTACTGTCGGCGGTTTTTGCCTTTTCGCTTTTCATCATAGGATGCTTCGCAGACGACCTGCGGGGCTTTGCCGGGGGCGCGCAGGGTATCGTGCATTGGCTGGCAACCTCTGTTTTCTATCTGGTGCCTAATTTTTCTTCGTTAAACGTGATCAGCTCGGTGGCTCACGGACAGCCGGTTGCTTCTGCAATTGTTCTCGCCAACACGATGTATGCCTTGGTCTATTCCGCCATGGCCTTGTGTGGAGCCGTGCTGATATTCGAGCGGCGGAACTTGAAATGAAGCCTTCGCGCGCAGTTACCCTGACCGCCAGCGCCATTCTGATCATCTGTCTGCTGAGCTCTGCTGCGATGCTGCGGGTGCTGGATCACATGCGCCACACTGGAACTCAGCAAGAAGTGCTGTACCTCTCCTCGCCACGGATTTTGAAGCGCCTCAGCCTCGGGTACACCGGCCTGTTAGCTGACATCTACTGGACCCGAGCTGTACAGTATTTCGGCGCGAGGCACTACGCCAAGGCAAACACTTACGAATTGCTTGCGCCGCTATTGCAGATCACAACTGAATTGGATCCGCACTTGACCGTGGCTTACGAATTCGGCGCAAATTTTTTAGCGCCAAAGCCGCCCGACGGCGCAGGCATGCCACAAGCCGCCATTCAGTTGGCCAATTATGGGATCCGAAATAATCCTCAAGATTGGCACCTGTACTACAACCTGGGATTTATCTATTACATGGAGCTGCAGGACTATGCTCACGCCAGCGAGGCTTTTGCCAAAGGCGCTGACGTGCCGGGAGCACACCCCTTCCTCAGAATCATGGCTGCCGAAATGGCGCAGCATGGTGGAGAACTGCGAATGGCGCAAATGATGTGGATTACTGCCTATCAGAGTTCTGGCGATGAAGACGTGAGAGCCAACGCTGTCACACATCTGCGCGCGTTGCAGGTCGACGAAGACGTCACCAATCTCGAGGGAATGGTTTCGCTCTACCGCCAGCACACCGGCCGTTTGCCGTCGAACTTTTCTGATCTTCAAACTGCAGGACTTCTGAAGGAAATCCCGGTTGATCCACTCGGACAGACTTACAAATTGATGCCGGATGGCGGGGTACAGGTTCGCGATCCCGACAATCTCCCATTTATTACTAAGGGCGTGCCCCCCGGTTATACACCTCCGCCTCCGAAATTTCTGCCTTCGGATTAAACAATCAGAATGAAACCAAGTGGTCGGCGGCCTGCTGCGCCTGAGATAAATCGTTAGTCAGTTGCGCAGCCTTTTCATGTGCGGCCTTAGCTTCAACGGGATGGTGCCCCTGATCGAGTGCCTTGGCGAGCAGCAGGTAACCAATAGGAGTTGGTTGAATTGCCATTGCCCGGGAATAGGCTTGCGTGGCCGTATCGAAGTTCCCTTCGTGCTGTGCAATTAAACCTAGTCCTACAAGTGCGAGGGTTTTGTTGGGATCGAGCTGCAGCGCCTGAGAGAAGCTTTCCTTCGCCGCTGGGTAATCCTTTAACTGTCGGAACGCGCCGCCCAGATTGCTGTACGCCTCCGCCTTTAGAGCAGGATCGGACGCCAGCTTGATCGCCGCCTGGTATTGCCCGATGGCATCGGCTGTATCGCCATGCCTCTGGTCGTAAATTCCGAGGCCTAAATGAATTCGCGGATCGTCATCGCGCGGATCGATCGATTGGCCCAACTGCACAATCGCCAGATCGTACTTCCCTTCCTGGTCATAAGCCATCGCCAGGTTGAAGTGAGCTTTATAGCTGCGCACATCGGTGACGCTCAGGGCGTGTGTCCATAACGTCTCGCTGTCTCGCCAGTATCCTACCTGCCGATACGTCAGCGAACCTAACACGATTAGGATTACCACCGCGGGAAGGGCCAGCAGTGGCTGCGGAAGATGGCGTTGCTCGCAGAACTCGGCCACTCCCCAAATCACTGCGATGAATAGGCCGATAAGGGGTAGGTACGCATAGCGATCGGCCATTGCCTGCTCTCCCACCTGGATAATTCCGATCATCGGGACCAGTGTGCCCAGAAACCAGAACCAGCCGACAGGGAGGTATCCGCGCTCCCGCTTCCAGACGACGAGCGCTGTAATCACACTTAACAATGCGATCGAGGCAAACACCTGCCAGGTCCGCAGCAAATCCAGCGGGTGGGGGTAAAGCGGCGAGAGGCCTGCCGGCCAGAAGGCCGTGCCCATATATCTTACGTAGGAAACGATCGCATTCTCCAGGCGCAAGTGAAACGGATAAAGAATGGCTGAATGAATCGCTCCGCCCGCCTTTTGCGCTCTGACGGTTACAACTGCGCTGATTGCCGCGAGCACAAAGAGTGGAATCTTCTCTGATAGGAGTTGCGCGGCACTGAGATTTCGCGATCGTTTGAGCGGCCAGTAATCCCACAGCAAGAGCACGAACGGCAGTGTAATTACCTGCGGCTTGCTCATCAGTCCGCACGCAAACATCGCGGCCACGAGTGCATAGCGTCCGGCGTTAGGCTTTTTTGCGTACCAACCGTAAGCCAGCAACGCAAGCAACAGGAACATCATGCTCAGCAAATTTTTGCGCTCCGATGCCCACGCCACCGATTCGACATTCACCGGATGTAAGGCAAAGAGAGCAGCGACCATCAGGCTGCTCCATCGGCGGCCAGTCGCAGAAAGCAAAACCACGAAAAGCAGTGCAGCGTTGATGCCGTGCCAGATCACATTCTCATAGTGCGGCCCGGCAGGGTTGAGCCCGAACAACTGGCAATCCAGCGCGTGCGACAACCAGGTCAAAGGATGCCAGTTTGCCTCATAAAATTGCGTGAAGGCCCGTTGCACGGTCTGCCAACTCAGTCCCGCAATGACATGAGGATTGCCGGTGATGTAATGATCGTCATCAAAGTTGACGAACGCGTTGCGCCCAACCGGAAAATAGAATACCGCCGTAAGCACCACGAGCAGTGCGCAGAGAATCACCGTCTGCTTCTGTGCTGATGACAGATTCCCGGCAGATTGAGATGAAGTCACAGGTTGGGGCTTAGCGCCGGCAGCGGGCAAACTTTGCACCTCTTTGGCTGATTATAGAGGCGCAACTTCATGCTCCGGACCGCACGGAATCAGGCTTATACACTTTGGTCATACATCGCGACCTCCGCCGTGCCCGGCAGCGGGTTCAATTACCATGAAAGACGCATGCCTGAAGCGCAATCCATCAGCCTGACCGACGCTTTCTTAGGATGGTTCCGTGAGCAAAACCGACAAGGCCTGCTTCAGGCAATCGTCCGCTGCTTCGCGCTTCTCTGGGAGTTTGCCATCGATTCTCTTCCCGCGCGCCGCCGCCAACGTTACGGCGACGTCGACTACGACTGGGACTTTCGCGTCGACACCACCAGCGCTACCGTGGGCTGGCGGGATCGCCTGCTGGGAATGCTAACGTCGCCCTATCAGCCAACCGATCCCGCGCTCTTCCACGAAATGCTCGATAGTCTGAAAATCGACTTCCGCGATTTCACATTCATCGATATCGGGTCGGGCAAGGGCCGCACGCTGCTGATGGCGTCCGACTATCCCTTCCGTCTAGTTCTGGGAGTTGAACTCTTGCCGGAGCTGCACCGGGTGGCGCAGGAGAACATCGCTAAGTACAAGAGTGATTCGCAGAAGTGCTTGGCAATCGAGTCGATCTGCGGCGATGCCAGCGA
>Ga0335069_10007779_pt1 | contig 15432 bp, 18 predicted proteins | sample Lox_Sample_11_FD_206714 | JGI IMG/M metagenome (GOLD analysis project Ga0335069, IMG submission 206714) | Soil microbial communities from Loxahatchee National Wildlife Refuge, Florida, United States - Lox_Sample_1.1 | ecosystem: Environmental > Terrestrial > Soil > Wetlands | place: USA... | reverse complement strand
ATCCTGGGCGGGCGGATTGGCTACATCCTTTTCTACATGCTGGTGAATCCGCAGCAGCGGGACGAACTCTTCGCCAATCCGCTCGAGGTGTTCGAGATCTGGAAAGGGGGGATGAGCTTCCACGGCGCGATGATCGGCGTCGGCCTCGCCATGGCCGGCTACGCGATCGCCAACCGCGTCGCGCTGCTCGGCGTCGCCGACCTCGTGGTCGCTTGCGAGCCGATCGGCCAATGCTTCGGCCGGCTCGCCAACTTCATCAACGGCGAGCTCTGGGGCCGGCCGACCGACCTGCCGTGGGGCATGGTGTTCTGCAACGGCCACATCGCGGCGGCGAACGGGGGCGCGTGCCCCCCCGAGGTGACGATTCCGCGCCATCCGAGCCAGCTCTACGAGGCGGCGCTGGAGGGTCTGTTCCTGTTCCTGGTGCTGCGCTGGGCGACGCATCGGGCCAAGTGGCTGCAGCGGCCGGGCGCAGCGACCGGGCTCTGGCTGATCGGCTACGGCGCGATCCGCATCCTGCTGGAGAACGTGCGCAATCCCGACGAGGGCATGCCCGACTTCCCGCTCGGCCTCACGATGGGGATGATCCTTTCGCTTCCGATGATCCTGGCGGGTGGCTGGCTGCTCTGGCGCGCGCTGCGCGCGGCGCCCCCGTCGCCGGCCGCAGCATGAGCCTGAAGGAACGGCTCATCCGCGAGATCGCCGCCGCGGGTCCGATCGACGTCGCGACCTTCATGCTTCGTTGCCTGCACGACCCGCAGGACGGCTACTACGCGACCCGTCCGGCGCTGGGCGACCGCGGCGACTTCATCACCGCGCCGATGATCTCGCAGATGTTCGGCGAGCTGATCGGGCTGTGGCTGGTCGAGACCTGGCGCGGCATGGGCGCGCCCGGCCGAGTGCTGCTCGCCGAAGCCGGTCCCGGCGACGGGTCGCTGATGGCGGACGTCCTGCGCGCGGCCCGCCTTGACCCGGCGTTCCTGGCGGCGGCCGAGCTATGGCTGATCGAAACCTCGCCGCCGCTGCGGCGCGCGCAGGCCGAGCGGCTCGCTCTGGCCACGCCGCGCTGGGCCGGCGCGCTCGCCGAGCTGCCGTCCGACGCGCCGCTGCTGCTCGTCGCCAACGAGTTCCTAGACTGCCTGCCCGCCCGCCAGTTCCAGCGCACGGCCTCCGGCTGGGCTGAACGGGTCGTGGGGCTGGGCGCGGACGGCGCGCTCGCCTTCGGCCTGCGCCCGGCCGCGGCGGCCCTCGGCCCGGCCCCCGAGGGGACGATCGTCGAGCGCTCGGCGGCGCAGGCGGCGTTCGGGACCGAGATCGGCGCACGCCTTGCTGAACAAGGCGGCGCTGCGCTGCTGATCGACTATGGCCGCGCGACGCCCGGCTGTGGCGACACGCTGCAGGCGCTGGCGGACCACAGCAAGATGGCGCCCCTGGACGATCCCGGCGCCGCCGACCTCACGGTCCATGTCGATTTCCCCGCGGTGCTCGCCGCGGCGCGGGCGGAGGGGGCGAAGACGGCGCTGGCGACTCAGGGCGCGTTCCTGCGGCGGCTCGGGATCGAGGCGCGCGCCGCGGCGCTCGCCGAAGCCCGTCCCGACCGCGCCAGCGCGATCGGACGGCAGCTCCATCGCCTCATCGGCACGGACCAGATGGGCGAGCTATTCAAGGCGGCGGCGATCTGGACGGGTCCGGCGCCGCCGGCGTTCGAAAGGCCCGGGTGAGCGACGTTCCGGTCATCGAATCGCCTCGGCTGGCGGCGCTTCCAGGCGTCCGCCATGCGTTCTTCACCCGCCTGGGCGGCGCATCCGAAGGGGTCTACGGCAGCCTCAACGTCGGCCTGGGCTCCGGCGACGATCCAGCGCGGGTGATGGAGAATCGCGAGCGCGCCGCTCGCATGCTCGGCGGCGAGGCGGCCACGCTCGCGAGCGCCTATCAGGTCCACTCGGCGGAGGTCGTGACGGCCCACTCGCCGTTCGGCGAGACGCGGCCGCACGCCGACGGCGTGGTCACGGCGACGCCTGGGCTGATCTGCGGCGCGCTTGCGGCTGACTGCGCGCCGGTGCTGATCGCCGATCCCGAGGCGCGGGTCGTGGCGGCCGTGCACGCCGGATGGCGGGGCGCGCTGGCCGGCGTGGTCGAGGCGGGCGTCGCGGCGATGGCGCGGCTGGGCGCCTCGCCAGGCCGAATGACCGCCGCGATCGGCCCCTGCATCGGCCCGGCCTCCTACGAGGTGGGCCTCGAGTTCGAGGCCGCGTTCCTGGCCGGCGATGCGGCTAACGAGCGCTTCTTCCGGCCCGGCGCACGGACGGACAAGCGGCTCTTCGACCTCCCCGCCTTCGTGCTCGCCCGGCTCGCCGCCGCCGGCGTCGCCGACGCCGAGTGGGTCGGCCACGACACCCTGACGGACGAGGCGCTGTTCTTCTCCAACCGCCGCGCGGTCCACCGGGCCGAGCGTGATTACGGCCGGCTGCTATCAGCCATCACCATTTCGTCCTGAGCTTGACGAACACGAGTTCCGGATCGCCGGGATCGAGATAGTGGATCACGCCACACGGCGACCAGCCTTCGCGGTCCAGCAGCGCCCGCATCGGGGCGTTGCTCTCGTTGGTCGAGGTGAAGATGCGGTCGGCCCGGTGCGCGGCCTCGCACCTCGCCATCAGGGCCGCGCCGATCCCGCGCCGGCGCGCCGCTTCGGCCACGACCAGCAGGTCGACGAACGGGAAGCCGTAGAAGTGGCGCGTGACGATCGCGAAGCCGACGGGGCGCCCGCCTTCGAAAGCGGCCCAGCTGAGGTCCGACGCGAGCAGCTCGCCGACGTGCGCCTGCTGCGCCGCATCCGCCGCGAGGCGAGGGTCCGCGACCGCCAGCGCGTCCACATCGCCGGGGCCGATCCGCCGAAGTTCGACATTCGTCGCCATGCGCGACATCTAGACCATGCGGGCGGCCCTTGCTCCCCCGTCCGGCGCTGCTAGAAGCCGGGGCGGACATCCGAGGGCGGTCGATCGATGAAGCTGCTGGCCGGCAACTCCAATCCGCGCCTCGCCCGCGACATCGCCGATGTGTTGGACCTGCCCCTCACCCGGGCCCACTTCCGCCGGTTCGCCGACAACGAGGTGTTCGTCGTCATCGAGGAGAACGTGCGCGGCGAGGACGTGTTCGTCGTCCAGTCGACCAGCTACCCGGCCAACGACAACCTGATGGAGCTGCTGATCTGCATCGACGCCCTGACGCGGGCGTCGGCCCGGCGGATCACGGCGGTGATGCCCTACTACGGCTACGCCCGGCAGGACCGGAAGACCGGCGGGCGCACGCCGATCTCGGCCAAGCTGGTGGCCAATCTGATCACCCGCGCCGGCGCCGACCGGGTGCTGACGATGGACATGCACTCGGGCCAGATCCAGGGGTTCTTCGATATCCCGACCGACAACCTCCTGCCGACGCCCCTGATGGCGAACGACATCCGCCAGCGCGAGCGCAAGACCAGCGAACTGATGATCGTCTCGCCCGATGTCGGCGGCGTGGCGCGCGCCCGCACGCTCGCCGAGCGGCTGAACGCCGACCTCGCGATCGTCGACAAGCGCCGCTCCGCCCCAGGCGTCTCCGAGGTGATGAACATCATCGGCGACGTGAAGGATCGCCGCTGCGTCCTCTTCGACGACATCGTCGACTCGGCAGGCACGCTCTGCAACGCGGCCGAGGCGCTGATGAAGGACGGCGCGACGTCGGTCTCGGCCTACGTCACCCACGGCGTGCTCTCCGGAGGGGCGGTCGAGCGGGTGACGAACTCGGCGCTGACGGAGCTGGTCACCACCGACTCGATCGAGGCGACCGACGCCGTGGAAGCCTGCGACAAGATCCGCCACGTGAGCTGCGCCCACCTGATCGGCGAGGCGATCCGCCGGATCGCCAACGAGGAGTCCGTCTCGAAGCTGTTCGACTGACGCGTCGTCGCAGCCGCCGGCGATTGTCACCAAACCGCCAAACACCGTGCTAGAACCGCCAGAGTCGCTCCGCAGGAGAGTTCCCCTGGCATGACGTCGGCCACGCGCGTCTTCGCCGCCGCCTTCGCGGCTTTCCTCGCCTTCGCCGGATCCGCAGCGGTCGCCAGACCCAAGCCGCCGCCGGTCATCTACGCGCCGCCGCCTCCGCCGCCGATGCCGGACGTCGGGTTCGGCATGCGGTTCCTCGACCAGGCGGCCGCCTACCAGACCTACGTCGGCCAGGCGACGGCGATCTCGCCGGCGTTCGGCGACCCGGCGGCCGTGGCCGACGCCCTGAGGACCGGCGTCGCCTACGAGCCCGAGCAGTTGCGGCGCGGCGCGATCGTCTACGCGGCCGTCGCGGCGCTGGGCGACCGTCAGTTCGTCGACGCCGTCCGCGCCGCCGGACAGACGCCGGAGCAGCGCTACGCCATCATCGCCAAGCTGTTCGCCGACCCCCGCCAGGTGCTCATGTTCGCCGGCGCGGCGCAGGCCGAGGCGCTCGCCAAGGCGGCGCTGGCGCAGAGCGGCATGAAGCTCTTCAGCGACGGCGACGCCGTGCGCCTGGCCGCCTATTCCATCCAGCACCAGCCCTGGTCGCTGACCGAGGTCGCCAACCGCGACCAGCGCGCCAGCGCCGTCAAGCAGCTGTCCTCGACCCCGCGCCAGCCGAGCGCCGACGACCGCGCCGTGCTCGAACGGTTCATCCAGGGGATCGCGCCGGCGCCCGCTCAGCCGGCCGACCCCGCCGCGCCGCCCTATTCGGCCATGGTGGTCCGGGCCGTGGCCCTGGCCGCGCTCGCCTCGATCGGCCAGGCCGGCGACGACGACTTCGCCCATCTCGGCTGGCTCACCGACGACTACTACCTCGACCACTGCCTGGCCGAGACCAAGCTGTCGCTCTACGAGTGCCTCGCCGTCGCCAAGCCGAACTACGAGGACGTCTTCTGCCTCGGCCAGCACGCGATGAAGGACACCGGCGCGTGCCTGGTGAAGTCGGCCTACGCCACCGTGCCGATCGACATCATGACCAAGCCGATGGTCATCCCCACCGCCCACATCCGCAAGGGCGGCGCTCACCCGACGCGACGGCGGCGGTCGTAGCGGCTACGGCTTCGACAGCAGGTCTGCCTTGCCGGTGTCGACGTCGACCGGGACGGAGACGTGCTCCTGCACGATGCGCCACTTGCCGCCGCTCTTGCGATAGACGTCGGTGACGCGGACCACGAGGTCCGAGTCCGGCGACGACGTGTGGATGTTCTGGATGCTGTGGCTGTAGGCCACGGACCCGACGACGGTGATGTCGAGGTCTGAGAGCTCGAACTTCACACCTCCCTTGATCGGTCCGAGAAAGCCTTCCCAGTCCTTTTTGTAGTCGTCCCAGCCGACGTGCTGGCGCGGCGGCGTCACATCGAACACGAAGAGGCCCTGCCTGGCGTAGTAGGACATGATCTTGTCGACGTCCTTGGCGTTGAACGCCGCGGCGAAGCCCTTTTCGAGCGCCTCGATCTGCGCCTTGTCGCTCGGTCCCTTCGGCGCGACGGCGGCCGGCTTCGTCGCTGTCGCCGCCGCAGGCTTCGCGGCCGGCGCGGAAGCCGGCGCGGTCGCGGCGATCGCGGCGCCGGCCGCCACCGACGCGGCCAGCGCCGCCACAAGGCCAATCGTCCTGTCTCTGAGCATCATCTTCCCCCGTTCGCTGTCGCCGGCCCCCGCCGGCCGCCGGCTATCTAATCCTGGGCCCCGCAGGCCGCCAAGGCGTCCGCAGCGGCCCGTTGCATCGTGAGCCGCGCGCGTGTATCTAGCCGCACCCTAATTCCCGGCCCGAGCGGGCCGGCGGCGCCGTGCGGGGACGACTCGCGCGGCGGTTCGCATTTTGAGGCGAGGCGATGGCCGAGATCGTTCTGAACGTTGAGGTGCGCGAGGGCGCCGGCACCGGCGCCGCGCGGACGTTGCGCCGGTCCGGCAAGGTGCCGGGCGTGCTCTATGGCGGCAAGCAGGGCCCGGTGTCGATCGCGATGGCCGAGAACGAGTTCCGTAAGGCGCTCTACACCGGCAAGCTGCTTGGCCACCTCGTGACCCTGAAGTACGGCAAGGAGACCCAGCCGGTCATCGCCAAGGACGTGCAGTTCCATCCGGTCACTGACCGGCCGACCCACTTCGACCTCTACCGCGTCGAGGCCCACCAGGTGGTCCGCATCGCCGTCGCCGTGCACTTCCGCAACGAGGAAGACTCTCCCGGAATCAAGCGCGGCGGCACGCTCAACATCAACCTGCACGAGCTCGAGCTGCTCGCGCCGGCCGATCGCATCCCCGAGGCGCTAGTCGTCGACCTGACCGGCCTCGACATCGGCGACGCGATCCGCGCGGCCGACATCGCGCTGCCGGACGGCGTCGAGCTGTCGCCGCAGCTGCGCGACGCGACCGTCGCGTCGATCGCCACGTCGTCGGCGCTGCAGGCTGAGGAAGCCGAGGAAGGCGAAGCCCCCGCCGGCGAGGAAGAGGCGGTCGCCGAAGAGCCGGCCGCCGAGGACTGAGGCCCGGCCCGCCGGGCGGCAGGGGCGCGATGCTGATCCTCGCTGGCCTCGGCAATCCCGAGGCGAAATACGCCAAGAACCGCCACAACATCGGCTTTGCCGCGATGCAGGTGATCGCCCAGCGTTGGGGCTTCGCGCCCGAGCGCTCGCGCTTCTCGAGCCTCGCCGCCGAAGGCCAGATTCCGACGCCCGCCGGGCCGGTCAAGGCGCTGACCCTGCGGCCGATGACCTACTACAACGACAGCGGCCAGGCGGTGGCGGCGGCGATGCGGTTCTACAAGGCCGAGGCCAGCGACGTGGTGGTCTTCTACGATGAGATCGACCTCGCGCCCGGCCGGTTCCGGATGAAGACCGGCGGCGGCGCGGCGGGGAACAACGGCGTCCGCTCGATCGCCGCCCACATCGGCCAGGACTTCCGCCGCGCCCGGCTCGGGACCGGACATCCTGGCCACAAGGACCTGGTTATGGGCCACGTGCTTTCCGACTTCAGCAAGGCCGAGATCAACGCCTGGGTGAGGCCGCTGCTCGAAGCCTGCGCCGACGCCTTGCCGCTGCTCGCCGCCGGCGAGGACGAGCGCTACCAGGCCGAGGTGCTGCGGCTCGCGCCCGCGCCGAAGCTCGATCCCCGTGCCGCGGCGCGCGGCGAGAGCCTAGATTGACCGGCCGCGCGCGGCCGTGAGATAGCCGCCCGACCCTTCGGAGACGTCTGATGCCTTTGTTCGGGGGTGGTCTCCTCTCCCTCATCGTCGCGGTGCTGCTCTGCGTGCACGCGGTGCGCACGAACCAGCAGCTGTTCTGGGTCTTCGTGATCCTGTTCATCCCGTTCCTGGGCAGCATCGTCTATATCGCCGCGGTCCTGGTCCCCGACCTCCTCGGCGGAACGCGGGCGCAGCGAATGGGCATGGCCGCGCGCGATGCGCTCGATCCCACCCGCGAGTACCGGACCGCGAAGGCGGCGGTCGACGATACCCCCACGGTTCACAACCGGATGCGGCTTGCAGCCGCGGCGGCGGCGCTCGGCAAGCACGCCGAGGCCGAGCAGCTCTACGGCGAGGCCGCGCAAGGCATCCACGCCGACGACCCGGCGCTGCTCCTGGGCCGGGCCAACGCGCTGATCGAGCTCGGCCGCGCGAGCGAGGCGCTGCCGCTGGTCGAGAAGCTCAGCCAGGAGCAGGCCGCGCGCAGCCCTACGACCGCGCTCGCCCAAGGCCGCATCTACGAGGCGCTCGGCAGCTACGCCGAGGCCGACGCCGCCTACCAGTGGGCGGCGGGCCGCCTGCCCGGGCTCGAGGCGCTGGCCAGGTACGCCGCATTCCTTGCTCGCGCAGGCCGCAAACAGGAGGCCGCCGACAACCTCGCCGAGATCGACCGCCGGCTCGAGCGCTCCCAACCTCAGTTCCGCCGCGAGGGCCGCGCCTGGCGCGATCTCGCCGCCCAGGCGCTGGCGCGCGCCTAGGCGCTGGCGGCGTAGGAAGCACCCATGGCCCTGAAAGTCGCGATCGTCGGGCTGCCGAATGTCGGCAAGTCGACCCTGTTCAACGCGCTCACGCAGACCGCCGCCGCGCAGGCGGCGAACTATCCGTTCTGCACGATCGAGCCCAACGTCGGCGACGTGGCGGTGCCGGAGCCGCGCCTCGACGCGCTGGCGCGCATCGCCAAGTCGAAGGAGATCAATCCGGCGCGGATCAATTTCGTCGACGTGGCCGGGCTCGTGCGCGGCGCCTCGAAAGGCGAGGGGCTCGGCAACCAGTTCCTCGCCAACATCCGCGACTGCGACGCCGTCGCCTTCGTCGCCCGCTGCTTCGAGGACACCGAGGTGACCCACGTCGAGGGCCGAGTGGATCCGATCGCCGACCTCGAGATCATCGACACCGAGCTGATGCTGGCGGATCTCGAGAGCCTGGAGAAGCGCGTCGTCAATCTGGAGAAGCGCGCCAAGGGCGGCGACAAGGAAAGCTCCGCGACCTTGCGGCTCGTGAACCTGGCGCTGGCCGAGCTCAACGCCGGCCGCCCGGCGCGCGCCGCCAAGGTTCCGCCGGACGACGCCAAGGCCTGGCGCATGCTGCAGCTGCTGACGACCAAGCCCGCGCTCTACATCTGCAACGTCGATGAGGCCTCGGCCGAGCACGGCAATGCGCTCTCCGAGCTCGTCGCGGAGCGGGCCCGACGCGATGGGGCCAAGTCCGTCGTGATCTCGGCCAAGATCGAGGCGGAGATCGCCGTGCTGGACCCGGACGAGCGGACCGAGTTCCTGGAGACGCTGGGGCTCTCAGAGCCTGGCCTCAACCGGCTGATCCGCGAGGCGTACGCGCTGCTCGGCCTGCAAACCTATTTCACCGCCGGGCCGAAGGAATCCCGGGCCTGGACAATCCCGATCGGGGCGACGGCGCCCGAGGCGGCCGGCGTGATCCACACGGACTTCGAGAAGGGCTTCATTCGCGCCGAGACGATCGCCTACGACGACTACGTCCGTCTCGGCGGCGAAGCCGGCGCCCGCGAGGCCGGCAAGCTCAGGAGCGAGGGCAAGGAGTACGTGGTGCGAGACGGCGACGTCATGCACTTCCGCTTCAACGTCTGATCGCGTGTGGTTCGAGCCGCGCCTGACGGCGCTCCTCACCAAACGAAGAACGTGCGGCTTGCGCCGGCTTTCGTCATCTGAGGAGCCCGCGCAGCGGGCGTCTCGAAGGACGCACGCACTTCCCTTCGCGACAAAATCATTGACGGCCCCAGCACGCCGCCTTCCTGAGGAGTCAGAGGATGCGCGGCGAATTAGGGAGGGCGCCATGGGCGAGACGATCAGGATCAAGTCGACGGCGCCGGACGGGTTCGAGTTCCCCGCCTACCACGCGGCGCCGACGGGCGAGCGCAAGGGCGGGGTGATCGTGATCCAGGAGATCTTCGGCATCGACCAGCACGTCCGCCGCGACGTCGACCGCTGGGCGTCGCTCGGATTCGAGGCGGTGGCGCCGGCGCTCTACGAGCGACGCGAGCCGGGCTTCACGGCGGAGCACAGCGAGGAGGGGATCAAGGTCGGCATCGCCCACGCGATGGGCAGCCCCCGCGAGCAGGTGCTGGCCGACATCGCCGCCTGCCGCGACTACCTGGCGCCGCGCGGCAAGGTCTGTGTCGTCGGCTACTGCTACGGCGGCTCGTTCGCCTGGCTCTCGGCGGGGATGCTGGACGGCCTGGCGGCCGCGTCGAGCTACTACGGCAGCATGGTGCAGGCGAACGCTGCGCTGAAGCCAAAGTGTCCGACCATCGTGCACCTCGGGCGCCAGGACGCCGGCATCCCCTGCGACGACGTGAAAGCGGCGGTCGAGGCGGCCAACCCGAACGTGCCGGTCTACATCTATGACGACGCCGGCCACGGCTTCAACAACGAGTCCCCCGAGCGCTACGCCCGCGAGAGCGCAGAGCTCGCGCGAAAGCGGACGCTGGAGCTGTTCGAGAAGGCCTGATCGCCGTGGGCGGGCAGGTCGCGCTCACGAGCGCCAAGGACGGCTTCTCGTTCGGCGCCTACCGCGCCCCGAACGACGACGCGCGCCGTGGCGGCCTGGTGCTGATCCAGGAGATCTTCGGCGTCACCGCGCATATCCGCGAGCTGGCCGACGGCTACGCGGCGGACGGCTACGAGACGCTCGCGCCGCAGCTCTACGACCGCCAGCAGCGTGACTTCGAGGCCGGCTACGACCGCGAAGGCGTCGAGCTGGGCCGCCGCTACTCCGAGGCCGCGCCGTGGGACGAGGTGGCCGCTGACCTGCAAGCCTGTGTCGCGGCTCTGCAGCCGCCGGTGTTCGTCGCCGGCTATTGCTGGGGCGGCACGGCGACCTGGCTTGCGGCCTGCCGATGCGACGGCGTCACCGCCGCGTCGAGTTTCTATGGCCGGCGCATTCCCGAGCTGGTGGACGAGACGCCGCGCTGCCCGATCATCCTGCACTTCGGCCGCCGCGATCCGACCATCCCGCCGGCTGTCGTAGAGGCGATCGCGGCCCGGCATCCGGACGTTCCAATCCATCTCTACGACGCCGGTCACGGATTTGTGTCCGACCGCCGGGCCGACTTCGACGCCGATTGCGCCCGTCTGGCGCGGTTGCGCACGCTGCAGCTCTTCGCACTGCAGGGCGGCGGCCGCGGCGAGGTTTAGTTCGAGTAACCATAAAGCGAAATTAACTATTTGATAAAGTTATTGCGACTTCAGGTGAGTTGAGTCCTGATGCAGCGCCGCTGTGGAAAGTCCTTCCTCTGCGGTCCTTGGTGATAGACCAAGGTCAGCGTCGGTAACGACGCGCGTTGAACCTTCTCACGGCACGGGGGGGAAGGAGAAAGCGCATGAAAGACGCGCAACGACCCGCGAGCCTCTCCGAGAAATGGGAGCAGTCGCGGCAGATGGTGCGACGGGGATCTGAGGCCGACGTCGAGCGGGTGATGGATCTCGAAGTCGATGTCCTGACCGGGCCGATCCACTCCCTCGATGATGCGCTCGCCAAGCTGAAGGCGATCGAGCTCTCGTTCGTCGAGGGCGAGCGCAGCGACGGCGCCGATGCGTCGGCGCTGCGGCAGACGATTCGCTGGCTGCGCGCGCAGGCGAAGCACTGCCCGCCGCCTTCCTAGGGCAGCTACGCTGCGGCCTCGATCTGAGGACGCAGCGTCGGGTCGCGTTCGATCAGCCGCAACAGCAACACCTGCGCCAGCAACACGCCGAGGCCCGCGGCGTAGGCGGAGAAGGCGCTCTGTGGGAACCGCCCGGTGCGCACGCCGCGCGAGGTGTCGAAGTAGATGAAGGCGGCGGCCGTCGCGAGCACCAGCACCACCGCGAGCACAGAGACCACGCTCTGGCCGAAGCCGGTGCGGAAGCTGATCCAGATGTGGGTCTTCAGCAGATGGCGGATCGGCGGGGCGGCGAGGGGGACCGCCAGCGTCGCGGCGAAGTAGGCCGCGGGCCAGAGCGCCATGCCCTGCAGCTTCGCCGCCGCGTCGCCCGGCAGCACCCGCCACGCGTGGGCGCAGGCCGCCGCGTAGATCAGCGCGCCGACCGCGAAGGCCGTGTACTGCATGCGGCGGAACATCCGCCAGGAAGCGCTCACACCCATCGCTCCCAATGTGGCTGTTGCGGCCCGCTAGGGAAGGGCTGAGACAGGCTAATGACCCTCGAACGCGACAAGGGTCGAGACGGGGACGCCCGCGGCTCTTAGCCGCGCCGCGCCGCCGAGCTCGGGACGGTCCACCACGAACGCCGCGGCCATGATCTCGGCGTCCGCCGCCTTCAGCAGCTGCACCGCCGCGAGCGCCGTGCCGCCGGTGGCGATCAGATCGTCGACCAGCATCACCTTCTCGCCCGCCTTCACTGCGTCGAGGTGCATCTCCATCGCATCCGAGCCGTACTCGAGCGCGTATTCCACGGCCCGGGTCATGTGGGGCAGCTTGCCCTTCTTGCGCAACGGCACGAAGCCGGCGGAGAGCTGGTGGGCGACCGCGCCGCCGAGGATGAAGCCGCGCGCCTCGATGCCGGCCACCTTGTCGATCTTCATCCCCGCGAACGGCTGCACCAGCTCGTCGACGGCGCGGCGGAAGGCGCGGGCGTCGCCCAGAAGCGTGGTGATGTCGCGGAACATGATCCCGGGCTTCGGATAGTCGGGGATCGTGCGGATGATCTCGGCGAGGTCCATGCAGGCTGAAGCTTCTGTCAGGTCGCGGCGGGTTGGGGAAGTCCGAGCGCACGGCCGACTACGGCGGCCAGCCGCTGGACCATCGCCGGGTCGCGCGCCGCCGGCGCGGTGATGATCGCCCCGTCGAGCGCGGTATCGATCGGCGAGGCGGTGCGCTCGGCCGGCAGCGCGCGGACCAGGTGGCCGATGAGGCCGCGCGCCTTGGCGGCGTTCGCATCCAGCACCTCGAGCACGTGGCTTACCTCCACATGGCGGTCGCGCCAGCAGTCGTAGTCGGTGACCATGGCCACGCAGGCGTAAGGCAGCTCGGCCTCGCGGGCGAGCTTGGCCTCGGGCATCCCCGTCATGCCGATCACGTCGCAGCCCCACGACCGGTAGAGCCAGCTCTCGGCCTTGGTCGAGAACTGCGGGCCCTCCATGGCCAGATATGTCCCGCCCTCGACCACCGGCGCGCCGGCGGCCCGCGCAGCGTCGGCGGCGAGGCCGGAGAGACGCGGGCACACGGGCTCGGCCATAGAGACGTGGGCGACCAGGCCGGGGCCGAAGAAGCTCGAGGGGCGCTGCGTCGTGCGGTCGATGAACTGGTCGACCAGCACGAACGTCCCCGGCGCCAGCGCCTCGCGCAGCGAACCGACGGCGGCGATCGAGACGATGTCGGTGCAGCCGGCCCGTTTCAGCGCGTCGATGTTGGCGCGCGCGTCGATCGCGCCAGGCGGCAGCGTGTGGCCGCGGCCGTGGCGGGGCAGGAAGACCAGCCGAACGCCCGCCAGCTCGCCGATCAGGAGTTCGTCCGAGGGCGCGCCGAAAGGCGTCTCGACGTGGCGCCAGCGTGCTTTCGTCAGCCCCTCGAGGCCGTAGAGCCCCGAGCCGCCGATCACGCCCAGCACCCAGCCCGCCATCGCCCGCCTCCTTGAAGCCGGCCGCGCTTATCGCCGAGGCCGGACGGCTTGGCTATCGTCCGCCCGTGGTCCGCCGCGCGCTCGCGATTCTCGCCTTCGTCATCCTCGGTCTCAGCGCGAGTCGCGTGCAGGCTGGCGAGGCGCCGTGCTGGGTCGACAATGGCGCCGTGCTCGTCTCGGCCGCGATCGGCGATATAGCCGGCGACTTCATCCTCGACCTCTCAGCGCCGCAGAGCCAGCTGCACGTGACGACCGCGCAGGCGGACGGCTTTGGCGATTCCGGCGCAATGGCGGGGCCGCTGAGGCTGGCGGGCGAGCGCCTCCCGGCGCGCCTGACCGTCGCCGAGCTCGACGCCCGCACGCTCGGCTATCCCAGCACGATCGATGGCCTGATCGGCGCGGACACGCTCGCGGGCTGGGTGGTCGACCTGCGCCTGGCGCCGTGTCGTCTGACGCTCCGCCGCCGCGCGCCACCTTTGCGCGCGGCCAGGCTGCCCATCGTCTGGATCGGCGGCGTCCCGACGCTGCCCGCGTCGATCACGGATGGGCGGAGGGGTCTCGCCGGGCGGTTCGCGATCGACACCGGCTCGGCCGGCGTTCGGGTCTCGACCGCGCTGGCTGGGCTCAACCGAGCGCCGCGCAAGAGCGTCGATCCGGCGTCGAGGATCCGTCCGCCGGCGCGACTGGCGGGGCTGGGCCTGGCGGGGGACGCGCTGGCGCACCTGCGCGGCGGCCTCATGCCCGACGCGCCGGAAGGCGTGGCGGGCGGCGTCGGCACAGAAGTGCTGGCGCGCTATGCGCTGCGGCTCGACTTGATGCGGAACGAAGCGGTGCTGACGCCGCTCAGTGCGCCACGTTCCGCCAGATCCGGCGGTAGCTCGCGTAGAGCAGGCCCGAGAAGATGATCAGGTAGATCATCACCGCGAGACCCGTCTGCTTGCGCTGATCCATCATCGGGTCGGAGGCCCAGGTCAGGAACGCGGCGATGTCCTTGGCTTCCTGCGAGAGGTCGCAGGGTGTGCCGTCGTCGAACTTCACCTTGCAGTCGGTCAGCGGCGGCGGCATCGCGAGGAAACCGCCGACCGGGACCTCGCCCTTGCCCTTCCACATCGACGAGAGGTCGCCCGGGTAGGCGGGGTTGTAGTACTTGCCCGCCGGCGCGCCGGAGATGCCGGGCGGGGTCGCCGCGTAGCTGGTCAGGATCGAATAGATGTAGTTCGGCCCGCCTTCGCGCGCGGCGGCCAGCAGCGACATGTCGGGTGGCAGCGCCCCGCCGTTGCTCGCCCGCGCGGCCGGCTCGTTCGGGAACGGCGGCGCCGGGACATCGGCGGTGGTGGCGTCGCGGTGGGTGGGATCGCCGGTGTCGGGATCGATGTCGGCGACCTTGCGTGGCCAGCCGGCGGCGACCGCCTTCACCACTGGGTTGTCGTTCGGGTTGTCCTTGTACTTCGGATCGTAGAACGGGCCGCCCGGCCGGCCGAGGTCGCCGAACGTGACCAGGTTCAGCGAATGGCACTGCGAGCAGACCTCGGTGTAGACCTTGAAGCCGCGTTGCAGCTGCGCCTGGTCGTACATGCCGGTGGGGCCGCTGAATGACCAGTTCGGCGCCTTCAGCGGCGCCTGGGTCGTTTCGGCGAAGGCCCCGCCGCCGGCGAAGGCGCAGGACAGAGCGGCCAGAGCGAGAAGCTTGCGCAGCATCGGCCGATCAACCCTTCTTTTCAGGCGCAGCGGACGCGCCGGCGGGCGCGGCGGCCGGGTGCGAGAGCACGGGCGTGGAAATCGATTCCGGCGCCGGCAGCGGCGTTTCGCGCAGGCCCAGGAACGGCGTGATCAGCCAGAACCACAGGAAATAGTAGACGGCGGCGACTCGCGAGAGCCAGCAGGATGAGTTCACGTCGTAGTCAATGAGCGTGAACGTGGTCAGGTGTGGGATGATCTTCTCGTCCGGCTCGTGCGCGCCGCAGTAGCCGAGCACAAGGCAGGCGATGATCAGGAACAAGAAGTAGATCTTCGCCTGCGGCCGGTAGCGCATGGAGCGAACGCGCGAGGTGTCGAGCCAGGGCAGGGCGAAGATGTTGCCGATCGCCAGCGCCAGGAAGATGACGCCCATCAGCTTGTCGGGGATGGCGCGCAAGATCGCGTAGTACGGCAGCAGGTACCACTCGGGCACGATGTGCGGTGGCGTCTGGATCGGGTTTGCCGGGATGTTGTTGTCGGTGTCCAGAAGCGCGTTCGGCAAATAGAACACGAAGATCGCGAACACGATCATGAAGAGCGCGATCGCGAACCCGTCCTTCACCGTGTAGTACGGATGGAACGGCACCGTGTCGGACTTGCTCTTTACGTCGACGCC
>Ga0335069_10007778_pt1 | contig 15434 bp, 16 predicted proteins | sample Lox_Sample_11_FD_206714 | JGI IMG/M metagenome (GOLD analysis project Ga0335069, IMG submission 206714) | Soil microbial communities from Loxahatchee National Wildlife Refuge, Florida, United States - Lox_Sample_1.1 | ecosystem: Environmental > Terrestrial > Soil > Wetlands | place: USA... | reverse complement strand
CAAGCGCGACGCCGACGTGTTCGTCGCGATGAACGAGGAGTCGATCGTCGACGACCTCGCACACCTGCGTCCGGGCGCGCTGCTCGTCGTGAACAAAGCGCTCACCATGCACGTCACGCGGACCGACCTCGACGTGCGCGTCGTGCCGTTCGACGACCTCGTCGTCCACGTGTGCAAGGAAGCGAAGCTCCGCAAGATGGTCGTCAACATCATGTACGTCGGCGTGCTGGCGTACCTGGTGGGCCTCGAGATGGAGGAAGTGAAGAGCGCCATCTCGCGCCAGTTCTCGAAGAAGAAGACGGCCGCCGCCACGAACACCGAGGCCGCCGTCTACGCCTACGAGTGGGCGACGAAGAACCTCGAGCCGTGGGGCAAGCACACCGTCGCCCGCAGCGACAAGACGAAGGGCAAGATCATCATCGAGGGCAACCAGGCCGCGGGGCTCGGCCTCGTCTTCGGCGGCCTCACGGTGCTCGCGTGGTACCCGATCACCCCGAGCTCGAGCCTCTGCGAGAACGCGATCGACTACCTCGACGAGCTGCGGCGCGACCCGGCGACGGGGAAGCCGACGTACGCGGTCATCCAGGCGGAGGACGAGCTCGCGGCCATCGGCATGGTCGTCGGCGCGGGCTGGGCGGGCGCGCGCGCAGCGACGAGCACGGCGGGCCCGGGCATCTCGCTCATGAGCGAGTTCGCGGGGCTCGCGTACTTCGCCGAGATCCCCGCGGTCATCATCGACGTGCAGCGCGTCGGGCCCAGCACGGGTCTGCCCACGCGCGTGTCGCAGGGCGACATCTGGAAGGCGTACCACCTGTCGCACGGCGACTGTAAGCACCCGATGCTCCTGCCGGCCAACCCGCGCGAGTGCTTCGAGTTCGCCGCCGAGTCGCTCGATCTCGCCGAGCGCCTGCAGACGCTCGTCTTCGTCATGACGGACCTGGACCTCGGCATGAACAACTGGATGACCGAGCCCTTCGCGCCGCTGACGAAGCCCATCGATCGCGGCAAGGTGCTCGACGCGGCGGCGCTCTCGAAGGTCACCGAGTTCGCCCGCTACAAGGACGTCGACGGCGACGGCATCCCGTACCGCACGCTCCCCGGGACGAACCACCCGCTGGCCTCGTACTTCACGCGCGGCACCGGGCACACCGAGCAGGCGACGTACTCGGAGAAGCCGCACCACTGGAAGGACAACCTCGACCGGCTGGTGCGCAAGTTCGACACAGCGCGCAGGCTATTGCCGCGTCCGGTGATCGAGACGATGCCGGGAGCCTCGGTCGGCCTCATCGCCTACGGGTCGAGCGATCCCGGGGTGCAGGAGGCACGGGCGATGCTGGCGAAGAAAGGCGTGCCGACCGACTACCTACGGCTGCGTGCGCTTCCCATCGACGTCGAGGTGCGTGAGTTCATCAAGACCCACCGCGTCGTCTACGTCGTCGAGCAGAATCGCGACGCGCAGGCGGCGTCGATCCTGCGCCTCGAGATGCCCGAGCGCGCTCCCGCGATTCGCGCCGTCCTTCACTACAGCGGGTTGCCGCTCGACGCGCAGTCGGTCGTCGACGGAGTCACGCAGCAGGAGGCCATGTCATGAGCGTGCAAGTCCCCCCGCCGCCCCCCCCGGCAGCACCGCCGGCCGCACCGGCCGGCAAGGTCGCGAAGACGAACCGGCTCGGCCTGGAGATGAAGATCTACAAGGGTCTCGACTCCACGCTGTGCAACGGCTGCGGGCACGACGCGATCACCAACGGGATCGTCAAGTCGTTCTTCGAGTACGGCGTCGAGCCGCACCGCGTGGCGAAGCTCAGCGGCATCGGCTGCTCGAGCAAGACGACGGCGTACTTCCTCGGCAAGAGCCACGGCTTCAACGCCGTTCACGGGCGCATGGCGGCCATCGTCACGGGCAGCAACGTGGCCAACCGCACGCTGCTCAACATCGGCGTGAGCGGCGACGGCGATACCGCGTCGATTGGCCTCGGTAACTTCATGCACATGGTCCGGCGCAACGTGCAGATCGTGTACATCATCGAGAACAACGGCTGCTACGGCCTCACCAAGGGCCAGTTCTCGGCGACGGCCGACAAGGGCAGCGTGCAGAAGGGCGGCGACGTCAACCAGATGGAGCCGATCGACTGCTGCGCGCTCGCCATCCAGATGGGGTGCGGCTTCGTCGCGCGCTCCTTCTCGGGTGACGCCAAGCAGCTCGGGGCGCTCATCAAGGCGGCCATCGCGCACAAGGGCACGGCGCTGCTCGACGTCGTGTCGCCCTGCGTGACCTTCAACAACCACGAGGGCTCGACGAAGAGCTACCCGTACAGCAAGGAGCACGAGGACCCGCTGCACGAGGTGGGCTTCGTCCCCTACTTCGAGCAGACCACGGTCGACTACGAGGCGGGGACGACCACGTCGCTCACGCTCCCGGACGGCTCGCAGATCACGCTGCACAAGCTCGACCACGACTACGACCCGACCGACCGCACGAGGGCGCTCGATCTCCTGCACAAGGCCAACAGGGACCGCCTGTTCCTCACGGGCTTGCTCTACTTCGACGAGAGCGCCCCGAGCATGATCGAGCAGATGACCCTCGTCGACGAGCCGCTCTCGACGCTGCCCGCGTCCAAGCTGCGTCCGTCGCCCGAGGCGCTCGCCAAGGTGATGGACCGGTTCCGGTGAACCCGTACGCGCCGCCGCAGGCTTCGCCTTCGACGGCGCCCGGACCCGCACGCCTCGGCGGCATCTCCGTCGTCGGCATCATCACGCTGTCGGCGATCGCCGCCAACGTGGCGGCGCGATGGGCCGTCCTGTCCCTGGACCTCGCGAACTACGACTCGATCGCAGCGAGGAACGTCAGCCCGATGCTCGTCACCGCCGAGCAAGTCATCGGCGGGCTGGAGACGCTGGCGCGACTCTGCAGCATCGTCGTGTTCCTCGTGTGGGTCTACCAGGCGGCGAGCAGCGTTCGCAGCCTCGGGCGAGAGGGCCTCACGATCACGCCCGGGATGTGCGTGGGCTGGTTCTTCGTGCCGGTCATGAACCTCGTCATGCCGTACATGGCGGTGAGCCAGATCGCCGTGGCGTCGGACCGCGAGGGCCGCGGGAGCACGCCTGGGTTCATCCTCGCCTGGTGGCTGCTCTACATCGCTTCGAACGTCGCCGGCGTCATCCGCCAGCTGATGGGCAAGTCGATGGCTGACCTCGGCTTGCGCCTGGGCTGGGCGGCCATCGCCGACGTGGCCGCCGCGGGGAGCCTGGTCGCGCTCTTCTTCACGGTTCGCTTCGTCGACGGGGGCCGGCACCACTGGGCGAGCGTGAAGCTTGCTTCGTCGTAACGCGTGGATCTCGTGGACAGTGTGTGCGATGCGCTCTCGCGCGTGCTCGGGGCTGCTGCGGAACAGCTTCGCGTCGTCATCGACGCGCCCGGCAACGTCACGCTCGAGGGCGTCGTGGAGGACGAGGCGACGCACGCGGCCGTGCTCGACGCGGTCGCGCGGACCGACGGGGTCGAGCACGTGGCGGATCACCTCTACGTGAAGCCCGAGCTCGGTGCGGAAGCGCAACCGAGGGACACCGAGTTCCGCAAGGAGGGCGACGCGCGCGCGATGACCGGAACGGGGTTCCGGCTCATCGATTGAGGGCGTACCCTCGCGCGCATGGCTGACCAGCCGCCTGCCTCGCCGCCGCTGCCGAAAGAGTGCGCCGTCTTCGAGAAGGACGTGGGCACGTGGGACGCGGTGATTCGCGTCTTCGGCACGCCCGGCGAGATCGTCAACGAGACGAGGGGCGTCGCGATGAACCGGCTCATCGCCTCGGGGCGCTGGCTCGTCATGAACTTCCGGGCGGACAGCGGCTTCGAGGGGCACGGCATCTACGGGTTCGACCCGGCGCGCGGCAAGTACGTCGGCACGTGGGTGGACACCATGCGCACGTCGCTCGCGCAGCTCGAGGGCACGTGGGACCCCGAGAAGCGCACGATGACCTTCCTCGGCGAGATGAAGACGCCCGATGGGCGAACGGTTCGCTGGCGCGAGGAGACGCAGCACACCGACGATCGGACGCAGGTTTATCGGAGCATCGTGCTCTTGCCCGACGGCAAGGAGCACGTCGCTCTCGAGGTCACGTACAGGCGTCGGTAGGCACGGACCTCGACCTCGACCGAACCGTCATCTCGTTCTCGTGAAACGACGGCTTGTTCGAGTGAAACGACGTGTTGTTGTCATTCCGCGACGTGTTGCAGTGAGAAAGCGTCGACTTGCTCGAGTGAAAAGTCGTTTCGTCATTCGCCCACGACGTGGAGCAACATGAAAACGTCGGTTCATTGCAAGAAAACGACCGATTGCTGTTCATCGCTGTCGTTTTGCTTTTGCAAGACGACGCATCGTCGTCATTCGGCGTCGGATTGTCGTTCATCGCCGACGTTTTGCTCTTCGAAACCGACGTGAAGGTGTTGTTCCACGCCCTTTTGCATTCACTCCACGACGTTTTCTTCGAACAAGACGACGCATGCTCGAAGCTTCACGACGTCTTGCTCGAGCGATGCGACGTCTTGCTCGAGCGATGCGACGTTTTGCTCGAACGAGCCGTCGTTTTGCTTCGATCGGCCGTCTGACACCGAGTCGAAACCGCCGGCTCCTCGATCTTCCGCGCGGAGACCGAGTTCGAGGTCGGCGTTTCCTTCGACCTCGACCTACTCCAGGTCGGGCGGGGTGTTCTTCGCGATCCAGGACGCGTAGTCGGCGTAGCCCACTTGCGTCTGGCGGGCGTGCACGCGCTCAAGGATCGCGTTGCACTTCGCCGGCTCCAGCGGGGCCTTGGCCGCGATGTATCCGGCCACCGCCTCGGCGTACGCGACCGCTTCCCTCTCCGCAGGCGCCGTGGCCGCCGCGATGTCCTTCGTCTCCCCCAGCCCCAGGTAGCTCTCCGCGAGGAACTTGCCGACGTACTCGCCGTGCTCGAACGACTCGCGGATGTTGCCCTTGCCGGTGACGACGTTCCCGAGACCGTAGACGCCGGGGACCTCGCCGAACTCGCCGTTGTCCCAGTTGGTGAAGGCGTACGTCTCGCCCTTCATCGTGATGCCCTGGATCTTCTCGGGCACCGAGCCGATGGACGAGACGACGAGCGGCGCGCGCACCTCCTGCTCGCTGCCCGGCACGGCTTCCACCTTCTTGCCCTCGACCTTCGTCTCCACCATCACGAGGCCCACGAGGCGGTCGCCCTCGATGATCGCGCTCTTGCTCAGACGCCGCTCCTGGAAGCGGAAGAGGAACTTGCGCTGCGCAATCTCGAGGATCTTGCGCCGCACCGTCTCGGCCTTCTTCTCCTGCTCGGGAGTCGGCTTGGGCGGCATCTCGGCGAGCGGCATGTCCTCGGTGCGCCGCCGGTAGACGAGGAGGCCATCGGTCACGCCGAGCGACTTCGGATCGTCGATGCCCTTCTTCTTGAGGAACGCCGCGATGCCCTGGTGCTCGAGTTCGAGCATCGTGCACTCGATGCCGCGCTTGCGCAGCGCGCGCTCGTAGAGCTCGAGCTGGATGACCTTGATGACGTCGATCGACGCGAGCCCGCCGCCCACGCACAGCGCGCCCTCGGGGATCTCGTAGCGGGGCCCCGAGTATTCTCTCTCGTTCTTGTGATTGAACCAGTAGATGAGCGGGTTCTGGTAGACGAGCCCCTTGCCCACGTACGCGTCCACGCCGGGCACCTCGAGCGGGCGGTCGCGCCACGCGCCGTTGGCCAGGCAGAACGCCGAGAAGCCCCAGCTCGTCGCGAGCTCCTTGAAGTCGATGTCCCGCCCGAGCCTCGTCCGCGGGACGAAGTGGATGTGCGGGTGCTTCATCCGCTCGTCGATCTTGTCGTACTCCTGACGGCGGAGCTTGGTGTGCCAGCGCGGCAGACCGTCCTCGATCTTGCCGTAGGGCCGGTCGTTCTGCTCGAAGACGACCACCTCGCATCCCCTTTCGGCGAGCAGGCGCGCGGCCACCGAACCCGACACGGCCCCCCCGACGACTCCCACCACGTGCGCAGGCTTGCTCAGCGGTTGCATGGCGGCCGGGACTCTAGCCCCAACCCGTGACGCGGGCGACCTTGACCGTCGGGCTAGGCCCAGCGTTCAATGCGCCGCGGAACATGCGTATCGCGGTCCCCAAAGAAACGGCGCCCGGAGAGCGGCGCGTCGCCATCGTGCCCGAGACGGTCAAGCGCCTCGCGGCCAAGAAAGTAGAAACCTCGGTGCTGGCTGGCGCCGGCGCCCTCTCGTTCGCGAGCGACGAGGAGTACAAGTCGCACGGCGCACGCGTGGACGCGACGCTCGACGCGGCGCTGGCCGACGCGGATGCCGTCGTGCAGATCCGCCCGCCCACGCTGGACGAGGTGAAGCGGCTCAAGGAGGGCAGCACGCTCGTGTCCCTCCTCTACCCGCTCGTGAGCCTCGACCTGGTGAAGGCGCTGGCGGCGCGCAAGGTCACGTCGATCGCGGTCGACATGATCCCGCGCACCACGCTCGCGCAGATGATGGACGTCCTCTCGTCGCAGGCGACCGCCGCCGGATACGAGGCGGTGCTCATCGCGGCGCAGACGCTGCCCCGTTTCTTTCCGATGCTCATGACGGCGGCCGGCACCATCGCGCCGGCGCGCGTGCTCATCCTGGGCGCGGGCGTCGCGGGGCTGCAGGCGATCGGCACGGCGCGGCGCCTCGGCGCGGTCGTCGAGGCGTTCGACGTGCGCAAGGTCGTCAAGGAGCAGGTCGAGAGCCTCGGCGCGAAGTTCGTCGACGTGGACGCCGAGGACGCGGCCGGCGCGGGCGGCTACGCCAAGGAGCAGGGCGAAGAGGCCAAGAGGAAGCAGGCGGCGGCGATCGCCGAGCACGCCGCGAAGGCCGACGTCGTCATCTGCACCGCGCTCATCCCGGGCCGGCGCGCGCCGACGCTCCTCACCGCCGACATGGTGAAGGCGATGAAGCCGGGCAGCGTCGTCGTCGATCTCGCCGCCGAGCAGCAGGGCAACTGCGAGCTCACGAAGCCCGGCGAGGTCACGGTGCAGCACGGCGTGACCATCGTCGGCTACACCGACATGCCGAGCCGCCTCTGCGCCCACTCGAGCCAGATGTACTCGCGCAACATGGAGAAGCTCTTGCTCTACGTGACGAAGGACGGCGCCTGGAAGCTCGATCCGAAGGACGAGATCGTCGCCGGCTCGCTCATCACGCAGGGCGGCGAGATCGTGCACCCGAAGGTCAAGGAGCTGGTGCAACCCAAGGGCGCGGCCGCCACACCGGCCGCAGGAGTGGCCGGAGCATGACCGCCGAGTGGGTGTTCAACCTGTACGTCTTCGTGCTCGCGACCTTCGTGGGCTACCAGGTCATCTCGCGCGTGCCGCCGCTGCTTCACACGCCGCTCATGAGCGGCACGAACGCGATCAGCGGCATCTCGCTCGTCGCGTCGCTCATCGCCGCCGGGTCCAATCACCACCTGAGCCAGATCCTCGGCTTCATCGCCGTGGCCTGCGCCAGCATCAACGTGGTCGGCGGGTTCCTCATCACCGACCGCATGCTCAAGATGTTCCGCAAGCGCCCCGGTGAGCAGGCCGCGGGCAAGGAAGTCGGCAAGAAGCAGCTCGAGGGGGCCAAGTCGTGAGCGCGCAAGTCACGCTCCTGAGCCTCTGCTACGTCGTCGCGGCGTCGCTCTTCATCATGTGCCTCCGCGGCCTGTCGGGCCCGGACACGGCGCGCCGCGGTCTCTTCCTCGGCGAGCTCGGGATGCTCATCGCGGTCATCGGGACGCTCTTGCACAAGGAGATCATCCGGTACGACTGGATCATCGCCGGCCTCGTCGTCGGCAGCGGCATCGGAGTCGCCATCAGCGGCTGGATCCCGATGACCAAGATGCCGGAGCGAATCGCGATGAGCCACGCCTTCGGCGGCCTCGCGTCGGCGCTCGTCGGCGTCGCCGAGTACAACCGGCAGATCGAGGCGCACTCGCTGTCTCATTTCGAGATGGGCGCCCTCGGCTTCGAGGTGTTCCTCGGCTTCCTGACGTTCACCGCGAGCTGGATGGCGTTCGGCAAGCTCCAGGGCGTCATCACGGGCGCGCCGATCACGTACAAGGGGCAGAACTTCGTCAACCTGCTGCTCTTCCTCGGCGGCATCGGGGGGCTCGTCTACCTCGTGCTCTTCCCCGAGAACCCGATGATCTTCTACGGGGTCTGCGGCATCGGCCTCCTCGTGGGCATCACGGGCGTGCTCCCGATCGGCGGCGCCGACATGCCCGTCGTCATCTCGCTCAACAACTCGTACGCAGGCCTCGCGGCTTGCGCGACGGGGTTCGCGCTGGGCAGCCAGATCCTCATCATCTCGGGCGCGCTCGACGGAAGCTCGGGCCTGCTGCTCTCGATCCTGATGAGCAAGGCGATGAACCGCTCCTTCGGCAACATCCTGTTCGGCGCCTTCGGCACCGAGATCGCGCCGACGACGCAGGCCGCCATCAGCAAGGCGTACAACGAGGCGACCGTCGAGGACGCGGGGGCGGTGCTCAAGGCGTCGCAGTCGGTCATCTTCATCCCTGGCTACGGCATGGCCGTGAGCCAGGCGCAGCACGCGGTGCGCGACCTCGCGGCGTCACTCGAGAGGCGCGGGGTCGAGGTGAAGTACGCCATCCACCCCGTCGCCGGGCGCATGCCGGGGCACATGAACGTGCTCCTGGCCGAGGCGAACGTGCCGTACGACAAGCTCTTCGACCTGGACGACATCAACGACGACTTCGCGCGCACCGACGCCGTCATCATCGTGGGCGCCAACGACGTCGTGAACCCTGCCGCCAAGAAGGACCCGGCGAGCCCCATCTACGGGATGCCGGTGTTCAACGTGGAGCAGTCGCGCAGCGTCATCGTGCTGAAGCGCAGCATGAACCCCGGCTTCAGCGGCGTGGAGAACGAGCTCTTCTTCCAGGCGAACACCATGATGGTGCTGGGGGATGCGAAGAAAACCCTGCTCTCCATGATCGGGGAGCTCAAGGAAGGGCACTAGACGAGTTGGCGGCCTGCGCTATACGTCGCAGCGAGTACACATGACCACGTACATCACCTCGGACTGCATCAACTGCGGCGCTTGCGAACCGGAGTGCCCCAACGAAGCGATCAGCGAAGGCGACGAGATCTACGTGATCGACCCGGAGCTCTGCACCGAGTGCGTCGGCTTCCACGATCACGAGGCGTGTCAGGCCGTGTGCCCCGTCGAGTGCTGCCTGCCCGACCCGAATCATCGCGAGGACGAGAAGATCCTCATCGAGCGCGCGATGAAGCTGCACCCCGAGGACCTCGAGCTGAAGAAGAAGGCCGAGGCGAACGACTACCCGTCGCGCTTCCGCAAGTAGCGAGAAGCCCGCGGGCTACTTCTGCTCAGCGGGGGGCGTCCACGCCGTCTCGGCCGCCTCGCCCTGCTCGTAGCCGAAGTAGATGGCGCACTGCTTGAGCATGAACTTCTGGCCTTCGGGAGAGGCCAGGTCGACGCGGTACGTGTTGATGAAGCGCACCGAGTCGTCGAGCCACTTCTTCCAGGCCTCCTTGGAGACCTCTTCGTAGATCTTCTGGCCCAGCTCGTTCCGGTACGGAGGCCGATCGAGCCCCGGCAGATCCTGCTTGAGCAGCCGGCAGTGGACGATGCGCTCACCCATGGAGCGCTGTCTAGCACGCTGGGTCGATCACAGCGCCAGAGCCAGCTGCTCCGCCGACGCGCTCCAGTGGCCGGTCGCGACGTCGAACACGCGCGGGGCGCCGTGCGGGAGGACCTCGACGGGCAGGCGGCGCACGCGCGAGCTGACGACTTCGAGGGCGCGCTCGGGCGTGTTGTTCGTCCGCGAGACGTGGCAGAGGAGCAGCCGCGAGACCCGCGTTCCCTCGAGGGACGCGGCGACGTCGGCCGTCTGCTCGTTGGACAGGTGCCCGAGAGACCCGCCGACCCGGCGCTTGAGCCGGAGCGGGTACGGCCCCGTCTCGAGCAGGCGCGGGCAATGGTTGGACTCGAGCATCACGAGATCGCACCCGGCGAGCATCGCGCGGAGCTCGCGGGGCGCATGGCCCAGGTCGGTCGCGATGGCGAAGCGGCGGCCGCCGGACGACACGCGGATGGCGACGTGAGGCGCGTCGTGCGGGATGCTCAGGGCTTCGACCACGAACGGGCCCAGCGGAATGGGCCGCCCTGGCGCGTACGAGCGCAGGTCGACGCGCTTGTGCGTCCGGTCGACGTTCACGCCGGAGTGCAGGTACAGCGGCGCGCGGAGGGCGCGCGCGAGGGGGCCCGCGTGGGCGGCGTGGTCGCCGTGCTCGTGCGTCACGAAGAGCCCGAGGGCCTCGCGCGAAGAGACGAGGTCGGCGCCGAGCGCGCGCATGCGCTCGGTCGCGCGCATGGGGCCGATGCCACCGTCGATGAGCACGCGCTCCCCTTCGGATTCCAGGACGACGCAGTTGCCGCTCGAGCCGCTGCCGAGGACGTAGACGCGCACTGCGCTTCGCATCCTCGCCGGCGCGGGGTCCGGTGTCCAGGCGGGCGCGTGCCGGCGTATGATGCCCCCCTCTCATGCCGGAGATCGCTTGTGTGAAGTGCGGGGGGGCGCTCGCCGAGGGCGCGCGCTTCTGCGGCCACTGCGGCGCGACGCAGGCGGTGGTCTCCGGCGCCCAGACATTGCTCCAGGCCCCGAAGGCCGCGCAGCCGCCGGCCGCTGCGCCCGCGCCCGCGGCGCCTGTCTCGTCCCTCGCCGGGGGGGCTGCGGTGAACAAGCAAACCATGGTCGGCGTCGCGTCGCCGTTGGCTTCGACGGCTCTGGCGCCTCCCGGGCCGGCGGCGCAGGGCGCTCCGGCGGCGTCCGCGAAGCCGCTCGCCGCGGCGAAGACGATGCTCGGCATTCCCGGCTCTCCCGGCATGCCGGATCTTCCTCCCGTCGCTCCCGCGCCGGCACCCGCCCCGGCTCCGGCACGTGTTCCGGCGCCCTCGCCCGGCCTCGTCGCGACCCCACCACCCGCGACCAACCCCACGCCGACCCCCGCCGCGGCGGGTCCCGTGCCGCCCAAGCGCGAGATGCACATGACGATGCCGCTGCAGGTCGCCTACGTGCCGCCGCCGGCTCCCCTGCCCGACATGCCGGCGCCCCCGCCGCCGGTCATCGTGCGCAAGCGCGGCATTCCGCTCTCGGTCGTCGCGATCCTCATCGCGGTCATCCTGATGCTCGGCGCCGCGGTCATCGCGCTGCTGTGGAAGTCGACGCCACCCATCACGGCGAAGGCGACGACGACCGCCGACGGTCGCGATGCGCTGCACCTCGAGTGCGAGGCGCGCTCGTGCCCCGACGGCACGTCGGTCTCGCTCGACGGCGCCAAGGCCATCTTCGCCGCGGGCCAGTCGGACCTGACGCTCGCGATGCCGCTGCACATCGGCGACAACAACCTGACCCTCGAGGTGGCGCGCCCGACCGGCGGTCGCGAGCAGGCGGTGAAGCTCATCGTGAACGTGGCCTACCGCGTGCGCGCCGACGTCACGACGATGAGCGCGCCGCACCCGGCGATCACGGTGCGCATCGAGGCCAAGCCCGGCAGCACCGTGACCATCGACGGCAAGCCGGTGACGCTCGACCCGAGCGGCCTCGGGGCGTACGCGATCGACGAGTCCGCCGCCACCGAGGGGCCGGCGGACGAATCGCGCGTCGTGTCCCTCGACTCGACGTACGTGCTCACCCCTCCCGGCGCGGCCGCGGAGAAGGGCACGGTGAGCGCGCGCGTCGCCGTGTCCCCGCTGCGCGTGGACGCGCCCTGCCCGAAGACGACGACCGACGAGGACCACGCGCTCTTCTCCGGGCGCGCGCCCAAGGGCGCAAGCGTCAGCATCGACGGCGTGGCCGTCACCGTGGGCGCCGACGGCTCCTTCGAGACGACGGTGCCGCTCCCGGCGACGGGCGACCACACCGTCGAGGTGCGCGCGAGCACGCAGGCCCTCGTTCCGCGCACGGTGCACGCGACGCTCACGCGCGTCGCCTCGCTGGCCGACGCTGCGAAATCCTTCGAGCAGCAGCAGCCCATCGGGTACGACGCCGCCATGGCGGACCTCGCGGGCAAGACGGGGTCGCCCATCGTCGTCGACGGCACCGTCGTCGAGGCGCGCGCCTCGGGGCACCGCACGCTCGTGCTCGTGGACGACAAGCGCGGGTGCGCGAAGGGTCCGTGCCTGGCACGCGTCGTCGTCGGCCGCGACATCACGCTCGCGCACGGCGCCAAGATGCGCGCCTACGGCTACGTCGCGCGGCCCTTCACGACGCCCGCGGGGCAGACCGTGCCGGAGATCGAGAGCGCCTTCGTCCTCCAGGGCAAGCGATGACGCTCGCGCGTCGGCTGACCGCGGCCACCGGGGCGGCGGTGGGCGCGGCGGTCCTCGCAACCGCCGCGGGCAGCACGGGGCAGACGGTGGACGTGCAGCACCCGCTCACGATCGTCTCGGGGACGCCCGCGGGCGGCGCGCGCACCGACCGGATCGACTCGTTTCGCAGCGGTTGCTCGCGCGATCCTCTCCCCGCGGGCGGCCTCGCGAGCACGTGGCACATCGGTGTCGGGGCGTTCCTCGAGCACGCGCCCGTCGTCGACGCGCAGGGCACGGCGTACGTGGTCGGCTCGCGCGGCGAGGTCGTCGCCGTTGGGAGAGACGGCAGCGAACGCTGGCGCGCGGCAACCGGTGCGGCGCAGGCCGGCGCCCCCGTGCTCGCGTCGGACGAGACGCTGGCCTTCGTCGATGCCGCCGGCATCGCGGTCGGCGTGCGCGAGGGCGTGGTGCGCTGGCGCACTCGTTTCGGACGCAGCGACACCTCGCGGCCCGCACCGCTGGCGCTCGACGACGGCGGCGTCGTGGTAGCGACCGCGCACGATCTCGCGACACTCGACGCCGAGGGCCACGTGCGCTCGCGCACGGCCCTGCCCGAGGCGGCGAGCGCTCCCCTCGTCGCTGCGCTCGGCAAGGTCATCGCCGTCACCGTGAGCGGCGCCGTCTGGTCGTGGTCGCCGGGCGCCGCGGAGCCCACGCGACTCGGCAGCTTCGGCGCGCCCGTGGAGGGAGGCGCCGTGCTCGGCGACGATCACACGCTGCTGGCGATCACGGCGGGCGGCGCGCACCTCGCCGCCATGGACCTCGCGCGCGGCACGGTGGCGACCCGTGCGGTGGCTCCCGCCGGCGTATGGCTGGGCCCCCCGTCGGTGCACGCCGGGGCAGCAACCCTGCAGCTGCTCGCACCGGCTGCCGACGTCGCCGTCGTCCTGGACGCGTCAGGCGCCGAGACGGCGCGCATCGTCCTCGGGATGCACCCGCCGCCCGCAATCACGGACGGCGGCCCCGTCGTCATCGCCCCCGTGCCTCACACGGCGCCCCTCGTGGACGCGTCGGGCACCCTCGTCTTCGCGACGACGGACGGTTCCGTGGGCGCGGCGCGTACCAGCGGCGCCTCACGCGTCGACCTGGTCGCCGGCATCTGCCCGCCCAACGACCACGCCGAGCCCGCCGTCGCAGGCATCGCCCCCATAGGCCCGTCCGCCATCGTCGTGGCGTGCCGCGCAGGCGCGCTCGTCGCGCTGCAAGGTGGCGAGGGCCCTTCCCCGCACCTATAGTAACGGGTGGAAGGTACTGGAGAATGATCACGATCACCGAGAAGGCGGCTGGCAAGGTCAAGGAAATCGCCGAGGCCGAGCAGCTCACCGGCCAGGGTCTCCGTCTGCGCGTCGTCGGCGGTGGATGCGCCGGCTTCAGCTACGACCTGTACTTCGAGGACAAGGTCGGTGACATGGACGAGCAGTTCGAGTCCAACGGCGTGAAGCTCTACATCGACCCGATGAGCTACCAGTACCTGGAAGGCACCGAGATCGACTACGTCGAGGGCCTGCACGGCGCCGGCTTCAAGTTCAACAACCCGAACTCGAAGGGCTCCTGCGGCTGCGGCTCCAGCTTCAGTGCCTGAGTCGGCACTAAGTAACTCGCACGCGATGTGCAACGGGCGAGGCGGAACGCCGCCATGCCCGAATCGAACCGAGCCGCGACTCTCTCGCAGTACATCGCCAGAGTGCAGGCGATCCAGCCCCTGTCGCGCGAGCACGAGTACGAGCTCGCGTGCCTCGTACGAGACCACGACGACGCTGAGGCCGCACGGCAGCTCGTCGAGGCAAATTTGCGCTACGTCGTGGCGATAGCGCTGAGCTACCGCCGCTACGGCGTCCGTCTCGCGGACCTCGTCTCCGAGGGGAACCTCGGGCTGATGATCGCGCTCCGCAAGTTCGATCCGTCGCGAGGCACGCGCTTCGTGACCTACGCCGCCCACTGGATCCGGGCCTACGTGCTCGACCACGTCATCCGTGCCTGGAGCATCGTCGGCGTGGGAGCCGGACCGCTGCGGAGCAAGGTGTTCTTCAGGCTGCGCCGCGAGAAGGCGAAGATCCTCGCGTCGACGAGCGACGCGATCGAGGCGAACGAGCGCCTCGCCGAGCGCTTCGGCACCACGCCGGAGAAGATCACGATGCTCGCGCACAGGCTCGAGGCGCGTGACGTCTCGCTCGACGGCAAGGTGTTCGACGACGGCGCCGCGACGCTGCTCGACACGCTGCCGGGCAACGGCCCGTCGCAGGAAGAGGCGTTCATGGGCGAGGAGCGCTCGCACGCCATCCACGACCGGGTGCGCGAGGCCGTCGAGAAGCTCGACCCGCGCGAGCGGTTCATCGTCGAGTTTCGCATGATGGCCGACGGTCCCGACGAGCTGTCGCTCGCCGAGATCGGCCGCCGCCTGGGCGTGTCGCGCGAGCGCGCCCGCCAGCTCGAGGCACGGGCCAAGCAGAAGATCCGGCGGCACCTCGAGAGCGTCGCCCCCGAGTTCACGAGCGACGAAGCGGCCTGACGGATCCCCGGGACCTCGGCCATGATTGGGGGGTGAGGCTCTGGATGCTCCTGGCCGTCGCGCTCGCGGCGGCCGCCGCCTGTGGGGGACAAGTGTCGGGCAACCCCGACGGCGGCAGTTCGTCGAGCGGCTCGAGCAGCAGCAGCAGCGGCGGGAGCAGCGGAGGCAGCAGCGGCGGGGGATCCAGTCCCGTGCCCCTCTGCCCCGTCGACCCGCCAACCGTGGGCATCACGTGCGCGTCCCCCGGTCAGGGGTGCGCGTACCTCATCGACGGACAGTGCGAGGGCTATCGCTGCACCAGCGCCAGCGGCTGGAAGATGGACCCCACCGTCACCTGCCCCTGAGCTGGCGCGCGTTGCGTCCAGCCCGGCCCGGGTGCACATTAGCGGCGCCCGCGCCGCTCGGGCGATCGCCGGCCGCGGCAACGCGACCGGAGGAAAGTCCGAGCTCCACAGAGCACGATGCCGGGTAACGCCCGGTGGCGGAAACGTCGAGGAGAGTGCCACAGAGAAGCAGACCGCCGTCCCGCCGCGA